>Ga0207422_1001534_pt1 | contig 43522 bp, 30 predicted proteins | sample MarCyaLeptolynsp_FD_187757 | JGI IMG/M metagenome (GOLD analysis project Ga0207422, IMG submission 187757) | Marine cyanobacterial communities from Panama - species 1 Leptolyngbya sp. (SPAdes) | ecosystem: Environmental > Aquatic > Marine > Unclassified | place: Panama: Panama City | collected... | reverse complement strand
ATCGCAACTTTGACAACCATGAACGCGTAATTTTTGCCCACGACGAACTGAGCGGCCTGAAAGCGGTCGTTGCAATACACAACAGTGCCCTCGGGCCGGCCTTCGGCGGCTGCCGCATGTGGCCCTATTCGAACGACGACGATGCCCTGACCGATGCCCTGCGCCTGTCGCGCGGAATGACCTACAAGGCGACGATCTGCGATCTGCCTTATGGCGGCGGCAAATCGGTCATCATCGGCAATTCCAGAACCGAAAAGAACGAGGACCTTGTGCGCGCAATGGGGCGCCTGGTCGAAAGCCTTGGCGGCTCCTATATCATCGCCGACGATGTCGGCACGACCCTTGCCGATCTTGCAATCATGCGCAAGGAAACCTCTCATACTGCGGCCGCGACCGAAGCGGCCCAATCGGATCTCGCGGTGACCGCCTACGGTGTGCTGATGGGCATCGAGGCGACCGTCGCACAAATATTCGATCGTGGTGACATGGCCGGCCTACGGTTTGCAGTCCAGGGCCTCGGCAATGTCGGGATGCCGTTGTGCGAACATCTGCACGCGCGCGGCGCGAACCTGATCGTCACCGATGTCGACAGTGCCCGGATGCAGGTTGCAAGGGACCGGTTCGGCGCAGAGGTGAGCGAACCGGATGCGATTTATGATGCCGACGCCGATATCTTTTCTCCATGCGCTCTGGGAGCCATACTCAATCCGGAAACGATCCCGCGCCTGAAGGTTCGCGCCGTCTGCGGAGGGGCCAACAATCAATTGTTGCAAGCCGACCATGACCAGAGCCTTGCCCGCCGCGGGATTGCCTTTGTGCCCGACTATCTCGTCAACGCTGGAGGCGTCATCGACTTCTACCAGGAAGCCATTGATGATCGCCCGGAAGCAATCCTGAAGTCTGTGGAACGGATCAGATCCATTGCCGACGACATTTTGCGCCGGGCCCGGGATGCCGGCGAAACGCCGATGACAATAGCCGACCGGATTGTGAGCCAGCGGCTGCAGGCCGCACGAAACCGGTCGCAATCAACACAACAGGGGAGCTGAGCAATCATGGCGACATGTGGTGAAGTTCTTCCGCAACTGCTCGAAGCCTACGGCATCGATACCGTCTTCGGCATTCCCGGTGTTCATACGGTCGAATTGTATCGTGGTCTGCCGGCCACGGGCCTGCGCCATATCACACCGCGCCACGAACAGGGCGCGGGTTTCATGGCCGACGGCTATGCCCGGGCCGTTGGCAAACCGGCGGCCTGTTTCATCATTTCCGGCCCCGGCATGACCAACATTGTCACGGCGATGGGGCAGGCATATGCGGATTCGATCCCCATGCTGGTTATTTCCAGCGTCAACAATTCGCACGAACTGGGCCTGGGGGAGGGCCGGTTGCATGAATTGCCGGACCAGCGCGCGCTGGTTCGCGGCGTGTCCGTCTTCAGCCATTCGGTGCTTCGTCCGGCCGAGTTGCCGGCCGTGCTGGCGCGGGCCTTTGCGGTCTTTGACAGTGCCCGGCCGGGACCGGTCCACATAGAATTGCCCCTCGACGTGATCACGGCACCGGGCGATGATCTGTCCTGCGTCGCGCGCAGGACCCGGTCACGGCCCGGCCCGGATCCGCATGCCATTGCCGCGGCGGCCGATTTGTTGAAATCGGCCAAATCTCCTTTCGTCGTCCTGGGCGGCGGCACCCAGGATGCGGCTCCGGCCGCGCGCGCTCTTGTCGATCATCTCGGTGCGATGACGGCGGTTACGATCAACGCCAAGGGCGTTTTGCCTCCCGATCATCCTCTTTCGGTCGGGTGCACTCTGCCGGAGCGCCCGGTACTCGATGCGCTGGAGGCCGCCGATGTCGTATTGGCCGTCGGCACGGAGTTGAGCGAGACCGATACCCTGTTGTTCACAAGTCAGTTGAAACTGACCGGAAAGGTCATCCGCGTTGATATCGAAGCGGAACAATTGACCCGCAATGCGCTCCCGGACGTCGGTATCTGTTCCGACGCCGGGCTGGCGATGCTGGCGCTCAGGGATGCGTTTGGTACGCCGGTTCTCGATCAGGCGGAAACGCGGGCAAGGGTCGCGACCATGCGTGCGGATCTGTCGGACCTGCTGCTGCCGGCCTATCGGGTTCATCATCGTTTTCTCGATGCGGTGGCGGAAGCCTTGCCCGGCGTGATCGTGGTCGGGGATTCCACCCAGCCCGTCTATGGCGGCAACCTGTCCTACGAACCGGCAGCTCCGAGATCCTATTTCAACTCTTCGACCGGATACGGAACGCTGGGGTATGGTCTGCCTGCCGCGCTCGGCGCCAAACTTGCCTGTCCCGACCGTCCTGTCCTAGCCTTGATCGGAGACGGTGGCATCCAGTTCACCATCGGTGAACTGGCGACGGCGGTGGAATTGGCCCTTCCGGTCCCGATCGTGATCTGGAACAATCAGGGATATGGGGAGATAAAGCACTACATGACGGCGCGCGGCATTCCCGAAATCGGCGTCGATATCTACACGCCGGACTTCCTGACCATTGGTCGTGGATTCGGTTGTGCTGCGGTTAAAGTGAACGGGTACACCCATTTGCGCGACGAGTTGGAGAAAGCCAACAGCGCCGATGGACCGACAATCCTGGTGATCGATGATCCGGCGGTTGCCTCCTGGTAACCGCACAATGAAAGACATGCCAATGCGCGCAAACCGGCCGACAATTTCGCAATTGCAGGACCACGCTCATGCCATTCGCTGCAATGTCGTGGAAATGGTTGCGCGCAATGGACAGGGCTATGTGCAACAGGGGCTCGGTGCGACCGATCTTTTCACCTGGCTCTATTTCTGTGAAGTCAATCTCGATCCGGCCGATCCGTCCTGGGCGGATCGCGACCGGGTGTTTTTGTCCACAGCGCACAATTCGGCTGTGTTTCATGCGACCCTGGCCGAGCGCGGCCTGATCGATCCGGCAAGGTTGGACGCCTACACCCGCGACGGATCCGAGTTGGAAATCAATGTCTCCGAACGTCTTGGGCCGCTGGTCGAAGCGACCTGCGGATCGCTCGGACAAGGCCTGTCGGTCGCAATCGGACAAGCCCAGTCGGCCAAGCGGCGGGGACAATTGTTTCGGTGTTATGTCATTCTGGGTGACGGAGAATTGCAGGAGGGACAGACTTGGGAAGCGGCAATGTATGCGGCTGGAAACCGGCTCGACAATCTTTGCCTGATCGTCGATGTCAACAATTTGCAGGTCGAGGGAGAGACCGATCGCGTGGTTCCCATGGAACCGATCGATGAAAAATTTCGGGCGTTCGGCTGGTCTGCCCTGACCGTTGACGGCCACGATTTCGGAGCGCTCGGCAATGCGTTCGAAACCGCCCGGAATACAGGCGACAGGCCGACCGTCCTTCTTGTGAGGACCCTCGTCGGAAAAGGGGTTCCGTTTCTGGAAAACCGGATGAGCCACAATATGGTGCTGCCCCGGGACGTGGCCGACGACGCCCTGGAATATCTGATTTCTCAACATGCTTCGGATGTGTCATGACACAGAATCTTCACCTCGGTGACTTCACATCCAACGCCGCCGCGAAGGTGCCCGTGCCGAAATATTACGGCGACGCTCTCGTTGCTCTGGGACGTGAGCGACCGGAGATCGTTTCCCTGACCGCCGATCTCACGCCCGCGGCCGAGTGTGAGGAGTTCCGCGACACATTCCCTGACCGGTTTTTCAACACCGGTATTGCCGAGGCCAACATGGTTGGCGTGGCAGCCGGCATGGCGCGCAACGGTGACGTACCCTTCGTACATTCCTTTTCCGTCTTCATCAGCCGTCGCGTTTATGACCAGGTCGCCATGCAAGTGGCCTATCCGCGCACCAATGTGAAACTGGCGGGTTTTTTGCCCGGTCTGTCAACACTGCTCGGCGTGTCGCACCAGGCGATCGAGGATATGGCCCTGTTCCGCTCCTTGCCCAACATGACCTTGATCGAACCTTGTGGCCCGGCGCAGATCGCGTCGGCTCTTCGGGCCGCGGCCGCGCATGAGGGGCCGGTCTATCTGCGCATGCACCGGCCGGCCGCGCCGCTTGCCGAGGGCCGTCCGCTTCTGCCTTTGGAGATCGGAAGGGGCCAGCTTCTGAAACAGGGCACGGATGCGACGATATTCGCTTCCGGTCTGATGGTCGATAACGCGCTTGCTGCCGCCGACACACTGGCGGACCGTGGCATTCAAGTCTCCGTCGCGAACATTCACACTCTGAAACCGCTGGATGTTGAGTTCGTCGTGAACGAGGCGCGCCGAACCGGCGCTGTGCTGACCGCGGAAAACCACACCATCCTGGGTGGCCTTGGAAGCGCGGTGGCGGAAACGCTTATGGAGGCCGGCGTATCGGTTCGTTTCAACCGACTCGGCGTGCAGGATTGTTTCGCCGAAGGGGGCACGACGCCTTATCTGTTCGACAAATATGGATTGTCCCCGTCCCATATTGCGGCAGCTGTCAAGGCACTGATCGACTGACGCGGATCGACGTTTTTGCTGGTGTTATTAAGTCGCCGTTCCTGGATTAATCTTCAGTCGAAGGCAACGGTCCAGATTTTCTCAAAGCAGATATACCAATACGCAATTTTGGATAATCGGTTGTGTTTTTTTGACCCAGGGGAATGCGTGATGTAAGTTAAATTGCATACTATTTGGAGATGAACATGGCTCGTAAATATTGCAATTTCTCGGTAGGTGCGTTTGCTTTTTGTTCGATCTATTTCGTGACTTTGCTGCCGTCTGGAGCGCAATCATTTCAGCAGGATTTTCTCAAGGCGCCGAAATTGCCGGGAAACACGGTCACCACCAGGCCGGATTGTGGCGATATTGAACATGTGTCCGCATACGGTGGGGAGATCCGAAAGTTGGCATTCGATATCGGCGACGAGTTTGTGGTTCGTACGACGGTGCTGAATTGCGCCGGCAAGGATCTGACGGCGGGCTTTCATTTGCGCTATCATCTGGTTCCTGATGATGCCGGGCCAATCGATGACGCGAATTTCGGCAATGTTGTTTTCAGGCTTCCGAGAGCGGGCTCATTCAAATTGGGGCGAAAGGTAAAACATGAAGGCGTTCTTCGGACGACCAGGACGCTGCGCTGGGACAGTCAGGTTTCCGGCCAATTCCGGCTTGTCGCCTGCCCCGCCAGGTTTGCCGGCAGCGCAACGACGGCCGGCCTCAGACGCAGTGCCCGGCGGTGCGGAGTCATTGCATGGCTCGACGTAAATGGACCGCCCGGCGTCGACGTTTCGCTTCGCGAGGGGGCTGTCGTTGGGACCTACAGCTATTGGTCCACTGTTCGGCCAAAAGTCACGATACAAAATCACGGCAATGTCGCACCGCGCGGCACCGGCAACAGGATCTCGTTTTCCATGCGGGCGGAAGCCAGAAATACCGGGGGGCAGTCGGCGCAGCCAAAGCGCAGCTTTATCCGGACATGGACACTGCCAAATGGATTTGTCCTGAACCCCGGCAACAGTATGTCGGTGCCGAATACCGCGCCCGCAATCCTGAAACCCGTGCGTCTCGGCAACGGGCATGTCGCCCCGCTGATGGAATACAGGATCACCGCCAGAGCGGTGTTCTCCAACGATCAGGTTTCGCGAAACAATTCGACGGTCGCGACGGCCAAGGCTGCGCCGAACGATACTTGCGAAGCTGCCTTGTACTGGGTGCCGAGTTCCGTATCGAAAACGGTTCGCGTGGGAAATGCGGCCGGCGCCCTGCAGTTTGACATGGCAAATACCGGGAAAACGGCCTGCGCACCATTCCGGCTGGTCGTAAGGCGTCGCAGGGGCCAGGAGGGAAGCTCGAACTTCAATGCCTGGCAGGACATTCGTTCAAGCTCCGGCGCGTCCAACACGGTCGTTTCGATTGGGGCGATAGAGCCGCTTGGGTTCGTCCGTGTCGTGTTCCGGGACCGTGAGGCTCTGAACCAGCGCGGCCTGTACCAATACGCTTTGTTTCCGCACGGCCCCCATCCGGACAGCCGAACCTGGAACCATTCCGGAGCGGAAAACGGGTTGGCCATCCCCGTGCGGTGACATGATCCCGGGTGCACAGTACGCCCGTTTTCACGGTTCAGACAATCAACCGTGCTCTTTCGTTTGAATCCGAACACGTCATGATTTCGCGGAAACAGTGAAACCTTTGGAAATTCCATGTCGGAGACCCACACCGGTAAGTGGAGTCCGTCTGAACAGAAAAACCCAATAACCGGGTTTCAGCGTTTCAGTCCACGCGCGAAGCGGCGAATGTCCTCGACAAGAAGCTCAGGTTGTTCGAGCGCGGCGAAATGGCCGCCGCGGGGCATCTCGGTCCATTGCCTGACATTGTAGAGCCGTTCGACATAGGAGCGGGGCGGCCAGGCCAGCATTTCGGCCGGAAACAGCGCACAGGCCGTCGGCACTTCGACACGGCGATTGTCAGCGGTCAGGACCCGTCCCCCTTCCTCCCGTCGGCCGTAATAGATCCAGGACGCGGTGTTGAAAGTGCGGGTGGTGACGTAGATCATGATGTTCGTCAGCAACTCGTCCTTGGAATAGACACTTTCAATGTCGTCGCCGTCCGTATCCGACCAGGCGTTGAACTTCTCGACAAGCCAAGCCGCGATCCCGACCGGGCTGTCCATCATCGCGTAACTCAAGGTCTGCGGCCGCGTCGCCTGCTGTGTGCGATAGCCGTTCTGCATGATCTGATCGCGCTCGAACTCGGCTTCCCAGGCGCGCTCTTCATCGGTTTGAGGACCTGCGGCATGACGCATGGTCAGGATATTGATGTGGATTGCCTTGCAGGCCGAGGCATGATCGAAACCGAGCCATGATGAAATCGCACCGCCCCAGTCGCCTCCCTGTGCAATGTAACTGCGATATCCAAGCACGTCGGTCATAAGCTTGTTGAGAATCGACGCCATTCTGCGCGGTCCGATGGGGCGGGGTGGACGCCCGGAATAGCCGAAGCCGGGCAGGGATGGCGCAATCACGTCAAAGGCATCCTCGATACTCCCGCCATGGCGTTCGGGGTGGGCGAGCGGCTCGACGATATCCATGAATTCGGCAATGCTGCCGGGCCAGCCATGCGAGATAAGCAGCGGCGTGGGATTGGCCCCGCTGCCTTTTTCATGCAGGAAATGCATGTCGATCCCATCAATCGGCGCCGTGAAGTGGGAAAAGCGGTTGAGCGCCGCCTCCTGCTTTCGCCAGTCGAACGCGTCCAGCCAGTAGGCGCAGAGGTCTTTCATGTACGCCAGGTTCGTACCGTAGCTCCAACCGCCGTCATCCGGCATTTCATGCCAGGGAAAATCTGAAACCCGGCGCCGGATTTCGGACAATGTCTCGTCGGGAACCGCAATCTTGAACGGGACGCAGGCGGCAAGTTGTTGTTCGGTCGCGCTCAATTTCAACCTCGCATACTGAGTCAGCGCAAACCGGTTACCACTGCGCTCCGGTTGCGCAACAGGGACCGCCGGGGCCGAACTGCGGCACAACGACAGGTGTTTCCATCCAGATTTGCCAGATCGAAGTGGATTGTGGGAGAGACAGATCCGGCAGAAAAATGGGACAATTTCCGCAGGCCAGGAATCCGGTGCTCACATCAGCTTTCGGACTTCTTCCGCTATGACCTTTATACCTTCTTCAAGTTTTTCCACCGGCACAAAGGCAAAGCCAAGCCGCAATCCGTTCTTCTTGTCCTGGGCCAGGTAATATGTCTGGCCACGGTCAATGAGGACACCGCGTTCGCGCAGGCGTGTCTGCAGGAGCGTCGCATCGAAATCGTCCGGACCCGTAAGCCAGAAGGACGTGCCGCCCTTGTTGTCGTATTGGTTGAGCATGCCGAGGTGGGTCGAGATCGCGTTGCGCATGGTCTGCCACCGACGTTTGTAGCGGCGCTCGATGTTGCGCAGGTGAGCGTCGAAATAGCCCAACCGGATAAACAGGGCAACGACCTCCTGAATCAGCGTTGGCGGATGCCGGAACATGGTGCCGCGCACAATCCGCGCTTCTCGAATTATGTCGCGATGGGCAACCATGAAGCCAATGCGCAATCCGGGTGACACCGTCTTCGACAGGCTGCCGATGTAGATGACCCGCTGGTTTCGGTCCATCGACCGCAAGGGTGGCGATGACCGGGTCTGAAAGTTCATTTCGGCCTCGTAGTCATCCTCGATGACAAGCAGATCTTTATTTTCCGCCGCGTCGAGCAGTTCCGCACGCCGCGTTGCCGGCATTGTCACCATGGTCGGAAATTGATGGCTCGGTGTGGTGAAGACGAGTTTTACTCCGTTGGGGATGGCCGACGGAATAATGCCGTTTCGGTCGATGGGCACGCCCACCAACCGGTTTCCGGCCATCCTGAACGCGTTGACGGCGCCGAAAAATCCCGGATCTTCGAGCGCGATCGGACGATCGAATTGAGCAAACAGGGTACCCAGCACCGACAGGGCGTTTTGTGCTCCGAGCGTTATGAGGATCTCATCCGAACGGGCGACGATGCCGCGCGAGCTCAACAGGCGCTGGCGCACCTGCTCGATCAGATAGGGACTGTCGCTTTCCACGGAATCGCCGGTCCACAGCGTTACGTTCTTGCGGCCCAGCGCCAGGCGCGAACATTCCCGCCAGTCGTCCACGGGAAACAGATCGGGATCGATCTGGTTGTAGATGAAGGGATAGGGATAGCTTCGCCAATCCAGTGGATTGTCCACGGGAACGAGTGGGGACGGCCGAAACGTGATCGGAGACCGGGTCTGCCCCTCATCGGCTGAACCCGATTCCGGTGTTTCCGGCAAAGTGAACATGTCGCGGTTGACATAATAGCCCGACCGGTCGCGGGCGACGATTAAACCGAGGTCGATCAGGCGCGAATAGGCGGCGAATATGGTGTTGCGCGAAACGCCGAGTTGTTCGGCCATTTGCCGGCACGATGGCAATGGCACGTGCGGCGAGACTGCCCGGGCGGAAATTGCCGCACTGACGAGTTCGCAAACCTGGTCACGCCGGCTCAGGTTGGGACTGTCCGGCAACTTGCGGAACAGCGGCAAGAGGTCGTTCAATACACTCTCCCTATGTTGTGCCGGTACCGGAGAACAGAACGGCACCTGAGCTTATGCGCATCACTATTCCTTAGCATCGGCGGGTCGGCTTGCGCCGTCTGTCACCTCTAATCGCATTATCTGTCACTTTTCGCCCCGCGTATATTGCTGGTTATCTGGCAGGCGAAATCGCAACTCTGGTGAGGATGATTAAACAATGGCATTTCGCAAGTACTGCAAGATTGCTGCCGCCGGTCTCGCGCTGACCATGATGGCCGAGGGCGCCTTGGCGGAAAAGGTTCTGAAGCTTGGCACTGTGGGCCGTCTTGGCATGCCGATCGGCGATGCCATCGATCAGGCGCTTATCCCGACCCTGGAAAAGGTATCGGGCGGAAAGTTGAAGATCGAACCGCATTACAGAGGATCGCTGTGCGGCGAGCAGAAGTGCGGCGAGCAGGCAAACCAGGGTTTGCTGCAGCTTTGGACCAGCTCCACGGCCAACTTCGGCAGTTTCGGCACGGCACTGTCGATCTTCGATTTGCCGTATATTTTCAAGAGCATCGAGGACGCCGATCGCATATCGAAGGAATGGTTGTCGGACAGACAATGCGAACTCGCCGCCAAAACCACCGGTCATGTTTGCCTGGTCGTCTATTCCAGCGGCGGCTTTCGCCAGCTTGCCAATGCCCAGCGCCCCGTGCACGAGCCGGATGACATGAAGGGCATCAAATGGCGCGTGACCAAGAGCCCGATCGAATACACGCTGATCAAGAACTGGGGAGCGGTTCCTGTGCCCTATGACTGGACACAGCTCTATCAGGGGCTGCAGACCGGCGTGGTTTCCGGACAATATGTAGCCGTTCCCTGGCAACACATCGCCAAGCTGCATGAAGTCGCGAAATATTTCACCGAAATCGGCGGGGCGTGGTCGGGCAATCAATTGGCTATGGACATCAACCAGTACAATGCACTGACCGACGAGGAGAAGGGGTGGCTGCACACAGCCGCGAACGCCTTTGGCGACAAGGTGCGTGAGCTCGATCGCAAATGGGTCGAAGACGGAGAGAAGGCGATCAAAGCCTCGATAGAGGAATGGTACAAACCGACCGAAGAAGAGCTTGCAAAATGGCGCCAGGGGGCAATTTCGGCCTGGATTGATGCCAAGGGCACGTTCGACCCGGCAATTGCCGAGCGCATCCTGAAAGATCAGGGCATGGACGGGTTCATTGCCGATCTCAAACAAGCCGGCGCCCTGTAGGTGACGGGTTCCGGACCCCAGGGGCTCCAATGATGAACGGAGGGACACATGGCCCATGTGTCCCTTTGTGTTGTTGAGGTGCGATCCGGTTCACCGGGAAGTCGTTTGCGGGCAGACGTTCCCGGTGCGGCCCTTGCGCCGGTTTAAACAAACAAACACAATCATGATTTGTTTCCACCGGAAGTGATTGTGTCGGGACATATTGATCAAGGCCACGAAAATCCGTTGCCAGCAAGGCCAGGTCCTTAATGGAAATCCTGTTGCTTCTCGCCGTTCTGCTGATCCTGATCCTTGCCGGGGCGCCGGTGGGCTTCACGCTCATACTGATCCCGGTCGTTTACATTCTGATCACCGATGCGGCTCCGATGATCCTCATCCCGAGCCAGATGTTCAGTGCCATCGACTCGGTTCCGCTGACCGCCATCCCGTTTTTCATGCTGACCGGTGAGTTGATGACCAGCGCAACGATCACCGATCGGCTGGTTGAACTCAGCAAGCGCATCATTGGCCGGATGCGCGGCAGCATGGCGCAGGTCAATGTCCTTGTCAGCATGTTCTTTGCCGGGATGAACGGATCGGTCGTTGCGGATACGGCAACGGTAGGGTCCTTGCTGGTCCCGGCAATGAAACGCGCCGGTTATCCCTCCGCTTTCACGGCCGCAATTACCGCGGTCAGTTCGACAATCGGGGGCATCATTCCCCCAAGCATCATGATGATTGTATTGGCCAATGCCGGCGGAATCTCGGTCGGGGCGCTGTTTGCGGCCGGAATCGTGCCGGGAATCCTGATCGGCGCGATCCTGATGGTAATCAATCATGTCCTTGCCGTGCGCAACAATTTCGAGCGCAGCGAGGAGCCGTTCAGCCTGAAAGCCGTTGCGGTTGTCGGTTACAAATCGTCGTTCGCGCTGCTCATCCCCATTGTGCTTGTCGGGTCCGTCGTCGGCGGCATAGCCGGGGTGGTCGAAGCCGGTGCCCTGACCGCCACAATCGCGATGTTCGTGGGGCTTTTCGTCTACCGCACGATTACCTGGTCCAACTGCAGGGGCGCCTTCGTGCGCGCCTTCCGCAACTCGGCGATGGTCTTCATCATCATTGCCGCTTCCGGTCCGTTCAGCTGGCTTTTGACCTCCCTTGGCGCAAATACCCAGCTGGAACAGTGGCTTTTGGGATATGCGGACAATCCGATGCTGTTCGCGCTGGCGCTGGTGCTGTTTATCTGTCTTCTCGGCATGGTGATGGATTCCGCCGCCAACATCATTGTTGTCGGGCCGGTCCTCGTCGACGTCATGGTCAAGGCCGGATATCCGGACGTGCAGGCAGCCCTGGTGGTTGTGGTCGGTTTTCTCATCGGCTCGGTTACCCCGCCCGTCGGGGTCGCCTACTTTACCGCCGGTGCGATCGCCAAGGCCCGGCTGGAAAGCGTGGCGATCGCCATGCTGCCCTATCTGGCGGCGCTCTTCGGGCTTTTGTTTCTCCTGATCGTGATTCCCGACATCACGATGTTCCTTCCGAAGCTGATGGGATTTGCGAGATGAGACATTTGAATGACGTCCATGCGCGCAATACACCCGCACACTCCAGATGTTACACGGGATGGAAATGATGCCGGGCTACCTTCAGACGATCGACCGGCTGGTGCACAAGATCCTGACCGCATTCTGCGGTGTCCTGCTGCTGCTCATGGTTGTTTTCACCGTCTATTCGGTCGTCATGCGCTACTATTTTGAAGATCCGCCGGTCTGGGGGGATCTGCTGACCGTGCTCAGCAACATCTGGCTTGTGTTCCTGGCCCTGGCCTTGACGGTGCGGGATCGTGATCACATTGCGCTCGATCTGGTTTATACGCGCCTTCCCCTCAGATTTGCCTTTGTCATTCAACAATTCTGGTCGCTGGTGATCTTCGGGCTGGGCATCGTCATATTCTATTACGGGTTGCAGGTCGTCTCCACGATGGGCGGCAGATATTGGGAGATGTGGTATTTCGCCTGGGAAGATGGCGGGATCGTTTTCAAGCCGAACTACATGCCGAAGAAATACGCTATGGCGATCCTGCCGGTGACCGGCGTTTTGACCAGCATAGCCGCGCTATTGGCGGTGGTTGAGGATTCCATCCGGTACTCCAGGGGCACGTTTCGACTGGCCGGAGACGACGAGATCGACCCCTGACGGATCGCATGCCAACCGCTTGTCGGGAGCTCTTCCATCGCTTCCGTTAAGTCTCCGATCGCTGACGTTACCAACTTTTAATCTGCCGGACAGGCAACCGTAAGGTGCGCCGCTCTACATCTGTATCACACGTTGGCGGGGGGCCGCCTTATGTGACAACCAAAGACTGTAGATGGAGACTGTGCCTGATGACGCCTTCGACCCCCTCCCGGACCTCGTTCCTCAAAAAACATCGCGCCGTGCTGCTCATGAGCGCCCTCGCGCTCGGCGTGACCGGGTATGCCGGCCAGGCCGCGTTTCTGTCGGCAACTCCGGCCATTGCCCAATCCTCTGAACAAACTTCTTTTCCCAGTTTCCGTCCGGTTGTCGAAAAAGTTCGCCCGGCTGTTGTTTCCATCCAGGTCAAGAGTCGGGCCGGGCCCAGGACTTCCAGTTTCCGGGGCATGGAAGGCTTTCCGGAAGGCCATCCTCTGGAGAAATTCTTCCGCCGCTTCGAGGACCGGAGCGATCGTGGCGAAGGCCGGCGTGACCGGCGTCACGGCCGCAAGCACTTTTCGCGCGGCCAGGGTTCCGGTTTCTTCATTTCCGAAGATGGCTATGTCGTCACCAACAACCATGTCATCAACGATGCGGAGTCGGTGAAAGTGGTTCTGGATGACGGCAAATCCTACGATGCCGAAATCATCGGATCCGACGACAAAACCGATCTGGCCCTGCTCAAGGTCAACGCGGATCGCAAATTCGATCACGTCCGCTGGTCGAAAAATGACGTCTATGTCGGCGACTGGGTGGTCGCGGTCGGAAACCCGTTCGGGCTTGGCGGCACGGTAACCGCCGGCATCGTATCGGCCCGCGGGCGTGAAATCGGTTCCGGCCCCTACGACGACTACATTCAGATCGATGCGCCGATCAACAAGGGGAATTCCGGCGGCCCGACCTTTGACCTCAACGGCAATGTCGTCGGCGTCAATACCGCGATCTTTTCACCCTCCGGCGGGTCGGTCGGCATTGGTTTTGCGATCCCCGCTGCAACCGCGCGCGACATCGTAGAGGACTTGAAGGACGATGGCAGTGTGGTGCGCGGCTGGCTCGGTGTTCAGATCCAGGGCATATCCGCAGACATTGCCGACAGCCTTGGAATTTCGAGCAAAAAGGGCGCTCTGGTCACGGAACCTCAAGTTGGAAGTCCGGCGGAACGCGCCGGGTTGAAGGCCGGAGATGCGATCCTGGCCGTCGATGGCAAGGACATCGAATCGCCGCGTGACCTGGCCCGTGTCATTGCCGGTTATTCGCCGAGGACGGAGGTCAAGGTCACTGTCTGGCGCGACGGTCGTGAGACCGACATCGATGTCACGCTCGGTCGCCTGCCGGGTTCCCGTCAGCAGGCGAGCCTGAACGTCGACAGGGGTGAAGATCTTGATCGCAAGCTCGGCCTGGCGCTGACTTCGGCCGACCGGTACGGCTCCGACACGGGTGTCGCGATTGCCGAGGTCGATCCTGAGAGCGCCGCGGCGGAAAAGGGACTGCGGTCCGGCGACATCATCCTGTCGATCGGCGGTGAGCGTGTCTCTGACCCGCGCGATGTCCAAAAAGGTGTGAAGAAAGCCCGGTCCGATGGACGCAAGGCGATCCTGTTCCAGGTCCAGACCCGCAACGGTGTCCGCTTTGTGGCGCTGCCGCTGGAAAGCGCCTGACAGTAGCGAATTGTTGCCGGATCTCTGTTACGCGCCCCCCACGGATCCGGCTTCAAATGGCGGCAGGCCGTGCTACACGGTCTGCCGTCTTTCGTTGTCGAGTTTTTCCGTTCCGACGGAATCGCCTGAACGGGCAAGAAATACGGAAGACAAGGACCTTGAGATTTTCACTGTTTCCGTGAAACTGTGAAATGCCCCAGTTGACCAGAAAGTCCCAGAGGACCCTTCATGCGTATCCTGTTGATTGAAGACGATCGCGAAGCTGCCGGATATCTGCTCAAGGCCCTGCGTGAAGCCGGCCATGTGATCGATCACGCCGACAACGGTGCCGATGGCGGCCATATGGCCGAGGAAGGTGAATATGACGTGCTGGTCGTGGACCGGATGCTGCCGAAGCGCGACGGTCTTTCAATCGTGGAGGATTTGCGCAGCCGGGGCGACGATACGCCGGTCATGATTCTTTCGGCTCTCGGGCAAGTCGATGACCGGGTCACGGGACTGCGCGCCGGCGGCGACGACTACCTGACCAAACCCTACGCCTTCTCCGAACTTCTGGCCCGCGTCGAGGCTCTGGCCAGGCGTCGCAAGCCGGGCGAGGTCGAGACCTCCTATACGATCGGCGATCTTGTGCTGGACCGGCTTTCCCATACGGTATCGCGGGCCGGGGATCCGATTCTGCTGCAACCCCGCGAATTCAGGCTTCTGGAATATCTGATGAAAAATGCCGGGCAGGTCGTGACCCGGACAATGCTTCTGGAAAATGTCTGGGATTATCATTTCGACCCGCAGACGAACGTAATCGATGTCCACATTTCCCGATTGCGCGGCAAGATCGACAAGGGCTACGAACAGTCGCTCCTGCACACGGTGCGGGGCGCGGGGTACATGATCAGTGACAGCACTCGGTAAGGTCTTTCGAACGACGGCGTTCAAACTTTCGGCGTTTTACCTCGTTGTGTTCGCCGTGCTGACGTTTTTCCTCATCGGATACATCACGCTCAACACCCGCGAGGTTCTCTTTCAGCACCAGCAAGACCGGATCGAAACCGAAATCCGAGGGCTTGCCGGTCAATACCGCAAGCGCGGCATTCGCGGTCTCGTGCATGTGGTCGACCGCCGCAGCCGGACGCCTGGAGCGAGCCTGTATCTCGTAACCGACTTTGCCGGCCGCGTCCTGGCCGGAAATGTATCCAGCCTTGACCGTGATGTGCTCGAGGATCCGGACGGCCGTCCTCAGCCGGTCGGTTACCGTCGTCTGGACGCCACCGAAGGCGATCAGTTCGAAAGGGCGCTCGTACGGGTTTTCAGCCTGCGTGGCGGATTTCGGATACTCGTCGGCCGCGATATTGCCGAACGCGAACGATTGAAAGGCATTATCGGCCGGGCGGTCGTCATTGCCGGCGCGACCATGATCCTTCTCGGATTGATCAGTTGGTTCTTCGTCAACCGGCGTGTGTTGAAACGGATCGATTCGATTTCGGCGACCAGCCGGCAGATCATGGAGGGAGATCTGTCCGGCCGTTTGCAGGTGACGGGCACCGGCGACGAATTCGATCGCCTGGCGGAAAATCTGAACACCATGCTCGGGCGCATAGAACGGTTGATGAGCGGCATAAAGCATGTCTCCGACAATATCGCCCACGATCTGAAGACGCCGTTGACCCGATTGCGCAATCGGTTGGAGGTGGCCCGTCACGAGCCGGAATCTCTGGAGGGTTACCGGGATATCCTGGAGCGGACAACGGAAGAAGCCGACCAGCTCATTCGCACCTTCAACGCTTTGCTGATGATTTCAAGGATCGAAGCCGGATCCACAGGCGCCGCATTTTCACCCGTCGATGTCTCCGATATCGCCGCTGGCATGTGCGAACTCTACGAACCGGTCGCCGAGGAGGCCGGAATTGTCTTGTCCCACGATATCGCGGATACTCCGAAGATGGAGGGAAATCGCGAGCTGATCGGTCAGGCATTTGCCAATATCCTGGACAATGCGATCAAATATTGTGTGGCCGCAGGGCCGCCGGCCACGGACGAGTATGAAGCAGGTCCTGACAAATCGAAGGATGGAGATGGCGTGCGGCGTCCGAAAATTGCCGTCATCGTCAGCAATGATTCGAACGCGATAAAATGCACGATCCGGGACAATGGCCCGGGGATCGCCGAAGCGGACCGGGAGCGCGTATTGCAACGGTTCGTCAGGCTCGACGACAGTCGGTCCGAACCCGGTTCCGGGTTGGGATTGAGTCTGGTGGAAGCTGTCGTTCGTTTGCATGAAGGCCATCTGAGTCTAGAAGACAACAAACCGGGACTAAAGGCGGTATTGTCCTTTCCGATAAAGCGGGCACGTGAAAGCGGGCCGCGAGAAACTGTGTCCACATGATCTGGACGGGAAACGGGATGGACCTGATGCAAATGCGCAAGCGCAATCCGGACTTCATTGAAGAGGTCGGGCGGTTCTATGAACGGTTGGGGAAAGGCACCGTCGCGCCGTCGACGCAGGACGACACGCCGTTTTTTGATGACTTGCGCGCATCTTCCGTCGAAAACACGGGCGCCCTGCTTTCCTTGTGCGGCGACGTGCCTGCGCTTCGCACATTGCTCGCCCGCACCGCTGCCGATGCGCCGTTCCTGAGGGATTTGATGCGTGCGGATGCCGGCAGGCTCCTGGCGCTGGTCATGGATGCGCCGGAAGCCCGTATCGCCTCGATCTGCAATGACATCCTGACGTTCCAGCCCGCGGACGAGGCGGCCTTGATGAGCAAGTTGCGACAGGCACGCTCAGATGTCGCCTTGACGGTCGCGCTTGCGGACCTGGGCGGTGTCTGGTCGTTCGATATGGTCGTGTGTGCCTTGTCCGCTTTTGCCGACACAGCCTTGCAGCGTACGGTCGATTTTTGCCTGCAAGTGGAAATGGACAATGGCAAATTGCTGCCGGGCGACCCGCAATCGGCGGGATATTGCGTATTGGCGATGGGAAAGTTCGGTGCCCGCGAGTTGAACTATTCCAGTGATATCGATCTCATCGTTCTGTTCGATCCAGACAAGATCGCACTGCCCGATCCGATGGAGGCGACGCGGATTTTCGTGAACGTCACCAAAAGAATGGTCAAGATACTCCAGGAGCGTACGGGAGATGGATATGTCTTTCGGGTGGATCTGCGGCTTCGCCCGGACCCGGGGTCGACCTCGCTGGCCCTGTCCACGATTGGTGCATTGAACTATTATGAAAGCGCCGGACAGAACTGGGAACGTGCCGCGATGATCAAGGCCCGCCCCGTCGCTGGAGACCTGGCCGTGGGCGCCGCGTTCCTGCACGAGTTGCATCCATTCATCTGGCGCAAATATCTCGACTATTCGGCGATTGCCGACGTTCATTCGATCAAACGCCAGATCCATATCCACAAGGGCCACGGGTCTATCGCGGTTGCCGGTCACAATATCAAGCTTGGGCGCGGCGGAATTCGGGAAATCGAATTTTTCGTTCAGACCCAGCAGTTGATCGCCGGCGGACGCAACATGGCCCTGCGCGGGCGAGAAACGCTGGAAATGCTCGCCGGGCTGGCCGAACAGGAATGGATCACCTCGCAAACGGCAACCGAACTGGCGGACTCCCTTCGTTATCTGCGCTGTCTGGAGCACCGCATCCAGATGTTGCGCGACGAGCAGACCCATGTCATCCCGAAGGAGCCGGACGCATTTGCGGCGATCGCCGCACTTTCGGGCCATTCCGACCCGCAGGTGTTCGAGGCGGAAACGCGTTCGCATCTGGAACGTGTGCAATATCATTATGGCCGGCTTTTCGAAGAAGAACCCTCGCTGTCGTCATCTGCGGGAAGTCTGGTCTTCACCGGGGACGACGATGATCCCGAGACGCTGGAAACCCTTGAAAGGATGGGCTTTGGCAACCCCCGGGATATTGCTGCAACCATCCGGGGCTGGCACACCGGCCGGATCAATGCCACCCGGACAAAACGGGCGCGCGAACATCTGACCAAACTTGTGCCCGTCTTTTTGAACGCTGTCGCGGAGACCCGAAATGCCGATGCCGCATTTGCGGCGTTCGATCGTTTCATCGGCCAGCTTCCTGCCGGGATTCAACTGTTTTCCCTGTTGCGGTCCAATCCCTCTTTATTGAACCTTTTGATGACGATCATGGGCGCGGCGCCGCGGCTCGCGCGCACGATCGTCCGCCGCGCGCATATTCTCGATGCTCTGCTGGATCCGGATTTTTTCGTGACCTTGCCGGAGCGCTCCAAGGTCGCCGAACGTCTCCAGCAATTGCTGGCCGATGCCGAAGATTACGAAGAGGTGCTCAACCGCGCCAGGATCTTCGGCCAGGAGCACATGTTTTTGATCGGTGTGCGGATTATCACCGGAACGCTTCCCCATTACCAGGCTGGGCAGGCTTACGCCCTTCTCGCCGACGTGTTGCTGGAGGCGATGTTTGACCATGTGTGCCGGGAATTCGAGACAACCCACGGCAAGATCGCGGGCGGTCAGACCGCTTTGCTGGCCATGGGAAAGCTTGGCGGAATGGAGATGACCGCGGCGTCCGATCTCGACCTCATTCTCCTTTACAACCACGATGCCGAAGCGAAAATGTCGGATGGGCGCAAGCCCCTGGCGCCTTCGCAATATTACATCCGTCTGACCAAGAGATTTATTGCAGCCCTGTCCGCGCCGACAGGCGAGGGCACTCTGTACCAGGTTGATTTCCGTTTGCGCCCATCCGGCAATGCCGGGCCGCTGGCGACCCATATCTCCTCCTTTGACCGATATCAGCATGAGACGGCCTGGGTCTGGGAACATATGGCGTTGACCCGCGCACGCATTGTGTTCGGCGCGCCGGAACTGCGTCAGAATGTGCTGGATTGCATTTGTGGAATATTGTGCGAGGAAAAAGAGCGGGAAAAGGTTCGTGGCGACGTTGCCGCAATGCGCACCCGCATTGCCGGTGAAAAGAAAGCGTCCTCGATATGGGAAATCAAGACCGTTGCCGGCGGTCTGATCGATATCGAATTCATAGCGCAATATATGCAATTGGTCGTTGGTCCGCGCGAACCCGAAATTCTCGACACCAACACCAACGGCGCGCTCTACAGGATGCAGGTGTCCGGGGTGATAGAGGGTGAAACCGCGGAAACCCTCATGAACGCCTGTCGTTTGTACGAATCCCTGACACAGGTGTTACGGCTCGCGATCGATGGCGATTTTGATCCGGATACGGCGCCGGCAAGCCTGAAATCGGTTCTGGCGACGGTCGGAGAAATGCCGGATTTTGCCACTCTGGAGGCCTATCTGACGGAGACACAGGCGAAGGTTCGAACGATCTTCGAACGCATCGTCGGTGAAGTGGGAGAGCTGCAGAGCTGATTTTCGGCAGCTCGCCCGCACATGCATTGGGGGCGCCAATGCAAACGGTCCGGCGACGATGTCGCGGACCGAGACAGGAGTGAACTATGACGCTGAAATACAAAATGGTTTCTGCCTCTGCGGCAGTGCTGATCCTGTTCGGCGCGCCGGCAATGGCGCAGGACAAGGGACCGGACCGGCGCGGCGAACGCATGTTCGAACGGTTCGACAGCGACGCAAGCGGGGCTGTGTCACTGGACGAATTTGTCGATGCTTCGAGCCACCGCTTCACTCGAATGGACCGTAACAATGACGGGACCGTCAGCGAAGATGAGGTGGACGCTTTCATCGCAAAACGAACCCGCCGCATCAAGGATCGGATCCTGAGCCGGCTGGATGCCAATGGCGATGGTGCGATCACGCAGGCCGAATTCGAGGCGTCGCGCAGGGACCGTTTCGCACGGCTTGACACAGACAAAAGCGGCGAGATCGAAAAGGCGGAGGCTCGCGAGGGATTCAAACGTCATGGCAGGCGTCACGGCAAACGTCATGATCGGCATCGCGACAAACGGTAAAGCGATGTGAGGAGAGCCCGGATTTCCATCCCGATGGTTTGGAAATCAACGCCGTAGAACAAAGCTGCGGCCGGTCGCAAGCTGATTTGCGTGGGCCGAAATGTCAAAACAAAAACAACCCGGGCAGGCAGCGTCAATAGCTTGTCCGGGTTAATTGGTTTGGTCGTTGAACATGCCCCGAAATAAGCGGGATCCCAGCGAAGCTCGGATGTTTGACATCAGAGATTATATCAAATATTCATGATATATGGATATTTCAAATGCTCTGTCTGCCTTCTCCGCCCTCAGTCAGCCGACCCGGCTGGCTGTGTTCAGGCTGCTGATCAAGGCGGGCGCACAGGGCATGTTGTCCGGAGAGATTGGTGAACGGCTTGAAATTCGTCAAAACACCATGTCGGCAAACCTCACCTTGCTGCTCAACGCCGGACTGGTCCGCAACGAGCGTCAGGGTCGAACCATCCGCTACTTTGCGAATTTCGAGGCCGTCAGGGGACTGCTCGCATTTCTGATGGAAGATTGTTGCGGGGGGAACCCGGAGATCTGCCAGCCGATTATCGATGAACTTGCGTGCGAGTGTTAGGAGCACGGACGTGTTTGCATCCTTGTGTTTGCCAAACCGCCATATTGCGCTTGCAGGGCCGCACACATGAGCGCGGACCTGTCTCGCCGGTTGGCGGCGGAGGGGCTCGGCACGGCGTTCTTGTTGGCGACGGTGGTCGGGTCCGGCATCATGGCCGAGCGCTTGTCGGGCGGGAACGTCGCAATAGCGCTATTGGGCAATACAATCCCGACCGGCGCCATTCTCGTTGTGCTCATCACCATGTTCGGTCCGATCTCAGGCGCCCATTTCAATCCGGCTGTGTCGGTGGTCATGGTTCTTCGTCGCGAACTTCCTGCCAGCGAAGCCGCCTTTTACATCTTGTCGCAGATTGTCGGTGGCGTTCTGGGCGTTTGGGCGGCCCATCTGATGTTCGACGAAATTCTGTTTCAGTTCTCCGCGAAGGAACGGACGGGGGCGGCGCAATGGTTTGCTGAATCCGTTGCCACGTTCGGGCTGGTCGCGACTATCCTTTTGACCTTGAAAGCGAAGGAAGGCGCGGTTGCCATGGCCGTGGGGCTATACATAACTGCAGCCTACTGGTTCACCGCGTCGACGTCATTTGCCAATCCGGCGGTAACAATCGCCCGGGGTCTGTCCGACACTTTCGCGGGAATCCGACCGGTGGATGTCGCACCGTTTGTCCTGGCGCAACTGGTCGGTGCCGTTATCGCCTGGGTTTTTTGTCAATGGCTTCTGGCTGAGCGCGGGAGACAGGTGTAGACCTGAAATCAGGCAGCAGTTGCAGGTATCGGAGTCCGCGCGCAGATTATCTCATTCACCTGACGTTTGCGGTCCATTGCGCGGAATGATGAAGGACACAGTCGTTCCGACATTGCTCTCGGATTCAATTACCATCTGGCCGCCATGCAGTTCGACCAGGGATCGGGCGATGGCGAGGCCGAGGCCGGAACCCTTGTGGCTCTTGGTAAGCTGGTTCTCCACCTGCACGAAGGGCTGTCCGAGCGTTTCGATCGCCTCTTCCGGAATGCCGATTCCGGTGTCGGAGATCGCCACGGCGATTTCGGTCTCCGACGTGTCGGTTTCCACGCGGATGGACCCTCCGGCAGGCGTGAATTTGACGGCGTTGGAAAACAGGTTCAACAAAATCTGTTTCATCGCCACGCGGTCGGCACGCAACGAAATGTCGGGCAGACAATGGTTTTCAACCGTAACGTCTTTCTCGATCGCTTCACTGGAGAGAATGCGGGCAGTTTCTTCGATTATGCCACTGAGGTCGATCGTCTCCAGTTTCAGTTCCTTGCGGCCGGCCTCGATTTTGGACATGTCCAGAATATCGTTGATGACTTCCAGCAGGTGCGTTCCGGAATTGTGGATATCATGACAATATTCGGTATAGCGGTCCGATCCGAGTGCGCCGAACATGCCGCTGCTCATGATGTCTGAAAACCCGATGATGGCATTCAACGGGGTACGCAACTCATGGGAGATATTGGCCAGAAACTCGGTTTTGACCTGATTGGCATCTTCTGCCTTGCGTTTTGCGTCTGAGTTCTGGTCAGCCAGGATAACCAATTGTTGTGCCTGTGCCTGCAATTGCTGGCGTGATTTGCGTAAGTCGGCGACCGTTGCCATGAGTTGCCGTTCGCTTTCTATCAGTTGCTCCTGATTGCGTTTCAGTGTCGTGATGTCTGTGCCGATTGACACGAATCCGCCGTCGTTGGTGCGTCGTTCGCTGATCTGGAACCAGCTTCCATCTGCCAGTTCTGCTTCGTAAAACGCGGAATCGCTCGGACTTTCGCTCTCTCGCGACAGGGCCTTGGTCTTCACCACAGATTGTTTGGCTGCATCGATGATGGTCTCGTAGGGGGTGCCCTGTTTGACCAGATTGTTCGGCAGACCATGCAGTTTCTGGTAATTGGAATTGGAAACGACCAATCGGTTTTCGGAATCCCAGAGGACGAAGGCTTCGGAAATTGTCTCGATTGCCTCGCGCAGACGTCTGTCCGCGGTTTTCGACTGGGCCGCCAGGCGTTTTTGATCCGTGACGTCGATTGCAATCCCGATCAGGTGCGGTCCCTTGCCGTTGAGATCATTGACCCTGTCTGCGCGCGCCCGGACCCAGACCCAATGTCCATCCGCATGACGCATCCGAAACTCACGCTCGATTGTCGGTGCATCGCCACGCAGAGCCGTTTCGGCCAGATCGAGCATGTCGATATCGTCATGGTGCACCATGTCTTCGACGTCTCTGAAACCGATGACTTCGTCACGCGGGGGATGACCGAGGAGATCGTACATTGATGCCGACCAGAAAATGTTTCCGCGTCCAAGGTCCCAATCCCACAATCCGCAGCGACCGCGCAACAGTGCGGTGTCGATACGCGCCCGCGTGTCGAAGTAGATTGCGTCGGCTTGTTCGGCCCGGGCGTTTTGTGCGTAGAACGCATAGACCAGAACGATGAGTGTGACGCCGGTAAAGACAAACAGGGTCACCCGCGACGACAGGGCATTTCGCCACATGGCGAAAGTTCGTTCAGTCGGCTGAATGACAGCGACGCTGCCAAGCGGCGAAACAAGGTGGTGGACAGTGGCGAACGCTTCGCTTTTGTCGGCCATCATGACCGGCATTACGCCGGCGCGCCGGCCAAAAGTCGTGAGCGGTTGGCCCTGGCCAAAATGTTCGTTGAGGGCGTTGCCGATCAATTTGGAGTCCATCGGAGCCGTTGCTCGAATGATACCGTCGGTATCCGACAGCAATATCTTGCGGTATTCGGCGGTTGCTGAAGCCGGAAGCGCATCTGCCAGAAGGCGTTGAAAATCCGCTCCTGCCGGCTTTTCCGGCAGGGTTCGGACCGTGCTGTCCATGCGCGCAGAGACGGCGGCGGCGACAAGGGCGACTGTGGATTCCGCCCGGTTCTGGATGAGAATGCGCTGGTTGTAGAACTCCAGGGCCAGGACGAATGCCAGAAGCACGACGAACAGGACAATGAGGATTGGAACGGACCGCTTCAGCCAGGGTTCGGATGCAAGCAGTCGCAGATAGGTGGGGCGCGCCAGGAATTGTATGTGCCGGGTAAGAGACACTTTGACCGCCGAACCGTTGGCCCCCGCAAAGGTTTCGGACTCAAAATGTTTCGCCGACGGTGCTGGGTCCATCGTCTGCGCCTTTCAGCTACGCCGTGTTAGAAAATGCCGCGAATCACTTTTCATTCGAATCGATATCGAATTCATTGTCCATGTCGATTTTTTACGATTCGTTAGGTTTTTTCGAAAATTTGCAGATCGTCGCCGAATTCAGTTTGCATCGTGCGGAAATGCGCGAGGTCGTTGCTCGCGTGTGCGCCCGGACCTTGTGGAAAACTCACCGCTTTAGGGCGCGGGAGTGTCGTCTCGTGCCGGCTGAGGCATATTGACGGAAAAGATCGAGCCGCCATTTGGGTCCGCGTCCACCGCGATTGTCCAGCCGTGGCGATCTGCGATTTTCTTGCAGATGGCAAGGCCTATTCCAGTGCCTTCAAACTCGGATTGCGAATGCAGGCGCTTGAACGGTTCGAAAATGGTCTGAGAGTATTTGGGGTCAATACCGATCCCGTTGTCGGCAATGGTCAAAAGATCCGCGCCGTCCCGGCAATCCAAGCCGATATGGACTCTTGGCGGTATGTTAACACGCCTGTATTTGATCGCGTTGTTGATGAGGTTGCGGAGCAGTTGTACGAAAGCAGGGCGGTCCGCCATTATTTTCACCGTTCCGACGTCCTGGCTCACGCTTGCCCCGGCATCCGCAATCATTACTGAAAGATCATCAAGCACTTCGCCGATGGTCGTTTGCGCGTCGCAGGCCGTGACCGTGAACGCGCGATTGCCGGCTCGCGAATAGGACAGAAGGTCGGAAATCAGTTCGCTCGAGCGCTCCGCCGCATTCTTGACCACTGACATGGCATAAAATATTTCCTCGGTATCGCCATCGTTCACCGCCTCTTCCAGGAGATCGCAGAACGACTGGATTTTGCGCAGCGGTTCCTGCAGATCGTGCGACGCCACGAAAGCAAACTGCCGAAGCTCGTCATTCGCACGCTCCAGTGCCCGGTTTTTTTTCTGTAATTCCCGTTGCGCGGCATTGCGTTCGGTGACGTTTTCCAACACTGCCAAACTGGTCTTGTCTGGACCAAGCACCGCCGACAGTTCAATTTCGATCGGCAATCCTTGCCTCGAAATGAAGGTATAGGGAAACCGGTTCACGAACCCGTCAGCCCATAATTTCGGAATATTTTTTAACGCGTCCTGTCGCGATGCGGGCGCCAGAAAATCGCTGGATTTCCGGCCGATAACGTCATCCCGTTCATAGTCCAGAGCTTTCAGCCATTCGTCGCTTACCTCGGTAAGGATACCGGTCTGGTCGATGGAGTGCATGATGGCCGGCGTTTTGCGATACAGGGTGCGGAAATGCGCCTGGCGCAGTTCCAGCGCATGGTTTTGCTGTGCCAGCTTGATGTGCGAAGCGATCGTCATGCCGACAAGCTTTTTGACTTCCGAAACACGATCCGAAGTCTCCGTGTCCGGCCTGCTGCTGAACAGGTGCAGGCAGCCGAACTCTTCGCCTGCGACGGTCAACGGTTCGGTCACGCTGCGGGCGAGTTCTTCCGGAACGTTTTCTGGCTGCCGCACCGCGCCGCGATCTTTATCGGAGAAGATCGCCTGATGGAGATCGAGCATTTCCCGGCAGGAAAGCCCTGATTCCTCCAGGGACGGGCGCAGACTGCACAAAATCCGGTTTTCTCCGAACAGGTGGGCGACCGGTTCGTGCGCAACGACAATGGCGGCGGAAGTCTTCAAGTAGGATTGCGAAACATACAGGAGGGATTGGATCCGTTGGTCCAGAGGCAGGTCGGTGTCGCTGCTCAATTTGGCGATTTCCATAAAGAACCGTTCGCGATCGACCGCTTCCGAAACGTCGCGAATAATTCCGATGAATCCGTCGACCTTGTTCTGTTCATCGTAGATTACGACAGACCGGGTTTCACCGACGAACGTTTCGCCATTTTTTTTTCGGTATGAAACCCGGTACATATCTTGTCGGTCGGCTGCGTCCGGATGAAACCGGTCCTGACCGAGGGCATCGTAAGTCCCTTCGTCTGCATACAGGACCTTCGTTTTTCTGCCGAGAATTTCCTTTTCCGCATATCCAAACGCGTCCTGAAACGACCGGTTCACGGAAACAATGATTCGGTCTTTGTCGGCAATTCCAATAAGGTCACGCGTGTCCCGGAACAATGCCTTGATGAGGTTCTCGGGCCGAAGCGGCATGGGCGTATCCTGAACAGTCTTCGGTCGAGGCTCCAAATTCTTGCAGCCTGGTCGCGACCGCGAATAGGATCGGTATATATCCGATATGTTGGTTTTCGCATGTCAACTGAACTGTGTTTGGCCCCCTGTCGCAAGGTGTTAAAACTACCATTCCACAGACCTTATTGCATGTCGTGCGAACCCACATCAGGCGATAGATGGGAGTGCCGCGTCGGATGAATTTCTTGAGCCCGCGAAGCGTTTTCCTGACGCACCGGTCGTGCCCCGCGTTCGATCCGCCTCGGAATGGCAGACGACAAATGGAGTGAGGCCGCGTTAACTGCACATGATTGCAGCATAAAGACGTTAGCTCAGACACCGCTGTACGATATCGGCGACATCGGGGGATGCCGGCTTGCCGTCGGCAAGTTGCTGCAGGGCGGCTTCCGCGTGCGCCCGACGCCCCTCTTCCAACGACCTCCATGAGCGAAATGCTGACAACAGGCGTGCGGCGACCTGCGGATTGGTTTTGTCGAGCATGGTGCAGATTTCGGTGACAAATCGATACCCGGCTCCGTCAGGTCGGTTGAATTCGGCCTGGTTTCCCGATGCAAATCCACCGATCAGGCCGCGCACCTTGTTCGGATTCGCATAGGAGAAGGACGGATGGCGCGTCAGGTCCCGCACCCGCTCCAGGGTCCCGCGGCCCGGCGCGGTTGCCTGTGCCATGAACCATTTGTCAAGCACGAGGTGGTCGTCCTTGTAGCGCTGATAAAAAATGTCCAGCGCCTCATCCGCCGCATTGAATTTCGACTGGACGAGCGTGGTCAGACAGGAGAATCGGTCCGTCATGTTATTGGCTGATTTGAACCGGGCGAGGAGGATCGCTTCGGCGTCCGCGCGGTTTTCCCGGTCCTCGGCGCCGAGATAATCGTAAAGCAGGTTCAATAGCGCGCGTTTCCCCGCTTCTGCTGCTCCGGGATCGAACGGACCGGGCGTTGCTAAGAGATCCGGTTCCAGTCTGTCCCGCGCTGCGCGAAGGGATGCTCCGAGGATTGATTTGAGGCGCCATCGCGCCTCCTGAACCGCATCGGTGTCGATATCCTTGCCGAGATCGCGCGCAATATCCGCCTCTGAAGGCAGCGTCAGAGCCAGCGCCTTGAAGGCTGGATCGAGACCAGGATCGCCAACGATCGCGATCGCGACATCGCACAGGGATGTTGTGTCAGGCAACTCCCGACCGGAGCGCAGTGCCGCAATACCTGCGCTCAGCGCACTCTGGCACAGGGACTGCATTGCCTGCCAGCGGTTGAAAGCATCGGTATCGTGTTGCGCGATGAACACCAAAGAGGCCTGATCGTGGCCTGAGTCCAGAGAAATCGGTGCGCTGAAGCCTCCATTCAGGGAGACGATGCAATCGTGAGGAACGTTCCTGAACCGAAAGGTCGCAGTTTCGTCCTTCAGGTGCAGCACTTTCGCCTGATCCCGTGTCTCTGTTTTTTCTCCGTTGACAGTGTCCGGCGCGGCGTTGATGTGTCCGCCTCGCGGGTCGAGCAAAGAATATCTCAACGGAATATGGAATGGCTTTTTTTCGTCCTGACCTGGTGTGGGTTTGCACGACTGGGTCAGGGAAAGCACGATCTCGTCAGCATTCGCCCGCCGCTCGACCTGGGCGGAGACCGATGGTGTACCTGACTGATGATACCAAAGCGCGAACTGATCCAGGTCCTGACCACTGGCTTCGGCGAAACAGGCGAGGAAATCCTCGATTGTCGATGCGTCGCCGTCGTGCCGGTCGAAATAAAGGTCCATCCCGTTGCGAAATCCCTCATCGCCGAGGACGAGCTTCAGCATACGGATGACTTCCGCGCCCTTTTCATAGACGGTGGCAGTGTAGAAATTGTTGATCTCGCTGTATTCGGTGGGACGGACCGGGTGCGCCAGGGGCCCGGCATCCTCTGGAAACTGATGGGCTTTCAAAAGCCTCACATCCGAAATCCGCTTGACGGGGCGCGACCGTTCGTCTGATGAAAATTCCTGGTCGCGGAACACCGTCAATCCTTCTTTCAGGCACAATTGAAACCAGTCCCTGCAGGTGATCCGGTTGCCGGTCCAGTTGTGAAAATATTCGTGGGCGATAACACCTTCGATATTCGCGTAATCCTGGTCTGTGGCGGTTTGCGGGTCGGCCAGAACATATTTGTCGTTGAATATGTTCAGACCCTTGTTCTCCATGGCGCCCATGTTGAAATCGGAGACGGCGACAATCATGAAGATATCGAGGTCATATTCGCGCCCGAACACGTCCTCGTCCCATTTCATCGACCGGATCAGCGAATCCATCGCGTATCCGGCGCGGTCTTCCTTGCCGTGCTCGACGTAGATCCGCAGGTCCACTTCGCGTCCGGAACGGGTTGTGAACGTGTCGCTCAGAAGCGCCAGGTCGCCGCCGACCAGCGCGAAGAGATAGGATGGTTTTGGAAACGGATCGTGCCAGACCGCAAAATGCCGGTCGCTGCCGGCAATGTCTCCCGAGGCGATCAGGTTGCCGTTGGAAAGCAGCAGCGGCGCATCGGATTTGCGCGCTTCAAGCCGCGTTGTGTAGACCGACAGTACATCCGGACGATCGAGGAAATAGGTGATGCGCCGGAAACCTTCCGCTTCGCACTGGGTACAATAGGTGCCGGCCGTGCGGTAAAGGCCCATCAGTTTGGTGTTGGCCGAAGGGTCGGTTGATGTAACGATCTCAAGCTCGAACGCCCGGCCCGGCGGCGAAAAGATTTCCAGCCGATCGGGCTTGACCGAATAGGCGGTGTCCGGCAACGCCATGCCATCGAGGGTCAGGCTTTCCAGCGTCAGCTGATCCCCGTCGAGCACGAGGGGACGACGGGCCCCGTCGTCTTGTCGCGGAGCAACCGCCAGTTTGGCGATGACCCTGGTCGCTTCCGGCTGCAATCGAACATCGAGATGAACCTGGTCGATCCTGTAGTCTGTGGGTTTGTAATCCTGGAGGCGAACCGCCCCGGCCTGTTCCGTCCGCATTTATGACCTCCGGGGGTTGAAACCGGACGCCGGGTATCCCGTGTCCGATCATGGTCTCCAAGCTTCGAAGTGATTCCGGGCGACGCTAGCGTGCGTTGCAGGACTTGTCTAATCCCGAACAAAGACGCGTGAAACAAATCCGGTTTTTCAGACCCTCGGTCAGGAAAACGGCGGGCGCCCGATCTGCACTGATCATCCGATTCCGGCCGGCGCCGACCCGTTGCTGGCCGCCAGTTTGCAGTTGTGATCCGGATTGTTAGCCGACATACTCGAGGTCCTGGTCCGCCGGCCTGGATGTCCCGACACTGCCATGCGGGAAGAATTTGGGCCTACAAACCGAAGGAACAACCAATGTGCGATGTTTGTGTGATGAATGCGGTGAAAGAAAAAATGCTGTCGCGAAGGGATCTCTTCAAAAAGACAGTTGCCGGTGCCGCCGCCGCCGCGGTGGGGGCTGCTGCGTCCGCGAGCCCGGCAATGGCTCATGGCCACCAGACCGTCGAGGACATGACCCACGAATTGCATGAAGCGTTCCCGACCTATTTCGGAGCACAACAATTCTTCATGGATCAGAAATTCAATTTCAAGGAACATTCCTTCAATCTGTTCGAATTGAGGGTCAACGAACATACCGGGACCCATATTGACGCGCCTCTCCACTTCTCTGCCGATGGCAATTCGGTCGCGGAGATCCCGGTCTCCAATCTGGTCGTGCCCCTCTGCGTCATCGATATCGCGGCGCGAGCTGAAGCGGATGCGGATGCGAGGGTCACGCCGGACGACGTCAAGGCGTGGATTGAAAAAAATGGCGATATCCCCGAGAACGCCTGCGTGGCCATGCATTCCGGCTGGGGAGCGCACGTCGATACCGACAGGTTCCGTAATGCCGACGCCGACGGCAAACAGCATTACCCCGGATTTCATGTCGAAGCCGCAAAAATGCTGATCGAGGAAACTGGCGCGATGTCAATGGCGGTCGATACGCTGTCCCTTGATCATGGCATATCCGCCGATTTCGCCACCCATTATGCCTGGTTGCCGACGGGACGGTTCGGGATCGAAAACATCGCCAATCTCGACAAGGTTCCCGCGTCTGGCGCGACGCTTGTCATTGGTGCTCCGAAACATCGTGGCGGCACGGGTGGGCCGGCGCGGATTTTTGCAATGGTATGACAACCAATCCGGCACCCGGCCGATAGACCGGCCGGAAGTCCTTTCAAATGGTGAGAGTGCGTTGCAACGGACGTGTTTCAGGTTTTTCGATGGAGTGAGACAGTCCAACGGCTTTCGACGCTGGTCGGAAACGACAAAAAGCTGGATAAGGCCGGCAAACATCGCCACATTGGAACCAACGATGATCGAGGGTGATCGGATTCTGGCATGAAAACATGGCTATTGCGGGCCAGGCGCCGAGTGTGGCCGGTGCCGATGTTCGTCGTGCTGGCCGGCAGCTTCGGTGTTCTTACCGGCATTGCGGTCGCCGCCGTGCTTTACGTTTCGGTCAAGACGAATTTCGAGAACACATTTTCCCTGCTCAACGACAAGTCCGTCATTCTGGTCGAGGCGATGCAGGACGGGCTGACGAGCCGTTTGAATCCCGCCAAGAAAGCGGTTGCACGAGTCAAGCAGCTCTATGATCAGGGCGGCATGGAACTCGACGACAATGGGCGATTGAATGATTTCCTGTCGGGCGCACTTGTCGCCGCCGCGGCGGTGGATGCGTGGATTGTCTACGACACCGACTTCATTCAGCGCGGAGTTTTTCAGGATGAGGGCGGTGTGATTGTTCCGTTCAAGGAAGAACGGGAAAGCCTGAAGAAAGTTCGTGAAATGCTGGCGGAGATCACGCCGGACACGGGCGTTGTGTGGAGCCCGTTCGTTTACACGGAGTTTGGTGTGTATACGGCGGTTGTCGCTCCCCTGGTTCGCGCCGGAACCATCGACGGATATCTCGCCGCCGCCATCCACATCGGATTTGTGTCTGCCCTGGCAGAGGATATCGGAGAATCCTACGGTGCTACGACATTCATTCTGGAATGGCCGCAAAAGCTTGTCGCTCATTCCGACCAGGAGCGCCTTGGTTTGGAGAAGTTGCGCAGCAAGGCTCATCCCAGCATCCCTGTGGCGCTTGTTGAAGATGAGGTTCTCAGGCTGCTGCCCTATTCGGAAATGGGGCGGGCCTTCGCGGCGGCGGACGAAAAGGGGGTCGATGTCCGCACCGTTACGGTTGGCGATGAGCCTTTCATCGTAATTTCCGGAACCCTGGACGGGTTCGGCCCCAATCCATGGACAACCGGGATCTATTTCCCGCGTTCACAGATCGGCTCGGAAGTCGAACGATTGATAATTTCCGCGATTGCCGGTGTTATTGCACTTGTACTGAGCGTTCTGCTTGCGGTCTGGCTTGGACGGCGCATTGCCGAACCGATTACCAGGACATCCAACCGCTTCCAGAGGATTGCCGCTCTGGATCTGGAATCGGTTACGGAATTACCGCGAAGCAAGATCCGCGAAATTGACAATGGTGCACAATCGTTCAACGCCATGCTGAAGGGATTGCGCGCCTTCACGGCCTATGTTCCGCGCACGCTTGCCCGTAAACTGCTGAGGGCCGGATTGGAGGATGTCGGGCGTTCACGCGAAGCCGAACTGACGGTCCTGTTCACGGATATCGCCGGATTCACGCGTCTTTCCGAGACGCTGCCGGCTGCAGAAACCGCCCATATCCTCAATCGCCATTTCCGGTTTCTCGTCTCCTGCATCGAAGCCGAAGACGGTACGGTTGACAAATATCTTGGTGACGGACTTCTGGCCTTCTGGAATGCACCGGACGAAAAAGCCGATCACGCCGACGCGGCGGTGCGCGCGGCGATTGCCATCCGCGCTGCGATGCAGGCCGACAATGCCCGCGCGGCGGCCGAGAACAGGCCGGTCATTCGGATGCGGATCGGAATTCATACAGGCGCCGTGATTGTCGGCAATGTCGGCGCCCTCGATCGCATGAATTACACGATTGTCGGCGACACGGTGAACCTGTGCCAGCGCCTGCAGGATCTCGGCAAACAGGCCGCGCCGGATGAAGAGGTCGCGATCCTGATGTCGGATGAAACCAGGTCCAGACTGTCCGCCGATCACTTCGCTCTCGGTCTGGGCGAACACTTTGTCAAAGGTCGTAACGCCGGTGTAAAGGTCTGGAACCTGACGGGAAAATCATCTGCGTCTCTCAAGGTGTCGCAGACGCGGCAGGCGGCAAGGTCTTTGCCGGCCGAATAGCTGTCCCGGAATTGGTCTCCTCCGCGCCAAATCTTGGGTTGTGATTGTTGCACACGGACCGCTGTCGGCAACAAAGATCGGTCCGCTCGGCAATCGTCAGTGAAATGTTGACCGCAAGCTCCTTGCTCTTTCGTCAAGAAACCCTTACTCGACACTTAACGAACAAAAAAAATAATGTCGTCGGATTGTCATTCTCTTTTTGCACTGGCATGCAAACCGGGTAACAATCCGAACGTCGAGCAACAGGACGGGGAGCGGACGTGGATATAGTGACGGTGGAGAACCTGACCGTCGAGTTCGACGGGACCGAAGGGCTCGTGCGTGCCGTCAACGGTGTTTCTTTCAGCATTCCGCAGAGCCGGACTGTTGCCGTGGTCGGAGAATCCGGCTCCGGCAAGAGTGTTATCTCTCAGGCGATCATGGGCTTGCTCCCGGTGAGCGCCCGCATCACGACCGGTCGGATCCTGTTCAACGATCCGGCGGGAACCGGTCAGGTGGATATTGCCGCCCTGAACCGCGAAGGCGCCAGGATGCGAGCTCTGCGCGGCAACCGGATTGCCATTATCTTTCAGGAACCCATGACATCGCTGTCGCCGCTGCATACGATCGGCGACCAGATCGGCGAAGCGGCGCAACTGCATAGCAAGCTGTCACGCGGTGACGCGCGGCTGATCACCAAGGAAATGCTGGGGTTGGTTCAGTTTCCCGACCCGGATCGGGCGCTCGATACCTATCCCTTTGAATTGTCTGGAGGGTTGCGGCAACGGGCAATGATCGCCATGGCGATGGTCTGCCGTCCCGCGCTCCTGATTGCCGATGAGCCGACAACGGCACTCGACGTGACGATACAGGCTGACATCCTCAAACTGATGCGCGACGTTCAGCAGGAACTGGACATGTCGGTCCTGATGATCACGCACGATTTCGGCGTGGTCGCCAACATGGCCGATGAGGTGGTGGTGGTCTATCATGGCCAGGTCATGGAGTCGGGAGCGTCCCGGCATCTGTTCACCAATCCGAGCCATGAATATCTGAAGGCTCTCCTCAACGCTGTCCCGCGCTTCGATATGGCCGACGACGAGCGATTGGAACCGATCCGCCCGATCGAAGTCGACGTTGCATCCCTCGGCGGCACGTTGAAGGGCGGCAAGCGGGCAAAGGATGGGTCTTCCGAAAGCGGCGACAAGGGGGCGGACATCGTTGTCGACGTCGCAAATGTGACGAAAAGCTTCGTTCTCCGCAAAGGCGGTTTTCTGTCGGGTGCCGCCAAGAAACTGCGTGCCCTGGATGCGATTAATTTCTCCGTCAAACGGGGCGAGTGCCTCGGTCTCGTGGGGGAATCCGGGTCGGGGAAGACGACGATTTCTCGGGCGATCCTGCGCGGCATGCAAGTCGATGAAGGCGGCATCGAGGTGGACACCGGGCAGGGCCTGAAGGATATCGCAACGCTGGCAGGCGATGAGCTGATGGCTTACCGGCGTCGGGTTCAGATGATATTCCAGGATCCGTTTTCCTCGCTCAATCCGCGCATGACCGTCAACGACATCCTGACGGAACCGTTCCTGATCCACGAACTGGGCACACCCCAAGAGCGCTCGGCGAAAGTGCGCGATCTTATCCAACTGGTTGGGCTCGACGTTCGGTTCCTGCGCCGCTACCCGCATTCCTTTTCGGGCGGTCAGCGGCAAAGGATCGGAATTGCCCGAGCACTGGCGCTCGATCCCGAGATTATCCTGTGCGATGAACCGGTTTCAGCACTGGACGTCTCGGTTCAGGCCCAGATCCTCAATCTTCTGAAAGATCTCAAAGCGAATCTTGGGCTGACCTACATTTTCGTCAGTCACAATCTGGCGGTCGTGGACTACATTGCCGACCGCATCGCCGTGATGTGCAAGGGCCGGCTCGTGGAAATCGGTGCCAAGGATGATGTGGTCAAGAACCCGTTGCACCCCTATACGCAGGCCTTGCTGGCGGCGGTTCCGGAACCGAGCCTGGATCATCTTCTGGATTTTGAAAAATTGTCGGCCGGGCGCGCATCCTCTCCCGGATCCTGGCCGGAGCCATTTCGTCTTGATGAGACAGTTCGGCCCAGTATGGTGGAAATGCGACCGGGCCACTTCGTGTGCGCTCCCGGCGCCCTCAATAATAAGAATTTACCGGAGGTAGGATAATGAAACTACGGCGTTTGGCGGCTTTGACGGCTGTCCAGATCATGGCGGTCGGCGCTTATGGGTTCGCCGGACAATCCTGGGCCCTTGAACTCGTTGAAACCCCTACACTGGAACGAACTCATCCCGACGGACTTCCGGCGATCAAGGATCGGGTTCCCTCGGAGCCGATGCAGGTCAATCTGGCCGAGCGCGGCCGTGAAGCGGGCAAACATGGCGGCGATCTGAATACCCTGATCGGCCGTTCCAAGGACCGCCGACTGATCAATGTCTGGGGGTATGCACGCCTGCTCGGTTACAATGAAAAGCTCGAACTGGTCCCGGACCTTCTGCGTGCCGTCGATGTCGAGGAGGGACGTAGTTTCACCTTCCACCTGCGCAAGGGGCACAAATGGTCGGATGGCACGCCGTTCACGGCCGAGGATTTTCGCTACTGGTGGGAAGACATCGCCAACAGCCCCGACCTCAGCCCGTCGGGCCCCGACCAGTTTATGATCGTTGACGGCAAACCGGCGGAATTCACCGTCATTGACGAAAACACGGTCAGGTTCTCCTGGGACAAGCCGAATCCCCAATTCCTGCCCACGCTTGCCAAGTCCCGCCCGCCGTTCATCTATCGACCGGCGCACTACCTCAAACAATTTACTGAGAAGTACGGGGACCCGGCCTTCATCAAGGAACAGATGGCCCTGACCAAAACCCGCAACTGGGCATCGCTGCACAATCAGAAAGATGAGATGTACAGCGCCAAGAATATCGATCAACCGTCTTTGCAGCCGTGGGTGCTGGCGCCGGGTGCTTCCAAGCAGCGCGCCACGATGATCCGCAACCCCTACTACCACCGTGTCGATGAGACCGGCCGTCAACTGCCTTATATCGATCGGGTCATCATGACGGTTGCTGACAAGAACCTGATCGCAGCGAAAACCCAGGCCGGCGAGAGCCACCTGCAGGCTCGCAACATTTCATTCTCCGACGTCACGGTTTTGAAGGAAGGTGAGGCCGGCGCCGGTTACACAACCTATCTCTGGCCGATCGCCAAGGGAGCCCATATCGCGCTGTTTCCGAATCTGAACGTCAAGGACGAGGTCTGGCGCAAGGTGATGCGCGACGTCCGGGTGCGTCGGGCCCTTTCTCTGGGAACCGATCGAACCGTCGTCAATCAGGCGCTTTATTTCGGGCTGGCCAGCGAGGGCAACAATACGGTGCTGCCGAACAGCCCGTTGTTCGACGACGAGCGCCGGGTGAAATGGGCCGTTTTTGACGCCGAAAAGGCCAATGCCCTGCTGGATGAAGCCGGATTGACCGAGCGTGACGGGGGCGGAACGCGCAAACTTCCGGACGGCCGGCCCTTCGAGGTGATCGTGGAGTCCGCCGGTGAACGCCAGGAGGAAATCGACGCGCTTGAGCTGATCAAGGAAAGCTGGCGCGAAATCGGTGTGAAGCTGTTCGTCAAGCCGTCGCAGCGCGACAGTCTGCGCAACCGCGCCTATTCCGGTGATCTGGTCATGGCGGTCTGGGAAGGGTTTGAAAATGGCCTGCCGACGGCGAGCACCAACCCGGTCGGGTACGTTCCGGCTTCGGTCGACATGTTCACCTGGTACGGTTGGGGCGATTTCTACGAGAGTGGCGGCAAGTCGGGAGAAAAGATCGACTACGCACCGGCGCAACGCCTGTTCGATCTCTACAAGAGCTGGCTTACCTCGGCCAACGATGCCGAGCGGGAAAAAATCTGGAAGGAAATCCTGGACATTCACGCCGATGAAGTGTTTTCGATCGGTGTTGTGTCCAGTGTCCAGCAGCCGGTTGCGGTTTCCAACAAACTGCATAACGTTCCGCAGGCCGCCTTCTACGGCTGGGATCCCGGGGCTCAGTTCGGCGTGTTTCGCATGGACGAGTTCTGGCTTGCCGAATAGCCGCTGCAAAGGGTTAGTGTAAATGTCGGTCTATGTCATTCGGCGGTTTCTGGCGATGATCCCAACCCTGTTGGTGATCAGCTTCCTGACGTTCGTCATTATCGAACTGCCGCCGGGTGACTACCTGTCCAACCAGATCGAGCAATTGAAATCGCAGGGCGAGTCCGCCAGTGTTGCGAAAATGGAGTTCCTGCGAAAGGAGTTCGCACTCGACCGTCCCTTTCTTGAGCGCTACCTGATCTGGGTTGGCCTTTGGCAGGGACCGTCCGGTTTTGACGGTCTCCTGCAAGGCAATTGGGGCTGGTCGTTTGAATACAATCAGCCTGTCGAGCAGGTTGTCGGGCCGACCATGGTCATGACGATCGTGTTGAATTTTGCTACGATCCTGTTTGTCTACATCATGTCGTTCCCGATCGGTATCTATTCCGCCACCCGGCAATATTCCTGGGGGGATTACGGCTTTACACTGCTTGGATATATCGGACTGGCAACGCCGAACTTCTTGCTTGGACTGGTGCTGCTTTATTTGTCGAACCGATGGTTCGGCCTGTCGATCGGCGGGCTGATGGCGCCGGAATATATCGACCAGCCCTGGAGTTTTGAAAAAGTCGGCTCGGTGCTTGCACACCTGATCGTGCCGACGATTGTTATCGGCACGTCCGGCACCGCCGGAATGATCAGGAGGCTGCGGGCCAATCTGCTCGACGAACTGCACAAACAATATGTCACGACGGCACGCGCCAAGGGTTTGAAGGAAAACAAGCTTCTTATCAAATATCCCCTGCGTATGGCTCTCAATCCGTTCATCGCCGATATCGGCAATCTGATACCGTCGATGGTTTCCGGATCGGTGATCGTGTCCGTGGTTCTCAACTTGCCCACGGTCGGCCCGATCCTGCTGGATGCCCTGCAATCGCAGGATCAGTTCCTGTCCGGCTTCATTCTGTTGTTCGTCGCGGTTCTGACACTTGTCGGCATGTTGATTTCCGACCTGGCGCTTGCGGTTCTTGATCCGCGAATACGCCTCGGCGCGGAGGCTTCCCGATGAGCGTAGATGAACCGAAATCCGGCGCCGATCCTCACCAGGGTTCCGCGCACTACGTCAATCCGGAGCCCTTCAATCCGAAGGCCGTCGAGGAATTGTCCCCGGAGCAGGAAAAGTACTTTCAGGCTTCGCAATGGCAGATCATGTGGTGGAAGTTCCGCCGGCACAAGGTCGCGGTCTGGTCGGCCTGGATCCTGCTGATATTTTATCTCTGCGTGCCGTTTGCCGAAGTGATCGCGCCTTATGGCGCCAATGAACGCTCCTCGACGAACCTTTATGCGCCGCCCCAGGTCATTCGGCTGTTCCACGAGGGGTCCTTTGTCGGCCCGTTTGTCTATGGCCACAAGTCCACGCTGAACATGGAAAAGTTCCGGCGCGAATATTCCGAGGATCGCACCAAGGTCCAGCCGCTGCGGTTTTTCTGTTCCGGCTCCAAGTACAAGTTCTGGGGGCTGGTGGACGGCGACTTTCATCTCGTCTGCCCGGCCAAGGGCGGGACGCTGTTTCTGGCCGGCACCGACCGTCTGGGCCGCGACCTGTTTTCCGGTTTGATCTACGGTGCCCGGGTCTCTCTTACCGTCGGTCTGATCGGCGTTGCGATCAGCATGATCTTCGGCATCGTTCTGGGCGGCATCGCCGGCTATTTCGGCGGCTTTGTCGACGCGGTGATCCAGCGGGTGATCGAGATCCTGAAGTCCCTGCCGGAATTGCCTCTCTGGATGGCGCTTTCAGCAGCCCTGCCGGTGACCTGGAATCCGGTCTGGATCTATTTGGGGATCACCGTGATATTGGGCCTGCTCGACTGGCCCGGATTGGCAAGGGCAGTCCGATCGAAACTCCTGTCGTTGCGCGAGGAGGAATATGCCCGTGCCGCGGTCCTGATGGGTGCCAAGCCGACCCGAATCATCTCGAAACACCTCTTGCCGGGTTTCATGAGCCACATCATTGCCAGCGCGTCTCTATCGATTCCCAGCATGATCCTTGGCGAAACGGCCCTGTCGTTCCTCAATCTGGGACTTCGAAGGCCGGCGGTCAGTTGGGGCGTGATGATGAACGAGGCCCAGGATATCACCGTTGTGACGATCTATCCCTGGCTGATGGCACCGGTCATTCCGGTGATCATCGTCGTGCTCGCCTTCAACTTCCTGGGCGATGGATTGCGCGACGCAGCGGATCCCTACAAGTAGCGAAATCGGCAAGTATCTTTTGCCGTGAAAGGACAAGATCGTGGCAGGAAACGCCCTGACTCCGGACGGCCTCGATACGGAATATCAGGCCGGCAAGTGGGATTTCATCAACGCGCTCGACGAACAGGCCCGTCAGGGCATCGTCGCGGCATGGCTGGTCGCCTGCGACAGCCTTTCGTCCGTTCTCGATGTCGGCTGCGGCGAGGGGAATCTGTGCCGTTACCTCCTGCCGCACGGGCTCGGCGCCTATCTCGGGACGGACCTGTCCGAGGCGGCGCTTTCCGCCGCTGCCGCGGAATTTCCCGATGCCACGTTCCAGGTTGCGGATTTCAACACGTTCCGGCCGGATGACGGCGAGACCTATTCCGCCATATTGTTCAACGAAGTCTTGAGCTACACGCAGGATCAGGCCGAACAGATCGGTCGGTACCGCGCCTGGCTGCGGCCGGGCGGGGTGATGGTCTTGTCCATGTATGCCCCGGCGCGCGAGACCAGCGGTGCGCACAAGGAGATCGCGCGTGCATGGGACGCCACCGAAGGTCCGGACTGGAGGTGCCTTGACGACCTGGTTCTGACCAGCAGGAGCAAGCATGTGACCTGGAAGATGCGGCTGGTGACCCCGGCCTGATTGTCTTTGCTTACCGGCGCAGGACCGGGTCGCCGATAATTCCTGCGAGCAGTTCGACGACATTGCTGACGCCGTACTTTTTAAGCAGCCGGCCCCGGTGCATATCGACCGTGCGTGGCGACAGGGTGAGCCGGTAGGCGATTTCCTTGCTTGTACAGCCTGTGGCCAGGAGACCGACGATCTGGCGTTCGCGCGGTGTCAGTTCGACGGTCCGGCGATAGTCTGAAATGTCGGAATAGCTCAGGACCACCCGTTTCAGCGGGTCCTCGATATCGTCTACATGCGCCCGTACCCGGCACCAGAACAGTTCGCCGTCGCGGCGCGCCATGATCCGTTCGTCCCAGTATTTTCCGGTTTCCCGCAGGAACGGCACGCCTGCGTCTCGGATTTGCTCGAATTCCTGGTTCGAAGGATAGAGCAGGGCAAAGGATTGTCCGATCAGGTCTTCAGGCTCGTATTGAAACATCTCCGCAAATGTCCGGTTGCACCACTGGATGATCCGGTATTCGGTCGTGACCAGACCGATCGGGGCGTTTTCCAGGGCGAACAGGCCGGAGGAGGGCAGGGGGACGGAAGTTTCTGACACGAATCCGGATCTCATTGAGAGGCGATACTGGCTTATGACGGACGTTGTCTGGATAGTGCGGATCCGATTGCCGTAAATTCCGAGCAAACAAATGTATCGGAACCGACCTATCCGAGGAAATGCGCCCGATTGGCAACATTATCAGTTTATGGCACGTTACGCGCTCCTCCGGTTTCCCGGGGCAACCTTCTGGTGTCGTTTTTGAGAGAAAGGTCGCGATGATGCTCCGCCGCAAAGCTATTTTTATTTGGTTGGCAGCGATTGTGGCGGGAGGTGCAGTGGCGGCGAGTGGGGCCGCGTCTGCGGGAGAGTGCATGCGCTTCGACGGCAAGGCGGAACAGGCGGTCGGCGCGCTTGGGATTGGTGAGTTCAAGGACGCCGCTGATCGACCGGAAAGCGCATTCATCCTGAGGCTGCCCGAACTGGCCTGTCTGGACGCCGAAGATCCGGACTTTCGGGTCAAGGATGCTGAGAGCATTCATGTCTATGGAGCCGATGAGGCTGTGCACGCGCGGATAGAACAATTGGCCGGGAAGGGCGTTGTTGTGCGCGGTCGACCTTTCGGTGCCCATACCTCGCACCATCATGCGCCGATTGTGATGGAGGTTACCGAGATCGAGGCGCAATAGTCAGGGAGGCGGAGAAATCCGGGAGGTTTATTTCCTGGCAAACCCGCATTCGAATCCCAACATTGCCTGGGTAAGCGCCAAGTCCAGCCAAGGTAACTGTCGGCCGGCATTTTTTTATTTCAATTGTCGGGCAACTCCGTCCGAGCTCTCGTAACGGGTAGCAGCGAATTACAGCGTGTTGCGTGAAACCGATTTCACACAACGCGCAATGGCAGCTCCAAATTACCGGGTGGCCCGGTAAGCGGCGTCCCGAAGGAGTTTATCGGTTACCGGTTTTTGCGCCGCCTCGGAGTTTCCCGGTGTTGTCTTGGACAACAGACCGATGAGATAATATCCATTGCCCTGTCGCGGAGTAAGGACATACTGCACATGATCGGCACTCCCGTCGGAATTCTGACAAGCAGCAAAACCTTCCTTTGACGCGGACGCGCTGATACTGTCCTGGGCTATGCCGGATATGAACTTTCCGCCGCATTTGGAAGAAAAATCGCGAAGCCAGATCGCCATGAATTCGTCGGTTCTGGCTTCTTCGATTTTTGGCATGACCAACGCAAAACTCATCGATGACGGCCCCACTGCCGCCGCATGCATCAGTGAAATATTGGATTGAATCTGCTTGTGATCGACCAATGCGGCCTCGGAAAGATTTGCGGCGAGCAGAAAATTCGAAAGCACACGCGTTGCTTCCAATGTCAGTTCCGCATCATTGAAGAACTCATCGCCGCGACCGGACGTGCCTTGTTGACCTTTTTGGGTGGCCGGAGCCGAACGGGCTTGCTGGGATTCGAGATTGCGCTCCACACAGGAAACAAGAACCGGCAGCAGCTTCGATGTGCCCGAAAGATCAAAAAAGTACTTTTGATCGCCGGCCGCAATTTCCAGTGTTCGGCTCCTGCGGAAACGCGTGACAATGTACCCGTCCGCGGGCATCGGAAGTCTGACTTGATTGTTCACGATGACTTGAGCCGTTGCCGCATTCCATCTGCCATTGTCGAACCGGTATTTGAGTTGGATGCGTTCCCCGATCTCCATATTCCAGTTGCTGGACGAAAAGCCCAGCTCCCAGTCGAAATTTCCCGAAACCAGAACATACATGACGATATCGTTTCGATAGGATGCCGAAGCGATACAGCTGGTAAATTGTCCCGTTGAATCGTTCCCATAGGCGCCACCCGTCCAAAGGCCGGACGTAAAATGGGACAATTGTTTTGCTTCGGCATTCGTGAAACTCAGAAACAAAGAGAAAAACCAAACTGAAAATACTTTTTTCATCCGCCCGATCTCCCCACTCTAATCATCGTCAATGGGTTCTTTGCCTTGCACTCAGTTGGTTTCCGGCCTGTTGTGATTTTGCCGTGTTTCGTTTCGTTTGTTCACCAACGGAGGCAAGGATGTGAGCCCGAACGGATCGTATCAAATACGGTAGATTGAGTCTTTACAAAAAGTTGAGTCTGAAACGGTGTTAATGCAAATATGAAAGAATTAGCAAATCGATTGATCTCCAGCAGATGCGTCAGTCAAATAGTTCAGTTTCTTACCTAATATTTTGAACGTTATTCAATTGATTGCGAGCAAAATTCGAAGCCACCTATATCGATCCGTCTTTGAGGCATGGAGCACCATCCTGTTGAACGACTTCTGCGGCAGTAGATTCACCGTATTGCATGCCGGCGAATTCGATGGCTGACTTCCTTGAAAAAGGATCCATCCCATTGCCCGGAAAATCGAGTGACCAAACTATCTCAAATGAAATCGAACACCGCGAAGACGATCTCGTCGCGCTGACCCGGGAACTCATCCGCATTCCGACGATCAATCCTCCGGGCGATGACTATCGGAAGATCTGCGAAGTACTGGGCGAGCGGCTGCGGCCGTCCGGTTTCGACATTAATATGGTGCGGGCCGAGGGCGCGCCGGGCGACAGCGACCGCAACCCGCGCTGGAACGTTGTTGCGCGCCGTGAAGGCGCCCGTCCCGGAGAATGCGTGCATTTCAATTCCCATATCGACGTCGTCACGGCCGGCGCGGGATGGACTACGGATCCGTTCGGCGGAGAAGTGCGCGACGGAAAGGTATTCGGGCGCGGCGCCTGCGATATGAAGGGTGGTCTGGCGGCATCGGTCGTCGCCGTCGAAGCCTTCATTGCCCTTTGTCCGGATTATAATGGCGCCATCGAGATATCCGGTACGGCCGACGAGGAGACCGGCGGTTTCGGTGGCGTCGCCTATCTGGCTGAAAAAGGATGGTTCGATCCGGCCCGCGTCCAGCATGTGATCATTCCCGAACCGTTGAACAAGGATCGGATCTGTCTTGGTCACCGGGGTGTCTATTGGGCCGAGATCGAAACCCATGGGCGCATCGCCCACGGATCGATGCCGTTCCTCGGCGATTGCGCGGTGCGCCATATGGGCGCGGTCCTGCGGGAATTCGAGGACACGCTCTACCCGGCGTTGGCGGCCAAGCGCACCGATATGCCGGTGGTACCTGAGGGCGCGCGACAATCGACCCTCAACATCAATTCCTTCCACGGCGGCGAACCGGAACAGGATCCCGATTATACCGGTCTGCCGGCGGCCTGCGTCCCGGATTCCTGTCGCATGGTCGTCGATCGGCGCTTTCTCATCGAGGAGAATCTCGATGACGTCAAAGCCGAAATGCGTGATGTGCTGGAAACCGTCCGGTCCCGGCGCGACGATTTTCGCTATGAAATTCGTGATGTGCACGAAGTGCAACCGACGATGACTGAGCGGGGTGCGCCCGTCGTCCGGGCGATTACCGGAGCGGTCGAGCGCGTGCTCGGCCAGTCCCCGGATTATGTCGTGTCGCCGGGAACCTATGACCAGAAGCATATCGACCGTATCGGGCGTTTGAAAAACTGCATTGCCTACGGGCCGGGTATCCTAGATATGGCCCATCAACCCGACGAATATGTCGGCATTCGCGACATGGTCGATTCCGCCAAGGTCATGGCGCTGGCTCTGGACGACCTTCTGCGCGGCGACGGTGAATAAATCCTTGGCTGAAACCGGAACGGGTGGGATAAGTCGTTATGCGATTTGGCCGGAACTGGTTTCCGGCGGAGACCGGAGGGTACGATGAAACGGATATGT
>Ga0207422_1001529_pt1 | contig 43647 bp, 43 predicted proteins | sample MarCyaLeptolynsp_FD_187757 | JGI IMG/M metagenome (GOLD analysis project Ga0207422, IMG submission 187757) | Marine cyanobacterial communities from Panama - species 1 Leptolyngbya sp. (SPAdes) | ecosystem: Environmental > Aquatic > Marine > Unclassified | place: Panama: Panama City | collected... | reverse complement strand
CCGGGCAGCGATGGACACCATCGGCTTGGAGAACCCGCGCGCGGCCATTGCTTCCTCACCTGCCATTCGCGACGACAACGGACGGATTACCGGTTACGATCGCAACGCGGGCTACCTGGAGGCCATGCGCGCCCTCGACGAAATCGGTCTTCCGGCTATCATCCGCCCAGCCTTCACCCTTGGCGGAACAGGTGGCGGCGTCGCCTATAACAGGGAAGAATTCGAGACCATCGTCCGCTCCGGCATTGACGCCTCCCCGGTCGGGCAGGTCCTGATCGACGAGAGCCTTCTGGGTTGGAAGGAATACGAGATGGAAGTCGTCCGCGACAAGGCGGACAACTGCATCATCATCTGTTCGATCGAGAATGTCGATCCGATGGGCGTGCACACGGGTGATTCCATCACGATCGCCCCAGCGCTCACGCTGACCGACAAGGAATACCAGATCATGCGGGACGCTTCGATCGCAGTCTTGCGCGAGATTGGTGTCGAAACCGGCGGTTCGAACGTCCAGTTCGCGGTCAATCCGGAAAACGGCCGGCTCGTGGTCATCGAAATGAACCCGCGTGTTTCGCGGTCATCCGCACTCGCCTCCAAGGCGACCGGCTTCCCGATTGCGAAAATCGCAGCAAAGCTGGCAGTCGGTTACACGCTCGATGAACTTGAAAACGACATCACCGGCGGCGCGACCCCGGCGTCCTTCGAGCCCACCATCGACTATGTCGTGACCAAGATCCCGCGCTTCGCCTTCGAGAAATTCCCGGGGTCGGAAGCAACGCTGACCACCGCTATGAAGTCGGTCGGTGAAGTCATGGCCATCGGACGTACCTTCAACGAAAGCCTGCAAAAAGCGCTGCGCGGTCTGGAAACCGGCCTGAACGGTTTTGATGAAACCGACATTCCCGGGCTCGACCAGGGCGACGACAGGAATGCACTGCGCGCCGCCGTCTCCACGCCAACCCCCATGCGTCTGCTCAATGTAGCCCAGGCCATGCGTTTCGGCATGACGATTGAAGAGATCAACCAGGCAAGTGGCATCGACGTTTGGTTCCTGGAGCAGATCTCCGACATTCTGGCCATGGAGGCAAAGGTCAGAAACATCGGGCTGCCGAGGGATGCTGTTAACCTGCGCAAACTGAAGGCCATGGGCTTTTCCGACGCGCGTCTGGCAAGCCTTGCAGGTCTCGACGCCAGCGATGTCGTCAAGCTGCGTGACGCGCTGAATGTGCATCCGGTCTACAAGCGCATCGATACATGCGCAGCCGAGTTCGCCTCACCGACCGCCTACATGTACTCGACTTACGAGGCTCCATTCATGGGCGCGCCGGCCTGCGAATCTGATCCATCGGACCGCAAGAAGGTTGTCATCCTCGGCGGTGGCCCGAACCGGATCGGCCAGGGGATCGAGTTCGACTATTGCTGCTGCCATGCGGCCTTTGCGCTCGACGATGCCGGGTATGAAACCATCATGGTCAACTGCAATCCGGAAACGGTCTCGACCGACTACGATACGTCCGACCGGCTCTACTTCGAACCGCTCACACCCGAAGATGTACTGGAGATCATCCGCAAGGAGCAGGAAAACGGAACGCTGCACGGCGTTATCGTGCAGTTCGGCGGTCAGACACCGCTGAAACTTGCACAGGCGCTCGTCAAGGCTGATGTGCCGATCCTCGGAACGTCGCCGGACATGATCGATCTGGCGGAAGACCGCGACCGTTTCCAGAAGCTGCTCGTCAAACTTGGTCTCAAACAGCCGGAGAATGGCATTGCCTACTCGGTCGAACAGGGCCGCTTGATCGCTGGCCAGCTCGGCCTGCCGCTGGTGGTTCGTCCGTCTTACGTTCTCGGCGGCCGCGCGATGCAGATCATCCGCGATGAGGAGGCCCTGAACTCCTACCTGCTTGGCACACTGCCGGAGCTCGTTCCGGCGGAAGTCCGGGCAAAATACCCCAATGACAAAACCGGCCAGATCAACACCGTTCTCGGCACCAATCCGCTGCTCTTCGACCGGTATCTGGACGGTGCCATCGAAGTGGATGTCGACGCGTTGTGCGATGGCAAGGACGTTTTCGTGTGCGGCATCATGGAGCACATCGAAGAGGCCGGCATTCACTCTGGCGACAGCGCCTGCTCGCTCCCGCCCTTCTCTCTGTCTCCGGACCTCATCGCGGAGCTGAAACGCCAGACAACGGCTCTGGCGCTTGCGCTGGAGGTCGGCGGTCTCATGAACGTCCAGTATGCCATCAAGGACGGCGAGATCTTCGTCCTTGAGGTCAACCCGCGTGCGTCCCGCACCGTGCCGTTTGTCGCCAAGACCATTGGGGCTCCGATCGCCAAGATCGCCAGCCGCGTGATGGCGGGGGAAAGCCTCGCCTCCTTTGGTCTGAGTGAAAAGCAGTTCGATCATATCGCCGTCAAGGAAGCCGTCTTCCCCTTCGCGCGCTTCCCGGGCGTCGATACGATCCTCGGACCGGAAATGCGCTCCACCGGGGAGGTAATGGGCCTCGACACGGCCTTCGGCACCGCCTTTGCGAAGTCCCAGATCGGATCGGGAATCGGTGTGCCGGACAAGGGCACTGCGTTCGTTTCCATGCGGGACCCGGACAAGGAAGGCGTCGTGGAAGCCGTGCGCAGCCTTGAGGCGGCAGGCTTTAAGATCATCGCCACGGGCGGCACCCAGAAATACCTTGAAGACCAGGGCATCTCGGTTAAGAAAATCAACAAGGTGCTTGAAGGCCGTCCGCATATCGTCGATGCTGTCAAGAACGGTGAGGTCCAGCTCGTCTTCAACACGACGGAAGGTGCGCAGGCCATTGCCGACAGCCGGTCCATGCGCCGGGCGGCTCTGCTGAACAAGGTCCCGTATTACACGACCCTTGCAGGCTCTGTCGCAGCAGCCAAGGGCATTACCGCACACAAGGCGGGAAGCCTTGAAGTAAGACCTTTACAATCCTACTTCGGCTAAGGCTATTATACACATGACCGGCCGGGAAAGCGCGCCTTTCCCGGCTTGGTTTGTTTTTGTAAATGCGCGGTCCTAGCAATGAGCAAGACGAGCTCGGATGGACCCAATAAGTTGAAGGTCTGAGACCCATGGAAAAAGTTCCGATGACCTCTGCCGGGTACAAAATGCTTCAGGATGAGCTGAAGGAGCGTACGACGGTTGAGCGTCCGCGCATCGTCGATGCCATCGCGGAAGCGCGTGCGCACGGCGATCTGTCGGAAAACGCCGAATACCATGCGGCAAAGGAAGCCCAGAGCCTGAACGAAGGCCGTATTTCGGAACTCGAAGATAAGCTGTCACGCGCTGAAGTCATCGATGTTACAAAGCTCTCTGGCGAGATTGTTAAGTTTGGTGCAACCGTGTCCCTCATTGACGAGGACACGGAAGAGGAAAAGCACTACATGATCGTCGGCGATGTTGAGTCCGACGTGAAGCAGAGCAAGGTATCCATTTCCTCTCCGATCGCGCGCGCGCTGATCGGAAAGTCTGTCGGTGACAGTGTCGAAGTGGCCGCTCCAGGTGGCGCGCGTTCCTACGAAATCGTGGAAGTCAAATTCCTCTGAACCTCTGACATTCCAATCAGATAACGCAAGACCAAGCAGCAACAAACGATTGCCGTTTTCCCTTTGACGCGTGCCGGTCACCCGCTAAGGTGTCACCAGTACGTGTTGGAGGTCATGCGATGGTCTTTCATGCTATTGGAGTGTGGCTGCTGGTGGCTGCCGTGCCGCTTTGGATCTATCGCTGGTATGCGTTTTCGAAGCTGGACGCACGCGAGCGCCGCATTTTCACGCGGATCGTCAGGCGCCGTCATGAGAACGCCTATGCGTTCGCCCTGCAGATGTTCGGCTTCCTGCTCGCGCTTGCCGCTGCCGTGATCGTGCTCGTCATGGGGCTGCGCTACATCAAGCAGGGCTCGATTGAATTCGGCGCCTACCGCGAAACCATCCGTAACCGTCTTTATTCCGGCGTCGACCCGATCGACCGGGCGCTGGACGCCTATCACTACGACCAGTTGATGCCGATCGCGATCATCACGACCTGCGCGCTCCTGAGCGTCGCCTTCACACTGGTCGCGACAGCGCTTCGGGATATTTCACTTATGTCCCGCCTCAACAAGAAACTGGAAGGCATGAAGGAACGTCAGGAACAGGCGGCAGCGGGCTAGGTTACCGACCCTGTAAGGGGTCATTGATTTGTGGTTTACGCGTCGATCGGCACCACCGGCTCGTCCTTGGTCCGGCGGATCGTCAGCGCCGTGCGCACGCTGTCAACATTCGCCGCGGCCGTCAGTTCCCGAATGACGAAGTTCTGGAACGCTTGCAAATCGGGCGCAACGCATTTCAGGAGGAAATCCACTTCGCCCGACAGCATGTAGCTCTCACGCACCAGCGGCCAGCTCTGAACCGTCTGCTCGAAGGCGATCAGGTCGGCTTCGGTCTGGCTGTGAAGCCCAACCATTGCGAAGGCGGTCACATCGTAGCCGAGCTGCTTTTCGTCGAGCAGTGTCCGGTAGCCCTGAATGAGACCGGCCTCCTCCAGAGCCCTTACCCGGCGCAAACAAGGTGGCGCGGATATGCCGACCCGTCTGGCCAACTCCACGTTGGTCATCCGGCCGTCATCTTGTAATTCTTTCAGGATCTGCCAATCGATGGCATCAAGCCGCGCTTTCAATCCTGTCTCCTTTGAACTCTGCCGCCCGCACCGCCTGTGGGTAGATCTCCTGAGGCGAGCTTGGCATCTTGCGGAAAAGCTGGTCTCCGCGATAACGTATTTCGTGTTGCCGAATTATGATTTTTTGCGCGTTTGTGCAACAGTATAACAAAATTGCGCACGATTCCGAAAGATTACGAAAGGGAAAGTTCTCCATAAATGCACAGCGAGCCGGAGATCTCCCCAGCATCCGTTTGGATCATGACGGATGGCAAGGCCGGTGACCTGGCACAATGTGTTGGCGTGGCGGAGGCAATTGGCGCACCTTTCGAAACCCGGACGATCGCACCACGCGCACCCTTTTCCTGGTGGCTGCCGCACGGCCCCATCGATCCACGCGAGCGCGAGACGCTACCCGGCAGCCCGATCGCACCACCCTATCCGAACATTGCCATCGCCTCGGGTCGTCGCGCCGCAGCCTATCTGCGCAGGCTGAAAAAACTCTCCAATGGTGCAACCTTCACTGTCTTTTTAAAGGACCCCCGGTCAGGCACCGGAACCGCCGACCTGATCTGGGTTCCCGAACACGACAAGTTGCGTGGCGGCAACGTCCTGGTCACCGTGACCTCACCCCACCGGTTTTCATCCGAAAAACTCGAAAAACTGCGTGCAGAGGCCGTGCCGGACATCGATGGGCTCGGCCACCCCCGGGTCGCCGTACTCGTTGGCGGCAACAGCCGCCATCATAGTTTTACACAAGACGATCAGGATCGGCTTCTGAACGGCCTCAAGGCAATGGCGGAGAATAATGATGCCCGTTTCATGATCACGACCTCAAGACGGACACCGCCTCCACTCGCCGATGGTTTGTCCAACCTGGCCAATTCGGGAGGGCATTGTTACTGGTCCGGCGAAGCGCCTAATCCGCTCGGCCATTACCTGGCAAAGGCGGATGCTATTGTAGCGACGGCCGATTCGACCAATATGATTGGCGAGGCCGCAGCAACCGGAAAACCCGTTCACGTGTTCCATCCGAGTGGCGGTCACGGCAAAATCACCCGTTTTTTGGAAAGTTTGGACCGTCTAGGGGTAACACAGCCCTTTCCAGGTCCGCTAAAAACAACTACCTACGAGCCGATAGATGCGACACCCGTCATCGCGGAACGCGTTCTGGCAGAGTTTGCAGCCGCAAGACGGCAGCGCAACGAGCCCTGACCAGCGTCATGACCTGGCGGGCTGAGACGACAAAAAGACAGGAAGAAGGTGGCTTCATGAGCACGGAACACAGCAAGCTATTGATCGTTGGCTCCGGTCCGGCCGGGTACACTGCGGCGATTTACGCGGCCCGCGCAATGATTGAACCGACGCTGGTTGCCGGAATTCAGCCGGGCGGGCAGCTGACGATTACCACCGATGTCGAGAATTACCCGGGCTTCGCGGATCCGATCATGGGCCCCTGGCTTATGGAGCAGATGCAAAAGCAAGCCGAAAATGTTGGCACGAAGGTCCTCTATGACACGATCATCAAAGCCGACCTGTCACAGCGGCCGTTCCGCCTGGAAGCCGACAGCGGTACGGTGTTCACCGCCGACACGCTCGTGATTGCGACCGGTGCCCAGGCGCGCTGGCTTGGCCTTCAGTCTGAAAAGGACTATATGGGCGCCGGTGTCTCGGCCTGCGCAACCTGCGACGGTTTCTTCTACCGGAACCGGGAAGTGGTCGTGGTCGGTGGCGGCAACACAGCGGTCGAAGAAGCCCTCTATCTGTCCAATCTTGCCTCCAAGGTCACCTTGGTGCATCGCCGCGACAGCCTGCGCGCTGAAAAGATCCTCCAGGACCGGCTGTTTCAGAACCCGAAGATCGACGTTATCTGGGACCATCAGGTCGACGAGATCCTGGGCGGCGGCGAGCCGAAAGCGGTCACTGGCGTTCGCCTGAAAAGCACGAAGACAGGCGAATTCCAGGAAGTTTCCACTGACGGTGTCTTCATCGCCATCGGCCACGCACCATCCGTGGAACTGTTCAAGGATCAGCTGGAACTGAAGCCGAACGGCTACCTGGAAACGGCTCCGGATTCGACAAGGACGTCGATCCCGGGTGTTTTCGCTGCAGGCGATGTCACAGACGACATTTACCGTCAGGCCGTCACTGCCGCCGGCATGGGCTGCATGGCCGCCCTTGAAGCGGAAAAGTTTCTGGCTGAACATGAGGCTGCAACGACACAGCAGGCTGCCGAGTAACGCCACTGATTGTCCTGCGGAGGGGCATGCATGGATTGGGACAAATTGCGCATCTTTCATGCAGCCGCCCAGGCTGGCAGCTTCACGCATGCGGGCGACACACTGCACATGAGCCAGTCGGCTGTCAGCCGTCAGGTGAGTGCGCTGGAACATGACCTTGGCGTCGCCCTGTTTCACCGGCACGCCCGCGGGCTGCTTTTGACCGAACAGGGCGAGCTCCTCTACCGGACGGCAAGCGATGTCCTGATGAAGCTGGAGTCGGTGCAGTCCAGCCTCACCGACAGCAAGGAAAAACCGTCGGGCATCTTGCGTGTGACCACCACTGTCGGGCTTGGATCAACCTGGCTGACGTCGCGCATCAAAAGCTTCATCGACCTTTATCCGGAGGTCGACCTGCATCTGATCTTCGACGACGACGAGCTGGATCTCGGCATGCGCGAGGCCGATGTCGCCATCCGCCTGCGCCAGCCGACCCAGCCGGACCTGATCCAGCGCAAGCTGTTCACGGTGCATTTTCATGTTTATGCCGCACCCGAATACATTCAACGGTTCGGCTCTCCGTCCTCGATAGAGGATATCGACAACCACCGCATCATCACCTTCGGCGAGCAAGCCCCTGCCTACCTCAGATCCATGAACTGGCTGGACTCCGCCGGCAGGCCCGCCGGCGAACCGCGGCGCTCCGTCCTGAAGGTCAACAACCTGGTTGCGATCAAACGCGCCGTTCAGTCAGGCGTCGGCATCGCGATCCTGCCCGACTACATCATCGATCACGCGACCAATCTGGTGCCGGTCCTGACCGAACAGGAAGACAAGGTCCCCTCTTTCGACACCTATTTCGTCTATCCCTCGGAATTGAAGAACACGGCCCGCGTAAAGGCCTTCCGGGAATTCCTGCTGACAAGCGCCGAAAAATGGGTCTATTGACCGAAGCGGCTCGCCTAAAAATTGAGCAGCACAAAAATCCAGCACACCTGTGATATTTTTGCGTCACTTTAGGAAACTTGGCGGTTTTCTTCAGCTGATAAAGTAATTACTTGAGGCGGACAGTAAACGGAATCCGGCAAGAACCTGTTGTTATACAATAACAATTCCAGATTGAAGAAATGTCGGCGCCAAGCTCTGCGTGAAATGCATAGCAGATTTGCACGGCTGCCACTTGTTTGCGCAGCTTGTGCACCGCATATAAGCAGCACTGTTGGTCACACGGGCGTCACATCCTCCTCCCAGTGATGTCCAGACCAGCTGTTCCCCTCTGGAAGGTGATTCCACTGTATTCAGTGAATCAAAATAAACTGCCGGGTCTTTTAAGACCCGGCTCTTTTTTTGTCCAGATGAGATTTATGAGCGAACCGCAGCACCGCTGCTTCGTCACATGAACAGCTTTTCGCCGCTCAGGTTCTCGTAAAGACCGGCCACCTGCTCGCCATAGCCGTTGTAAAGCAGCGTATCGCGGCGCTCTTCCGTTCCCAGAAGTCTTTCTGTTGCTTGCGACCAGCGACGGTGTGGCACTTCGGGGTTAACGTTCGCCCAGAAACCATATTCCTTGGGCTGGATCTCTTCCCAGAAGCTGACGGGTCGCTCGGACGTGAACGAGATCCGTACCACCGACTTGATGCACTTGAAGCCGTATTTCCAGGGAGTCACCAGGCGCACAGGCGCGCCGAACTGCTTGGCGAGCGGCTTGCCGTAAATGCCCGTCGCCATGAAGGCGAGTTCGTTGGTGGCTTCTTCCAGCGTCAGCCCTTCCACATAAGGCCAGGGATACCAGGTCTGCTTCTGGCCGCTTGCGATGGAAGGATCGAGGAAGGTTTCGAAGCGCAGATACTTCGCATCGGTCTGCGGACCTGCCAGCTTGACCAGCTCTGCAAGCGGGAAACCGGACCAGGGCACCGCCATCGACCAGGCTTCTACGCAGCGGTGCCTGTAAAGGCGTTCTTCCAGCGGCATCTTGGAAAGAAGGGTATCTATGTCGACGATCTGCGGATTGTCGATCAGTCCGTCCAGCGTCACGGTCCAGGGCCGGATCTGGAGCTGCTGCGCGGCCGGCCAGATCTGTTTGTGTGAGCCGAATTCGTAGAAGTTGTTGTATTTGGAGGCAACATCTTCTGCAGTCACGTCCCGGTCCAGCTTGAAGGCAGCGTTGCGTTCCACCGGATAAAGCCCTGCGCTCGGGTCTTCCTCGGCAAATGCCGGGCGCACACCGAGACCGGTGCCAAGAAGCGCACCGCTCCCGGCAAGGCCCGCCAGAATCTGACGGCGGTTCAAAAACACATGTTCCGGTGTGGCCTCGCGCTCCGGGATTTCCCAGCTGCGCTTCTTCAAGATGTTCATGTTGTGGCTCCTGTTTGCCAAAGAAAGAACCGGAATCGGCCTTCAAAGGCAAATAACGCCCTAGTGACCGGGAACAATCGGATCGTGAAGAAAAACAGGCGCTGCGGAGGGGGACGTGCTTCAATCTTGTGCGTTGTCCGCTTCCAGTTCTGAGCCTGAAGCCTCTTGCAAGGCGCCACCCCCGTTTCCGGCGAGCGCGAGGAAGGTGATTGCACCACAAATCGATAGGAAGCGAAGCGACTCTGGGTTTATTGTTTCATATTGGAAAAACTGACAAGTGAAGGGAGGACACAAATGTCGATCGAAAGCGTATTGAACAGTGCCGTGGCGGACGAGAAAGTCCCATTCGTTGTCGGAATGACCGGCAATTCCGAGGGGATCACGTCCTCCCACGCAACCGGGAATGCCACCTCTTCAATGGCGGTGGATGCCGATACCGTTTTTCGCATTTTCTCCATGACCAAGGCGGTTGGAGGCCTTGCTGCCGCTATTTTGGTGGACCGGGGCAAGCTCACGCTCGACACACCGGTCGGCGATGTTCTGAGCGCCTGGAACGACTTGAAAGTGCTTGAGGGTTTCGATGGCGACAAGCCGGTGCTGCGCGCCCCGAAGACCCGGGCCACATTGCGCCATCTGGTCACTCACACAAGCGGTTTGGAATACGAATTCTGGAACACGGACGTTCCCAGGTACATGGAACTGACCGGTCATCCCACAATCCTGTCTGGATTGAAGAGTTCGCTCAACTACCCTCTGACATTCGATCCGGGAACCCGCTGGGGCTACGGCCCAAGCACCGATTGGCTCGGCCAGATAGTTGAAGCTGCCGACGGCAGGCGTATTGATGCTTTCTGCCATGAAGAAATTTTTGAACCGCTTGGCATGACGAGCACGGCCTTCGAACCGGAAGGGTTGCAGGATCGGCTCGCCGACGTCTTCATCCGCGGCGAGGATGGAAAATTTGGTCCAATGGAGCTGGCTCCCCCATCAATGCCTGAAGTTTACGGCATGGGGCATGCGCTCTATTCCACGCCCAACGACTACATGCGTTTCCTGCGTATGTTGTTGAACAAGGGACAGTTGGACGGAAATCGCATTTTGTCTGAGAACGGCGCGGAAACGATGCTCGGTGACCAGATGCATGGTCTGAAGTTTCAAAGAATGGTGTCTTGTTCTCCCATAACGGCTGACGTGGTCCTGCCGGACGATACGGCTCACAGCATGATCGCGACACTGCATACGTCGGATATTCCCGGAAAGCGGTCCGCGGGAACACAAAGCTGGGCGGGCGTGTGCAATACCCACTACTGGGTCGACCCGAGCAAGGATCTGGCCGCAGTCATCATGACCCAGTCCCTTCCCTTTGTTGAACCCCCATTCATGGAGACCTACGACGCCTTCGAACGCGCGGTCTACACGGTCAATTGACGCTTGGCCCTGGTGACGACAATGGCGTTAGGACCCAATGTGCGTGAAGTTCAGACCTCATCCCAAAGTGGATCCATCATATCCAGATAAGCAAAACAAAGAGGGGCCACTTGGGCCCCTCTCTCTTTCTCTGGATCGGGTGACAAACGACCGGTTAGGCCGCCTGCTTGCCCGAGCGCTGAAGCGCCTGTTCGGCGGCCTTGCCCGTGAGTTCCGCCATATGGTCGAACCCGGACGTATAGCTCGCCACACCGGCGGTCGCCGATCTCAGCTCGATGATCAGATCACTAATCTCCGCCTCCGGCATAAGCGCCTGAACCTCATCCCAGCCCGGCCAGTTGGGACGCGAGTCGAACCCGAGCAGCTGCCCGCGCCGCGCCGAGACGATCGCATTCACCCGCGCCGTGGCATCGTTCGGGCAGGCGATCACCACCTTGTGGATCGGCTCAAGCAAGACCGGTTTGCATTCAGGCAAACCTTCCCGGATCGCCAGAATACCTGCCATCTTGAAAGCCTGGTCGGAGCTGTCGACGGAATGGTAGGAGCCGTCGGTCAAACAGACCGCCACATCCACGACCGGAAAGCCGAAGGTGCCACGTGTGAGTGCGTCCTGAGCGCCATCTCTCACGGACGGAATATACTGCTTGGGAACAACACCGCCCGTGATCGTATCCGAGAACTGAATGCCCTCCCCCCTTGGAAGCGGCGAGATCTCAAGAACGACATCCCCGAACTGCCCGTGTCCGCCGGACTGTTTCTTGTGGCGGCCACGCACAGAAGTCTTGCCCCGGATGGTTTCGGCGTAAGGGACATGTGGCGTGTGTGCCGTGACGTCCAGGCCGTATTTTCCGGCAAGCCTTTCCTGGGCGACCCTGAGGTGCATCTCGCCCTGTCCTTTCAGAAGGGTTTCGGCCGTTGTCTGGTTCTGGCTGATCGAAAGCGATGGATCTTCTTCCACCAGTTTCGTCAAGGCAGCCGACAGCCGGACCTCGTCCTTTCTTTGCGCTGCCGCGACCGCCGTTGCCAACACAGGACTGCGCGGTTCTGCGGTCGAAAGGCTGGCGATCGGCCCTTCCGCGTCGCTCAAAAGATCCCCGGTCTCAACATGGTCCATGCGCCCGAGCGCGACCAGGTCCCCCTTGCTTGCCGAGGCAATCTTGCTGGCGTGCTGGCCGAAGATCGAAAACAGTCCGGAAACCTTGACCTCGTCACTGCCGTTCCGGAACAGGCTGTCCCCATCAGAAACCTGTCCTTCCAGAATTCTGGCAACAGACAGCTTGCCGCCATGCTGGGTGTGCAGGGTTTTAACAACCTGGAACACAGCGCGGCTCTCGTCGTCCAGCAAGCGCTGTTTGAGGACGTCAACGCCTGGTGCTTCGTGGCGGAGCGCTTTCAAGAGGCGGCTGACGCCATTGCCGTGATCGGCGGAACCGAAGAACACCGGACAGATCAATCCGTCCTGCATTTCCTTGACCAAATCCGCAAACACAAGATCCCGATCGGGGGCGATATCCTCCAGAAGCGCTTCCATCAGGTCGTCGTCATGATCGGCCAGATGCTCGAGCATGGTGAAACGGGCTTCGTGTTCGCGCGTCCGGTCTTCATCGGACATGTCGATCTGCGTGCTCTCTTCTTTCTCGTGATAGACGTGAGCCCGTTCAAGCGCCAGGTCGATGAAGCCAGTCGCCTGGCCGTTCTCCCAGATGGGGATCTGTCTCAGAACCAGCGGAACAGCGGACGCCGGTTGCAGCACGTTCAGAACATCGCGCACGCGGCGGCTGCTCTTGTCGATCTTGTTCAAAAACAAAACCCGCGGAATGGCGCGGGCTTCAAGAGCTTTCAGGATGAGCTGCAGGGCTGGAACCTTGCGCTCGTCGTCCTCCGCAACGACAACGGCCATGTCAACGCCGCTGAGAGCCCCGTCCATCTCGCTCAGGAATTCCACGGATCCGGGACAATCGACAAAGACGAAGTTGTCGCCCAGATATTCGGTATTGGCGATGTTGATTTCCACGCTCATTCCATGAGCGCGCGCTTCCGGCGATGCATCGCCGACGGTGTTTCCGTCGGTCACTGTACCTTGCCGGGCCAGCTTGTCCGTCCGCGCGAGCAAAGCCTCCAAGAGACTTGTTTTGCCGCTGCCGAACGGACCGACAAGGGCGATACAGCGCGGCGTACTGCCGGCAGCTGATCCTTTTCCGTTTGTAGAGTTTGCCATAATGAGCCTCCCGTATGTTCGAGGATATCCCCCGTAACAACGCGGCATGGCCGGTGAGGAACGCGGGCCTGCTGCGTCACGCCCGGATGGGGCCGATGGCTTGAATTCCGGCGCCAAACGACGCCGGCACCTTGGTTAGACGGCACATCGACCAAGGGCGGTCTGCCATCGTCGCGCCGAATGTGGCTTGAAGGCAAGGGAATATTACGTCGCAGCGCAGCATTTACCGCGAATTTCGCTCATAAGCCGCGGATATTATTAAGCTTTTCCTTAGTGTTGTTATGTATGCATTCTCCACCGGCCGATGCATCCGGCACGCGGACCTTTGAGAGAAGACAAAATGGCCAAACGACCAAAGAAACGTGCGAGCCTCCGGGAAATCCTGCAGTCGACTTCCCTTGCCCTTTTCCCGGCCGAGGACGGCAGGGCCGTCATCGGTATCGACACGGCCGACAGCGAAGGAGATACTGCGCTTCATATCCTGGCCCACCGCGGCGACAGATATGGATGCCGGGTCCTTCTTGAAGAGGGGGCGGATCCAAACCTCCAGGGTGACCTTGGCTACACTCCGCTTCACTACGCAGTGATGAAAGAAGATCTGGATCTTGCCGCATTGCTGCTGGAATATGGAGCCAACGCGGGTGTCTCCTCAGAGTTCGGCGAGACACCGGTCGCAATGGCCCGGGAAAGAGGCTTCAAGCCCGCCGGGTTGTGATCCGTTCGGCCTGCTTGGGCCGACAAACAAAAAACTCGACTGTGCAGGTGTGCTCATGACGTTCCGAATTGGTCTTTGGGGTCTCGCCCTTTTCGCTCTGGCTTCAGGACAAGCTGCAGCCCAGACCAATCAGCTGCGTGGCCTGCCCCAATCCGGAAACTCGCAGCTTCCGTCAGCAGAACAACAGCTCAACCAGAACCTCAGCCGCCAGCGAAACGACTTTTCGACCCAAATGCGGATCGACAGGGCCAACCGGCTCAACAGAACGGAACAGATCAACCGCCTTAATGCCCAACCGGAGCCTTCGGCAGACCCTTGTGCGGGCACGGGATCGCCTTGCGATATCAAGGAATGAGTGGCGCCGGCCTGCTCCGAAACAGAGCGGCCGGCAGTGTCATTAGTTGATGGCTTCGAGTGTCAGTTTGCTGACACCCAGCGTCAGGTTGGTGCCGGTCTGGCTTTCGAGGCTGAACGGGTTCAGCGCGATCGAACGATCGAAGCCGCCAAGCAGTGCGTTGGCCTTGATGCCGGCACCAAGGCTTGCGCCTGCAGTAACACCACCGTAAGTGCCTGCCAGCAGTCCCGGTTTGCGGTCGGCGGACGGTGCCAGAACACCCCATACAAGTGTTGCTTCCTTTGTTGTGCCGATATCAAGACCGTAGTCCCGGACATTGCCGCGATAATACTCGATGGCGCCGCCATCAACCGGCTTGAAGCTGCAACCGAGCTTCGCCGAAGACCCGACGATAAAGCTGTGCTCGCCTTCAACCAGGCAATTCAGCGTCCCGATTTCAACCTTCGGAGTGTTCTCCGATGCCTGTGCGGGAAGAGTGATCGAAAGAACAGCGGCAGCAAGCGCAATGCTCAAAGAGCGCATATTGAAATTCTCCATATCAAGAGCGGTCCCGCCTTCCTGAGGAGAAGGCGGGAACAACCGTGATATGCAACCCCATCACGTCAAAATCTGGGCATGAGTGTTACGTCTTCGTCATGCGGGCGGACATGAAAAAGGGCGGCCAAAGCCGCCCTTCTCGTTCCTGGACCAAAGGCCCGGAGGGATTACTTCAGATTTCCGCAGAAACGCTGGATGCGTCTGCACGCCTCTTCCAGGGCCTCAGTGGATGTTGCATACGAAATGCGGAAGTTGGGACCGAGCCCGAAGGCGGATCCGTGAACAACGGCGACGCCTTCCGTTTCAAGGAGTTCGGTGACGAAATCCGCATCGTTTTCAATCACCTTACCCGATGGTGACGTCTTGCCGATTGTGCCTGCACAGGACGGGAAGACGTAAAACGCACCTTCCGGAACCGGGCAGGTGATGCCGTTTGCCTGGTTCAGCATGGCGACGACCAGATCGCGGCGCCCCTTGAAGGTTTCGTTGTTCTTCGGAATGAAGTCCTGGGTGCCGGACAAGGCTTCGACCGCCGCCCACTGCGCGATCGAGCACGGATTTGACGTCGACTGGGACTGAACCTTTGCCATCGCCTTGATGAGATCGGCCGGTCCGCCCGCATAGCCGATCCGCCAGCCGGTCATGGAATAGGCCTTCGAAACACCATTGACAGTCAGCGTGCGCTCCTGCAGCGCCGGTTCAACCTGTGCCGGAGTGGTAAACTTGAAGTCGTCATAGACCAGGTGTTCGTACATGTCGTCGGTCATCACCCAGACTTGCGGGTGCTTCACGAGCACATCGGTCAGCGCCTTCAACTCCGCTTCGGTATAGGCAGCGCCGGATGGGTTGGACGGTGAGTTGAAGATCAGCCACTTGGTGCGCGACGTGATCGCCGCATCAAGCGCCTCGGGGGTAATCTTGAAAGTCGACTTGTCGGCTTCCACGATGACCGGCTCACCACCAGCCAGCAGCACCATGTCCGGGTAGCTGACCCAATAAGGCGTTGGAATGATGACTTCGTCGCCCGGATTGAGCGTCGCGATCAGGGCGTTGTAGAGCACCTGCTTGCCACCGGTGCCGACGGTGATCTGGTTGGGCGCGTAAGTCAGCCCGTTTTCCCGTTGAAACTTCTCAGAGATGGCGGCCTTGAGCTCCGGAATCCCGTCAACGGCGGTGTATTTGGTCTTGCCGTCATTAATGGCTTTGATCGCCGCTGCCTTGATGTTGTCCGGTGTGTCGAAATCAGGCTCGCCAGCGCCGAGACCGATCACATCGCGGCCGGCGGCTTTCAGCTCGCGTGCCTTGTTGGTGACGGCGATGGTCGCAGAAGGTTGTACACGCGCCAATGCGTCAGCAAGAAAGCCCATAATGTCCTCCAGGGGAAAGGGAATTAACAGCGAGCGGACCGTAAAACCGTGCGTGTCGGAAGACAAGAGCTAAAGCGGCGCAAACAAAGAAAGCTGGCGAAAAAACAGGTGCTGGCCAGGGGCAATTCCCAACACCGTTTCGATGGATGCCACACTGGCTTCCCTGTCTCACATGACGTAGCTGAAATGGCGATGGATCCTTGACGGCAACTGCGTTAAGGCGGCAAACTTCCAGTTGGTTTTTTATGGTTGTTTGAATTCCTTTTCCGACGTGAGGCAAACATGTTGCAATTGATCAGCAGACTCATAGTGATTTTCATTTTTGCAAGTTCTTTTTCTCCAGCACAGGCAGAAGAAAAGCGCATCGCGCTCGTCATTGGGAATGCCAGCTATCAGCAGGCGGTAAGGCTCGCAAATCCGATCAACGACGCGGTGCTGATTTCAGGAAAGCTCACCGAGCTCGGTTTCAAGGTCACGCTGGTGCAGGATGCTTCGTTCGAGGAACTGACGCGTGCGCTCAGAACGTTCGAGTCCGATCTTCAAACAGCCTCGACCGGCCTTTTCTTTTTCGCAGGTCACGGAATGCAGTTTCGGGACGAAAACTATCTGCTTGCGACCGACGCGATGATTGTCGATCAGCAGGATGTGGTCACGAGCGGCAAGAACCTGAACTCGATCATCAACATGATGGAAGCCACCGTCCCCCTTAGCCTGGTTTTCATCGACGCCTGCCGGAACAATCCGTTCGCAGACAACCTGCGCCAAAAGCTGGCCGGCCGGGCGCGGTCGCTCGGGCTCAACCGCGGTCTCGCCCCTCCCACCGGCACGGCGAACTCGCTGGTTGCCTTTGCCACAAAGCCGAACGAAGTCGCGCTTGACGGCGACACTAGAAATTCACCGTTTACGACTGCGCTCGCCGAACACATCGTGACCCCGAACATTGAGGTCTCGACCATGCTGAAACGGGTGACGCGCGATGTTCTGTCCAAGACCGCCCAGCAGCAACGTCCGGAAGTCGTCGCTTCAATGGATGCCGAGTTCTATTTCTTCCACAATCCAGCGCTGATCCAGCCCGTTGTAAGCTACGACAATGACGCTGAAAGGGAAGCTGCGGCAACGATTGCGCTGAAACAGGCTGTCGCAGGCAACACAATTCTCGGCTATCGCACGATCATCGAGAATTTCCCGCAGACTGCGGCGTCCGACGTCGCCGACAGACTGCTCAAGGAACTTCAAAAGGAAGCCGTGTCTGAGCAGACGGGCGGATCTACCCGTCAGGAAACGACAACTTCGCTCTCCGCGCAGACACTGTTGGACCGTCTTGATACGGCAAGCCAGTCCGGCAAGACAATCGAGCTCGCCGCCGCCTCCCCGCAGGCAATCGAAGAAAGCCTCGGTCTGGGAACGGAAGGACTGACGCGCGTTCAGAGCGCTCTCAACATGCTCGGACATGATGCGGGAACGCCGGATGGCGTTTTCGGGACGAAATCGCGCACCGCACTCCGGGCATTTCAGGTTGCCAGCAGCCTGGAAGACACCGGATACATCGACCAGAAATCGCTTCTGACCCTGATCAAGGTATTTGAAGAAACACCGAAGGTCTTTGACGGCGAATGGGCGATGGAAGTGCACCGCTTCAATCCGCATTCGGAAGACCCTCATCAGATCAATAGCAGAACGATGCTGGCCTCCGCCAAGCTTCGTTTCCGGGACAACCAGTTCTACCTGCTCAAATGGGTCAATTTCGCGGGCCGGTCGCGCAACGATGATCGCAACCCCTTTGCCAGTTTTCGCGGCCAGGTCAATTCGGGCAACAGGCTCGCGTTCCGTTTCGAGGCGGATTACCTCTTTCAGAAAAAGAAGACGCGGTCCGTTGAAATTCTCGGCACCATGCCGCAATTCGTCGCCTACGGGTCACGGCTGAATTTCACAGGGCCCCGCTTGGAAGACAACGGTCCGAAGGACGAAATCTGGATCAGGATAGAACTCAAGCGGCTGCCGCCCGCTTAATGGCATGACCTAAGGCTCAGCTGCGGGTCTCAAGAATGAGCTTCGGCTCGTTCTTTTCCTCGTCGATCAGACTGCACTTGAAGCGTTTCTTCTTCGTCAGACCGTTCAAGACCGAGACCGGCACAGACAGGGGAACGTCGGACTCCTGCTTCGCTGCTCCAAGCAACGACTGATAGCTGTCGGGATTGAGGAGAAATTCGGTGACCGGCCGCGCGTCCATAATCTCCGGCGTCAGATGATAGGCCTTCATGGCGGCCTGGTTCGCCGCAATGATCATGCGCGACTTGGCATTGATCACCAGGATCGGTGCGCTGCAGATCTCGAACACTTTGCCGAAATCGACATCGCCGCCAACGTGACCGGCCGAAAACAGGACGCCGCCGACCGTGCCGCCGATACGGAAATACATGGCGTCATAGTTGAGATCGAGACTGTCGCTCGCTGCCAGCAGAAATTTGCCGCGCCCGGTCGCGCTGGCCCGCCGCGTCAGCGACGCCAGAGACAGGGAAACGATCGTGCGCCCCACCCGGTTCTGGATATGGGCGATATTCCGCCCAAGGATCAGGCGCGAATCCTCGATCTGAAAGCTCTTCAGGAAGCCGTCGCTGGCAAATCGCACATAGCCGAAATTGTCGACAAGCAAGACGATCCTCGTGGAAGACGCCACGAAATGCTGCAGGATCGGCGCCAGTCCAAGAGCGATCCGTCCGGGATTATCGTCAGTCTCTCCGATGGAGGGAAAACAGATTGCCAGAATACGCCCGTCGGGCAGTTCATACCGATAAGCAACGATCGGAATACCTGGAATGCGATGGTCCGGGCCGCCGCCCACATCGAACGGGCCTGCCTGCCCTTCCCGTATGGCGCCTTGCACGAGACGCAGAATGGTTTTGCGGTCTTCGGGCGAAAGATGTCGAAGGGCCTCATTTGAGGGTGCTTCTTGCAAGTCCTTGACTTCGCTATTGAAGCTCTGGGATCCGACCTCGTGCCACAGGATCGTTTTCCGGCTGATATCGGCAATGAAAAACTGGAGACCGGCAAGCGAAAGCGCAGCTACCTCACCCTCTGCCGTTTGCGGCTGCGGTGGGGTTTGCGGCTGCGTCACAGGGTCCTGTGGCTTTTGGGCCAAAGCGCTCTGCGCTGCGTTGAGTGTCATTCCTTGCCCGACCTGTTTGTAACAAGCTCTCCCGAAGGGCAAGTATGGCGCGCAAAAGCAAACAAACACTAAAATCAGCATGTAAAAGTTGGCCGATGCGGCCAAGTTTAGTGTTTCAACGCGGCCATCCTGAAAAATCCAGAGCAACCGCAGTGCCGCAATATCGTCACGAAAACTCTCATCGAATGCCTGATTGCCGTCTGTCTGAGGGCCCAATTTCAATCAAGATTGCGAGCCGGAAGATGATGGAGGTTCGAATGCCGATTATGACATCAAGCCGGGCGTCTCGCGCCGCAAGCAGGACCGGGTTCCCGCCGGTCGTGTTGTTCTTGCTGGCTATCGGCATTTTGGTGTTGATGTCGCTTGCGCTTGCACCTTCCCTGGCACTTCCGCTCGTCGCCTTTATCGCCATGGCTGCCGTGACGCGGCTGCTGGCGCTACGGCTCTACGACGACCTGACGCGGGCAAACGCACAAGACGGTTAGAACAATAAGATCAGGGCCAACTGGCAATCGAAAATGGCAAATTCTGAAAATCCGAATGGCCGGGGATACGTTCCCGGCGGCAGCGACCTGCGTGATGCAAAGCCTCTCCTGCAGGCGATTTTTCTCGGCATGGTGCTTGCGGTCGCCCTGGTTGCTGCTGCAACGATGGCCAATTCCGATGCCGAAGCCGAAATAAACTCGCAGAAGCCCGGCATTGAACACTCTCAGCCGTCAGACCGTCCGAGCAACAATCCGCACGGGTCCTAGGATACGGACCCGAAATTGAAGCCGATTTTGGTCGACGTCCTCTCGGTCAAAACGCCTGCGTGGTAATCAGGGCGACGACGATATATCGCCCTGTTTTTGCGATTGCGACCAGGATCAGAAATGGCCAGAATTTTTCCCTGAGCAGCCCCGCCGCAAGCGTGAGCGGATCTCCAATGAACGGTGCCCAGCTCAACAACAGGCTCCAGCGGCCGTAGCGCCGATACCAGGCCGTCGCCTTTTCCAGTTTTTCAGGTTTGACGGGAAACCAGCGGGCGTTTGAAAAACGAACTGCCCCCCGGCCTATCATCCAGTTGACGACAGACCCCAGCGTGTTGCCGAGACTGGCAACCAGCACCAGCACGAAGACGGGTGCAGCTTCCACATAGATCAGGCCGGACAGCCCGAGCTCGGATTGAGCCGGCAACAGGGTTGCGGCCAGGAAGGAAACGGCGAAAAGGCCGAGAAGACTGCTCGTCATGATCGCGGCGGCATACACCTTCTGAGGCAGCGGACGCAAGTGCCCGGGAAAGTCGGTCGCAATGGTTCAGTCAAAAAAACTGCTTTGGTTCAAGCGGCTAGCGCTCAACGCAAAAGGAAATCCCCGGCAATGCGCCGGGGATGACAAGTGAAAGCCGGATCTTCAGGGCATCGCCCGGTGGGCGATGGCGTGTCAGGCGGCCCAGGCAGCGCTGTTTCTGAAGATGGCGCTATTTGCCGCCACGATTGCGACTGCGTTCATGCGGTTTTTCGCACCAAGACGCGTAATCGCATTGCGAATATGAACCTTCACCGTCGCCGTCGAGACGCCCAGATCATAAGCGATCTGCTTGTTCACTTTGCCCTCGCACAGCAGCAGCAGAATTTCGAGCTGACGCCGTGTGAGTTTTTCACTCAGGTTCAGGGGCAGGCGCAGGCCACCGGTAAAGGGCTTGCTCTGGCCGGTCTGTAAGAGATGCGTATCGAGGGCAAAGGGAGCGTTCATCGTCTTGTTCCAACTTGTAGCGTTTCCATCCGTGATGAATTCACTTTCCCCCAGAGTGCTTATATTGTAAAATGTTAAATAGTTTACTGCGTATTGTTAAAAATTAGCAATTGACTGAGAGCCCACCATGAACAGGAAGCTTTATTCCGGCCACACCTTGCGTCAGATCAGAACCGATTTCGGGCTCTCGCAAACCGAGTTCGCCAAGAAGATCGGTCTTTCAACGGCCTACGTGAACCAGATTGAAAACAACAACAGGCCTGTCACCGCGTCGGTCCTGCTCACGATCAACCGGATTTTCGGTGTCGATCTCGCAGCCTTTGAAAAGAACGACCTCGACCGTGTCGTGCAGGACCTTCAGGAGGTTTTCGCCGATACCCAGTTTCACAGCTCGGCGGTGAGCCGGCAGGAGATTCAGGAACTGGTCAGCCGCGCGCCCGGTGTCACCAAGGCGATCATGGATCTGTACGGTGCACTGCGCAGCTATCACGACAGAGACGTGCTGGAAGACGATCTTGTCCAGATGAGCGGTGCGGACGAAGCCGGCACAAGCGTGCGAAAGTCTGCATATGACGAGGTCCGGGACTTCTTTCATTACACCGACAATTATGTCGACAGCCTCGATCGGGCTGCCGAGAAGCTCTCTTATGAAATCAGCCTGCACAATTGCCAGAGCAAGTTCGACCGCCTGACCGGCTGGCTTCGCAAACGTTTCGACATCACGGTTGAACAGAACGAGGGCTATGAGGGCACCCTGATCCGCCATCAGGACTACACGAGAAAGATCTCAATCTACCGGGCAATTCCCCAATCCACCAAGAACTTCCTGCTCGGTACCGTCATAGCCGAACTGTGCGTGAAGGACTTGATCCGGGAAGAGGTCAGACGCGCGGGGTTCCGAACGGGATCGGCTGAGAGCATCGCAACGCTGGCGCTGCGCAACTATTTCGCAGGCGCCCTGCTGCTGCCCTACGACGACTTCCTGCGTATGGCAACCAAATGCCGGCATGACATCCAGCTCCTGTCGAACCTGATGGATGCCAGCGTCGAGACGGTCTGCCACCGGCTGTCGACGCTTCAGCGTCCCGGCGCCAACGGGCTGCCCTTTTATTTCGTCAAGATCGACCGCGCTGGAAACGTCGTCAAACGCCACAGCGCCACCCGCTTCCAGTTTGCCCGGTTCGGCGGGTCCTGTCCGCGCTGGAATGTTCATCAGGCATTCGAGCGGAACTCCAACAAGTTCACAGCCCAGATCGCGCAGATGCCCGACGGTGTCGAATATCTTTGCATCGCCACCAGCATCACCAAGCACCAGCCGGACTATCGCACCGGTGAACGCAGATACGCTCTCGGCATCGGCTGTGAAGTCAAATACGCCGATGCCATCGTCTACGGAGACGGGTTGGCGCTTGACGAGGTGTCGTCTCCTGAACCGATCGGCGTCAACTGCCGGATCTGCCCCCGGGACGACTGCGACCAGCGCGCCTTTCCCGCCATCGACAAGGAACCATTTATCGATCCGGGCCAGCGGGGGATTGTGCCTTACCGCGTCAAAGCAGCCGAATAAGTCGGCATCGTCCAATCGGGATATTCGCTCTGAATATCCATCTTCGGATGGATTGTCGGTTCCAATTTGCCCCGATACGGTTAGCCGGCCTTTCTCGCAGCAGCCATGACGGCCCGCCGCGAAGGCAGCTTCAGCCGTTGCAGCACGGCATGCACATGATCCTTGACGGTGGCAAGACTGATGCCGAATGCATCCGCGATCTCTCTGTTCGATTTTCCGGCAATGATCTGTTGTGCAACCTGTCTCTGGCGCGGCGTGAGCGGCGCGAGCAGCTGCTCGTCCGACGGTTGTGCAAAGACGGTCACCAAAGGTGCACCGATCGCGCGGCTGGCGTCCAGGTCGATCTTCAAACGCGTGCCGCAACCCGTCAACGGCACCAATTCCTTGAGGACGGACGGCGGGATCGGCGCCTGCGGCGCGTCCTGCAGGTCCTTCAAAACGGTCGATAGCGCCTCAATCACGTCGGGATCGACAGACATTCAAAAGGACTCCCCATGAGCAACATGCCCCTGGAAATTGCAAATTTCTTCCTGGCAATGCAAGCCGGACCGTCCGGATCCGACATTCTCGGATCACTGTTTGCAGAGGACGCCGTTTATTCCGAACCCTTCTCGGGACAAACAGATCCCCATCGCGGACGCAATGCCATTCTGGCAGCCTTCGCCGCCAGCCGGAGCGACGCTTTCGATGATGCCGTTATCAATCTTGGCGCCGTTGAAATCGACGGTGATACCATCACAGTGAAATGGACCTGTTACTCCCAGGCCATTCCCGGCGGCAGCGGCAGTGGCACCAATGTCTTCACCCTGTCCGGCGGCAGGATCATTTCCCTCGTGACAACGCTGGACATGCCGTGACAGGACTGCAAGTCGCCTGAAGGCAATCTCAGTAAGTCCTTTCGACCGCTGACCCGGACAAAAGCGCCTGGAAAGAATTGCGCAGTTCGTATTGTCTGCGCTCGCCTTGCAGGACTTCTTTCAGCTCGCCATTGCCGTCGAAGAGAAGCAGCGTGACGTGAGGGACACCATACCTGTTTGCAAAGGCCTGTCCCTTGTCGGTCCGGATGTTGGCGACCACGTAATCCAGCTCACCGTCCTCGAACATGGCCAGTGCGCTTCGGGTCTCCTCCTGAAGTGCCCGGCAGAGCGGGCATTGCGGATCGTGGACCTGCACGACCGTCGGGCGGCCATTGGCGACCCGCGTCAGATCATGTTCATGCTTCATGCTGACAAAGTTGTTTGCAAAGACGTATCCCGTCCCGCCCAGAAGCACGGCTCCGATCCCGAGATTGCGGGCAAGCCGCAAGACATTCCGCCGGCTTTCCCCGGTTTCAGAACGTGCACCCCGGCTTTTGGTCTGGTGGGTTTTCTTCGCGTTTGATTTGGCTGACTTTCGTTGCTTTTTCATAAGTCACCTGTCTGGTTCTTGCCCGGCTGGCGGCCTTCTTCAGGCTGCGCGCGAACCGGTCATGTCACGACGATCTCGGCACCGGAACGCACCCGGTCATAAAGATCGATAACGTCCTGGTTGATGAGACGAACGCATCCGGAGGACACGGCCTTGCCGATGGAGTGAGGTTCGTTGGTTCCGTGCAGGCGATAGAGGGTGTCGACATTGCCCTGAAAGATGTAGAGGGCTCGCGCACCCAGCGGATTGCCGAGACCGGGCTGCATACCGCCATTCTCGGCACTGTATGGTTCCAGCTCCGGTTCGCGGGCGATCATTTCCGCCGGCGGTGTCCAGGTCGGCCAGGGCCGCTTCCAGGCAATGCGCGCGCGCCCGGACCACTCAAAACCCTGCCGGCCGAGGCCGACACCATAGCGCATGGCAGTACCGCTCGGTTCCACCAGGTAGAGGTAGAAGTTGCGCGTGTCGACGACGACGGTTCCAGGCTCTTCAGGGCTGTTATAGGCAACCCTTTGACGCCTGAACTCGGGTGCAAGGACTTTGGGATCGACCGCCGGAATTGGAAACTCTTCCTGCGGACGCGGCCCGTAGTTCACAAGGAAATTTGCATCCACTCTCGGCTGCACGGGCTCAGGCTGAGGCACGCGCGCAGTTTGTGTGGTGCAGCCCGCGAGCGTCAGAGCGGCCATGCTCAGTCCGCCTGACAGGATCTGGCGCCGTGTCACGAAATTACTCATTTTGTCTTGTCCGAAACCTTGGGCCTAAAGCACCACTACCTGTGTTCCGAGCGGAACGCGCTCATAGAGATCAACGACATGGTCATTGATCATGCGGATGCAGCCATTTGAGACTGATCGGCCGATGGACCAGGGCTCCGTCGTTCCATGGATCCGGTAATAGGTGTCGCGCCCGTTCTTGTAGAGATAGAGCGCCCTTGCACCGAGCGGATTGTTGATCCCTCCGGGCACACCGTTTGCGTAGCGTGCATATTTCTGCGGCTCGCGCCGGATCATGTTCTTGGTCGGTGTCCAGCGCGGCCATTCCGCCTTGCGCTCGATCGTCGCCCGTCCCCGGAAGGCAAGGCCCGCCTTGCCAACACCCACGCCATAGCGGCGTGCACGGCCCCAGCGCTCCATCAGATAAAGAAAATGATTGCGCGGATCGACAACGATCGTTCCGGGTGCGTAGTTCATCGACAGAAAAACGCGCTGAGGCACATATTGCTGATCCAGCTTGAAATTTCTGTATCTCTTGGTGTGATGCGCGTAGGCAAGTCCGGGCTGCGCAGTCAATAAGGCTGCAGCACCGCCAAGCAACAGGTCTCGTTTGTTCAACACGAGGCTTACTCCTGATAATTCAATAACCTAACGGCGAACCTCAAGGGTCCGCCTCTCAATACGGTCAGATCAGGAATTGGGCGGTTTGGGTTCCAGCCTTTCCGGCACAGAGGTGTGATGGCGCACCGAAACCCAGTCCGGATGGTCTTGTCCGGAAAGCGAATTGAACGAAGCCGCAGCCATCACCGCCTTGCATTCGGAGTTCTTGCAGTAAGAGGGTTTCGTTTCCGCAACCGGCTGCTCGCTGCAGCACTCTTTTTCGTGCAATTGCGCGATTGCAAGGTCCATCGTCATGACGACGGGTATTTCGCTCGCGGACATGCCGACCGACCCGCGCGCGAAGCCTTGTTGCGCGCCGGCGATCAAAAGTCCGATAATGAGCAAAACTCGAAACATGAACAACAATTTACCGAAGCAGGTTAACGAAACCTAGACACACAGGTTCACAGTCTTGTGAAGCCCGCGCGCCGGTTTCCTGCGTTCAGGCACCCGGGGCTGTTGCCAATACCCCGGCTGGATCGGTGCTGGAACAGTCCGCATCCAGCATGACTTCAGCAAGCCGGACCGCCGCCGCGACCCCGTCAATGACCGGCACCTTGAACTCCAGACTGAGTTCATGCGCAAGATTTGCCATGCCCGCACAGCCGAGCGCGATCGCACCACAATCATCTTGCTCAAGCGCCTCTGCGATTTCAGCGTGGATCTTGCGCCAGACCCGCCGATCGCCATCTTCCAGATCGAGAACGGGGATATCGGATGCTCTGACCCGGCTGCATCGATGCGCCAGGCCCATTCTCTCAAGGTTTCCTTCCAGCACCGGTATCGATACAGGCAAAGTGGTCACGACGGTGAACCTCTCGGCGAAAAGCGCTGCTGTGTGGTACGCGGCTTCGCCGATTCCCAGAACCGGCAGGTCAAATCGTTGCTTCAGCGTCCAAAGTCCGGTGTCGTCGAAACAGGCAATGATCAGCGCGTCAAAGTTCCGGTGCGACGCGGCAACCTCGTCCACAAGGGAAAACAGGCCGGGGAGAGCCGCTTCGCCGTCTTCCGCCCCCTGGATGGCAGCGGGACCGGTGGCTGGATTGATGGCCGTAATCCGGCTCTCCGGTCTTGCTGCCGAGCGAGCGGCCTCCCCGATCTTCGCGGTCATGGAGACCGTCGTGTTGGGATTGATGATCAGAATGTCTTTGCTTCGTCCCCCCATCGGCTTGTCACACCATGCCCTTGCCCGCATCCGACCCCTGCCGGGCCTGCCGGCGCCGCAAGAGAACGAATACCGTCAGGAAAGATCCGATGATCAGAAGGGAAAACACCGTCGTGAGCGTTCCAAGTGCATAAAGAACCGGTGACGTCACGTTGGTGGTCATTCCGTAGATTTCGAGCGGCAACGTGTTGTAGGAACCGCTCGTCAGGAGTGTTCGGGCAAACTCGTCATAGGAAAGCGTGAATCCGAACAATGCCACGCCAATCAGCATCGGTGCGATGATTGGCAGGACGACATAACGCACGGTCTGCCAGGACGACGCCCCCAGGTCCCTGGATGCCTCCTCGTAGGATTTGTCGAAGCGGTTAAAGACGGCGAACATGATCAGAAGTCCGAAAGGCAGCGTCCAGGTAAGCTGGGCGCCGAACCCGGATGTGGACCAGTGGACCTCCCAATCCAGAATGTTGAAAATCAGGCCGACCCCGAGCGACACCAGGATCGAAGGAATAATCAGACTTGCCACGATAACGTAGAAAAGTGCGCTGGAACCGCGGAACCGGCTGCGAAAGGCAAGACCTCCCATCACCGAAATCACGACCGTAACGGCCATGACCATAAGGCCGAGAAAGAGTGACCTTCTGAAAGATCCCCAGATGTCACCGACGGCCTGTTGCTCGAATAGATCCACAAACCAGTGAAACGACACACCGTTCATCGGAAACGTCAGTCCGCCCTGCGGGCCCTGGAAGGAGAGGATTCCTATCGTGATGACCGGCCCGTAGAGGAAAAGCAGGAACAGAGCGAAAAAGGCCGACAGGGCGTAGAAGGAGCGGCTTCTGGGTTCCATGCTCACAGCTCCTTTCTGATATCGACAAAGCGCATCATGACGCCGATCATCAGCAAGACGGTGCACAGGAGCACGACTGACGAGGCCGCGGCCGCCGGGTACTGCAAAAGGGAAATCTCGTTGGAAATGATCCGTCCGACCGACGCACTTTGACCGCCGGACATGTGCCGCACGGTGATGAAGTCGCCCATCACAAGGGTGACGACGAAAATCGATCCGATCATGATACCCGGCTTGGATAGCGGCAGCACCACGTTGACAAGTGTCTGAAAACCGCTGGCTCCGGCATCACGCGCCGCTTCAATCAGCGATTTGTCTATGCGCATCATTGTGTTGAATATCGGAACGACCATGAACAGCGCGTAGAGATGAACGAACGCGAGAACCACGGCGAAATCGGAATAAAGCAGCCATTCGAGTGGCTCATCTATCACTCCGAGTTGCAACAGGCTGGAATTGGCAATGCCGTTGCGCCCAAGAAAGGGGATCCAGGAAATCATCCGGATGATGTTGGATGTCCAGAAAGGGATCGTGCAAAGAAGAAAGAGCACGACCTGCATCGGCAGGCTTTGTACCTGGAACGCCAGGAAATAGGCGACGGTAAAGCCAATGAGCACGCAAAAGATCCATGTCAGCGCCATGAATTTCAGCGTCTTCAGATAGGTCGCCCATGTCACGGGCGACGTCAGGTGAAAGGCATAGTTGTCAAAGACGAAGTCAGGGAAGAACGACCATTCGTTGTAGTTCCAAAAGCTGACGACAACGATGATGGCGATCGGAAGAAGCAGAAAGAACCCGAGAATACAGGCCAGCGGCGCGGCGAGAAACCAGCTCACCCTCTCCGCCTGGCGGGATGGATCGAAGCGCCGCCGTTCAGATTGTTTGCCCTGATCTGTCCCTGCCCGGCCTTCCGCCGGACAGGGAGCAACATGCGAAGCCGTCATGCCGCGATGAACTCATTCCACTTGCGCACCATGTACTGGTTTTCGTCCATGACGGCGTTCCAGCAGGCAACCGCACCCATACGGTCATAGAAAGAGCCTCCATCGCGTGTCGCGCCGGCTTTCTCCATCACATCACCGAACGGGTTCACGATGTCCTCCGTTGCCGGCTTGCCTTCGAACCAGAAACCCCATTCGTTTTCAGACATGTGGTTTTTGGAGGTCTCCGGTACGGCTGAGTAATAGCCCTGCCGCATCAGGAAGCCGCCGACCCAGCCATCGAGGTACCAGTTGATGTACTCGTAGGCCGCGTCCAGCTCCAGGCCGGACAGATTTTTGGACAGGCCAATACCGCCACCCCAGGACCGGTAACCTTCCTTGAGCGGTTGATAGACGCAAGGAATGCCTTTGGAGCGAACGGCTGTAATCGCCGGCGACCACATGGACTGGATCACGACTTCACCCGATGCCATCAGGTTCACGCTTTCGTCGAAACTCTTCCAGAAGGCGCGGAATTGACCATCTTTCTTGGCGTTGGTGAAGATCGCCATGGTCTTGTCGATCTCTTCCTTGGTCATGTTACCCTTGTCGCCATACTGAACTTCGCCCATGGCCTCGCAGACCATCGCCGCATCCATGATCCCGATCGAGGAGATGTCGAGAATGGAGGCCTTGCCCTTGAACTCCGGGTTCAACAGCTCAGTCCAGCTCTCGATCGGGCGTCCGATGAGATCGGGGCGAATTCCGAGAGTGTCTGCGTTGTAGATGGTTGGGATCAATGTCATCCAACCGGTTTCTTCGCCGGCAAAGCTTTTGCCGTCCGGCCCGTCGACAAACCCGACGGAATGCGGCGCAGTACCTTGCGCGATTGTTGATTCAGGTGTCAGCTTCCCGCTTTTGAAGATGCCGACAATCTTGTCGTAGTTCTTGATTTTTGACGTATCCATGGGCTGAAGATTGCCCGCGCCCCAGACCTTCTTGCAGATCCAGTATTCGATGTCCGCAATGTCGAAGGACTTGGGCTGCGTCGCCGCCCTTTGGGTTACGCTGTCACTGTCGAGTGCGGTCATTTCGAGCGTGAAGCCAAGATCTTCCTTCACCTTGGCCGCGACCTCGTTGAGGTTGGAAACGCCGGTTCCGAACTGGCGCAGTGTTACGTCCTTGATGTTCTGCGCCCAGATGGTCGGAAATCCTGTAACGGCGCCTGATCCGAGCGCAGCACCGGCGGCGGCCGCACCGCCCTTCAGGATGCTTCGACGGCTAACAATATTCCTGTTTTCCTTTTTTGTCATAACTGCTTCTCCTCATCCCCTTTGGAGTAGTGCCTCTTTCGCGAGGCCTTGCGAGGCGGCTTAGGCCGCCAGGTGGTGCGCATCTTCCGGCTTCCAGGAGAGGAATACGGTTGCGCCTATTTCAATCGGATCGTTGAAGAAAACCTGGTCCGGAAGCGCCACCGTCAGGTCACCGACCTCCGGTGCGACAAGGGCCAGGTTCACGGTGGTGCCCAGGTACTCCACGTCTTTGACGCTTGCCGCATGTCCTTGTTCTGGTGAGCCTTCTTTTTGAATGAAAAGCCGGTCGGCTCTTACGGCAATCGGGCCGCCGTCGACCCGAAGCACGTTATGCCCTCCGATAAACCGGGCGACGAATTCGGTTAGCGGCGAATTGAAGACATCTTTCGGTGACCCGGCCTGTTCGATGACGCCGTTGTTCATGACGATGATGTCATCGGCCAAAGCCAGGGCCTCATCTTGAGAATGCGTCACATGGATGAAAGAGATGCCGAGTTCGCGCTGCAGACGCTTCAATTCCAGCCGCATCCTGATCCGCAAGAATGGATCGAGAGCGGAAAGCGGTTCATCCAGCAGGAGAACGGACGGTTCCGTGATCAGCGCGCGCGCCAGTGCGACCCGCTGCTGCTGACCTCCGGACAGCTGCGATGGCAGGCGCGACGCGTAATCGACCATGTCGACAAGCTGAAGAAGATCCAACGCACGCGCATGCCGGCTCGCCTTGTCGATGCCGCGCATTTTCAGTGAAAATGCAACGTTGTCGACAACACTGAGATGCGGAAAGAGCGCGTAGTTCTGGAACATCATCGCGGTGCCGCGCTTGGCAGGCGGCAGGTCCGTGATGTTGTGAGTCCCCAGAAGAATGTCTCCCTCGCTGACATATTCATGACCAGCAATCATGCGCAGTGTCGAAGACTTGCCGCATCCCGAAGGGCCAAGCAGGCACGAGTAGGTGGCCGCCTTAAACCGATGGCTGACGCTATCGACAGCAATCGTTTCACCATATCGCTTGGTTGTGGCGACGAGTTCTAGATCTTCTGTTTTCTTCATAAGACAGCTCTTGAAAACGACGTAGTCTCGAACTGCCTTGCAGGCTCTGTGCCAACTTGGTCAAATCCAGCGTTTCTGCCGATTCCTGTGATTTAAAGACTCTTCAGACCGGAGAACGCGCACAAAAATTAATCAGAATAAATACAGATTGATGAAATATTGTATACAATCAAATTTGCTATCGAACACATCAAACGTTATACAATATGAGTGATATCGCCAGCCACAAGACGAAGACGCTATGGCCCGAACAATGACTGCGCCGGATGGATTTGGCGCTGCAGCTACGCATGACACCTTTCCACTTCCTCCGGGGCGCACGCTTGATATTTGTCTGAACCTTCATTCAGCCATTCTCGAGCATCGTCTTTTTCCGGGAATGAAGCTTTCGGAAGACGAGGTGGGCGAGATATACGGCGCAAGCCGCACGGTAGTGCGGGCAGCACTACAGGCGCTCGCCCACTCGGGACTGGTCAACATCGAGCGCAACCGTGGAGCATTCGTCTCACGTCCCAGCATTCGCGAAGCCCAGGAGGTCTTCGAAGCACGCGCGCTTATTGAACCTCGAGTTGCCCGTCTTGCCGCTGAGGTGATCAGGGCACCGGACATCAAACGGCTCAACAGGCACCTGGATGCTGAACACGCGGCGATTGACGCCGGCGACAAGGGCAAAGCGCTCTCGCTGTCGGGAGCGTTTCATATTGCGATTGCCGATATCGCGGACCAGCAGGTGTTTTCACAGATGGTTCGCTCCCTGATATCCCGCTCGTCACTTATCATTGCCCTTTATTGGAAACGGGCCGATGCGACCTGTGAGAGCCATGCACATCATGCACTCATGAAGGCCTTTTCCGAAAAGGACGGGTCGGCAGCGGAAGAAATTCAGAAGAGCCACATAATCGACCTGCATTCAGGGCTGGACCTCCGGGAGAAAAAAGAGACCGCGTCGTCCTTGGCGCAAGCTTTGAGCCGGGATTGACGAATTTCACGCTTGGTCCGGCGTGATCAATTGGACCTCTTTCCTTGAGGTGAAAATCAGGTCGACAGCAATTTAGTCCGGGCGGTTTGAAGAAAGCGTGTGATTTCCAGTCCGAGGCTCGCCTCGATGTCGATCTCCAGATCGGTGTCTTTTTTCAATTCGGCCTTCAGTTCGGGAAGTTTCCAGACGATAACGCGTGTCGGTTTGGTCACCCGCACCGAAACAGGGGCCGAATAGTTCGTATCTTTGCTCAGGAAGGCAGCAGCGCCCACAAACCGACCTTCACCCAGCGTGTCCATGTGGGTGCTGTCCATGTCGACACTGATTTCCCCCTCAACGATCAGCGTCAGCTCTTTGACTGAATCGCCCTGTGCCATCAAGACGGTCTCGGCCGGAATGGATGATCTGCTTCCCATCCGAAAAAGCTTGTAGGCCTCGCGCTCGCTCATGTTGCGGAGGGCAAGCTGGTAAAGCCGCCTCTCTTCCGCGCTGAGCGGCACCGGTCTGCGGTCCAGAAGCAGCCTGATGATCCAGTAGATGTTGATCGCGATGAAGACCGAGTTCCACGCGATCGCGGCCCAGAGTGTGTCGACCTGGAAATAGTAATACGGCAAGAGCATCGTGGCGCCGACAACTGTCAGAATGCGCAGCCAAAGAATGTCCCGTACCGCATAGGAAAAAAGATAAATTATGTTCGCTACGGTGATTAAAACATCAAGCCCAAACATGGAATCGCCTCGTCCCGGAGTATCAGCACTCTCATCCTAGGGTCAGGACCCATTAATTTGAATGCATTGGGTGGCGACGGTTTGGCCAACGGCGACCAGCCGTCGCAAAGGGTGCAAAAAACCGTAACTTGACGCTGCGTCAATTATGCGTCTGACTCTTTGTCTTTAGTTTCTTTACCGCTGGCTGCGTCGCTGGTTTTTAGGCACGGCCAGCATTGGGAGGCGTCACAATGAAATTTGATCTTGGAACCTATTCGCGAAAAATCTCGACCTCCTCCGAAGACGTGCAAAACCTGTTCGACCAGGGTCTGGTCTGGCTGTACGGCTACAATCATGAGGCTGCTGCCGTCTGTTTCGAAGATGCCATTCGGAAGGACCCTAAGTGCGGCATGGCCTATTGGGGCCTCGCATATGCAATCGGTCCCAACTACAACAAACCCTGGGAGTTTTTCGAGCCTGACGAGCGCGTTTCCACGCTGCAACGGGCCAGGGAAACGGTGGACGCGGGGATGGCGCTCAGCAACGACCTGCAACCGGTCGAAGTCGCCCTGATTGACGCAATCGGCAAACGCTTCCCCGACGATCCGACAGTTGAGGATTACATGCCCTGGCACGACGCCTTTGCCGACGCGATGCGTCAGGTCTACGCGGCGCACAAGAACGATCTAGACGTCGTGACAATCTTTGCAGAAGCCCTGATGAACCGGTCCCCCTGGCAGCTTTGGGATCTTCCCAACGGCATACCCGCTGAAGGGGCTTCGACGCTGGAAGCCCAGGCAGCTCTGGAGACGGCTTTCAGCGAACGAGCCGACGCCTGGGACCACCCGGGCCTGCTGCACATGTATATCCACCTGATGGAAATGTCGCCGACACCGGAAAAGGCGCTCAAGCACGGCGACAGGCTCGTTGACCTGGTTCCGGAAAGCGGCCACCTGTGCCACATGGCCACCCATATCGACGTCTTGTGCGGCGAATACCAGAACGTTGTCTGGCGCAATCACAGGGCAGCTGATGTCGACCGGAAATACGAGGAATTCGCAGGAAGCCAGAACTTCTATACGCTTTACCGCATTCACAACGTCCATTTTGAGGCCTATGGCGCGATGTTCCTTGGCCAGCCGGAAAGAGCCCTCGCGGCGTCGGAAGAACTAATGCGCATGCTGCCCGACGAAGTCGTCCGGTTCATGCCGGACCTGTTTGAGTCCTTCTACGGCAAGAAAATCCACGTCATGGTCCGTTTCGGGCAATGGCGCGAGATCCTGGACGAACCGTTCCCGGAAGATGCGGACCTCTACAGTTACACCACCGCTGCCATCTTCCAGGCCCGCACAGTCGCGATGGCAAATCTTGGACTGATGGAGGAGGCAGCACAGGAGCGCGAACGCGCAATTGCTGCCCGCGAAGCGGTCCAGGAAAGCCGCATGGTCTTCAACAACACCGCCGATGACGTTTTGGCTATCGGTCAAGCGATGATGGACGGCGAACTCGCATTCAAATCCGGCAAACGGGAAAAGGGACTGGAGCATCTGCGCCGGTCAGTCGAGCTCGATGACAATCTCCTATACGACGAGCCCTGGGGATGGATGCAGCCGACCCGTCACGCGCTGGGTGCACTGTTGATGGAAGACGGCAGGTTCGAGGAAGCAGAAGCTGTCTACCGGGCAGATCTCGGTCTTGACGATACGCTGGCAAGAGCCTGCCAGCACCCTCAGAACATCTGGAGCTTGCATGGTCTTCACGAGTGCCTTGTCCATCGCGGCGAACTGACGGAAGCCAAGCATGTGAAACTCTTGCTGGATAAAGCTGCTGCGCGCGCGACCGTCCCCGTCCACGCGTCCTGTTACTGCCGCAGCAAGGCAAAAGCTGCTTGAATTCCTTCAGCGCTGGTGCTCTAGAAGCAGCCCAGCCTGGCGCGAATGGTCTCAATATCTTCGGCCGACTGCATGCCTGCCGGGAATGCACCCAACCTGCCATTCGCGCCGCACTGGATAATCCTGACCGACGCATCGATCATTGCAGGCGTGTCGGTAAAGGCGATCAGACCCGATCCCAGAACCGTGTAAAGACCGTCCGGTTTCGGTTCGGAAAAATATCCTTCCACCTGGATAACGCCGACCTTGGCGTCGAAAAGGCCTGTTTCCAGCTGTTCCGCCGCAATCCCGCCTGGAACCGGTGTGCCCACGACGCGGACAAAGTCACCAGGTGACAGGTGCCGGGGAATGATCCCCTGTAGGTCTGATCCGCCAATTTTCCGCGGCTCGCCAGTCGCGGCTTCAAAGAAGCTGCCGCTGACTTGCGCCGTTCCTTGCCAGCCGGGCAGAACCTCCACCGCCGTGGCAAGCACACGTGCCCCCTGCCAGAGCCCGCTGACCGCGACCCAGTCGCCTTCATTGACCGCAACAGGAAAAGTTCCAAGCGTTACGTCCGTTCCCAAAACGGTCAGCGAGCCGTCGCTTATTCTTTCGACCGGTCCGACAAGAGGAAGAACCTGGCGAATATGCTCCGCGCGCCAGATATCGTTCTGAAGCCGTGCGACGACAGCGACAGTGTGTCCGGGTCTGAGCTCACCGGCCGCAATTTCAGGCACCGATCCGGTTACGGTCATACCGTCCGCAGTCTCGATCTTGTGGCCGTTCACATAGATACTGCCAAGATCGGTGATGACCCCGGCAATTCCCGTTCCGACGACACCGCCCTCACGCTCTTCGCTGTCCTGCGCAAGTGTCTGGCTGATGTTGAAGAAAATTGCTGCTGCGGCAATGAGGCGGACGAGCACTGTCACCCTTCCTTGTCTTCTGGAAACGTAGGCAGGATGTAGGTGCCGGCGGCAAAGCGGCCTTTCTGGTCACTATCCTGATCCTGGTCCTGCAATTGACGGGCCCGGACGTTGATGTCCTGAAGCATTTTCTGCGCTTTTTTAGCCGAAATCGCACGAAGTTCTTCAACAGATGCCGCAGACAAATGGGTATAGCGCACGGCTCGGTCGAAATGGCGCGGCGTCTCTTCTTCCGCGATCAGGTTGTGCGTTGCCGCGGCCAGGTGGGCAGACAATGTCGCCCGATAGGCGGCAACCTGCTCCGCGCTTCCGGCAGTCGGCACGAACGCGTTGCTCAAAAGCCGGTAACGCCCATCTTCCAAGCGGCTAACGAGCTTCTGGTCAACAAGGGTCTTCAGAACCGTTCCAGGTGCCATATCGATCCGCGCCTGCCGCACAAGGTCGTCAAAACCTGGCGCATCATCGGCACTCTTGCGCGCAAGGTCTCTCGGGGCGTTGTCGTCGTTCAGAAATTGCGGCGCTGTCGACCAATAGCCGACGACAAGCGCGGCCGCACTGCAACTGCGCTTTTCAGGTGCGTCGGTGTCTTCATTTCGCAGGCGCTTGACGTCTTTTCGGTGAAGACCCGTCAGGGCGCTCACCTTGCTGTCGCTCACCGTGGAATCGGACGCTTCTTCGGCGGCGCTCACAAGGGCCTTCTTCAAAGCTTCGGTTGCCGTCCCGATCGTGACCCCACGCGCAACCATCGCCTTGGCAAGCGGTATTAACAAGTCGGCAAGCGCTGTTTCAAACGGGTCCTTGGGTCCGATCGACATATTATCCCATAAGGTTCGTAGGCTTAGGTAAGTAGCACTCTTTCAGTAAGTTCCTGCATTTCCACACTCAACATTTTCGTGACAGGTAGTTTACCGATTGTGAAAGTCAATGGGAAAATTTCCCATTATCAATGGTGACGCATCATTGATATGGGAGGGTGCAATGCCGGAATTTTCACTTCATGCGTTCAACGAAACTCACACGATCAATCCCCTCGCCACGCGTTTCCTGACCGATCCTCTGGCCTGCCTGACGTCCACGGACCGGGAGAAATTCCGAACATACGGATGGGGTGAAAATGTGCGTCCTCGGCATGCGACCATCGCTGCTGCAATCCGGCACTGGTTGCGCCTGCTGCCGGACGCACCGGCCGTTGAATGCGGTGGCCGGACGATGACCTACGGTGAACTCGACGAAGCGTCGAACCGGCTTGCCGGGCTCATGAAACATCATGGCGTGAAACGAGGGGACGCAGTCTGTCTCTATCTTCGGCGATCGCTGGAAATGGTCGTCGGCATCGTTGCTGCCATGAAACTCGGAGCGGCTTACGTTCCGCAGCATGTCGGTGTCGCCCCGGAAGCCGGGCTACGCCATATCGCCGGCATAACACGCGCAAAGGTATTGCTGACCTTGAGCGACGTGGCTGCAGATGTTCCGGTTGAAGCGCACCAGGCCCTGATTTCGATCGACGCAGTCATCAACGATCCGGACCTGTCTGCTAGCGCTCCGGATCTCATTTCCAACCGCGCCGAGCCTGACGATCTGGCGATGATCCTGTTCACCTCAGGTACCACCGGCGTCCCGAACGGCGTTCAGGTTACGCATCGCAATCTGGCCAATATTCTGTTGACCAGCCCCGGCGACCTCGGCATGCGGCCAGGTTTGCGCGTCGGTCAGATCCTCTCAATCGCATTCGATATGGCAGCCTGGGAGATCCTCGGAGCGCTGTCCAACGGCGCAACTCTGGTGATCCGCGGAAAGTCCATCCAGGAGACGGCAGAAGAGGTCGACATCTTGATCGCGACGCCCTCGATCCTCGCCTCGCTCGACAATCGTCGCTGCCAGCAGGTCAAGGCGGCGGCAGTCGCCGGTGAGCCGTGCCCAAGGTCCCTCGCGGACGCCTGGTCTTCCTTCTGTCTCTTCTACAATTCCTGCGGACCGACGGAGACCACGATTATCAATACCGCCGAACCGCATTTTCCGGAAAAGCAGGTCCTGTCGATCGGGCGCCCGACACCGAACAACACGGTCTATATTCTTGACGACGAACTGCGTCCGCTGCCCATTGGAGACAAGGGGGAGATGTGGGCCGGCGGCGACTGTGTCACTGCAGGCTATCTCGCCAATCGCGACCTGACGGACGAACGTTACCGGCCGGATCCCTTCCGTCCCGGCCACATGATGTTTCGCACCCGTGATCTCGGCCGCTGGACCGCTACCGGGGAGCTGGAGCATTTCGGCCGTGTCGACGATCTGGTGAAAATACGTGGCTTCCGGGTCGAACTCGACGGCGTTTCCAGCGCACTTGAAAGTGCCGATTGTTGCAATCGGGCCGCCACGCTGAAACTCGATGACCGCAACCTGGTGAGTTTCATTTCGCCGGCAAACGCCAGTCCGCAAAGAGCCCGGCAGCAGGTCAGTGACCGCCTTCCCTACTACTGCATGCCGACGCTCGTGTTGGCCTTGCCCGAATTGCCGCGCACGCCAAGGGGCAAGCTGGACAAACGCCTGCTTCACAAACTCGCCGAAGACCACATCGCGAACGAAGGTGTGGAGCTGAACTGATGACAACCCAGACAACCGATCTCAATTACGCCGCACCGCACTGGCGGCGTATGACCCGCCACCCGGCGCTGATGGAGTACCGGCGGCTTTATGTGCTTGTCGCCATCATCAATCTGGCGGTCCTTGTCGCAGGTTTGGGTGGCGGACAATGGTTCGACGGCACGGCCTTCCGCCTGGACACGATCGCCGACATGGCCCTGATCAACCTCTCGCTCGGGATTCTGATCAGGCAGCAGCGGATCATCAATGCCCTCTTCTGGCTTGCAACACGGATCCCCGTCTCATGGCCGCTCTGGATCCGTTGGGGTGCGGGCAAGGTCTTTCACTTCGGAGGACTTCATTATGGCGGCACAGTCGCGGGCACACTCTGGTTCGCCTTCCTGCTATTCGCCATGGCGTCGGACCGGCTTGCGGGCTCTCCTCAGGTATCGGAAATAACGCTCGCCTTGAGCGGCCTTATGGTGATCCTCATGTGCCTGATGATCGGAACTGCCTTGAGCCGGTTCCGCACGCGCTTTCACAACGCCTTTGAAAAGATCCATCGCTTTGTCGGCTGGACGGTTCTCGCCCTCTTCTGGGCCCAGACAGTCTCGATAACCCGTGACATGGGCGTTCCCCTGACCGAAACACCGGCCTTCTGGATGCTGTGTCTGATTACACTGTCCATCGCCTCGCCCTGGTTGACGTTGAAACGGGTGGATGTCGGAATTGTCAAACCGTCCAATCACGTCGTGCTGGCCAAGTTCGACTACGGTGACACGCCGTTTGCCGGAAGCTCCAATGCGATCAGCCACACGCCGTTCGGCGAATATCATGCCTTTGCCAACATCCCCTCACCGGATGAAACCGGCTACCGGCTGGCAATCTCCCGGGCGGGCGACTGGACCGGCGCGTTCATCGACAATCCACCGAAAAAGGTCTGGGTCAAGGGGATCACGACGAGCGGTGTCGCCCGGATCGAGGACCTTTTTTCAAAAGTCGTCTATGTCGGCACCGGCTCGGGCATCGGACCCATTCTGCCGCATCTCCTGAAACGAAAGGTCCCCAACCGGCTCATCTGGTCGACGCGCTCGCCACGCAAGACCTATGGTGATGATCTGGTGGACGAAATCGAAGCCCACACGGAAAAACCGCTGATCTGGGACACGGATGCCCACGGCAAGCCGGACCTGTCAGCCCTGGCGCTGCAGGCAGTGCGTGAAAGCGGGGCCGAAGCAGTCATTGTGATCTCCAATCAAAAACTCACCCGCAAGGTGGTTCACGATATGGAAACGCTCGGCATTCCGGCCTATGGCGCGATCTGGGACAGCTGAGATGTTTGAAACCATTGAAACCAGCATCGACGGGCGGGTCGCAACGATCCGCCTCAACCGCCCCAAGCAGCTGAACGCGCTCAATACCCGGGTCATGGAGGAAGTGCTGAAAGCATCCGCCGCCTTCGACCGCGACACCAAAATCGGGTGTCTGTTGCTGAAGGGCAACGAGCGCGCCTTTGCAGCCGGCGCCGACATCACGGAGCTTGCAGGCCAGGACCACGCGAGCATGCAGGCGAGTGATTTCTTTGCCGGATGGGACAGCTTCGCAGCGCTCCGCATTCCAAAGGTAGCAGTCGTTGACGGCTACGCGCTTGGCGGCGGCTGTGAACTCGCCATGATGTGTGACGTGATCCTGGCTTCCGAAAACGCCAGGTTCGGTCAGCCGGAAATCAAGATCGGCTGCATCCCGGGCATCGGCGGCACTCAAAGACTGACGCGCCTGATTGGCCGCACACGGGCGATGGACATGATCCTGACCGGCCGGATGATCGACGCCGAGGAGGCACTGCGCATCGGACTGGTCAGCAGGGTCGTCGCCCCGGAGCTGCTGGAAGAAACCGCGCGCGACGTCGCCGTCACCATCGCCGGAAAACCGCGCGACATTGTTCAAATGGCAAGGGCCTGCGTGAACATGTCGGACAACAGCACTCTCGACGCCGGCATGCGGTACGAGCGACAAACCTACCACGCTCTCTACGGACTGCCAGCGCAGCGGGAAGGCATGTCGGCGTTCCTTGAAAAAAGAAGCCCGAGGTTCAATGAGGACTAGGTGACGCCCTCATAAACGAGTAGCCAAATCAGGCCGTACACCAAGTCCCAAAAATTTAGGCTCGGCATCCATGCTGAGAACATGGATGCCGAGCCCTGAGTGCCCGGTCCGCCCCGGAAGCTTGTACCCCACCCAGTTCACCCGGTTTACAGAGCCACCGCCTGGCTCCAAATGCGCATTCGCCCCATGCGTGTTGATCCGGGTCAAGGACAGGATCTCTTTGCTCAGGCAAGTAAAGCAACTGGGAAAACCGTCTGCAAGCGCGTTTCAAGGCACCAGGCGCCGCGGCGGCTTCATTAACGGAAAAACAGTTAAACGCAACTGAATAACGTGGATAACCATGGGGAAAGTTTCAGGGGCTTGATTGGAGGAATTCGCGTCATGACCATTGCCAACGACGAAAAGTGGATCGATAAAGAAATAACAGGTTTGTCGGAGGCAGCCATGGACATCAACCTCACACTCTCAGCAGACACAATCCGCATGCTTGTGCAAAAGGCGCGCGCTGCCGCGTCGGCCATGAAAGACACCTTCGAGGACGGTCACGACGGTGATGTGGAGTTTGACGCAGACACTCTTGAGGAAGGTCACAATCACGACGGGCTTGCCGAAGAAGAGAGCGACGATCTTTCCAACACCGAACTGCGGGAACTGATCGAAGATCTCAATGTCGACGAGGCCGCAGAGCTTGTGGCCGTCACCTGGATCGGGCGCGGCGACTTCGAAGCCGAAGACTTCGATCAGGTCGTCGAAGAGGCGCGTGAGCGGGCGGTTGGTTCAACCGCCAAGTATCTTCTCGGCATTCCGCTGCTCGCGGACTATCTGGAAGCCGGCCTCGACGCTCTGGATCTCTGACAGCTTTGAACTCTTGGTCTCGGACTGAACACCCTTCGATTTTGGCATGGGACTTTGCTCTCAATTGAAAGGCGGGTAAATCCGTCTACGATGAGTGCGGAACACGTGCTGTTGAATGTCGGAGGGATTGCTTGGAACCGTTTCGTGGAGTCTTCACCCAGCAAGAGGCGATACCTGAAAACGCGATCGCGGCAGCGGTCGAAGTTTTGCGCAGCGGACGTCTACATCGCTACAACACGGTCGGTGATGAACTGGGCGCGACGTCTGAACTGGAGCGCGCGTTTGCTGACTATCAGGGTGCTGAATATTGCCTCGCCTGTGCCTCGGGCGGCTATGCGATGTCGACCGCGCTTCGCGCTGCCGGCGTTGCACCCGGAGATCCGGTTCTGACCAACAGCTTTACGCTTGCGCCTGTTCCAGGTGCGATCGCTGGTGTTGGCGCCCGTCCTGTTTACGTCGAAGTGACGGAAGACCTTGTTCTGGATCTCAACGACCTGGAGGCGAAGATCCCCACGACCGGCGCAAAAATGCTCCTTCTTTCCAGCATGCGCGGACATCTTTGCGACATGGATGCGCTTCAAGCCCTGCTCGAGGCCAAAGGTGTTCGGTTGATCGAGGACTGTGCCCATACGATGGGGGCACAATGGAACGGCCGGCCAAGCGGTGGGTTCGGCCTGGCCGGATGCTTTTCCACCCAGACTTACAAGCATCTGAATTCCGGAGAAGGTGGACTTCTGACCTCAGACGATCCGGAATTCATGGCGCGCGCCATCATCTTGTCCGGCTCCTATATGCTCTATGAGCGCCACGGCGCTGCGCCGCCTCGATCAACCTTTGAGACCATCCGGCTGGAAACGCCCAACATGTCCGGGCGCATGGACAATCTGCGCGCGGCCATATTGCTTCCGCAACTATCAGTGCTGGAAGACAGCGTTCGCCGATGGAACGAACGCTACGACCTGATTGCGCGCAGTCTGTCGGAGGTCAACGCAATCCGGCTTCCTCATCGTCCGAACGCGGAGCGCTACGTCGGCAGTTCGATCCAGTTCCTTCTGCCCGCAATCAAACCGGACGACGCGCGTGCATTTGTCGAAGCGAACAAGAAGCTCGGCGTTGAGCTGAAATGGTTTGGCGACAGCAATCCGGTCGCTTTCACATCCAACCATCACAGTTGGAAATACGTTGATCCGCAAGTGCTTCCGCAAACCGACGCTATTCTGGCAGGCCTTTTCGACATGCGCATTCCATTGAGTTTCACACTTGAAGACTGCGCGCAAATCGCAGGCATCATCAAGCATACGGTCCGGGAAACCACCTTGTCCGGCGCCGCTTGAGGCGGCGTCGATCCTCAAGGACCGGCGTGGGTGTCATCCTCAAAATTACCGACGGTCCCAAGATTGCAAAAAGTCCGGATCGTCAAGTCGCAGCCCTGTATTTTGCCGGTTACTCCACATCCATGTGTTTTTCTTGGGAAAACAGAACCGCAGGGTATTTACAGTCTTTTCGACAGCTCCAATATGCCGCACTCTCGCCTCAGTTCATGGTGGGACTTAGGGAGTTGAGGGCAATGCTGCAAGACCCGGCGAGCCGCGATGTATTTACCGTTCATCGTCCATCCCCGTGGCCATTCGTCGGCGCAATGATCGCCGCGACCGCATTGATTACGACCCTGGTCGTTGCATTCAGCAGCTAGAGATTTCTCTGCCGATCCTTTAGGGATCGTAGGATGTCGCACGACCTGAATCAGAAAGCCTGCTAATGTCGGCAACCCGTTTGGCCGCGCTCGATTTGGCACGCGGTCTCGCCGTCATCGCAATGGCGATCTACCACTTCTCGTGGGATCTTTCCTGGTTCAGCCTTGTGGACTGGCCGGTTGCACAGGGTTTTGGCTGGCGCTCGTTTGCCGCGATGATCGCAGGCAGCTTTTTGTTCCTGGCCGGCGTCAGTCTCGATCTTGCCCATCACGAGGGGATCCGTTGGCGCGCGTTCTGGCGACGTTTGGCTGTTATTGTAGCCGCTGCGGCAGCTGTGTCCTTGGTGACCTATTTCACGTTCGCCAACAACTTTGTGCGTTTCGGCATTCTCCATTGCATCGCCGCCGCCGGTGTGATCGCACTCCCGTTCATTCGCCTGCCGGTTTGGGCAGCGCTTGCCGGAGCCCTCTTGCTGTTCACGCTGCCGACCTGGGCCGGCAGCCCTGTCTTGGACGGCCAGCTCTGGCTTTGGACTGGGCTCGGGACCCCGACTTTCGGCAGCGTCGACTATGTACCGATCGCACCCTGGGCAGGCGTCACACTTACCGGTCTCGCGCTGTCGAAAACCTTCCGGCGGTTCCGGATCTGGCAAGCGATGTCCGGGGTCCGTTTTTCAGGCTCAGCCGGACGTTTGACCCGCTGGCTCGGACGGCATTCTCTTCCCGTATATCTGTTGCACCAACCGGTTTTGTACGGTCTGGTCTGGGCCGCTGCGGCTGCGGGACCACAGGTTGACCGGGCGGGAAATGCATTTGTCGGCAACTGCGCGCGCGCGTGCCAGGAAAGTCAGGGAACGGAGCAGATCTGCGAGGCGGTCTGCAGCTGCACGCTGCTGAAACTCCAGGCCGATGACACCTGGTCCTTGCTGTTGAACGACCCCGAGGATCCGGGTCTGCGCGCGCAGATGAACAGCCGCTATCAACAATGCCTCGTCGATCCCGGATTGGAGCCACCTACACCTGATTGATCTTCTCAAGTCTGGCCAAGGCGCGATCCTGTCTTGCGCGCGCAAAGGCGCTAAAATCGGTTTTGTCGCTACCCTGGCGCAATTGCTCATATGCCCAGAGCGCGGACACTGCATCACACTTCGACTTCATGATTTCCAGCTGCTCAGGCGAAGGACACAGCTCGTTCGCACCGCTCTTTCGGTATGCCTTGAGAAACTGCGTTTCCTCAACGTCCTCGAATCCATGCTCCAGGATCGCATAGGCAAGATCCCACGCAGGACTGGACATTGCCGAATATTCCCAGTCGATGAGCCAAAGGCGCTCCGGTGTCGCAAGACAGTTTCCGGGCGAAAGGTCACCATGGCTTGGCACAAGCGTGACGTTGGATCGGCCGACTTCCGGTGCGTCCAGGCCTCGCAGCGCCTGATCAAGTGCGTTGATTTCCGAAGCACAGACTGTGCTTGAAACGAGAAGCTCCATCTGGGCTCTGAAAACCGCATCCGCATCCAGCAAGCCACGAAAC
>Ga0207422_1001527_pt1 | contig 43835 bp, 41 predicted proteins | sample MarCyaLeptolynsp_FD_187757 | JGI IMG/M metagenome (GOLD analysis project Ga0207422, IMG submission 187757) | Marine cyanobacterial communities from Panama - species 1 Leptolyngbya sp. (SPAdes) | ecosystem: Environmental > Aquatic > Marine > Unclassified | place: Panama: Panama City | collected... | reverse complement strand
GATATTACTGGAGCGAGCGCACTTTTTGAACAATCTTTGGAAATCCAGGAAAGTCTTGGTAACTTGCAGGGCAAAGCCGCCACTTTACACGAAATGGGAAGACTTAAAACCAATACAGGAGATATTACTGGAGCGATCGCACTTTATCAGCAATCTTTGGAAATCGAGGAAAGTCTTGGTAACTTGCAGGGCAAAGCAATGACATTGCAGTGGTTAGGATGGTTAGCAGCCGATGCACAAGGAGATTATGAAACAGCGTTCAATTATTTACAACAATCCCTAGATATCTTGCAGCATCTCCAATCCCCCGAAGCAGAGAAGGTGAAGAAAATCATCGCCGATGTGCAACAGCGAGCAAGCTATAAGAAAAATCAAAGCCGCGATTAGGCTTGTTCCATAAATTCTACCAATCACTGAATAATTGGTTTCAATAGCACGAAGGAAAATATGACGGTATTTTTGATTGTTGTTTATTTAGGGAATAAGATTAGATTGGGTATATGGGGAAATGCGATCGCTTAGTGGCACTTCAAATAGCAGCATGACGCTTTCCCCAACAAAATTTTGCTTATTTGATGCTCGATACATTACGCTGGGTGTATGCAATACACCCCTACAATTTCGACAACATTACTGGATTAGTCGCCATTCACACTTATTCTAAATTCTTTATGCCAAACTCCTGCCATGTTTACCTCTTAGACAATGGACAAAATCAAGTTCTAACCATTCCCCATGAATTTGCCTTACCTGGTAAAGAGGTTTTGTTACGAAAAGTTGGGTCACGATTAATTATCGAACCCATTCCTCACGGTTCTCTCCTGTCACTACTTTCCACATTGCCAGAAATTACAGACGATTTTCCTGATGTAGTATCGCACTATGTAAAATAGTACCAGACAAAAGGTTGTCAAGGAAGCGATCGCACTAAAGCAGAATTCAAAATTCTAAATGAGAGAAGTTATTACTCATTGTTGGGTTTCGTTCCTCAACCTAACCTACAAGATCTGCGATCGCACTATTGTGGCACAGTTGTCGATAAAGTTCAGCATTTACCTTTGATATTCTCGAACAATAAAAACTGACTGGGATGTACCGCGTTGATTTTTTTTAAGTACCCTAATCAAACGATTATGCAAAGTCTGTTGAGTGATTAAATAATCATGAAGTACCTGCGCTAGACCTTGGCGAGCTGGATCATCTTTACAAACGACAATACCCCCATGTTCGATGCCACTGCGATGCAAATTGAGAAAATCATCCCGGTTGAATGTCACTACACAGCGTTTGTTTGCTGTCGCCGTCATTAACACGCGATTGTCCGCAATTCCCTGATTAGCATTACCCGCCTCGTAAGAGGTTAAAACATCATGACCTAACCGCCGTAACTCATTTACCAACAGGGCTGACAAGTTTTCATTTGCATAAAACCTAAACATCCCAATCATCCTCGCTATGGTGAGAGGCAATAAGAGCATCAATTTCTTCTGGGTTAGCCCGGTAATAGCTTCGTGCAGCCAACAGGTCAAAATGAGTCAATCCTGGAAAATCCTTCACTAATGCCTCTTCATCCAGCCCTTGGTTTGCCAGAGAAATTAACGTCCAAACTGCAATTCGGGTGTTCCGAATGCGGGCATAGCCACCACACACACCAGGAGTTTTTTGGATGGTTTTGGTAATTAAAGTAGACTGAAACAGGGCGTAATGCTCAGGTTCCAGAGCATTAACAGCTTCAGCAAGGGATTCAACCAATTTTGTGTTCATTAGTAATCCTCGCCAATAAAAGCTAACAGATTAGCATACTAACTCAGGGAGAACCTTTTTTGCTGTAGTTTTGGATAACGTTGATGAAGACTTACTGCCACTAGATGATATTAGACTTTAGCCTTAGTAGTAGGTTGGGTGCAGCGTTTTCACAGATTAATAGAGAATTTCGAGACTGATACAGAAGCGGAACTCAACGGAATAGGTGCATGTTGGATTTCGCTACTTTAGCTAAAATATCAGTAGTAAAACCAGCACAACGACTATGCCTACCAAACATATTCGCTTTGATTGGGCCATCAAAAGACTACTGCGCAATAAAGCTAATTATGTAGTCTTGGAAGGGTTTTTAAGCGAATTATTACATCAAGATATCACCATCAAGACCCTTCTCGAAAGTGAGGGTAATCAACAATCTATTGATGATAAAAGCAACAGAGTTGATATTCTTGCTGAAACCGATTCGGAGGAATTGATCCTCATCGAAGTTCAAAACAACTCCCAACTAGATTATTTTCATCGCATGCTCTACGGTGTTTCTCAGTTAGTGACAGAATATCTCGAACAAGGACAAGAGTACGGCGAAATTAGGAAAATCTATTCGGTGAATATCATCTACTTTAACCTGGGCAAGGGAAATGACTATATTTATCGTCTGAACTCAGAGTTCATTGGGGTGAATAGCGGAGATACCCTGGAACCAACCCTAGCTCAAGAACGGAAATTTAAGATAGAAAAAGTAGCAGATATCTTCCCAGAATACTACCTGTTGAAAGTGAGGAATTTCAAAGGGGCAGCGGAAACTACCTTACAGGAATGGATCTATTTTCTGAAAAACAGCGAGATCAAAGATGAATTTGCTGCCAAAGGAATGGTAGAAGCGAAGGAAACCCTGCGAGTAAATAATCTATCAGACACTGAAAGAGCAGCATATAACCGTTACATGGATAACAAGAGTTACGAAGCAAGTATCTTGAGTACCCAAGAGTTTGAGGCACAATGGCAAATCGAACAGATTGAAGAGGAAAAAATGAGAGCGAGAGTTGAAGGTAGGGAAGAAGGTCTTCAACAAAAAACAATAGAGATTGCACGCTCGTGTAAGCAACAAGGCTTAGATATAGAAACGATTATGGCAATCACCCAACTGTCTCGGGAAGATATCGAAGCTTTGTAACTATTGTAGAAGTGGATCTTGCCAGTATTGGTGTTGGGTTTTGTTGTGCCTGATCTGCGATCGCACCAATATCTCGTGGAACAGGCATCTTGCCTGTGATAACCGTTGCCTTACAGGCGCACACCTATCCCATTATATAAAAGGATACCATAAAACATGTTGCCCAAAGATGCGATCGCATTGGAGAAATATTACAGTTTCTTCCCTCTACCCTTTGGTTGAAACAATAAGAGTAACCGAAGGGCAATAAGATTTTGCATAAAAAGTACAGGAAAAAATGATAAATTAAACAGTTTTAACCAAGCCCTACCTAGCCATTAGTCATGAAGATTCCTCCCAGGTATCAATCTTTGACATTCCTCAGCCTAGTAAGTGCTACCTTGCTTTTTTCCCTGGCTCCTCTGGAATTACTGGGAATTACTCCTAAAATTTCTACTGCTCTAGCTCAAAATCTAACCTCACCAACAAGTAAAACTGAGGCAGAAGAGTTATGGCAAACAGCAGAGCAGCAGTATCGTCAAGGTTTATATCGAGAAGCTTTGGAGAATTACCAACAAGCTCTGGTAATTTACCAAACTCTAGATAATCCTACCGAGCAAGGTCAAATCCTGAATAACTTGGGGAGAGTCTACAACGGATTGGGGGAATATGCTCAGGCTTTGGAGGTTTTACAGCAAGCTTTAGCAATTCGAGAAGAACTTAACGAGCGCACGGGAGTTGGTGAAACTCTCACTTACTTAGGATTAGCTTATAACGGTTTGGCTCAAGAGGACAAGGCTTGGGAAACTTTAGAACAAGCTCTGGCAATTCACAAAGAGGTGAAGGAGCTGGCTGGGGAAGCAAGAACTTTGCACTATATGGCAGGAGTTTACCTCAACCAGAATCAGTATCCTCAGGCTTTGGAGCTTTCCCAGCAGGCTTTGGCAATCCGTAGACAGATGGATGATGCCTTGGGGGAAGTCGAAACTCTAGTTAATATTGGCATTATTTACGCTCGCCAAGGTCAAGCTCAGCCAGCTTTGGAGTACTTGGAGGAAGGTTTAGAGTCTGCTCAACAATTATCCCATTCTTTGTTAGAAGGTTGGGCTTTATCGGCATTGGGTCAGGCTTATAGTATCAGCGGTAAGGGGCAAAAGGGAATTGAGCATCTTGAGCAGGGTTTAGCTATTGCCCGCCGACTGCAAAATCCTCGCTTAGAAGCTTATGCCCTATTTACCCTGGGTCAAGCTTATCTGATTACGGGGAACTCCCAAAAAGTCATTGAATTAGGAGAGCAAGTCCTGATTATTGCCAAGCAACAGCAAAATATCAAAGGACAAATTGCAGCTTTGGGGTTGTTACTACCTACTTATATTAGTGGGGGAGAAACTCAAAAAGCGATTGAGTTGGCGGAGGAAGCTCTTACCCTCGCCCGGGAAAAGGAAAATTACCAAGCTCAAAACTGGGCTTTAGGGATACTGACTCAAGTGTACTTGAGTACTGGGGAAAAACAAAAAGCGATCGCTTTAGCCCAAGAAGCTCTTATCCTCGCAGAGCAACAACAAGATTTTTCAGCACAGAACTTGGCTACCAATACTTTACTGCAGATTTATCTGAATGCAGGAGAAACGCAAAAAGCCATCGCTTTAGCAGAGCAAGCCCTGACTCTGGCTCGAGAGCAAGAAAACTTTCCAGCACAGAGCGCCGCTTTCAGTATGCTGTTTCAGATTTACACAAGTTTGGGAGAAACCCAAAAAACCATTGCCTTAGCAGATGAAATCTTGAGCTGGCTGGAGCAGCAGCAAAATCCTCCAGCTCAGCAGCAGATTTTGGGCATACTCTTTCAACTTCGTGCAGTTTACCTCGCTTCTGGAGACAATCAAAAAGTAATTAAACTGGCTCAGCGGATTCTTGCTTTAGCTCAACAGCAGCAAAATGCCCTCATGGAAAGTTGGGCTTTGGAGACTTTGGTGCAGGCTTACTCAACTGCTGGGGAAGATCAAAAGGCGGTGGAATTTGGTGAGCAAGCTTTGAGTTTGGCTCGCCAACAGCAGAATCCTGCAGGGGAAAACCAGGCTTTAACTGCCTTGATTGAGGCTTACTTACGTACAGGAGAAAACGAGAAAGCTATTGCCTTGGCACAAGAAGCCGTCACTCTGGCTTGGCAGCATGATCCTTTAATTCCAATTGTGGCTGTCAATCTACTATTACGAGCTTACCTTAGTGCCGGGGAAAACCAAAAAGCGATCGCACTAGCTCAAGATGTACTTGCTCAAGCTCAGCAACAGCAGAATCCTCAAACCAAAAGTCAGGCTGTCAGTATGCTGTTTCAAGCTTACACCAGGGCTGGAGAAAACCAAAAAGCGTCCGCATTAGCTGAGGATGTACTTGCTCAAGCTCAACAAGAAGAAGATACTTTAAAGGAAAACTTTGCTCTCAATTTGCTCTTTCAAGCTTACCTGAATGCCGGAGAAGTGCAAAAAGGCATTGAACTAGCTCAAACTTACCTCAATCAAGCCCAAAAGCAGGAAAATCAGCTTGCTGAGAGTGTAGCTGTAGGGATGTTACTGCAAGCTTTCACGGCTTACATGGCAACCGGAGAAACGGAGGCAGGGATTGAATTAATTGAACAAACCTTAACTCAACAGCAAAAAAATGCCCTAACTCAAAACCTCACTTCCGGGGTATTGATACAAGCTTATCTGGCAGCAGGAGAACCGCAAAAGGCGATTAACTTAGCACAACAAGCTCTAACTCTAGCTAAGGAAGAGCAAAATGCCTCCGCTCAAAATTTGGCTTTAAATACTTTGGTACAAGCTTATCTGGGAGCAGGAGAACCCCAAAAAGCAGCAACGTTAGCCCAAGAAGCTCTTACCCAGACTCGACAGCAGCACAATCCCCAAGCAGAAATGTGGGCGTTATGGAGCTTGATTCAGGTGCATACGAGTTTGGGGGAAACCCAAAAAGTGATTGAATATGGTCAACAGGCTCTAGCTTTATCTAAAGAGCAACCATCTGTGGGCAATTGGACTGCACAAACTTTGTTCCAAGCTTATGATGCCCTTGGTGAACCTGAAAAAGCCTTGGAGTTAGCCAAAGCTAGTTTAGCAGAGGCGCAGAAGCAGCAAAATCGTTATGCTGAAGGTCATGCTTTATATACCCTGAGTCGAGCTTATAGCCGTTTGGGAGAGTATGAGAAGGCTCTAGAGTCGGCTCAAGCTAGTTTAACCCTTGCTAGGAAACTGCAAAACCGCTACATTGAAGGCTCAGCTTTAGTTAATCTTAGTGATGCTTACCGTTTCCTCAATGCCTATGGCTTGCTTAGGGAACCACAAAAAGCGATCGCTTTAGCAGAAGAAGCGTTAGCTATTGCCCAAAAGACTAACAATGTCTTCTTGGAGTCAACCGCCTTAGGCACTCTGGGTAAGATTTATATTTCCCTCAACCAACCCGAAAAAGCGATAGAGTTAGGAGAAGCCAGTTTAGCGATCGCTTCTAAGTCTTCTACTGCCTTCCTGGGATTCTCTGGCAATCCTTGGCCAGAAATGACGGCTTTATATGCTTTGGCAGATACCTATGCTTTCTTAGGAAATTACCCAAAGGCGCTAGAGTCAGCCCAGAGAATTCTGACTATTGCCAAGCAACTCAAAGAAAGGGAAGCCGAAGCCTTTGCCCTAGTTTATCTGGCTAATACCTATTTTGCATTAGGTGACCTACCCCAAGCTATTGAACAAGCACAACAGAGTTTGTTAGTTGCCCAGAAAATCAAAAGTCCTCCGGCACAAGTCTCAGCCCTCTCGGCTCTGAGTATCGGCTATGGTGGTTTGGGAGATTATGCCCAAGCTGAGGAATTAGCAAAAACAGGTTTAGCCATTGCCACAGAAGAACAAGCCTCAGCAATGGAAGGGTTCTTACTGACGATTTTAGGTGATATTTACCGTAAATCGGGACAGCTGGAGCAAGCAGTAGCTGCTTATCGTCAAGGATTAACCGTGATTGCTGATACCGAGGCAGTGGGAGCTGATATCAAGATTCAGGCTGGTTTAGCACGAGTATATCGTGACCTCAATCTCCCGTTAACTGCTATAACTCACTACAAGCAAGCAGTTAATGGATTAGAGCAAATTCGGCGCAATTTACGGGGATTACCGACGGAGTTACAGGAATCCTTTCTCCAAGCCGTACAAGGTTTAGAGCGTAGCCAGACAGCGGATATCTACCGAGAGTTAGCTGATTTATTACTCTCCCAAGACCGCATCTTAGAAGCACAGCAGGTGCTAGAATTACTGAAAATACAGGAATTACAGGATTTTACTAGAAGCGGCGGAGAACAACCAGAAGATATTCCCCTCAATCCCACCGAAGGCACTATCCAGACTAAGAGTAATAGCCTGATTGCTTTTGGTCAAGAAATTTACCAGTGTGAACAACAACGCTGTAACCAGCTTAGCCAATTACGCGATCGCCGGGATATTTTGGTACGAGAATTTGATCAACAGATTCAGGTAATTGAACAAGAATTCCGGGAGCGCCGTAACCAAGAACCGAATACCCTCAATCCTGGAGACTTTCTCCCAGAAGCCGAAGCAATCGTCGAGGCTCAACCAGGTACAGTACTAATTTATCCTCTGGTACTAGAAGATAAAATTTGGCTACTTTGGGCATCTCAAGGGGTGGTAGTTAATAGTATTGAAGTCGAGGGTGTGAATCGCCGCCAGTTAGGGGAAACAGTGCTAAAGTTTCGCCAATTACTCCAAAACCCCAACTCTAGTATCAAGGAACTCCAAGCCACAGGCAAGCAACTCTATCAATGGTTAATTGAACCCCTCGAATCAGAACTCACTAGCAATACCGCTGAAATACAAAACCTTGTCTTCTCCCTAGATAGGGTAACTCGTTATATCCCCATGGCAGCCTTATTTGATGGGGAGCAGTATCTAATCGAGCGCTACACAGTTTCCACAGTACTGTCCGCTGGCTTAACAGATATGAGCGAGCGCTTACCTCCTGGAAAAGAAAATACCCCAGTTTTAGGATTAGGTTTATCCAAAGCTGTACCGGGATTCAACGCCCTAACTAATGTACCAGAAGAATTAGATGCGATCGTGCGACAATCAAGCAATGATCAACAAGGAATTTATCCCGGCTTACAATTACTCAATGAAGCCTTCGATTTCCGTGCTTTGCGAGATAACCTGCAAGAGCATCGCATTTTACACGTTGCCACCCACGGTGAATTTGTGCCAGGAAATCCTGAGGATTCTTATTTAGTATTAGGCACTGGAGAGAAGTTAGCCATTCCCGATATTCGGACTTTACAGGATTTACGGGATATTCACCTAGTCGTTTTATCTGCTTGCGAAACCGCTTTAGGAGGACCAGATCAAGATGGAGTGGAAATTGCCGGTATTAGCTCTTACTTCCTTCGGGGTAAAGCTAAAGCTGTAATGGCTTCTTTATGGTTAGTTAATGATGCCAGTACTAGCCAATTAATGCAACAGTTTTATCGCAATTTAGCTCAAGGAACTACCAGCGCACCGATGACGAAAGCCGAGGCGCTACGACAAGCTCAGTTGAGTATGATTCGGGGGAATGTTGAAGCTACAGAAAATGCTGAAGAGAGGGCAACAATTGCCCCGGTATCTAATTCCGGCAGTGGGAATAGTCGTGTTGCTGGCTTTTCCCATCCCTATTATTGGGCTCCATTTATACTAATTGGTAATGGGTTTTGATTAATAAGGCAGAAGGTAGAGGGCTCCAAGGCAGAAGGTTGCAAATTAGACAGGAATATAACTGTTTATCCGAACTTGATATTACACTGTGTTGGCTTTCTTTCGTCAACCCAACCTAGGGCGATGCGCGATCGCTCTGATTAGTAGTGGGTTTTGATGGTTAAAATGTTAAAATAAAGAATTATACAATAGGAGATGATGTAAAAAAGCTATGAATATCGATTCCCTAAAGATTGACGACAATCCATCAAATAAACGCTATTATGACGTGTTGATTGAAAACCAAGTAGGAGGAGTAGTCAGCGCAACTGTATTAGGCTGGCAAGACTGCCAAGCAGCAGGTTCCACTAAAGCAGAAGCACTCGAACAATTACGTAAGTTAGTAACAGCACGTTTGCAAAATACAGAAATTGCTTCTTTAGAAATAGATTTACCTAAACCGGAACATCCCTGGATGAAGTTTGCGGGAATGTTCAAAGATGATCCTGACTTTGAAGAAGTATTAGCAGATATTGCCGCCTATCGACATGAGCTTGATCTCGAACAGGAGGAATATTACCGTCAACTTGATGCAGAGGAGTAAGTTTATTGAGCCAGTACATTTTAGATACTGATCATCTTTCTCTTTTTCAAAGAAAGCATCCACTATTGATGCAACGAATTGAGACAGCTGATTCGCAAACAATTGCTGTGACAATTATTACCCTTGAAGAGCAAGTTTATGGGCGACTGAATCGAATTCGTAGAGCCAAGTCAGCAGAATCTCTGGTATCTGCTTATGCTAAATTACGCTATACATGGGATTTTTTTAAAACGATTAATTTACTCTCTTTTACCCAACAAGCTAGCGATTGTTATGCAGAATTAGTCAGACAAAGGATACGTATTGGCACACAGGATTTAAAAATTGCGGCTATCGCTCTTTCTGTGAAAGGGATAGTGGTTACCCGCAATAAACGGGATTTTAGTAAAGTGCCAGGTTTAGAGTTGGCAGACTGGACTGTTGGGGAATTGGAGAGGTAGGGAAGGGTTAGTGATGGTTTTTAGTTAAAGATTAATATTGAATCGTTATCAAGAGGAGAGAAGAATGCCTGTACTCAGTCATATGGAAATCAGAGGAATGCAACGGGGAATTGTGCAAACAGCCCGCGAATCGGTACTCGAAGTATTGACAGTACGGTTTGAAGTAGTTCCACCAGAAGTAATTGATACTATTAACCAGATAGAAGATGTCTCAGTTTTGAAGCAGCTGCTTAGAGAAGCGATCGCAATTAATTCAATGGTAGAGTTCCAGCAGTTACTTTCCCAATCTTGAAATTAAGACTGACATCAATTAAAGATGACTCTTGATAAATCTGAAAAATTTAGTCCATTTTAATATTAGGTAGGTTGGGTTAGCGATAGCATAACTTACAGCGGTTTTCATCTAAGTGAAGTACAGAATTTGTCGCTTGAAGGCAGGAGGCAGGAGGCAGAAGGCAGAAGTAAGATGTACCTCATTAAGCTGCAAAGTGCTGTAACACCGGAGTGTACTGCGTTGGGTTTCACTCCGTTTCACCCAACCTACATTTTTAGGTGTACTACGCCAGTACCACGGTACTATTGTTCCTCAACAAAAACTGCCTGGAGTATGGAAAATGAATCCTCAGAGTAGATACGCTCCCTTATATATATTTTTAGCGATCGCTGTCGCATCATTAGTAATATCATTCAAAATCAATACGTTATTAGAAACAATTGTTCTTGCTGTTGTCATTGTTATCCTGACTTTCTTAACTAAATCAATATGGGAACCGGCACATAGAGGAGCAACTAATGTACGCTTACGCTCTCTTCAAATTGCTGCTAGTGTTGTAGCACTACAACCTTGGTGGAAAACCCTTCTAAATTCAGTCTCTAAGCCTTTATTCAATAAACTGCCTCCCCCAGTTAATTCACCAGAAGCTCCATCAATTGCTGTTTTGGTCTTCCTCACCCTGGTAATTTGGATTGTTAATCATTACCTGCAAGATCGAACAGCAATGGGTAAACACCCAACACCCATAGAAAAGGAGTTTCCAGAAAAAAGTTATCAAGACCGATTAAAAGCATTTTGCAGGTATTTTGCTGATGATATTAGAAAAATAGACCGGGAGAATAGATGGAATCCAGATGCTTATATTCCTCTTGAGGCTGAGGTAGAGGTACAGTCTGGTAATAAAAGGTTAAGAAAAGTCACTGATTTGCTTAATGCAATTCGTTCCGATAAAAAGAGCCGAGTTTTTCTGGTGTTAGGTGATCCAGGTTCAGGTAAAAGTGTGGCTCTGAGAAAGCTATGTTTAGAGCTATTTCAGGAAAGTGAGAAAACAGGAAAAGTTCCTTTATATATCAATCTTAAAGAGTGGAAACCAGAAAGACCTTGGACAGAAGATTCTCCTCCTACCGTCGAGGAGCTACAACAGTTTGTCGTCAATAACTTAATTGGTAGAGGTGATTACTACACCAATGAGTTTATGGAAGCTGCCTTTGATAAAATGTTATTAGATGGCAGATTTTTTATTATTCTCGATTCCTTTGATGAAATTCCCGCAATACTAGACGAACAAGAAAATTCTTGGTTAATTGATAAACTCTCAGATATAACTCATAGATTCCTCTGTGGTGCAACTGAATCAAGAGGATTACTCGCTTCAAGATTTTTCAGAAAGCCAACCAGCAAATTCGACGTTAAAACTACCCTGGAAATTCGTCCTCTGACGGAAAATAAGATTGTTAATCTTTTACAAAAATCCCTCTCCTATGATCAAAGCCTAGTCAGACGCATCTTTAAGGAGAGGCAAGAATTTGTTCCTATTGCCAGAAATCCTTTTACTGCAACTTTGATTTCCAGCTATGCTCAGGCTCACAATAATAACCTGCCTCAAAATCAAGCGGAGCTTTATGCAAGTTACATTGAGCATAACCTTGAAGCATCAATGGACAGAATTGAAAAAAATAAATTAACCAAGGAAAAAGTAGTTCAGTTTTCAATTGACATCTCGGATATGATGCTGACTAGCCAAACATCAGGACTTGAAGCATCGATTTCAGAACTAAAAGCTAGATTTCCCAACTATCCGGTTGAAAAAGTGATTGATGTTTTAAAATATGCACGATTGGGCAGGTTAGGTTCGGGGGATGAGAATCAATTCAGTTTTGTTCATCGAAGATTCAATGAGTATTTTGTCGTCAGAAGACTAATTGAAGAACCGGAAAGAATTCCCCAAGATGCTATTCCCAGTGATTCACGGTGGCGAGATGCTCTTGTCTTGTATTGCGAAGTAGCGGAAGAGGAGCAGGCTAAACAAATTGCTAACTTTTGTTGGGCAGAGATTCGTGAGGTAATTGACAATGATCTGGATATGAGAGATCCTCAATTTCTGCGTATGATTCATTGCTTACGTTTTATCAGGGAAGCTTTTAGAGCAAGAATTAACTGTATAGAAGATTTCCGAGTAAATTTAGCAGTTTTTATTAAGAATATTCTGCAACAGGAGAATCAAAATATTCTGTTGCAGAAAATTGCAGTTGAGGCAGTAGGCGTTTTGCGAGATGAAGATATTGATGTAGCTATTACTCGAGCAATTGCTATAGGTGATCCCTGGATTAATGAGACAGCGCTGAGAGCCTGTCGTCATTTACCAAGAATTAGTGATGAATTGAAAAATGCAATTATAGATTACATAGATAGTTTTGGTCTTCGAGTACTTTTCTACAAGAAAGATGACTTGTTATTTTCCTTGAGCCTTTCAGATGGTTTTAATGAAGTCAAGAAGTTTTTGCGATGGAGAATTATAGATATCTACAGTTTTGCAATAGGATTTACCATCTGCTTTGTACTCAATCCACTTGTAACACTTCTAATAGTAGTTATTTTTTACCTGATACTAGTCATTTTTGACAAAATAGATATTGAAGCTAAAAAAATATTTTTACAAAAACCCAGATTGACACTGGGTATTACTACTGTATCCGCGCAAATATTTATTATCTTTTTATTTGTTATTAATTTAGAAAATATTTTTTTATATTCTTATAGTTTATGGATTTATCTAAAACCTCTTTATTACCTTGGTATACTACTCTTGTTGCCAATTTATTATATTCCCTGCTATTTTATACCTTTAATGAAAAAAACTTTTTCAAGGTTTTTTGATTTAAATTTTTCCATATTCATCAAAAAAACACTTCAAATTATTTTGACATTTACAGAAAAACCACTTCAAATTATTTATAAAATAATTACTCAATTACTGTTTGTGTTAGCCTTGTTAGTTTTATCTCTTCTATTTATATTTATAATAGTTTTAATAATGTCTTTATTTATCTATGTTGTGAATATATTACTTATTTTTATAGATGACAATTTGTTAGGTGGTTTTTTCCAAAAGTACGCAAATGTACTATCCCCAAATATACTGTTATTAACAGGAATAATCTTTCTCAGTATCGTTGCGACTTTTTATTTGCTTGTAATTACTGTTTCTATTATTACCTCATACATTCATGACTGGAATCGTTTCAGAAAGCTAGTCAGAAATGAGCATTTAACTAGAGATGACATTGAGCAACAACTTAAAGTTTACAAAACTCGTTGGGGACGAAGAGAGTACGTTAATTTTTTATGGAACCAAAATATTAGACCAACTGGCAATTGGGCAACTAATTTACCAAACTACAAAGATGAGGCAAGCAGCTTGTTGGCAAGACTAGAAGAGAAATGGTTAGGCTTAGATAGATAAGGACAAGTATTTGTTTAATATCAATAACATTTTGTCGGGAAATTCCATAAAATTTCGTAGGGGCGCACCGACGTGCGCCCTATTTTGATTGGTAAATAAGAATGGGTATTGGCACACAAGATTTAAAAAATGCTGCGATCGCTTGAGTATAGTGGAATAATTGTACCCGTGACGCGGTGCGTTACGCTTCGCTAACACACCCTACAATAGGTACATTTTTTACTCGAAATCACCTAAGTTAAAACAAATGACAGACGTGTGCTCTCAACCAAAACATAGCGCGATCGCGAACCAAAAAGAATATGGGTACAATAGATTAAAGAACAGGGATAGAAACTCGCCAGATGAGTATCGAATGCTGAGGAGAAAATTTGATGCTGAACCCATTTCCAGGGATGAACCCTTACCTAGAACATCCAGAAATTTGGCCTGGAGTACATCACTGGCTAATTGTTGAATTTGCTAGGTTCCTGTCTCCCCAACTGCGACCTAAATACAGAGTAGCAGTTGAAGTGCGTATGTATGAAACAATAGGAACACAATCCCTACTAGTTGGCATCCCCGATTTAGCTGTTAAAGGTTCACCGGCGACAACGAAACAGCCATTAACTAATGTGGCAGTGGCACAACCCCCAACTCAACCCCAAACAGTAGAAGTTCCTGTGCCCGAAATCAGAAAGCAAGGTTATCTAGAAGTGCGGGAGGTAGCCACTCGTGAAGTAGTAACAGCTATTGAAATACTCTCTCCAGTTAATAAACGTACTGGAAAAGGACGCCAACAATATGAGACTAAACGAAATAAAGTATTAGGCAGTTTCACTCATTTAGTAGAAATTGATCTACTGCGGAAGGGGGAACCCATGACAGTTTATCAGAGCAACATTCAAACTCATTATCGCATTTTAGTCAGTCGAGGAGACCGTCGTCCTCAAGCTGATTTGTATTCATTTAATTTACCAGATACTATTCCTTTATTTCCCTTACCCTTGAAGTCTGGAGATACAGAACCATTAGTAGATTTACAGTTATTGTTGAGTAATGTCTACGACCAGGCAAGTTATGATTTAGAGATAGATTATGAGCAAGAGCCAGTACCGTCATTATCAGCAGAAGATAAGGTTTGGTTGAATACCTGGTTAACAGAGAGAAAATTGCGATCGCGCACTTAAACGGAGTTTAGAAACTATTGGGCTTGAATTTTACTGTTGAGAGCCTTCCAAATTTCAAGTTTCTACTCTCAATTCAGTCTCCAAAAAAGCGGGTAGCAAAATTTTGCGATCGCGTTGGCGAAAGTGCCCTAGCTTTGAGAATTGCTGCTGCCAAAAAGGCGTAGGATAACACCCCCACTATAGCTAAGAGCAAACCACTAATATATCCTGTAGTGTTCCAGAGGGCATGGAGAGCAGAAGCACTGATATAACCAATAAGCAAAATTAACCAACCTTGACGGGGTTTGAGAACACTTAAGCCAATGAAATAACCCAAATAGCCACTGTAAGCCATATGTCCTGCCACTGAACCTAGAACACGGGGTATTAGTAACTGTAGTCCTAACAACTGACCTTGTTCTTGACCAGCTTGCAAGGTAACATTATTCATGATTTCAGGAACATACTGACCTAGGGTTTCTACCAGTGTAAAACCAACAGCTGATGCTGCCCCTAACAAAATTCCATCTAGAGGTTCCCAAATACCAACTCGTTGTCGCCAAGGAAAGCGCAGTAGTCTACCGAGGAAAAATGCTGCTAGTACTGGTAGTGCTTTGAGGAGTTCTTCCATCAACCCTGCACCAAAAAACATCTGGATAAGTAAAGAGCCAAAGCTGATTTGTTCCCCTTGGTTAGGCAAGTTTCCAGGTAAAATTTCTCGAAAGACTATAATAAATACCGACAGCAGTGGACTGACTAAGATTAAACTAGTAGCGATCGTACAACTGAGCAATACCCACCAAGGCTTAGACTTGCCACAAAGTTGATAGACAAAAAATAAAGCTGCCCCTGCTAAATAAGCAGCAATAAGTAAGTTAAAGACTATTGGCTCACCAACAGCAGCAAACATTAATACGACAAAAAATACTGTCAGGATACCTGGAATCAGAAAAGCTTTCTGAGTTAAATCTCTGCCTGTAGAAACAATAGGAAATAATTGAGTTAAAGTAACTAAATCAGATTTAGGTCTTCCTACAACAGTAGGAGGTTTAGTCGGTTTGCTTTTGCTAATACCTGTAGGGGTATAAGAGCTGGGACTAGAAGATGAGGAGCTTAGGCTATAGTTGGAGCGATCCTCAAAGATAAATTGTGGACCATCTTGACCTAACTCAATGCGATCGCCTGAAATTAATTTCTGACAACTTTGTAAAGGCTGTCCATTAAGGTAGGTACCATTGGCGCTATCTAAGTCACAAATTTTCCACTGGGGTAAGCCATTCTTCTGGGAGAAAGGGGGGTGAATGGCGAGGTGACGCCTCGAAACAATTGTGTACTGATTTTGATCTAAAACAATTTGACAGCTGGGGTCCCGTCCAATCACTATCTCTTGATTGTCAGAGATAGTATAGACTAACAGCGGTAAGTCTGGTGTACTACCAGTAGATAACTTACCACTAGATAACTGTCTCAAATATCCTTTGTAGAGTTGACCAGTCACGCTTAGTTGTTAGTTTTTGGTCATTGGTCATTGGTCATTGGTCATTAGTCATTAGTAGCTTAAATGCGTCTTAGCTTAAACAACAAATAACAAATAAAAAACCATGACTGGTAAATTTTAGGTAACACAAATTGCACAACTAAATAATTGTCAGAGATTTACTTTACTGATTTGCCTTAGCATCACGAACTGCTGCGTAGAAAAATAAACCTCCCAAAGGAATACTTGCCACCAAAATAATACCTGTAATCAAGGAACCGAGTTGAGGCTCTCCAGAAGATAATTCAAAAATTGAACCGACAGCAGCAATTCCAGCAATACAGGAAATTGACAAAAACAGACCACTTTTAGGAGTCATCATAATGGGGAAATATACCTTAGGTGATTGGTTTAACTGCTTGGTTTGAGAAGCCGTGTTTTTTGAGTTGTTCTGTCAAAGCCAGACTATTGTCCACTCGATCAACAAACATGATCCCCTTGAGATGATCCATCTCATGCTGAATAACACGAGATAATAACTCTTTTGCCCTTAGGGTTTTCGGGCGTCCGTTTTCATCTTTATAGGCAACTTCAATCTCATCTGGACGTTGGACATCTAGGTATACTCCTGGGATACTCAAACAGCCTTCTTGAGCATCACACAGAGTTTGACCAAAGTTCTTGATCACAGGGTTAATTAAAATCAGAGGGGGGTTGTCGGGGTTGTCTGGTTCGCAGTCAATGACAATAATTTGCTTATGCACCCCTACCTGAGGCGCAGCAAGACCAATACCATCAGAACTATACATCGTTTGCAGCATTTGCTCAGCCAAATGCCGGATACTTTGATCCACCTTGGCAACCCGCTTAGCAGGCTGACGGAGGACGCGATCCCCCAAATAATGCAGCTTGAAGGGTGGATTTTTTAATTTTTTCTTTTCGACGACAACTTGAGCAGTCATGGGGTTGATTAAGAATGAATCCAGCTAGAGTTTTAATTGTAGTTTCCCTTAATACTCATCATAATCTAATCTGAAAATAGGCAACAGACAGGTGAGGGGTATTACCCCTTCCTAATTCGTCAAGGATATGATCAAATAGTTGAAAACTGATAAACTCAAATGCGATCGCAATGGGAATGTTTGTTACAAAACCTTGGTGAATGGCAAGGTTCATTTACCCGCTTCTCGCTCCAAGGGGAACAGCTCGAAGATACCCCTAGTGTATTGAACCTCGAACAAGTGAATGATAATCAAATAGTTCGTCTGACTCTGCGCCGCTTCCCACCCAATCAACCAGTCAATGAACAAGTTCTGGAATTCACTAATATTGGTAGAAATATCATGTTTTTTGACAGTGGTGCTTTTTCCCAAGGTTCCATGCAATGGGCACCATTCTCACAATTTGGGGCAGAATTGGCTTTAATTGAAGGTAATCGTCGTCTGCGTCTAGTGCAGATGTTTAACCAAGAGCGTCAGTTATCATCCCTAACCTTGATTCGGGAGAAACTAGCTGGTACAGATGCACCAGAACGTCCAGCATTGACTTGGGAGCAACTTTTAGGGGAATGGCAAGGGGAAGCCGTAACAATGTATCCTGATTTGCGCCCTCGAGAAACTTATCCCACTCACCTCAAACTCCAGCAACAGGACAACAACCACTTAATACAGCAGCTAAGTTTTGGCACAGGGACATCACTTCGCAGGCTCACTTCTACTGCCAGGATAGATGGTTCAATGCTCCACTTTGACCAGAGTACCTTACCGGTCCAAATATTGCTGCTACCAGATGGCGCATCCTCAAACTGTCCAAGGGAAATTAAATCTGGTCAACCCTTTGTGCTAGAAGTTGGTTGGCTATCTCCACCGAACCATCGCCAGCGGCTAATTCGCAGCTACAGCAACAAAGGAGAATTATTAAATCTGACTTTGGTTAAAGAGGAAAAGGTCAAGACACTTTAGAGGGAGATAAGGAGATGACGAGAAAGACATACACTTCCAATTCCCAATTCCCCATTCCCAATTCCCCATTCCCAATTCCCCATTCTTAATTCCCAACCTACCTTCTTTGACGAGAGGAAATTGGTAATGACTCAGAGACAGCTGTTTTGAAAGGATAGAGCCTCTCGAAGCTGAGAATCAGCAAAAATACTAAAATCTGAATTGGCCAAGGTGCGATCGCAACTCCGCAGATCAAGCAAAAAATGGCACTGCCAACTGCAAGAACACGGGGAACCTCGTGAGAAGCTCGTAAAAACAAGAAGATGCTTCCTACGGCACAGAGGAGAAGAATCAGGGAAATGGAAAGCATCTCGATCACCTCTAGAATGTAAAAAACTTAATTAGAGGCTCTCACTAGAGCTTATGATCAGTGTGAAAGCCCATTACAGTCTAAACGTTACCACTTCCTTCTCAGGAAGACTTGTAAACTTCATAACAAAAGCTAGTTTGTTAAATAAACTTTGCATAACTTTGCGTTTGGCTGTAAAAGGCAACAGGCAACAGAGTAAAGAGGTACGGAGTTTTCCAGTACAACGATAAAAACCCTACACCCTACACCCTACACCCCATCCCCCATTCCCTCATCTCCCCTGCCTGAGCATAAAATGGGATATTTTTTATTTGGAGTCCCTTAATCCCTAACCAGGAGTATGCATGTGACCAACTCAGTGATCAATAAACTGCGCCTTAACCTATCCGTGGGAGCAGCCAAAACGGTAACCTCTCTAGTGCAGTTATTTCGCTTGGGGGCAGCAAGTGTTCTGCCAGGGGAAATTGCTCGTCGTCTACAACCAGAAATTCTGCCTTTATTATTTGGACAAGTGAGGCGAGGAGTAATTCTTATCGTCGGTACTAATGGGAAAACTACCACCTCTCTTTTGTTGCGCACTATCCTGGAAAATCAGGGTTTGCGAGTTGCTCACAATACCACTGGCGCTAACTTGATTAATGGTTTAGTGACCGCACTCCTAGAAAATACCAATTTGATTGGTCAATTGGATGCTGACTATGCCATTCTCGAAGTAGATGAGAACGTCTTGCCCTTAGTATTGCAGGATTGCCAACCTCAATTTATCTTAGGTTTAAATCTGTTTCGTGACCAACTAGACCGGTATGGAGAAGTGGATACCATTAGTCAAAGATGGCAGAAGGCAATTGCCCCACTACCAGATGAAACAGTTGTAGTTTTAAATGCAGATGATCCCACTCTCTGCTACCTAGGTCAACAATTACCTCAAAAAGTTCGATTCTTTGGTTTAACTGAACCAGAAGTTTATCTAGAGGAAATCCCCCACGCCGTAGACTCGATTTACTGCCCTAGCTGCGGACATTCTTTGGACTATCAGGGAGTTTACCTCTCCCATTTAGGAGACTATCACTGTCCCCAATGCGACTTTAGCAAAAGTCCCCTAGCAGTTGATAGTCAGGAATGGCCTCAAATACTCATTGGCATTTACAACAAGTACAATACCCTAGCAGCTGGGTTAGTAGCTACAGAGATGGGAATTGACCGCGCTGCTATCTACGATACCATCAAAAACTTCCGTGCTGCCTTTGGTAGAGCTGAGGAATTAGAGGTTAAAGGTAAACATGTGCGAATTCTGTTATCAAAAAATCCTGTAGGGATGAATGAAACCATCCGCGCAGTGCATGACATTCAAAAAGCTGGGGGAGCATCTACCAAGTTGGTAGTGCTTAACGACCGGATACCAGATGGTACGGATGTATCCTGGATCTGGGATGTAGATACTGAGAAGTTAGTGGACTTAGGAGGAACCATTATTGTCAGTGGCGATCGCGTTTACGATATGGCTTTGCGTCTACACTATAGTCAGAAGGAAGGAAAACACGGTTGCCAATTAATCATCCAAGAAGATTTACAAGAAGCGATCGCTACAGCTCTAGAACATACCTCAGCTGAAGAAACTCTACATATTTTACCTACTTATTCTGCCATGCTAGAAGTACGAGGCTTGCTGACTGGTCGCAAAATTTTGTAAGTAAGTGGGATGCAAGGGTCATTAGTCAAGTGTCAGAAAGTCCTTTGTACTGGTCTAGCATGCCTAAAACTGTAGGTTGGGTAGAGCGATAGCGAAACCCAACACAGGATTACACTGTGTTGGGGAGTGCGTGCGCATAAGCGAAAACATCTCGCTCGCGCTTAGGTGAAAAAGGTAAGGTTTAAGGAAGAACTTTTGTTCTGGATTCTGATGGTTGAGGTTGGGTTTGTGTGCTCATGCTTTGGATTACTCCAATCAGCAAAGGTAAACCAATAAGTATCGCCAGGGTAAGTGCAATCCATTTTAACCAGCGTGACTTAGGTCTACCTTTGGCTGGATAACCACAAATCATACAAATTTCTTCTTCGGTGCTGGTTAGAGAGCCACAAACTTTGCACGGTTCTAAAGCCATCTTTCTTCGTTATTTATTTACAGGAGTAGAAGCTCGCGCCCAAAGAGGAGAATATCATAAGTTTAAAGATCCATTCCTTATGCAGTCGCTGATTAAGGAAGTTATGAAGACTTAAAAGCTAAATTGAAACCAAGCTCAATAGATACTGCTTTCTCGATGTCTTTCCAATAAAAGTCTTCTAAAACACCCCGTTTATTCTTAATTCTTTGAGCATCTACAGCCCTCATTTGACTTAAATTGATGTATCGCTCTCCATTTAGTCCATTCTGCGTAGTCGGTTTAACATTGACAACAAACGGATAAGTCTTTGTTCCAGGCAATAAGGGAGCAACTATTGTCGTTGTCCCATTTTGGTTGCCAATATCGTTTTGCAAAATTAGACAAGGGCGCTCTTTATCAGTTTCATTACCAATAACGGGTTTGAGATCAACCCACCATATCTCTCCTCGCTTGTAGGTTAAAGTTCCGTTAGGCATTTAACCCATCGCCCACTGCAATATCCCAGACAGAAACTTCTTCTTTGAACTCTGGGTTATTAGCCTGATCTGTGTAAGCATCTTCTAGCTCTTTCATAAAAATCCTTCTCTTCTCTTGCCAGAGAATATCATTTATAAAGCTGCTACGATTGCTTGCTCGCTGATCTACAAAGTCCAGAACTTCGTCATCCAAGGATATACTGACTTTCTTAGTCATGAGTCTAGACTACCCACAATATTTTAGTAGGATTATATTATCATACTAACCAATCCTACATTAGTTGTCATTGTCTGAGTGCAAGAGCTGGAAAATTATTCACTGCTCTGTGCTCCTCGTTCCCTGCTCCCTTCCTCGTTGAATACCACTGATTTTCAAGACATCAGAAAACGTAGCGCAGTAAGTCGGTAAACCCAAAGTTCCTGGATTGACTAAGTTTTGATAGGTAAAATGTCGGTAGTTCAAGCAAAATCTATCCCAAGCAGACATCTGAATTCGTAATAGAACAATCAAGATATTGCCTAGCCAGGAGTACAAGGGTAAGCGAAAATAGATTTTTTCACCTAGATAGGCACAACCTTCTTCCACAGCCTGATTTACTGTCAATGCTGGATTTCCTAAGACTAATCGCTTGATCGGTTCTTCCTCTGTCTTTTCAGTTGACTCCATAGGATAGGGATGATCAACTAGGTATCGTACTACCTGAGCAATATCTTGGGCATGGATGAAATGGAAACTGCCATCAGCTTTAAACCAGCGAATCACATTTGCCCATTTGGTGATATCTGCGATACCAGAGGAAAGATGGGAATAAGGTTTATTCTCATCTCCCCCTAGTACCAAAGTAGGAAATAGAGTAGTAATCTTGGGAGCGATCGCTAATTTTGATAATCGCCGCAGACAGTCGTACTTAGAACGGATATAATCTGTTCCCAATTGACCTGCCTCCCTGAGCAATTGGTTATTGCGATCTAGGATGCTAGAGGTAGAGAAATAAATCACCTGCTGGCAAACTCTAGGGTTAAGTAGTTCCATTAATCGGATGGTTTTGATCACATTAATATCAAAAACCTCCGCTGCTCCTCCCCAAGCAGTTGCTGCCAGGATGGCTACATCAATCGTTTTCAGCAGGTTAGCAAATTGGCTAATCTCCCGTAAGTCTCCCTGAAAAATCGTGATGCCAGAACGAGCCTCGTAGTCAAATCCCAGTTTATCTGGGTTTCTGACCAACAGGTATAACTCGTGCTCAGTTTCAGTGATCAATGCTTCGGTGATGTAGTGACCAATGCAACCACTAGCACCTGTCAAAAAAATCCGCTTGGGGGTCATGCTTGGGTTCACAGTGCAGGTATGGGCAGGCTAAATTAGGCGTGAACTGCTAGCAATTCATCCACTTGTTTGGCACTCACTTGCTTGGCAGTTTCAAAGAAAAACTTCACATTGTCTTCCGGAGTTTTCGGTAAGACACCGTGACCGAGATTAAAGATATGACCTTTGTTACCCGCTTTGCGAATATTGTCAAAGATGCGATCGCGAATAAAATCTTGGGAGCCAAAGAGGGCACCGGGGTCCATATTGCCCTGAACCTTCATCTGGGAACCCAAGCGCTGTCGCGCCTCTGCCATATCTACTGTCCAGTCTAGACTGACGATATCAACTCCTGATTGTCCCATTCTTTCTATTACACCAGCACTACCACTGATGTAAAGGATCAAAGGCGTATCTGGATGGGTTTGTTTGACTTGCCGTACAACTCGTTGTTGATAGGGTAGAGCAAAGGTTTCGTAATCTTGGGGACTTAGTTGACCGGCCCAAGAGTCAAATAGTTGTACTACTTGAGCTCCACTTTCAATTTGGTAACGGACATAGACAGCGATCTCATCTGCAATCTTACCAAGGAATTGATGAAGCATAGCTGGTTCAGAGAAGGCCATGCCTTTGATGTTGGAGTAATTCTTGGAACTTTTACCCTCAATCGCATAAGCTGCCAACGTCCAAGGTGCTCCGACAAAGCCTAGTACCGTTGCTTTGTTACCCACCTCATCACGCAGTGCCTGTAAAATCTTCCGGATAAACGGCAGCTTATCTAACTCTATTGAATGTAGTTGGTCAATTTGGGCTTGAGTGCGAATTGGTGTCTCAATAACTGGTCCCTTGCTTTCTTTGATGTCGAAGGGAATACCAATCGCCGGCAGAGGTGTGAGAATATCAGAAAACATAATTACCCCATCCGGCTCAAAAGCCTTCCAGGGTTGCAGGGAAATCTCAATGGCAATGTCTGCTTTTTCTGAGCGTTCCCGGAATGAAGGATATTTATCTCGTACATCTCGATAAACCTTCATATAACGACCTGCCTGCCGCATCATCCACACTGGCGGACGGTCTAACACTTCACCTCGAGCTGCCCTTAATAGGCAAGGATCTTGGGTTGAACCATTCATCTAATCTTGACCACAGATAGTTTTTTAATGCATTTGTTAGCTTATCATCCTCAGATTACCTATGTTCGCTTTAGCCAAATTAGTCATGCCCAACAGGGGAAGTAAAAGATCGAGTGTTTCACAAAAAGCGGCGGGAAGTCCTTTCCTCTTCTAGGATAGGAGGAATAGCCGACCACTATTTGTGTGTTATTAGTTATTTGTATTTCTTTACAAACAACTAACAAGCAACAACTTGCTAACGCTTGCATCCCATGTACTTTAGTCATGGGATGAGCTTAAAGGGGTAGTTTTTTACTCTTGAACTAGAAAAAGGGACAAGGAGAACGAAGAGGAAAAGGAACTAACTTTTCACGGTATCTTTTGGCTGATACAGGGTGTAGGGTGTAGGGATGGAAGCATGGCGTGCTCATCGGAGAACTAAACCTGGTAGATTGGGGAGTTATATAAATCTTGATCAATTTGATCAATATAAAGAGAAATTGCTAATTCCAGAGGGTAACTAAATGTTTGTAGAAAAATGGCAATCTAGACAACTAATTTGGGTCAAGTTAGTAGTTATGGTATTACTGCTAGGAACTAGTAGCTTGATGATTACTGCCTGCCAACAGTCAGATACAGAGAGTGAATCAACTGAACAAGAAGCTGATGGACAGCAAACTGAGGCGGACAAGCAAACTGAAGATGAACCCCAGACTGAGGCGGACAAAAAGTATGAAGAGGAAGGAAAAGATACAACTGATGATGATGACCCAGAGTAGGGGAGTGGTGGTTATTAGCAGCTTAGGCGATTAACCTAAAATCGTACATCCTAATTGAGATGAGGTTAATAGTTAATAGTTCCTATGTACTACAAATTGCTAACACCTCATACCTAACACCTTGATTTATGGAGATTCACAGCAATTATAGTTCCCTAGCAACAACCTTGCGAACTAGGCGTCAACGCCTTGCCCAGAAAATTAATTTTCCTGTAATACTTTGGTCAGGGAGTCCAATTTCTCGTAACTTTCCAGCTAATTCCTTTCCCTTTCGCGCCAGTAGCCACTTCCTTTACTTTGCGGGTTTACCTCTAGAAAATGCGGCAATTTTCCTAGATTGCGGCAGGCTAGAACTATTTATGGACGAGGCTTCTGCTGAGAGTACCTTGTGGCATGGAGAGATGCCTCAACGAGAGGAAATCGCTCAGATAATTGGAGCAGATGCAGCTTTTCCTCTGGCTGAATTGTCAGCGCGGGCAACTGGTGCAGCAACAATTGCTCTCCAGAATCCCACTACTTACCAGCAGCAAGCTCACATCCTGAATCGACCAGTAGCACCATCCTTTGCCCCAGAAGGGATTGACCGAGATTTAGCCAAAGCGATCGCTGCTGTGCGCTTGTGCCATGATGCTGGGGCAATCTCTGAATTACGACAAGCTGCTGCAGTTACGATAGAAGCCCATAAAGCTGGCATGGCAGCTACTAAAACTGCTCAACAGGAAGCTGCCGTGCGGGGGGCAATGGAGGGGGTAATTATTGCCCACAATTTGACTTGTGCTTATACCAGCATTGTTACAGTTAACGGTGAGGTACTCCACAATAATCAATATCACCATCCAATACAACCAGGAGACTTACTGCTTGCCGATGTTGGTGCAGAAACTCCGATGGGATGGGCAGCAGATGTTACCCGTACTTTTCCCGCTACCGGTCAATTTTCCTCTACTCAGCGTGACCTTTATGATCTAGTTTTAGCTGCCCATGATGCTTGTATTGACCAAATCCGTCCTCATGTTGAATATCGCGATATTCATTTATTGGCAGCAGAGGTGATTGCCCAAGGATTAGTAGATTTAGGTATTCTACGAGGACAGGCAAAAGATTTAGTCGCAATAGATGCCCATGCCCTCTTCTTTCCCCACGGTGTTGGACATTTGCTGGGCTTAGATGTCCACGATATGGAAGATTTAGGGGATTTAGCAGGTTATGAAGAAGGCAGGGAAAGAAGCGATCGCTTTGGCTTAGGTTTCTTGCGACTGAATCGACCCTTGCAAGCCGGAATGTTGGTGACGATTGAACCTGGATTTTATCAAGTTCCGGCAATTTTAGATAACTCTGACCTCAGGTCAAAGTATCAAGATGTTGTCAATTGGGACAAACTAGCTCAATTTAGTGATGTGCGGGGTATTCGTATTGAAGATGATGTTTTAGTAACTCCAACTGGTAGAGATGTACTTACAGCTGCCTTGCCTAGCGATGCACAGACAATTGAGGAGTTAGTTAGAACTGGTACCCACAATTTTAAGCTTGCCGCGCCAGTAGAGACGTTGCATGCAACGTCTCTACTGGGTGGGAAATAATGGGGGTAGAATAGGCCAATTTGGTATCATTTGGCGAAAGTATTGAATTGATCAGATATCGCCTGTAAAAGTATTGCTCGCCCTTCGTTAATGAGGAAAAAGTGATTCCCTTGAAACATTTGTATCGAGAAGGCATTTGTTGTTTGTTCACGCCAGGCGTCGAGTTGCTCTGGGTTAACTTCCTGGTCCTCTGAAGTACCTAAAACCGAGATAGGGCAATCGAGAGGGGGTTCGGTTGTATAACTATAGGTATCGTTAATAGCTAAGTCTGCTCGCACGATAGGGAGGAGTAACTTGATTAGCTCAGGATTTTGCAACACGGCTTCTGGAGTACCTCCCTTAAGGCGCAAGTCTTCCAAAAATTCAGCTTCTGGTAATTGATAAGTGAATGGTTTTGGGTAAGGGATTTGGGGAGCACGACGGCAAGCAATAAAGAGGTGGGAAGGTATGGGGAAGCTCTGACGGCGGAGTTGACGAGTTAGTTCAAAGCTAATCAAAGCTCCCATACTATAACCAAAAAAGGCAAAGGGACGATCTAGATAAGGCAGCAAGACTTCCATCAGGGCTTCAATTAGAGGTGAGAGTTGCTTAAAAGGAGGTTCTCTGAGCCGACTTTCCCTTCCAGGTAGTTGTACAGGACAGACTTCGATTTCGGATGGCAATTCCTTTGCCCAGAGGCGGAAGATGGAGGCACCGCCACCAGCATAGGGAAAACAGAACAAACGCAAATGGGCTTGAGGATTGGGTTTACGATTGGGAAACCAAAGATTTTTTTCCGTCATCTGTTTTCTTTTTTTAAGAGTCAGTAGCCTCTATCAATTCTACGAGAAAATCTTAAAAATCATTTAGGAGTGCTATCTACTCAGTTTTCTTTGATTTCAGAAGCTTCAGAACTATTCAAATTTGCTATTTCTTCTGTATCTGTGTTGACTGGTTCCCCTGTATCTGTGTTGACTGGTTCCCCTGTATCTGTATTGGCTGGTTCCTCTGTATCTGTATTGGCTGGTTCCTCTGTATCTGTGTTGACTGGTTCCTCTGTATCTCCCTTCAGAGCTTCCTCTGTATCTATATTGACTGGTTCCTCTGTATCTCCCTTCAGAGTTTTCTCTGTCTCCACCTCCTCAGAATAGAAGTATTCACTATCTTCACCTCGCAACAAGTACTGTCGGTAAAGCAACTCCAACTCACTTCCTGCTTTACGGAAAACTTTGACCTGGTTGTACCATAGAGCTTGGAAGATGCGATAAAAAACAAAACTAATAATCGCTACAATTAGTCCTGCTGCGGTGCTAATCAGTGCTTCCCCAATGCCCAAATTGACGTCAACGGTGGAAGCAGTTCCGAGATCGGCAATATTAATTGAACCTAATGCTCTAATCAAACCCAAAACTGTACCCAACAACCCTAGCAAGGGAGCTAGAGTAATGATTGCTTCGAGGAGCCTGTGTCCCCGACGCATTGAGGCTAACTCATCGTCAGCAGCGGTTTCTAGAGCCAGCCGAAACACCTCTGGATCCGGTTGAGGAAGCATCAGAGGAGCAGATAGATACCGCCCGATTGGTTGTCGCCTTGTTTGAAAAGCAATATCTTTTGCTGCTTGCCAATTGCGACTTGCGGCATCTAGCACTCGTTTGAGAATTGATTGTTCCCTGGATAAGACACTTAGCCAAAACCAGATACGCTCAAAGGTTACGCCCAAAGCGAGGACTGATAAAACCCACAGTGGCCATAATACCCACCCCGCCTTTTTTATCATTTCGATCATTCCATCATCCACAGTAGACCTTTTACCTCCCTTAATTGCTAAGCAAAATTTTTCCGTAGTAATAAGCAAGCCATTCTTTCCAATTTTAGGGATTTCGAGTCACTTGCAAAGGGTTAGCTTGTAAATTTAATCCCTATTTACTTTAAGGGAACTCCAAGCAATAGATAAGCCAATTTACAACCCTAGTTCCTTCAGTTCTCCCAAAGCCCCTTAGAGTAGAGCGTTGACTCTACCCAAACAGGCGGGTTATCCACACCGGATGTATGTCAGAGTATCTGGCAAGATTAATAGTAACGGAAGAGTTAACACATCAATGAACAATTTTTCTTTGCAATCAATTTACAACTGGTACCGCAACACCCTGCGCAACCCCAAGTACCGTTGGTGGATTATTTTGGGAACCCTGGTTTACGTTTTTAGTCCCATTGATATTTCCCCTGATTTTTTCCCTATCGTTGGGCAAATTGACGATGTCTTGTTGCTGACGGTACTGGTTTCTGAGGTTTCTCAGTTGGTAATCGATGCTGCTAAAACTCGCAAAGAGCAAAAGGTTGCTGCTAACCCCAGTAATTCTAGTAATGAGAGTGATGGTACTGTAGACGTGGATGCTGTATCAGTTAATTGATCTCCCTTTAGTAGAGGGAATAGGCAACAGGCAACAGTGGGGGATAAGCTGTTATGCATTTAAATGACGGGTTAGTACTGACGCGGAGACGCGGAGATTGGGACTAAGTGGTTTAAATGCTTCTTAGCTTAGTAGAGCAAATATAGGATGGATTAGCTGTTGTTTCCTCTAACCTCCACATCGGTACAACTGATAAGGAATACCAATACGATAGTGCTGACTAGGATCAAGGGTGCAAGTTGTTTGATTAGCAACCAGAAGCTGCTGCGGATAGGCTGGTAGGATCAACCCAGGACCTACCACCCAAAGATTCTGAGGGGGCACTGGTAATTTTGGCAGTTCGGACAATTTTTGCCAAACAAGATGATATCCTGGCTCTACTCTCAAGAAAGCAAAGTAAGTATTAGCATTAACTTCAGAGACAGGAGATTTGAGCTGTTCAATGGCCAGGGAAAAGCTCAACCCTAAAGCAACCTCTTGCCAGTTATGATATCCCATCACCATCATTAGAGGAGCAGCTGGCTCTAAGTTCATATCCTGCGCCACCTGCTGGGGATGGAAAGGCTTGATGAACACCAAGTTGGTAACTACCAAGATACTACTCAATAAAGCAACACCAACAGGTAGTAATTTCTCCCATCCTTTGCTCTTGCTTTTCCTGGCAACCAGGCTAGCTCCTAACAAAGCACACACAGCTGGATAGTAAACAAAATGATATCTAGGGGCAATAGTGATATCCTTACCCAGCAGGTAGATAATCGCCACAAATTGCAGCATAACAACGAAGATGAAACCTAACAGGGTGAGAGTGGCTAGCTGGGTTTGGGGTTGCTGCCACAGTTGCTTTACTCCCTGGAAAAATTGCCAGCCTATCCAACTACCAAATGCGAGGGTTAACAATACAAACGGTATCTGAATCCACAATGGCTGACTTTCTACAGGTAGAGCAATCACCATCGTTAGCCAAGCTATGAGAGTTTGGTATAGGGGTGCAATGTTTTGCGGTTGTGGGAGCCAGGTGGTTTGTGGACTCCCAAAATCTCTCAACAGAACTGGTAACCAAGGCAGATAGCTCACTGTTACTCCCCCCACTACTAGCATCACTGACACCCAACTACCACTAGGTAACCAGTTTCGTCGCCAGTACATTAGTCCAATAAGAGTTAGCAACTGAGCAATGAAAGCGAGGAGAAAAAAATAGTGGACATAGCAACCGATGCTATTCACCATCCCCCAAGACAACCACATCACTAATGGTGGTGATTGCTGTCGGTAATGAAGCTCATGCTGAATTAACAATAATGCTACTAGTGCTAGGGTAATTAATAGTACTGGTAGGGTGTAGTGACGTGCTTCCTGAGAGAGATAAACAGCAAAGGGAGAAACAGCCATAAAAGCAGCTCCCATTAATCCCGCAGCTCGCGAGAAAGCAAGGCGATTAAGACAGTAAATCCCTGGTATGACCATCACCCCCATTAAAGCTGGTAGCGATCGCAATTTCCAACTCAGAGATTCGTCTAACGGCATTACCCAATTCAACCACTCATGCATTAAACAAAAAAACAGAGGAGGATGAGTTGATTGATTAGCAAGGTTTTCAGCAATTTCTGTACAACTGACATTTGCTTTGAAGGTAAAAATTGCCTTTAGCATCGAGGGGGGAAACATCGCCTCGAGAGGCAAGTCATCATAGTTTTGCCCTAGACTGAATAAAGCGGTAATTACTTCGTCTAGCCAGAGGGGTTTCAAGTCCAGATACCAAAATCTCAAAACTCCTCCCAAGACAATCACTCCAATTAGCATCAAGTAATGTAGGTACGGTTTCAGATTTTGATTCATAATTGGGAACTTGGGAATTGGGAATTAGGAATTGGGAATTGGGAACAGGGTAAATTTTGCTCCTTTCTCTTACTTTTAAATAGCGTTTACTGAATAAAACCGCAACCGAAACCAGATTTATGTTTAAAGCTTTTCTTAGTCAGACGCTTATGACTTCAAAAGAGCAGCCAACTTTACTCTATTTTTACTAGTTTCTTACAAGTTCTTTACAGCTATATTCCTGAACAAGCAGCTGAAGGGATGCAAATAGTATACATATAAATAATCGCCCTTCTTGTTTTAACCAAGAAGGGCGATGGTTGTAAAATTAGGAGTTTTAGGAATCTCAGCAATAATCGGTGAGCAAACTTTAGAGAGTTTTCAACAGGAGAGAATATGCAATTGAATTACCAAATAATCCGCTGGTGGGTAATCGCTGCTCTTGAAATTATCCTACTCGCAACAGCGCCGCTCTTAATTCACATTCTCTCGCAGCTACCGTAACCATATGGGAGCTCTTGCGAAAGTCTAATATCAATATACGGTAGGATAGGCAATGCCTAGTCTTTTATTTTATAAAACCTTTTTATGACCACTACCGTAAACACTGCTCCTACTGACAGAATAGTCTCCCAGATTGTCAATAGCATACTTTCAATAAAGCCCTTAGCCAACTTAGCTAAGTATCAAGCTCGTAACATGATGATTAAGCGAGCCGAAAAGATGGGAGTACCTTGGAGAAAACAAGTAGAGGAGTTGCGTAAGCTTGACTGGGAAACTCAACTTGCTCAAGTAAAAAGCCCTCAATTAACCTACCCAGATTACTATTTGTGCTCCTTCCATGCTTACGAACATGGCAATCTCAACTGGGAAGCAGCTTGGGAAGTAGAATCTGCTGCCTATGCTGTCCATGCTAAGATTTGGCCTGAAGCTGGTGTGCAAGGCGATCCTAAACTGCGCCAAAGTTATCATGATGTGGTTAAAGAGCAAGTTACTATCGAACCCCAAAATATTTTAGATCTCGGTTGTAGTGTAGGCATGAGTACCTTTGCTCTGCAACGGATTTATCCCCAAGCAAAGGTTACTGGTGTAGATTTGTCTCCTTACTATTTAGCTGTAGCACAGTACCGTACCCAGCAACAGGATGCTCAAATTAATTGGAAACATGCTGCTGCTGAAGCAACAGGATTACCAGATGCTTCCTTTGACTTAGTTTCTTCCTGCCTGATGTTTCATGAACTTCCCCAGCAGGCATCTCAGGAAATTATTCAGGAAGCACGGCGTTTACTACGTCCCGGTGGTTATCTAACTATTATGGATATGAATCCTCAGTCTGAAGTTTTTGCGAAAATGCCTCCCTACATTTTGACTTTACTCAAGAGTACTGAACCATACTTGGATGAGTATTTTACTTTGGATATTGAGCAAACCTTAATTGAAGCTGGTTTTGAGTCACCACAAATTACTCCTAACAGTCCCCGTCATCGCACAATAGTCGCACAGGTTAAATAGTTGTTTGGGAATTGGGAATGGCTCTACTCCCTGCTCCCTGTTTCCTGAGTCGTCAGGCGCTCATTACTTCCCCAAGGATTCCCATGTAACTTTATCAGCAAGCCTTACGTAGCAAGTCCAACTAGTTGATTACTTAACTCCCACATAAGATTACCTTTTTCATCATCACGAGCTTGGGGAGAAACTTTTTGAACAAAAGACTTGCGATCTTTCTTCTGGCGGTTACCCCAACTCCAATAAGCACCAGATTGACGATATTCAGGATCAGCAACCACTGCCGCTACCCGCTCACCAGACAACTCCTGAGACACATAGCCCCCAGTAATATTCTTCTGGAACCACGGAAAGATTTTTTGGAATAGGGGATAGTGGTTGCGGAACAGTGGTGTATCAGCAACACAACCGGGATAGAGAGAACTGAAGGTAATGCCAGTTGACTCATGATAGCGCCGATGCAGTTCCCGCATAGTCAGCACGTTGCAAACTTTGCTGTCTTTGTAAGCTTTGACTGGTTCAAACTTCTTGCCATCAATCATAGAGATTGGCTCTTTAAAGCCTTCTGCAAAGCCTTTCAAATCTCCCAAATCAGGACGTGGTGGAATCTTTCCTCCCAATTCATCAGGATTGTGGGTGACAGTTCCTAAAATAACGAGCCTCCGATCCTCAAAAGTTGACTGCTTAAGATCCTCAAGCATAAGATTGCACAACAAGAAATGACTGAGGTGATTAGTGGTAACAGTTAACTCATAGCCTTCTGGGCTTCGCAATGGCTCTTTTAGTAAAGGCATATAGATAGCAGCATTGCACACCAAAGCATCCAAAGACTTGCGACTTTCCCTAAAAGTTTGCACAAAAAGTCGCACACCCCCTAAGGAGCCCAAATCGAGAGGCATAATCGTGTAGCTGTCTGGAGGCATTCCCACCGATTGAGCAGCACTCCCCGCCTTAGGGAGATTCCGACAAGCCATCACCACATGCCATCCCCTATTAGCAAGAGCTTTCGCAGCGTATAAACCCACCCCCGAAGAGGCACCCGTAATGACGACTGTTGACTTATGATCTTGTCCCATTTTGTTAAAACTTCATTAATTGCCTTTCATCGTATTTAATGATCTCACAGTGCGATCGCGTTTCACTCAACAGGAGCAATCAAGCAACTCCTTTGCTACTGAGTTTTGCTTCACGCTTTTTCAATCAATACCTGCCCATACTTGACTGAATGTAATGCTGTCAAGCTACTGCAAAACCTGTATATTCCCGGATTTTGGGATGGCGAAAACCAAGTACAATATCTTCTTTGGGAACTCCTGCTTCTACTAAATCCGAAGCAATCCCTTCCTCTGTATCATCATATTGAATCCAAATTTTATCACCCATCAAATCCAGGTGAATCGGCGTGGCGTGTAGATACTTGTCATCATCCCAACCGATATCTAAAACTAAGTAGCGTTCTCGCTTGTCATCAAATAGAACTTGAGAATCATAACTGTCAGGCAAAGAAGCTCGATATTGGGCGTGTTCTTGTAGAATTTTTTTGATGATGTTTCGGTAGTTTAATTTGGTATCCATAGTGCGATCGCTTCACATTCATCATCAAAGACAATCAACCTAATAATTTGGTTCTTTAGTAAGACTTGTCCTAATTCTATGGTAAACACGCTGTTGAAGGTAGGACGAGAAACAGCAAGATAGAGAATTCGTTCTATAGCACCTATTTCATTAAGGATTTGGCGATAGAGGACATACTGCCCCAAAGCCTGCTCCAAATCTTTGACATCAGACTGTCCGACAAAACTCTTGACTTCAACAACAATTTTTTGGAGTCCTTTTTCAGCACTAATGAGACGCTCTGCACCAAGATCAGCAAATAAGCGCTTCTTGCCTATTTGAAGTGGAAATGGATCATGGGTAATTGTCCAGCCATCCTTTTGTAAGGCACGCTTAACTGTATCGTGGTAGATGTCTCTCCTTGCCATGCTGATTTATGCACTTTGCTATCTTCCTAGCTTAGTGCTATTGCTACATTTTGGGTTGATGTTAGATGGGAGTAGATGTTGCGATCGCATTCTCAGATTATATGATTGAGATAGCTGCAACTCTTTAATGCTATGGCATACAGTGACTAAAGCAAGAATCCCCATGCCTAAAGGCATGGGGAGTGTCAAAAACAAAATCCAAACTCTACTCCAATTCTCTTACTAGCTCACTGGCTTCCCCAGGATAAAAGCTATTGTCTAAAATTTCCATCAAACTGTAGCGACAATTCTTGGGAAAAGTCTCACTAGGCAAATTAGTTTCTCCCATTGCTAAATCTCTGCCATTCTCGTAAGCTTCCAACAATGCATTCTCTAGGTGGGACTTGAGGCTTGGGTTATCTTTGAGTAACCGTAACGTATCACGACGCTGCACCCGAATTGTTGCCAGCCAACTGCGACTCCTGTGTTGTGGTTGGTACTCCCATTTCAGTAAATGTCCAATCAGCACGCTTAAACGATTTCGCAGTTCCTGGCGTTGCTGTTTCCCCAAAGATTGAATCTCCTCAATTAGATTAAGTAAGTCAAGTTCACTCCACCGATGTTTGTGGAGTAAAGATGCTTGTTCCTGCGTCCAGGCATAGAAATCTGTTTCGTAGAGGCTTGGTTCAGGTATTGTGTCTGTAGAGTTTGTTTCCGGCACATGCATCAATAGTTTCCAACCTCAGTTGTAACTCAATCATCATCGTTGTTCAATCGGCAACGTTCGAGCGTGTTACATTCAATTCGTTGCTGGCGATCGGCAATAATAGTTGCTAAGTTTGGGCGTCCTGTTAGAGCCAGTCGCCAATCAGCCCAAATTTTGTATAATGTATCCGCAATCCAACCAATCACAGGTAGCTTAGTGGCAGCATAGATCCATCCCATGCCCAGGATTTCGTAGACTCTACGAAAGACTTCCACATTTTTGATGATAGTGCCGTCGGGAAGTACAGCATGAATTCGCCCCATTGCTATTTCAAAGTCGATCCCGCCATGGATTTCGGGAGTATAGTTATCGTCTGCAATATCTACGAATGCCACTTTTCCTCGATTAGCATCGCGTTTTTTCAAAAAGTTGACCTCTCGCACACATAACGGACATTGACCGTCATAGAGTAACTTGATTTGCCAGGATGGTTGTTGAGAAACGGACACTGAGAACAAATCCCCTTTTTATAAATGAATCTTGGTTAATTTACCCCTTGAGCATCATTTAAAGGGGGTAACTAACCAAGATTTATCAAGATATTTATCAAGATTGAGCAAATACCTTTGCAGCAGCGGCAATCCCAGCACCAGGCGTTACCGAATTATCTCCCAATTCCTGGAGAGTCGTTTCGAGAGCACCAATAACGGTGAGAATATCGCGATCACTAACAAAGCCGAGGTGACCGATACGGAAAATTTTACCTTTAAGGTGATCTTGTCCTCCAGCCAGAGCAATATCGAAGTGCTTTTTCATCACAGTGCGGATTTGTTCTGCCTCAACTGATACTGGAGCCACAGCGGTAACTGCAGGACTAGCATACTCATCTGGACTGAATAAAGGTAAATTGAGAGCTTTTACCGCAGCACGAGTCGCCTTCATCAGGCGCTGATGGCGCTCAAAGATCGATTCTAAGCCTTCTTGTTGCATCATACGCAACGCCATTTGTAGCCCTACGATCAAGTTTACTGGGGGGGTAAAAGGATTGCTATTTTTCTTGGCAGTTTTACTATAGGCTCCCAAATCCAGATAGAACCGTGGCAGTTTGGCTGTTTTATAGGCTTCCCAGGCTTTGGGACTAACACAGACAAATCCTAGTCCTGGAGGAATCATATAACCTTTTTGAGAACCAGAGGCAACTACATCCAAGCCCCAATCATCTATGGGCAAATTAAATGCCCCTAAACTGGTAACCGCATCAACAATCATTAAAGCTTCGCCGTGCTCTTTGACGCAGCGATTAATGGTTTCTATGTCGTTAAGGACACCAGTAGAAGTCTCTGAGTGAGTGACAATTACTGCTTTGATAGTCTTGTCGGTGTCAGCAACCAACTTTTCTTTAAACTGCTCAGTGTCTAAAGGTTTTCCCCAATCAGCGGTAATAGTCTCCACCTCTAAACCAAAGGCAGTACTCATCTTAGACCAGCGATCGCCAAATTTACCATTACTTCCCACCAAAACGCGATCGCCTGGACTCAAAAAATTAATAATGCCAGCTTCCATCGCCCCAGTGCCACTGACTGTTAAAGTCAAAACATCATTTTCAGTTTGATGTAGCCATTTGAGGTTTTGGGTTACCTCTGCCATGATTTGGCTAAATTCGCCGCTACGGTGCCCTATGGGATGCTTAGCCAGAGCCAATAATACTTGTTCCGGTACTGGCGTTGGACCAGGAATCATCAGCATGAGCTTGTCGTTCATTTCTTCCTCCTCTTAATATTTTTTTCGCTTCCTATTAGCCGAAAGTTTCTGGTGACCCCAACTATTCTTAGATTAAGGTCTCTGAGTCATTAATAGTTGTTTATAAACAAATTACTAATAATAAACAACAACTTAATTACTAATTTCGGGTTTTTGATGATCTAGGGGAAAAACATCCGTTGAGTATTCTGACTCCAACCCAACACTGTTGAGGGACCAACGATACTCAATCGGTATGTTGTTCCTTTGACAACTGTCTTCTAGTTGCTTTTGCTGAGCTAGAGCTTTGCGAAGGGTGATAATCAGCTGCTGAACTTGTTCTCGAACCACTGGCTGTTGATTAGCAGCAAACAAAGTTTGGCGCTCTAGTAGTTGGAGTAGTAGTTCGTAGTGGACATAAGATGGAAGGGGGAGTGGCTCCATGAAACCTGGTTTACCTCAAATGGACAAATCTAGAAATTACCCAAGCTAACCCTAACAGTTGAGCATAGTTTGTGAGATCTTACGGACATAGTTGCTCCTTGTCCCTCATTACCCCTACGATAACGCTTATTTCCTAAGGGCTACCGTTTGGCTAGGAGTAAACACTAACGCCATTGACTTTATTCGTGAGTTACAACTTACAAATTGGCAAACAGATTAGTGATCGCGATTTTTGGGTCAGGCTGTTTCATTAATGACTCACCGATCAAAACAGCATCAGCACCCGCAGATGCCACACTATTGAGATCCCCACAATTATGCAACCCAGATTCACTAACGACCAGAATCCCACGCTCTTGCAGTTTGTCACTCCTCGCTGCTAGAAGTTGGTTAGTGGTTTGCAGATCAACGGAAAAGTCTTCCAGGTTGCGATTGTTGATACCTACTAGGGTAACCTCATCCAAGGATAATACGCGGTCTAATTCTGATAGATTATGGACTTCGATCAAGGGTGTAATTGACAAACCCTTGGTAATTTTGATGAAGTACTGAAGATCTTGATCTGAGAGAATTGCAGCAATTAGCAGAACCGCATCTGCTCCTTTAGTGCGGGCAAGATATATCTGGTAAGGATATATGATGAAATCCTTACATAAAACTGGTAAATCAATGGCAGCACGAACAAGTGCTAAATTTTCCCAACTACCCTGAAAGAATTTTTTATCTGTCAGCACTGATATCGCACTAGCACCTCCTTGATGGTATGACTTAGCGATCGCCACTGGGTCAAAATCTTCACGAATAAGCCCTTTACTCGGAGATGCCTTTTTTACCTCTGCAATAAGGGCAGGATTTGTTTTTCCTGCTCTGAGAGCTTGGATAAAATCACGAGCAGCGGGTGCTGTTTGCACTCGTTTGCGTAACTCTGCCAAGGGAAGACGCCCCCGCATCTGATCAACTTCGGTTTCTTTATGCCAGACAATTTTTTCCAAGATATGGCGTGGTTCAGCATCTGGAAGAGCTACTTGATAGCGAAGTACATCGAGGTTAATCGCTGGGTTGGGTGGACGTCGGCGAATTTGCATCAATTAGTTGTTAGTTGTTGGTTATTGGTTGTTTGTCATTTCGTTTAAAAATAACAAACATATTGGTTATTGGTCATTGGTTATTAGTTGATGGTCATTGCTCGCTTGTAAGCTTCGTCCAATACTTCTGATAGAGTGGGATGCGCATGGACTAAATAACCCAGGGTATTAACTGACTGACGATTGGCGACTGCCACAGATGCCTCATGAATTAAATCTGAAGCATGAATACCCAGGATATGGACACCGAGGACTTCTCCCGTATCTTTGCGGTAAATTACCTTAGCTATACCATCTGCTTCCCCTTCTGCGATCGCTTTAGAATTGCCCTTAAAGTATGATCGCACAGAGGCTACTTTAAATCCTTCTTGTGCTGCCAACTCCTTCGCCTGTGGTTCGGTTAAACCTACATAGCTGATTTCTGGATGGGTAAATGCGGCAGCCGGAATACTGCGATAATCTACACTACGGTGACGCCCACAAATATTTTCCACTGCGGTAATACCTTGAGCTGATGCGGCATGAGCTAGCATCATTTCACCGGTAGCATCACCAATTGCCCAGAGGTTAGGTACTGGTTCTCCCTGTGATAACACTGCCATCGTATCATCTACAGGGATAAAGCCTCGCCGATTTGTTTCTACACCGACAACATCTAGTCCCACATCCTTGGTAGCAGGAATCCTACCAGTTGCTACCAAGCAGGCATCTACTTCCAATACATCTACTACTTCTTTGGTTTTAGCATCAGCTAGTTCAATCACTACCGGTGAGCCAGGAATAACTTTTATTGCTAGCATCCCCACCTTCGTTTCAATATCTCTGGGATTAATTAGAACTCTTGTTGCCAGCTTAGCAATATCCGGGTCAAAGGTTGGCATCAGATGATCTAGAGCCTCAATCATGGTAATTTCACTACCCAACGCCGTATAAACATCGGCAAACTCCAAGCCAATATAACCACTGCCAATAATTGCCACCCAATCTGGCAGCCACTCTAATTTGAGGGCATCATCACTAGTAAAAACTGTTTTGCCGTCAATGGTAATTCCTGGAGGGACAAAGGGCACTGAACCAGTAGACAGAATAATATCTTTGGCAGAGAGTATCTTTTCCCCGCTGTCTGTAGTGATTGCTACTTTTTGTGAACCAGCGATTTTGCCCCAGCCCTGGATTATATCAACACCTAAGCGTTTAAGGCTATTGGTCAAATCCCCGCGAATCTTGGCAACCAGATTGCCAGCGTGATTAGCAATCACTTGTCTGTCAAATGCAACCCCTCCAACTTGGATTCCCAAGGATTTGAGATGGTGAGTGTTGTGCAACTCCCTTACCCTACCAGATGCTGCTAATAAGGCTTTTGATGGGATACAGCCTCGATTGACGCAAGTTCCACCCATTTCAGCAGCCTCAATAATAGCGGTTTTCAATCCACAGCTGACTGCATGTAAGGCAGCGCCATGTCCGCCGACACCAGCACCGATAATCACCAAATCGTAATCAAATGCTTCACTCACATCTATCTCCCTACTCAATCTGTATTGCCCTCCTTATTTTCAACATGACTAATCAATGAGCGCAACTATTTTCTCACTGAAGAGCTCCCCAGGAGCGCTTCGCGCCCCCAATTGATACCAAATCCGTTAGATACCCCCGTTTTGAGAAAGCTGGGGGAGCTGGGGAAGAAGATAACAGGGATAGAATAGGCGGATTGGGTATGAATGGAAGAAAAAATATTGTTTCTTATTCCCTACTCCCTACTCCCTTTTTGTCCAAAATTTCCTGAAGACTCTGTTGTATCGTAGAAGTTTTATATTGTGCGTTCCCCAAGTAGAAGTAAGAGGGGAGGGAATTAAACATCATGCATGAGCATCAAGAAAAGAGGATTGCTGCCTCCAGGGATTTTGCAGAATCTCTCGATCAACTACAAGATATCTTGACACAAGGGAGTCAAACTACAGAATCAGATTCACAGCAATCAGGGGAACTATCCGTTGACTCATCAACTGATGCCAAGCTTCTAGAAGAAGCTGCTGCTGAGCTTGATGAAATTTTTGGTGATGTTTAAGTTTTGTTGTTTGGGAATTGGGAATCGGGAATGGGTAAGTGTTTCCCCCAGCTCCCCATCTCACTGCTTACTTGCCTTCAGTGAAATAGGATATTTTTTTCAAGTGTATCTAAACGCTGGCGTTGAGCTTCATACAACATTAGAGCAGCAGCGATCGCTACATTCAAAGATTCTACTCCTGGCATAAGGGGAATTTTGACTTGTTCATCTGCTAGGGCAGCCAATTCAGGTCCCAACCCCGCTGCTTCATTACCCAGCAGAATCAATGTGGGACATTGCCAGTTGATATCCCAATAGCTCATAGTAGCATCAGGTACAGTTGCTACTACCTGTATCTCTTGAGCCTGACACTGGCAAACTAGATCTTTTAAATCTCTGCTCACTGTCATTGGTAGCCGGAACCATTGACCAGCTGAAGCTCTCAACACTTTCGGGTTATCTAAATCCACACTATCACTACTGAGCCATAGACCCTCAGCACCAGCAGCTACAGCAGTCCTAATTATTGTTCCCAGATTACCTGGATCCTGTACCGTCTCCAAAGCTAAGCCGAGAGATAGGGATGTAGAACAATTGGTGGAAATTAGAGTTCGTTTCGCCGTTGCTACCACGCCATCAGGTTGGACTGTAGTCGCGATCGCTTTGAGCACAGACTGACTGACTAATTCTGCTCTTTGACACTGACTAGTGACATCTTGCCAAAGTTGCTGGTGACGTTCCTGCCACTCCAGTGTACAGCAAACATTTACCAAGGGGTAATCGACTGCACAAGCTTCTTCCAACAGGTGCGTACCCTCCAGCAAAAATAATTGCTCATCCCGCCTTCCCTTAGCTTTATGCAGCTTCCTAATTGTTTTTATCAGAGGGTTTTGAATACTTGTGAGCATAACAATTTTAGCTTTTAGAATCGACGGCGAATCCAAAATCCAAAATTGGTATGCGGAACCCGGGACTTGAACCCGGAAGTCCTTGCGAACACTAGAACCTGAATCTAGCGCGTCTACCAATTCCGCCAGTTCCGCTTGTGCTGTGTTAATTTCCTTTGCAGTTTATTATCATGCAGCAATCGATCACATTCGTCAACTTATCACGTAAACGAGTTGAGGCTGTAGCGTAGCTTTACTCGGATGCTTGGGAAAGTCACTCTCTTCGTTCAGATACACAAACTATAACAAGGTATAATAATAGATTTTCAGGCCAATCATCTTGATTACAAATCTAGACATTTACCATCTTTCAGGTAGAATCAGTAGCAAATTTTAAAAAATGCAAAGTATTCCACTGATTCTGGAGGTTAGACCCATTAATCACTCTGTGATCCTGAAAGATACTGACTCTCTGCCCAAAGAAAACCAATCGGTTTTACAGATTTGGGGCAGAGCTTCCCTGAGTGGACAAGTAAAAATTAGCGGAGCCAAAAACTCCGCCTTGGCAATTATGGCAGGAGCCTTACTTTGTCCTCAAGATTGCCGACTGCACAATGTCCCTGATCTAGTAGACATCCGGAAGATGAGTGAAATTCTCTGTGCTCTGGGTATCAAGCTAGAAAGAAATGGTGATATCTTGGACATCAATGCTAGCCATCTTGGATACTCCACTGCCCCCTACGAGTTGGTCAGCCAACTACGAGCTAGCTTTTTTGCCATTGGTCCACTGCTAGCAAGGTTAGGAGTTGTACGAATACCCCTACCTGGAGGCTGTGCAATTGGTGCTAGACCTGTAGATCTCCATGTTCGTGGTTTACAAGCCATGGGAGCCCAAGTACATATTGAACATGGTATGGTTCATGCCTATGTCAGTGGAAGTGGTAGCAAAAGGTTGAAGGGGGCAAAAATCTACTTAGATTACCCAAGTGTGGGTGCCACAGAAACCCTAATGATGGCGGCGACACTCGCAGAAGGAGAGACAACGATTGAAAATGCTGCCCAAGAGCCAGAAGTAGCAGATTTGGCCAATTTTTGTCGAGCGATGGGAGCAAAAATTCGTGGTGCTGGCACAAACACGATCATCATTTCTGGTGTTCCTAGCTTACATTCTGTGGAATATTCGATTATTCCAGATCGTATTGAGGCAGGGACATTATTGGTTGCCGGTGCCATTACCCACTCAGAAATTACCCTTGCCCCTGTAATACCAGATCATCTTAGTGCTGTTATTGCCAAGCTGCGAGAAATTGGTTCCAAGGTGATTATGGAGGGGACAAATCGCCTACGGATTGTTCCTGACACAATACAAGCAACAGATCTTGAAACTTTGCCTTTTCCAGGGTTTCCCACCGATATGCAAGCACCATTCATGGCATTGTTAACTTTGAGTGAAGGAGACAGCGTCATTACTGAAACGGTGTTTGAAAATCGTCTGCGTCATGTTGCAGAGCTTAATCGCATGGGTGCAGATATTCGTGTCAAAGGTAATAATGCAATTGTCCGAGGAGTGCCAATACTATCTGGGGCTCCTGTAATGGCAACTGACTTACGAGCATCGGCAGCATTAATATTGGCAGGTTTAGCTGCAGAAGGGAAAACCACGATTAAGGGATTGCATCATTTAGACAGAGGTTACGAAAATCTGGAGGAGAAGTTGCGGAATTTGGGAGCTAAACTAAAGCGAGTACAGGATGACACAGAACCAGAGGAAACATCGACAGCTCAAAGCAAAATAACTGCAATGCCGCAGTAATTGTTTAGCAGTTAACTCCAAGAACAAGTAAGCTTTTCCACATCTAAGTTTTCCTAACTATTTCAAGCTAGACAAGGATCTCAGCTGTTAAATTAGGTGATTTAAATGTGGTTTAGCTTAGCAATCAGCCACTAGTATCGCACTGAATACAAGCTGCTATGGTTTGATGAAACTTTACCTGTTCTCATTGGTCTATGTGGCTAGATAGGCTATTTCCCTATATGGAGTCTTATTGGTTGGGGAAATGTATGCTATAAAACGAGTTTGTGTGAGGAGCTGAATAGATGAATGTCTGTAAAGATGCATTTGAAATTCTTAAAGAAACTAGTCGGACTTTTTACATCCCTATCAATCGTTTACCTCCAAGACTAAAGGAAGCAGTGGCATCAGCCTATCTTTGTATGCGTGCCATTGATGAAATTGAAGATCATCCTCAACTCGATAACTTCACAAAGGCAAATCTGTTGCGTACGATTAGCACAACCTTACAGGCTGCGGTTGATGGCTTCACCCTTGATGAACTATTCTTAGGATTTAGTAGGCAGGAAAGTCAATTACCAGAAGTAACCGTTAGAGTGGGAGAATGGGCAAAATTAGCACCTGAGACCATTGCACCTCGGATTTGGGATGCTACAGCGGCAATGGCAGATAGAATGGCTTACTGGGCTGAACAGAACTGGGAAATTTATACAGAAGCTGATTTAAATCGTTATACCTTTGGAGTAGCAGGTGCAGTAGGTTTGTTACTTTCTGACTTGTGGGTTTGGTATGATGGTACCCAAACTAACCGTCTCCATGCTGTTGGTTTTGGTAGAGGCTTACAAGCTGTCAACATTTTACGGAACTACAAGGAGGACAGAGTAAGAGGAGTCAATTTCTTCCCCGACGGCTGGACTGAAGATCATATGCAAACCTACGCACGTCGAAATCTAGCCCTTGCTGATGCCTATACTAATGCCCTACCGAACGGACCAGTTTTAGGCTTTTGCAAAATTCCCCTGACTTTGGCTCATGCGACTCTTGATGTTTTAGATAATGGTCAAGAGAAGCTCACTCGCTCTGCTGTTGTGGCTTTAATTGAGCGAGTGACTAATGGTAAGCGTTGAGCTTTCTTACTAATCAGTTGTTGGTTATTTTTGACAGTGAGCCTTTAGAAGCTAGTAACCAGGATGAAGCTGAGGAGTGAACTGGGAGATTGAATTATTATTCCGTTGATAAGCTGTTCCACATTTAATTTCTATTTGTCTTGCAAATATAGCTGATACCAAATCCGGTTCTCAGAGCAGGTGAAACATAATTTAAAGTCCCCCAGAATTGGGGGATTTAGGGGGCGAACGAACACCTTTTTTCTCAAGCGGATTTGGTATGAGAGCTTGGGTGGGCAAAAACAGGTAATCTATCAGTTCAATTGTTGAAGATCTTTATTTTGCCCACCCTAAAAGAACAGTTACTTTTTCACAGCCCCTTACTCGCCTGGATATCTAGGGTTTGCTGAATAAGTCAGCAAAAAACAACTGATCGATATGAAAGTTATTTAGGGCTTGCTGTATAAGTGTGTAATACCAAATCCGGTTACAATAGAACCGGTATAATTGATGTTCAAAGTACAGGTGTTGTACTGGGGTTTTCCAAGACTGCGATTGCCTTTTCTACTAGAGGCTAAGCCAACGGTACCCGCGTATGCGGCTCACTAATCTCTGAGTGCGATCGCAAATCTCGCTCGTGATGCACCAGATCCC
>Ga0207422_1001526_pt1 | contig 43923 bp, 39 predicted proteins | sample MarCyaLeptolynsp_FD_187757 | JGI IMG/M metagenome (GOLD analysis project Ga0207422, IMG submission 187757) | Marine cyanobacterial communities from Panama - species 1 Leptolyngbya sp. (SPAdes) | ecosystem: Environmental > Aquatic > Marine > Unclassified | place: Panama: Panama City | collected... | reverse complement strand
CCGGTGAGCTATACAAAAGCGCCGAAGGGCAAGCGGCCGTTGATGAACCCGGATCCGTTCCCCGGCTTTCTGCTTGGCATGCAGCCGACCCGCCCAACCAGTCGCGGACATATTGGATTGCGCTCCAAAGATCCGTTCGACACACCGGAAATTCACCCGAATTCGCTCAGCACCAACCACGACCTCAACGAGATGATCGAAGGTTGCAAGCTGATGCGAAGCATCGCCTCCAGCTCGGCTCTTCAGTCCGTCATCGCAGAAGAGATCAGCCCGGGTCCGGAGATCCAGTCGGACGAAGAAATGCTCGAAGACGTCCGCAACCGGTGTTCGACCGTCTTTCATCCCGTAAGCACCTGCCGAATGGGCCCCGACAAGACTGAGAACGTCGTGGATGCACGCCTGAAAGTCTATGGTATCGAGGGCCTGCGCATCGTCGATGCCTCGATTTTTCCTACCGTGACATCCGGCAACACCAATGCCCCTGCGATCATGGTCGGCGAAAAAGGGGCTGACCTGATCCTGGAAGACACAAAGGCAGCATAGTCACGGCATGCAGGCGGAGCTTTTCACGAACGACTACAAAACGACGCCATATTGGCAGGATCTTGCGCCGCAGGTGAACCTGCCGGATACCGATCTGCCCGATGAGATCGACGTCCTGGTCGTTGGAGCAGGCTACACCGGCCTGAACGCTGCACTCCAGACAAGCCGCGAAGGTCTTGGGACCCTGGTCATAGATACGGAACACCCCGGATGGGGCTGTTCAATGCGCAATGGCGGCCAACTCTCAACCAGTCTCAAGCCGTCCTTTTCCAAGCTTGCGCGCAGATACGGAAAGGAGCACGCCACGGCGCTCTGCGAGGAAGGCCAGGCCTCTCTCGATTATATGCACACGCTCTCGGCAGAGAGCGGTTTTGACATCGGGCTGAATGAAGTTGGACGCTTCCACGGGGCGCACAAGCCGCATCTTTACGAAGCGCTTGCGCGCGATTGCGAAGCAGGACACCCGGTCTGGAAAACAGATGCATTCATGGTTTCCAAAGCTAAAATGGAGGCGGAACTCGGGACCGAAGCCTACCATGGGGGCATGGTTCTGCCCCGGCATTGCAGCATCGATGTTTCGAAATACCTACCCTCACTGCTTCGAAACACCCTTGTCGCGGGTGCGATGGTCAAGGCGGGATGCCGCGCCCTTTCGATCGAGCGCATCGGCAACGGATTCAAGGTTCTGACGAGTGAAGGAAGTCTGAAGGCCGGCAAGGTGATCCTGGCAACCAACGGCTATTCAGGATCTCTGTCTCCGTGGCACCAGCGCCGCATCATCCCGATCGGGTCCTATGTGATTGCGACGGAGGAGATTCCGAAGGAAACGGTCGACCGGCTGTTCCCGACAGATCGCATACTCTCCGATACGCGCAAGCTGGTCTACTATTACAGGCTGACGCCCGACCGGAAGCGGCTTCTGTTCGGCGGTCGCGTCTCCTTGAGCGAGTCCGATCCGCACAGCAGCGCCGCCAAGCTGCACCAGGATATGGTCGCCCTCTTTCCCGATCTCGGCAAAACCCGGATCAGCCACGCCTGGATGGGATTTGTCGGTTACACGTTCGACACGCTTGCCCATTGCGGTGAAGACAACGGCCTTTACTTCGCAGCGGGATATTGCGGCTCCGGGGTTGGTATGGCCAGTTACCTTGGCATGCGCATGGGCCGCAAGGCTTCAGGTCGTGAAAGTGCTCCGTCGGCATTCGAAAAGATCTCGTTCCCGACCCGCCCGCTCTACGCGGGCAATCCCTGGTTTCTGGCACCTTCCATCCTGGTCTACCGGATGCGGGATCGCTTCGGCATCTGACGGGAACACGCGGCCACCTCCGGCACGAACGCATTGAGCATCGTGTGAGGCTTTAGTAACGTTCTCGGTGTGTCATCAGGCGGAACGGCATATGCGGCAGTTTGGAACCAGACGGTTCAATGGATGGATCGGTGCCTTTCTATTTCTCCTGACCCTGCTTTTGTTTCCCATGTCTGGAAACGCGCAGACCGGTCCGGCGGCAACGTGCTCCACACCCGCGAACACCGGAGTAGGCGCCGACTTTTCCGGCGACAAGACCGTGGCGATCATCACGCCGCCCACGACGGACGAGCCGACAAAGGTTCAGGTAACGCTCGACATTGAGTGGATCGATACCATCAGCGACATCACCGACAGTTTTCGCCTGCACGGCCGCCTGAAACTGTCCTGGTGCGACCCAAGGGTGCCTTACAAGGAAACGGGAGACGGCGTCCGCAACGTTTACGTCGACAACCAGGCGACCGCAGTGCTGCGCGAAATCTGGATCCCCGATGTAATCTTCGGCAACGGAACCGCCGCCCGGACAATTCTCGATTTCGCCGTCACAGTCGACCAGGACCACAAGGTCGAATACACGGAATCCTTCACGACCATTTTGAAAACGAGCATCGATTCCAGCCGATACCCCTTTGACGACCAGGTCCTGAACATCCGCATCAAATCCTTCTCCTACGACTTGTCCCAGGTCGAACTGGTCCCGCTTTTGAGAAGCACCCCAATCGATACCGATCTGATCGTGCCGTCCTGGCGGATTGACAGCATCGGCGAGTTGGAACCTTCCGTCTTCACGGAAAACACCGGAACAGATTTCGCCGTGCTGGTTGCCGGCGTTGAGATCTCACGCGTGTCTGGACCTCTCTACATCAGAATGCTTTTGCCGCAGATGCTGGTCACATTGGCAAGTTTTTCCGTTTTCTGGATGCGATCTGCTTCAACCGGACGGCACGCGATTACCTTCACTGCAATCCTGACCAATATCGCCTTCAGCAACATCACTATGCGTCAGCATCCCGAAGTTCCCGAGTTGACGTTTCCCGAACTTGTCTCGCTGTTTTCGCTGGCGGTTCTCTTTTGCGTCGTCATAACCAACACAGTGGTGGAGTATCTCACGGGACGGAACAGGGACGATCTTGTCGTCCGTGTCGACCGATATGCGCCCTTGATATTTATTCCGGTTTACATTTTGGGAATTCTGGCGCTCAAGATGCAGATCGACGCTTTCGGCTTATGGTAACGCGAGGTCCGGGCTGGACAGCGTTCAGCCGCGGTTTGCTCTTACCCAACGTATCTGATGCTTGCCTTTCCGCTACTGTCCCCTGGGCAACGATCCAGTCGCGCACTTTCCGGCAATTCTCGTCCAGGGCCTTGGACCTTGATGAGACCAGATAGTAGTTGTTCCCAGTCCTGAAGGTATGGCTCGTCACTTTCTTGAGCCGCCCGTTCTTCACAAACACATCCACCAGATGCCGCCATCCGAGCGCGACCGCATCGCCGTCGAGCGCCATTTGCAGGACCGCCACGTACTCATTTGCACGGGACCCCCGGACCTGATGCGCACCGCTCACACCTGCCGATCTGAGCCAGTCCTTCCAGGTGGCCGCATAACGGTAGGGTTCATCGAGATGCGCCAGGTGATGGTTCAATAATTCGTGCGCATGCTCCGGCGTGCCGTGCGCCTCAAGATATCTTGGCGATGCAACAGCAATCACTTCCTCAGTGTCGAACTGATCGCAAATGTAACCTGGCCAGTTCTTCGGCCGGCCACCTCTAATGCCAAGTGGAATGTCCTCAGCCTCGATATCAAGATCCCGGTCTGCCGTGTGGAGCCGCAATTCAATGTCGGGAAGGTCCGTGCGCATGAGTTGAAGGCGCGGAGCAATCCAGAGCGTTGCAAATGCAGTCGACACCGACAGCGTGACGACATCGTCCGCCGGTTTGGTCCTTACGGAGTTGATACTCTCTGCGAGCTGAGAAAGGGTCTTCGACACGTCTTCATGAAACCGGGTCCCGGCGATTGTCAGGCTGACTTCACGGTGTCGCCGCTCAAAAAGGGGCTGGCCGACGTCGGTTTCAAGAGCCCTGATCGCGTAGGAAACAGCCGACTGGGTCATGCCCAGCTCCTGACCGGCCCTGGTAAAGGATCCAAGACGTCCGGCCGCTTCGAAGGCGACCAGCCCGCGGAATGACGGGAGCAGTCGGCGATAGTTTGTCATGAAAAAACCTTATGCCAAACATGAGAATTTTCAAGCATCACAAGGATTAGAATGCAGTTTAGCATCGATTATTGAGATGTTAGCGGGAGGAAAACATGTCTTTGGGAGGAGATAGTTTCGAAAGTGGCGGGCCCGGTGCGCACAAGCCGCCGTCACGCAGCGGCGGTCGGTCTGGAAGAAGGGCCAAGCGCACGCAGGTCAAGACCGGTCACGGGCGTCCGTACATTACCCGCAATCTGCCGCCGCTCAATCTCCTTTCGGAAGAGAGCCTCGTGCGCATCGAAGACACCGCCGACACGATTCTGGCCGAAATTGGTATCGAGTTTCGCGACGATCCGGCAGCACTCGAACTTTGGCGCAAAGCCGGCGCTGAACTCGACGGCGTCCGCGTGCGGTTTCCCAAGGGCATGGTCCAGGACGTTCTGAAAACGGCGCCCAGACAGTTCACGCAACATGCCCGAAATCCTGCAAACAATGTCGAGATCGGTGGCAACAACGTGGTGTTCGCGCCTTCCTATGGCAGCCCGTTTGTCATGGATTTTGAAGAGGGCCGCCGCTACGGCACGATCGAAGACTTCCGGAACTTCATCAAGCTGGCGCAGTCTTCTCCCTGGCTGCACCATTCGGGTGGCACGATATGCGAGCCTGTTGATGTGCCTGTCAACAAACGGCACCTCGACATGGTCTATGCCCATATTTCCTTGTCGGACCGGCCCTTTCTCGGCTCAGTGACCGCGGAAGAACGCGCAGAGGATTCCGTCGAAATGGCCCGGATCGCTTTCGGGCGGGATTTTGTCGAAGACCACTGCGTCATCATGGGCAACGTCAACGTGAACTCACCCCTTGTCTGGGACGGCACCATGACAAAAGTGGTTCGTGCCTATGCGCGCGCCAACCAGGGATCGGTCTTGGTACCGTTCATTCTCGGCGGTGCCATGGGGCCGGTGACTGTGGCCGGCGCAATCGCACAAGCCCATGCCGAAACGCTTGCCGGATGCGCGCTTGCACAACTCGAACGCCCCGGAGCCCCGGTCATCTACGGAAACTTCCTGTCCTCCATGAGCCTGCGGTCAGGATCGCCGACCTTCGGCACACCGGAGCCTGCGTCGGGATCACTGGTCGTCGGCCAACTGGCGCGCAGGCAGAACCTGCCGCTCAGATGCGCCGGGAATTTCACGACGTCGAAACTCGCCGATGCCCACGCCATGAACGAAGGCACCATGTCGATGCTTTCGGCCATTCACTGCGGTGCGAACTTTGTTCTGCATTCTGCCGGTTTCCTCGACGGACTGTTGTCCATGTCCTACGAGAAATTCATGATGGATGCGGACTTCTGCGGAGCCCTGCACACCTATCTCGACGGCGTTGTGGTCGATGACAACTCGCTTGCCATTGACGCGTTCCGGGAAGTCGGGCCCGGCAACCACTTCTTTGGTTGCGGCCACACCATGCGCAATTACGAGACTGCCTTCTTCGACGCGTCGGTCGCGGACAACGATCCGTATGAAACCTGGCAGGAAAACGGATCTCTCGATGCGGCAACACGCGCCAACAAGGCCTGGAAAGAAGCCCTTGCCAATTTCGAGGCGCCGCCACTCGACCCCGGCACCGACGAAGCGCTGCGCGAATTCGTCGAACGGAAAAAGGCCGCAACAGAAGACCGCTGGCACTGAGGTTTCCCATGAAGATCACAAATATCCGCGTGACACATGTCAACGTCCCGTTCGATGCGCCATTCTGGTGGACCGGCGGGCTTTATCCCGGAGCCTCCAAATCCATCATCGAAGTCGAAACGGATGAAGGGGTCGTCGGGCTCGGCGAAGCGCCCTGGTACCATTTCGGCGAGATCATCAAGGCGGAAATAGCGCCTGCCCTCATCGGCGCCGATCCGCTCGACATTGCCGATTGTGAAAGCCGCTGTGTGCCACCATGGCAGATCACGGCAAACACCGGTGAAGGCGCGGCATCGGTGGCGTTCGGCGCTGTTGAAATGGCGCTCTGGGACATTCGCGGCAAGGTCTTCGACATGCCGCTCTACAAGCTGCTCGGCGGAGCCGTGCGCAAGGACATCAAGTTCTCCGAGTACTTCTCCTTCCGGCCGGAACACAATGGTGCCGGCGGCGAGATGAGCCCCGAGGCCATCCGCGACTACTGTCTGAAGATGCGTGAAGAGCACGGCTCGACGATCTTCGAGGGCAAACTGATCCTTGGCGATCCCGAGCTGGAGATCCGGACAGTCAAGCTGTTGCGGGAAAGCCTTGGAGACAAAGCGCAGATCAAGCTCGATTCCAACATGCAGTATTCGCTGACCACGGCCCGGTGGCTGCTGCGCGAACTCGAGCCTTTCAATATCCGCAATTATGAAGACCCGGTCGCAACCTTCGAGGAAATGGCGGCTTTGCGCCAGCACAGTTTCATTCCCTTTTCGACCCATGTGCCGGATCTGAAACGGGCTGTCGCGCTGGGCGCACCGGACTATTTCGTCTGCAACTTTGCAGCACTCGGCGGCATCTCCAGGACACTGAAATTCATTGCCGCCTGTGAGGCGATGGGCAAGGGCTTCTGGTGCTATTCGAATGATCTCGGAATCATGACCGCCGCTTATCTTCACGTGTCAGCAGCAACACCCCTGATCAGCGAAGCGTCCCAATCCCTTTTCCGCTGGCAGGTCGGCGACGTGATCAAGAACGGCCCGTTCCGGCAGACAAACGACGTTATTCGCGTCCCGGAAGGCCCAGGGCTTGGCGTCGAACTCGATCCCGACGCCATGAGGCATTGGGCAGGCCAGTTCGCGGAAAACGGCCCGATGAGCCACTTCTACGATCCGGCCCGGCCGAAGCACCACCGGGTCCTGCCGCTCAACTGATGGGGACGCCGCACGCGGCGCGCCCGCAACGCGCGGGCCCGTCTGCACTCAGATGTCAAACTTCACACCCTGGGCAAGCGGCAGTTCGGCCGAATAGTTCACGGTTGAGGTCTGCCGCCGCATATACCCTTTCCAGGCGTCGGAACCGGACTCGCGACCGCCACCGGTTTCCTTCTCGCCGCCAAATGCCCCGCCAATCTCCGCACCGGAGGGACCGATATTGACATTGGCAATGCCGCAGTCGGAGCCGGTCGCGGACAAAAAGGTTTCGGCTTCGCGCATGTTGAGCGTGAAGATGCAGGAGGAAAGACCCTGCGGGACATCGTTCTGCAGATCGATCGCCTCCTCCAGATCCTCGTATTCCATCACGTAGAGGATCGGGGCAAAGGTCTCGGTCTTGACGGTCTCGGTCTGACCCGGCATTTCGACGAGCGCCGGCGCAACATAAGCGCCACCCGGGACGCCGTCTGTGACCTGCCCGCCGCCATGGACGGTTCCACCCTCGGCCGTTGCCTTGGCGAGAGCTGACTGCATGGCATCGAGAGATCTGAGGTCGATAAGTGGACCGATGAGCGTTCCCTCGGACCGCGGATCACCGATCGGCAAACTGCCATAGGCCTTGACCAGCTTGGCCACGAGTTCATCCTTGATCGACTCGTGCACGATCAGGCGGCGAAGCGATGTGCAGCGCTGTCCCGCGGTGCCAACAGCCGAAAAGACAATCGCCCGCACGGCCATTTCCAGGTCCGCGGACGGGGCAACGATCATGGCGTTGTTGCCGCCGAGTTCCAGGATCGAACGGCCCCAGCGCGCCGATACTTTCGGGCCGACGATGCCGCCCATGCGCGTTGACCCGGTCGCCGACAGGATCGGGACGTCTTTGGAGGTCACCAGCGCTTCACCTATTTGGGCGCCGCCGATGACAACCTGCATCAGATCTTCCGGCGCATCGTCGCCGAAGCGGGCAACCGCCTTGTCGAAGATCTTCTTGCAGGCAAGTGCTGTCAAAGGTGTCTTCTCGGATGGTTTCCAGATGACGGGATTGCCGCAGACGAGAGCAAGCGCTGCGTTCCACGACCAGACAGCCACGGGGAAATTGAAGGCCGTGATGACACCGCAGGGACCCATCGGGTGCCAGGTTTCAGACATCTTGTGACCGGGCCGCTCCGAGGCAATCGTGAGACCATAGAGCTGACGCGAAAGACCGACGGCGAAATCGCAAATGTCGATCATCTCCTGGACTTCGCCAAGGCCTTCAGACGTGATCTTGCCTGCTTCCAGCGTTACCAGCGCACCGAGATCGTCTTTGGCCGCGCGCAGTTCTTCACCCAGAAGACGCACAAGTTCACCGCGGCGGGGCGCTGGAACGGTCCGCCAGGATTTGAAGGCTGCCTTGGACCGGGAGATCACGGCCGCCATTTCACAGACCGGTGTTTCTGCCAGTTTCGCGACATCTGCTCCGTCGATTGGAGAGCGAACTGTGAGGGTCCCGCCGGACAGCTCAAGATCGCTGAACCTGAGCGCGCTCAGGACCTGTGCGTGTTCCATTTTTGTCTCCCTGGAAACTTATGCGTTGTAGCGCGCGCCGTTGCGCGTCTTCAAAAAGGCCTGCAAGGGAACGTCTTCCTGTTTCAGGAAGCCCTTGGACGGAAGCGTTCCGTCACGAACCATCTCGATGATGGCAACAACAGAAGAGGCCGTCGTCCACGCGATGGCAGTCCGTTCCTTTCCGGCGATTTCAACTGGCTTCAATCCGCGCACGAACTCCCGGCGCTGCATGCGTCCATCCACGTCGCCTTCGGCGGCGACGTGGATGTAAACGATGTCGTCGCTGACCGGCGGCTTTGCGTTGACAAGGATCTCGCCCGCCTCCTGGCGCCTGTCGCGCATCAGCAGTTCATGAAAGAAGAAATTCATCAGCTGCACGTGCCCCGGATAGCGCATGGTCTTGTAGTCCATGTTCGGCACCCGGTCCTTGTAGGTCTCGCACATCGTGCCTAGTCCGCCGGAGGTCGTGAAAGCCTCAAGCTCGATCCCCCCGATGACGATCTTCTCGATCCATTCCATCGGCGACACCCATTTGATCTCACCGTCTTCCAGGACCTCGCAATCGTTGAGATATTCGTTCACCACACCTTCCGGAGACCAATTGAACGAGTAGCCCATCAGGCCCGTCGGGTTCTGCGGCAAGGCGCCGACACGCATGCGGCAGGACCGGCAGTTCTCGAATTCCTCGATCAGGCTGGCGCCAACGATCCCGACAAAGCCCGGCGCCAGACCACATTGCGGCGCCATCAGTCCTTCGGAGGATTTGGCCATTTCCATGATTGCCTTGGTCGTCGGCACGTCTTCGGTCAGGTCGAAATAATGGATGCCAAGCTCATGCGCAGTGCTGGCAACGCCAACATTCAGGAAATACGGCAGGCAGGAAAGAACCGCATCAAAGTCGGACAGGGCATCTTTGAGCTGATCCAGATGGCTGACATCAATATGTTTCGTGTCGTAGTGCAGGTCATGCGGGTCATGGGCGTCGAACCCCGTTACCTGAAAGCCGCTTTCGTGAAGCAGCTCGCCCGCCAGCGCGCCGACCTTGCCCAGTCCAAGAACCGCTATTCTTTGCATGTGCAACTGTTCCCCGAAGAAGTGTTCCTCATAGAATACCTTCCCTTGACCAGCACAAAAACACCTGAAAAATAGTTATATTCATGACTATTACTCATGCATTTGGACCCTGAAATGGAACGCGATATTCCGATCCCCAGCATTTCCGTGTTGCGATGTTTCGAGGCTGCGGCGAAGCATCAGAGCTTTACGGCCGCAGCGGAAGAACTTGGCCTGACCCAAAGTGGTGTCAGCCGGCAGGTGAAGGAACTGGAAGAGCAGATCGGCGCGACGCTGTTCCGGCGCGAAGGACGTGGCATCAGGCTTACGCAGGCTGGCAAGTCTCTGGCAGACAGCGTCTTTTCCGATCTTTCAAGGCTGCGCCGGACGATCTCGCAAGCGGTCGCAGCCGGTGAGACGCAAGAACTTCTGACGATCGCAGCGCTGCCCACCTTCGCAACCCGCTGGCTCGTGCCCCGGCTCAAGGACTTCAAGGAACAGCGCCCCAATCTCGATCTCATGGTCTACAGCCGGTCAGAGCCGTTCGACCTTGTCGAACAGGGTGTCGATGTCGCCATTCATTTCGGCGCCAACGACTGGCCGGGAGCAAAACTGAGCCCGCTGTGTCCCGAAGATCTTGTGGTCGTTGCCTCTCCGGCCCTTCTTGAGGCCCATCCGGTCACCGAGAAATCCGATATTCTTGAAATGCCGCTGCTGCACATGACTTCCAGAGCGCATCTTTGGAAGGCGTTCCATAAAGGCATTCCAGGTGCAGATGGACACGTCCAGATGGGCAGTTATTTCGATCAGTTTTCGCTTGTGATCGCCGCTGCGGTCAGCGGAATGGGCGCGGCAATTTTGCCGACCTACCTGATTGAAGCCGAACTCGCTTCAGGCGCTCTTGTCAGCCTGGCGCCAGTCCGCGACGGCTCCGGCCACAACTACTACCTCGCCACCCCTCCCGGAAAACTCAGTCCCTCTGCCGCAGAATTCCTGACCTGGGTCCGCGGCCAGGTCAGTCGCAGGGTTTAGGTTTAGGGTCAGAACTAGGCTACACTTGCCGCACCATTGAAACTCTGCGAAAACCACCCGCGAAGATTGTTTTTACAAACACTTGCAACACATAGATTGAAAGAAGCAATGATCGTGGTCCTGAACGGCTATCCGGGTGTCGGCAAACTGACAATCGGACGTAAGCTCGCAGACTTGCTTGATGGTAAGCTGCTCGACATTCATTCTGTCTACAATGTTGCCTTCGCGCTCACCGAGTTCAAATCACCTGAGTTTCGGGAAACGGTAGCGAAAGTCGAGACGATTGCACACGAACTGATCCTGAAGTTACCCGTTGGTCAACCCGTTGTTTTGACAACCGTTCTTGCCGGCAGCGGAGAATGGGGCGATGAAGAGTGGGGTAGGATCGTAGCCCTGGGCCAAGCCCGCCCGCCCTTTTGCGTTGTCCATGTGGAATGCTCACTTGAAGAAAATATCAGGCGAATTCAATTGGAAGAACGAGACATGAAACGAAAGCCGCGCGATCCTGAAATGGCAAAAAGGAACCAAAGCGAGGCCAAAACGCTTTATGGCGGTGATGCCGTCAATTTACTCAAGATCGACACAACAGGAATGACGCCGTCAGCCTCAGGCAACGCGATTAGGAACTGGCTACGAACAATCTGAGGCGTGGTTACTGGCGGATTCTGAGCCGTGTTCATCACGCGCGCTAAGCTCACTTTCCAATCTGCGCTCGCAGATTCTCTAATCCATTCGGTGACAGTGCAGGTATTTGGTCGCTTGGTAATATTTTAAGTTTGAAATTTTAGACTTGAAGCAAATTCGGAAACATGGTTCGCTGGTCCTGTTCGCATCTCGTGGAGGATCAGATGAGGATTGCTTGTTTGGGCGGTGGGCCGGCCGGGCTCTATTTCGCAATTTCCATGAAATTGCGCGATCCTTCCCATGAGATCGTCGTGCTTGAGCGCAATCGCGCCAACGACACATTCGGCTGGGGCGTGGTCTTGTCCGATGATGCGCTCAGCCGCATGCAGGACAATGACCCGGTCAGTACGGAAACCATTCGAAATCATTTCGCCTATTGGGATGACATTGCCGTAGAGCATAACGGCGTCAGAACCGTTTCCGGAGGACATGGGTTTGCAGGCATTGGCCGCAAGCAGATGTTGATCCTGTTGCAGGACCGGGCGCGTGAGCTCGGTGTCGAAATGCGATTTGAGACCGAGTTCGAAGACGCCGAAACGTTTCGCAAGGACTACGATCTGGTCGTCGCGTCGGACGGCATCAACTCGAGAGTTCGCGGCGAATACGAGGACGTTTTCAAGCCGGACATCGACACACGGCTTTGCAAGTTCATCTGGCTCGGCACGCATCAGAAATTCGATGACGCCTTTACCTTCATCTTCGAAAAAACCGAGCATGGATGGGTGTGGGCGCATGTCTATCAGTTCGACGACAACACGGCGACGTTCATCGTCGAATGCCTGCAGCCGACCTGGGACGGCTGGGGCTTTGCGGATATGTCGAAGGAAGAAACCGTTGAGACGTGCCGCAAGATATTCGAAAAGTACCTTGGTGGTCACGACCTCATGTCCAACGCGGCCCATCTGCGTGGCTCTGCCGTCTGGATGAACTTCCCGCGTGTTATCTGCGAAAAGTGGTATCACGAGAACGTCGTGCTGATGGGTGACGCTGCTGCAACCGGCCACTTTTCCATCGGTTCCGGATCAAGGCTTGCATTCGACAGCGCGATTGCGCTGGCTGACTATCTGCACAGCGAGCCGGACATGCAGCAGGCCTTCCAGCGTTACCAGGACGAGCGGCGTCTCGAGGTTCTGCGGCTGCAATCAGCGGCCCGCAACTCGCTTGAGTGGTTCGAAAATGTCGAGCGCTATCTCGATCAGGACCCTGTCCAGTTCAATTACAATCTGCTGACGCGGTCCCAGAGGATCAGCCACGAAAACCTGCGCCTGCGCGATCCCGAGTGGCTTGAATCGGCCGAACGCTGGTTTATGGACCAGGCGGGTGTCTCACCCAATGCTCCGGTGCGTGCACCCATGTTCACGCCGTTCAAGCTGCGCGACATGTCGCTGAAAAACCGGATCGTCGTCTCGCCGATGGCACAGTACAAGGCGGTCGACGGCACACCCACCGACTGGCACCTGATCCATTACGGCGAACGGGCAAAGGGCGGTGCCGGTCTTGTCTATGTCGAGATGACCTGTGTCAGCGCCGAAGGCCGGATCACGCCCGGCTGCCCGGGCCTTTATGCACCGGAACACGAGGCGGCCTGGAAGCGCCTCACCGATTTCGTGCACACGGAAACCGACGCAAAGATCTGCTGCCAGATCGGACACTCGGGCCGGAAAGGCTCGACCCAGATCGGCTGGGAAGGTATGGACGAACCGCTGCCTGGCGGAAACTGGGACATTGTCTCCGCCTCCCCGATCCCCTGGTCCGGAAAGAACGCCATTCCGCGTGAAATCACCAGATCGGAAATGGCGGAGATCAAAGACCAGTTCGTCCAGGCAGCTGAAATGGCAGAGCGCGCAGGCTTCGACATGATCGAGCTCCATGCCGCCCATGGTTACCTGCTCTCGTCGTTCATTTCGCCGGTATCCAATGTGCGCAGCGATGAATACGGCGGCTCGCTGGACAATCGGATGCGCTGGCCGCTCGAGGTCTTCCAGGCAATGCGCACGGTATGGCCGCAGGAAAAGCCGATGTCCGTTCGCATATCGGCCAACGACTGGGTCGGCGCAGAAGGCATCACACCCGAGGACGCCGTTTTGATTGCAAAAATGTTCAGGGAGGCCGGCGCTGACCTGATCGATGTTTCCGCGGGCCAGACAACGCCGGACGCCAAGCCGGTTTATGGCCGCATGTTCCAGACACCGTTCTCCGATCAGATCCGCAACGAAGGTGGGATGCAGACCATGGCCGTCGGGAACATCTACGAGGCCGATCATGCCAATTCGATCCTGATGGCGGGCCGTGCTGATCTTGTGGCGGTCGGGCGTCCGCATCTGGCCGATCCCTACTGGACGCTGCACGAAGCCAGCCGGATTGGCGACCGAAACGCGACGGACTGGCCGCTTCCCTACCTTGCTGGCCGTGATCAGGCCTGGCGGCTTGCGGACCGTGACGCGGAGACCTTGAGGGCATGAGCGTCGCGGACCGGCACATTCTTGTCACCGGTGGCGGCAGCGGCGTCGGGGCGGCCTGTGCCCGGCTTCTTGCTGACGGCGGTGCCAGGGTCACGATCCTTGGCCGGACCGAAGCAACACTGGCAACACAATCCCTGCCCTTCCAGGTGTGCGACGTGACGAATGCAGACGCTGTCGAAACGGCTGTTCGAAACGCCCGTGAGCACGCTGGACCGATCGACGTCGTCATCGCGAATGCCGGAGCTGCCGAGAGCGTGCCCTTTGCCAAGATGAAGCCGCAGGTTCTGCAAGACATGCTGGCCGTCAATTTGATCGGTGTCTCCAATGTCTGGCAAACTGCCTTGGCGGACATGAAGGCATCTGGTTGGGGCCGGATGATCGCAATCGCCTCGACGGCCGGCTTGAGAGGCTATCCCTATGTGAGCGCCTATTGCGCCGCGAAACATGCCGTCGTCGGGCTGACGCGTGCACTCGGCAAGGAACTCGCCAGGACCGGGATCACCGTCAACGCGATCTGCCCGGGATTTGTCGAGACGCCGATGCTGGAGCGCTCTTTGGAAAACATCATCGAAAAGACGGGGCTCAGCCGCCAGGAGGCGGAAGACACGCTGAAGGCCGACAATCCGCAGGGCCGCTTTATTCAGCCGGATGAGATTGCCGAAATGGCGCTGTGGCTCTGTTCCGATGGCGCCAGGTCCGTCAATGGCCAGGCCCTCAGCTTGTCGGGAGGGGAACTATGACCGCTGTTTCAGAGCCGCTCTCCAAGGCGCGCTTGCGTGTCTGGTTGAAGCTGCTGAAAACATCCAACGGCATTGAAGCAGAGATCCGGCGCAACCTTCGCGACCGGCACAACACAACGCTGCCGCGCTTCGACGTCATGTCTGCCCTCGCCCGCTTCCCCGAGGGTCTCAAGATGAGCGATCTCTCTACCTACCTGAAGGTTTCAAACGGCAACGTTACCGGCATTGTCGACAAGTTGACGGAAGAAGGCATGGCGCAGCGCGTTGCCGTTCCAGGCGACAAACGCGCCCAGGTTGCCCGGTTGACCGAAAAGGGCAAGACCGAGTTCGAGAAACTTGCCAGTCATCACGAAAACTGGATCGATACGCTGCTTGACGGTCTCAGCCTGGAAGACCTCGAAACCCTGTCGGACACGCTCGAAAGAGTTCTTGCCCAAAGCACGGAAAAGGAGCGCGCTGATGCGTAGCGACGTCGAGCATTTTCGTTGTGAGATTGAAGGCGGCATCGCTCGGATCGCCCTGGACCGGCCGGAGCGCAAGAACCCCCTCACCTTCGAAAGCTATGCCGAGCTGCGTGACTGGTTCCGCGATCTTCATTATGCCGACGATGTGCATGCCGTGGTGATCTTGCCAAACGGTGGCAATTTCAGTTCTGGCGGTGACGTTCACGACATCATTGGTCCACTGACGCGCATGTCGATGAAGGAGCTTCTCGCCTTTACGCGCATGACCGGCGATCTGGTCAAGGCAATGCTGGGCTGCGGCAAACCGGTGATCGCGGCTGTTGACGGCATCTGTGCAGGCGCCGGAGCCATCATGGCTATGGCGTCTGATCTGCGCATCGCGACCCCGGACGCCAAGGTCGCTTTCCTGTTCAATCGGGTCGGCCTTGCAGGCTGCGACATGGGCGCCTGTGCCATCCTGCCAAGGATCATCGGCCAGGGGCGAGCTGCTGAACTTCTTTATCTCGGCCGTTCCATGAAGGCGGAAGAAGGGCATGCCTGGGGGTTCTTCAATTCGATCGTCACCGCTGAAGAACTCGAAGGTGCTGCCATGGAACTTGCTCGGCGAATTGCCGCCGGTCCGACATTCGCCAATTCCATGACCAAGACGATGCTGGCGCAGGAATGGTCGATGAGCGTTGAACAGGCGATCGAAGCGGAAGCGCAGGCCCAGGCGATCTGCATGCAGGGAAATGATTTCCGCCGTGCCTACGAAGCGTTCGTCGCCAAGGAAAAACCGGTTTTCGAGGGTGACTGATGGCTGACAGGACCTTCCTCAACTGGCCTTTTTTCGACGACCGGCACCGGGTCCTGGCCGGCGAGTTGGAGAATTGGTCAAAAACCCATCTTGCACACCTTGATCACGGCGACACTGACGGGCTTTGCAAGCAGCTCGTCACCGATCTAGGCGACGCCGGCTTTCTCAAACATACCGGATCACCGGAGGGTACGCTGGACGTGCGCAGCCTCTGCCTGATCCGCGAGACATTGGCGCGGCATGATGGGCTCGCCGATTTCGCCTTCGCGATGCAGGGTCTCGGCACCGGCGCCATTTCCCTGTTCGGAACTGACGCGCAAAAGGAAGAATGGCTGCCACTCACCCGTAGCGGCAAGGCGATCTCCGCTTTTGCCCTGACAGAACCGCAATCGGGGTCTGATGTCGCCAACTCGACGATGACTGCTGAAGACGATGGCGACGCCTATGTGCTTAACGGCGAAAAGACCTGGATCTCGAATGGCGGCATCGCCGATATCTATACGCTTTTTGCCCGGACCGGCGAGGCGCCGGGAGCCAAGGGCCTGTCAGCCTTTGTGGTGACGCCGGACATCTCGGGTTTTGAAGTCACCGAACGCCTTGACACCATCGCCCCTCATCCGCTGGCAACGTTGCGCTTTACGGACTGCCGCGTGCCAAAGACAAATCTGATCGGAGACACCGGGGCCGGCTTCAAGATCGCGATGTCCGTGCTCGACATCTTCCGCTCGACGGTCGCTGCGGCAGCCCTTGGATTTGCCCGGCGGGCACTTGACGAGGCCCTTGAGCGCGTAACGACAAGGAAGATCCAGGGCGCACCGCTTTTCGATCTGCAGCTTGTTCAGGGGCACATTGCCGACATGGCGCTCGACATAGATGCGGCCGCGCTCCTGATCTACCGGGCGGCCTGGACCAAGGACAGCGGCGCCCCCAGGATCACACGGGAAGCCGCCATGGCGAAACTGTTCGCAACAGACCAGGCGCAGCAGGTGATCGACAAGGCTGTACAGCTCCACGGCGGAGACGGTGTGCGGTCGGGCACCACGGTTGAAAAACTCTACCGCGAGATCCGGGCCTTGCGCATCTACGAAGGCGCGTCGGACGTCCAGAAGATTATTATTGCGCGCCAGACCATGCAGCAATCAAGCTGACTTCCAGGAAGAAAGTGAGACAGGACCATGACCAACAAACTTGACGGCGGCATCACACCGAATGGCGAAGGGTTCAACGGTGTAACGCTCAATATTCTCGGACAGACCTATTATCCAAAGGCCTGGTGTGAAAGCACGTTTGCGTTCGAGACCAATTCCATGCCGGGCCAGTTCGTGCCGGTGCACGTTCATCCGACCCAGGACGAATTCATCCTGGTGCAGGAAGGTGAACTTGACCTCAAACTTGACGGCCAATGGGTCAAGGCCCGCGCCGGGGATCTTGTCCGCATGCCGAAGGGCGTCCCCCACGGCTATTTCAACAAGTCCGAAAGCCCCTGCCGCGCCCTTTTCTGGGTGTCGCCGGCCGGCAAGCTCAAGGAACTGTTCGACGAGTTGCACGAGATGACGGATGTGGAGGCTGTCGTGCGCGTCTCGGCCGAGCACGACGTCGATTTTCTGCCACCCGAAGCCAACGACTAGAAGGACCTGTTCGTCATGGCCGGTGCGCTCTCGCCTTCAGCTCATGTGGATTCGTTTTCACGCGACAACCTTCCGCCGGAAGATCAGTGGCCGGAGTTTTTGCTGGATGGCTTCGACTATCCGGAACGGCTCAACGCGGCCGTTGAGCTGACGGACAAGATGGTTGAAAAGGGCTTCGGCGATCACACCGCGCTGATCGGAAACGGCCGGCGGCGGACCTACAAGGAGCTGACGGACTGGACCAACCGGCTGGCCCATGCCCTCACCGAAGACCTTGGTGTGAAGCCCGGCAACCGCGTCCTGATCCGCTCGGCCAACAATCCCGCGATGGTCGCCTGCTGGCTTGCGGCGACCAAGGCCGGAGCCGTCGTCGTCAATACCATGCCGATGTTGCGCGCCGGGGAACTGACCAAGATCGTCGACAAGGCCGAAGTGGAGTTCGCTCTCTGCGACACGCGTCTGATGGACGAACTCGTCGCTTGCGCCAAGACCTCTTCCTTCCTGAAGAAAGTCATCGGCTTCGACGGCACGTCCAACCACGACGCCGAGTTGGATCGCCTGGCGCTGGAAAAAGCGGTCGGTTACGAGGCAGTGCCAACCGGCCGCGACGACGTTGCGCTTCTCGGCTTTACGTCAGGATCCACCGGAACGCCCAAGGCGACGATGCATTTCCATCGGGACATCCTGATCATTGCAGATGGCTATGCCAAGGAAGTCCTGGGTGTCGGACCGGATGATGTATTCGTCGGCTCGCCTCCCCTTGCCTTCACATTTGGTCTCGGCGGTCTTGCGGTCTTCCCGCTGCGCTTCGGTGCAGCGGCGACACTTCTGGAAAGCGCCACACCGCCCAACATGATCGAGATCATCCAGAAGTACAAAGCCACGGTCTGCTTTACCGCTCCGACGGCCTACCGGGTCATGCTTCAGGCCATGGAGGAAGGGGCCGATTTGTCCTCGCTCCGGGCAGCCGTTTCTGCCGGCGAAACCTTGCCGGCTCCCGTTTATGAAGCCTGGATCGAAAAAACCGGCAAGCCGATGCTGGACGGTATCGGCGCGACAGAGATGCTGCATATTTTCGTTTCCAACCGTTTTGACGATCACAAGCCCGCCTGCACCGGAAAACCGGTGACAGGCTACGAAGTCAAAATACTGGATGCAGCGGGCAAGCCGGTTCCGCCTGGCGAAGTCGGCCGGTTGGCCGTGCGCGGACCGACCGGATGCCGCTACCTCGCCGACGAGCGCCAGCAGGACTACGTTGTCGATGGCTGGAACATTACCGGCGACAGTTTCTCCATGAGCGAAGACGGCCATCTCCACTTCGCAGCGCGCAACGACGACATGATCATCTCCTCCGGCTACAACATCGCCGGTCCGGAAGTCGAGGCGGCACTCCTGTCACATCCGGCAGTCCAGGAATGCGCCGTCATAGGTGTCGCCGATGAAGCCCGCGGTGCAATTGTGGAGGCCCATGTTGTCCTCAGCAGCGGTACGGATCCCGGCGAAGCGACGACAAAGGACCTTCAGGATCACGTCAAGGCGGCCATTGCCCCTTTCAAGTACCCGCGGTCCATTGTCTTTACCGACAGCCTGCCCAAAACCGAGACCGGCAAGATCCAACGCTTCCGGCTTCGCAAGACCGAATAGATAAAGTAATCATCTGCGTTGGGGCACGTGGACGACGGAGAAACCAAAAGCCCCGCAATCGGTGTCCGGCAACAGAAGACACCGATCTAAAAAAACTCAACGGGAACAGCATTCAAGAGACCAATAGGAGCAAGAAATGAAATTCACGACGATGGCGGCGACAGTCGCTCTGGCAATCGGCATAACCGGCGCTCAGGCCGAACCGGTCAAGGTCGGCATGATCACCACGCTTTCAGGTGGTGGCGCCGGTCTCGGCATTGATGTGCGCGATGGTTTCATGCTCGCGGTGAAACAGGCCGGCAACCCGGATCTTGAAGTCATCGTCGAGGACGACCAGCGCAAGCCCGACATTGCGGTGCAATTGGCCGACAAGATGGTCCAGTCCGAAAAGGTCGATGTCCTGACGGGCATCATCTGGTCGAACCTCGCCATGGCGGTCGTTCCCTCGGTCACCGCCCAGGGCAAATTCTACCTGTCGCCGAACGCGGGCCCGTCCGCGCTGGCGGGCAAGGGCTGCCATCCGAACTATTTCAACGTCGCCTGGCAGAATGACAACCTGCATGAAGCCGCTGGGGCCTACGCCAAGGAAACCGGCTACAAGAACAGCTTCATCCTTGCGCCGAACTATCCCGCCGGAAAGGATGCCCTGACCGGTTACAAGCGCTTTTACGGCGGTGACCTTGCAGGCGAGATCTACACCAAGCTCGGCCAGACCGACTATGCGGCCGAACTTGCCCAGATCCGCGCCTCGGGCGCTGACAGCGTCTTCTTCTTCCTGCCCGGCGGCATGGGCATCTCGTTCCTGAAGCAATATGCCGACAGCGGCATTGATTTGCCGGTGGTTGGTCCTGCTTTCTCGTTCGACCAGGGCATCCTGCAGGCCGTTGGCGATGCGGCACTGGGCGTGAAGAACACCAGTCAGTGGAACAAGGACATCGACAATGAAGCCAACAAGGCCTTCGTCGAAGCGTTCCAGGCCGAATATGGCCGCCTGCCGTCGCTTTACGCCTCACAGGGCTATGACACGGCGAACCTTCTCCTGTCGGCAATGGCCAAGGCGGACGTGAAAGATGCCGATGCCTTCCGCGCGGCTCTGAAGGAAGCAGACTTCGCTTCGACCCGCGGTGACTTCAAATTCGGCCCGAACCATCACCCGATCCAGGACATTTACGTCCGTGAAGTCATCAAGGAAGGTGACGTGTTCACGAACAAGATCCTCGCAGCCGCGCTTACCGATCATGCAGACGCCTATGCTGGCGAGTGCAGCATGTAAGCGATCTCCACAATTGCCCTGCCGGCCTTGCGCCGGGAGGGCATAGGGGCTGAATTTCCATGTCATTTTTGTTGCTCATAGAGCAGGTCCTGAACGGCCTGCAATTCGGCATCATGCTCTTTTTGATGGCTGCCGGCCTGACGTTGATCTTCGGCGTCATGGGGCTCATCAACCTTGCGCACGGATCGCTCTATATGATCGGGGCCTTTTGCGCTGCAGCCGTTGCCGCCGCGACAGGCTCGTTTCTTCTGGGGCTTGTCGCCGCGCTCGCAGGCGCTGCGGCGGCGGGTGCGCTGGTGGAACTGGTCGTTATCCGCCGGCTTTACGACAAGGATCACCTGGACCAGGTGCTCGCAACATTCGCACTCATCCTGATTTTTTCGGAAGGAACACGCTGGGTCTTCGGGTCGTTCCCGCTGTTCCTCGATGTCCCCGACTTCCTCTCCGGCCCTGTGACCTTGCCCGGCGGGATCGAATATCCGCTGTACAGACTGGCGCTCATCGTCGTCGGCCTTCTCGTTGCGCTTGGTCTCTACCTGCTCATTTCCAGAACACGCCTCGGTATTCAGATCCGCGCCGGCGAAAACGACCGTGAGATGATCGCCGCCCTCGGCATCGATATCGCCAAGCTCTACACGATCGTCTTCGCCCTTGGCGCGGCACTGGCCGGATTGGCCGGCGCGCTTGTGGGCGCGATCCAGTCTGTCCAGGTCGGCATGGGGGAACCGGTCCTTATTCTTGCATTTGTCGTTATCGTCATCGGCGGCATCGGCTCGATCAAGGGCGCCCTGGTCGGCGCCATTCTCGTCGGCCTCACCGATACGCTCGGAGGCATCTTCCTGCCTGAAGCGCTGAAGCTTTTTCTCGATCCATCGACCGCAACATCGGTGGGCTCATCACTCGCCTCAATGGCCATCTACATTCTTATGGCCGCTGTCCTGATCCTGCGTCCTGCCGGTCTGTTCGGAGCACGCGCATGATCCGGGAAACATATCTGAACGCGTTGACACTCGGGCTCTTCGTCCTCATCCCGGCCTGGGCGCTCATGGCCGACGAGCCCTTTACAATCACCCTGATGACCCGGGCCGCGATCTTCGCCATCGCCGCCATCGGGCTCAACATTGCACTCGGCATCGGCGGTCTTGTCAGCCTCGGGCATGCGGTCTTCTTCGGGATCGGCGGTTACGCGATGGGCATTCTCGCCTATCACGCACAGACCTATACGCCTGTTGCCGAATGGCCGTTTCTGATCGACGGCACCAAGTCGATGCCGATCATCTGGCTTGTCGCGGTGATCGTCTCCTCGCTTGCCGCGTTCGTCATCGGATCGCTGTCGCTGAGAACGACCGGTGTCTATTTCATCATGATCACGCTCGCCTTCGGCCAGATGTTCTTCTTCTTCACGATCTCCTGGGCGGAATACGGCGGTGAGGACGGGCTGTCGATCTATCTTCGCAACGGCTTTCCCGGCCTGAACACGCTTGCCCCGATCCAGTTCTACGGCCTGTGCCTTGTGATCCTGTGCCTGGTGCTTTTGTTCACCTGGCGGCTGTCAAAATCGCCCTTCGGTCTGGCGCTGAATGCCGCCCGTCAGGCACCGGTACGTGTGGAAACCGTCGGCCTCGATCCGACGCGCCTGAAGCTGATCGCCTTTGTCATCTCGGGCGCAATCACAGGTCTTGCTGGCGCACTCTTTGCCGATCTCAACCGCTTTGTCAGCCCGACCATGTTCAGCTGGCAGACCAGCGGCGAGATCATGATCTTCCTGATCCTCGGAGGCGTCGGACGCCTTTACGGTCCGGTGATCGGTGCGCTCGCCTATGTTGCGCTGGAACACTGGCTCGGCGGGCTCAGCGACTACTGGCACATTTATCTCGGTATCCTGCTCTTGCTCATCGTCCTGTTCGGCCGGGGCGGCCTGATCGGGCTGGCGTCCGGGAGGAAGGTTGCCCATGACTGAGTTCGTTCTTGAAACGCAGGATATCTGCAAGAGCTTCGGGGCGCTCAGGGCCAGCCGGAACATCTCCATCGGACTGAAAGCAGGCGAAATCCATGCAGTCATCGGTCCGAACGGCGCAGGAAAGACAACGCTCATCGGCCAGATTTGCGGCACGCTCAAGCCGGACTCCGGGTCCGTCAGGCTGCTCGGCGAGGATGTCACGCAACTGGCAACGCGGGAACGTGCGCGGCTCGGACTGGGCCGCACCTTTCAGATCTCCTCGCTGGCGATGGAAGACACGGTTCTGCAAAATGCGGTTCTCGGCGCGCTCGGCGCGGCAGGCAATCCCTGGCGCTTCTGGCAGGACGCCTTGAAAGACAGGGCCCTTCGCGAAAAGGCAGAGAGTGCTCTTGAGCGGGTCGGGTTGCAGGATCACGCACGAACCCGCACGGCAGAGCTCAGCCACGGGCAGCGCCGCCAGCTGGAAGTGGCGGTGGCTCTCACCAAGGAACCGCGGGCCTTTGTCATGGACGAGCCGATGGCCGGAATGGGTTCAGAAGGGTCGAAGCGGCTGACGGAGTTTCTGGACGAACTGCGCTCGGAAGCTCCGATCCTTCTGGTCGAACATGACATGGACGCGGTCTTTGCCCTCGCCGACAGGATCAGCGTGCTCGTTTACGGCGAGGTCATCGCTACCGGAACGGTCGATGAAATCCGCTCCGACGCCGCCGTGCGAGAAGCCTATCTGGGGGAAGACGCATGAGCCTTTTGACCATTTCAAATGTCACGGCTTCTTATGGCGCCAGCCAGGCCCTGTTCGGCGTCGATCTTGAAATTGACGAGGGTGAAGTGCTTGCGCTTCTCGGGCGCAACGGTATGGGCAAGAGCACGACGGTCAAATGCATTTGCCGCATGCTGTCTTCGACCGGAGCCCTGACATTCGACGGTCATGATCTGACGAGGCTCCCCAGCCACCGGGCTGCCCGGCTTGGCCTGGGCCTTGTGCCGGAGGGCCGGCGCTGTTTCGGCAACCTGACGGTTCTTGAAAATCTGATCGCAGCCGCGCGTCCCGGCCATTGGACGTTCGAGCGTGTCACCGAGTTCTTCCCCCGGCTGGGCGAACGGCGCAATCAGCACGCCTCCTCGCTCTCGGGCGGCGAGCAACAGATGCTGGCGATTGGCAGAGCGCTGATGACCAATCCGAAACTGCTTATTCTGGACGAGGCAACAGAGGGTCTCGCACCGATCATTCGCCAGGAAATCTGGTCCGTGATCCGCAAGCTGAAGGCCGAAACCGGGCTCTCCATCCTCGTCATCGACAAATCGATCCGTGAATTGAAGGAAGTGTGCGACAGCGCAGTCATTTTGGAGCGCGGCAAGACCGTCTGGTCCGGATCAATCACGGATCTGACCGACGACATCACCACCACCTATATCGGCGTATGAAACATCCAGGGAAAGTCTGAAGCCATGCCATCGAAACTCATTCAGCCCGAGGGTTGGGCTCCTGCCAAGGGATACGCAAACGGAATGCTGACCAATGGTCGGACGTTGCATATCGGCGGACAGATCGGCTGGAACAAGAATCAGGTTTTCGAAAGCCACGACTTCATCGGTCAGATGGAACAAACGCTTACCAACATCGCCGAAATCGTCAGGGATGCTGGTGGCGAGGTCACTGACATTGTTCGCCTGACCTGGTTCATCACCGACAAACGCGAATACCTTGCCCGGCAAAAAGAAGTTGGCCAGGCCTACAGGCGCGTTTTCGGCCGGCATTTCCCGGCCATGTCCGTCGTCGTTGTTGCGGGGCTCATTGAAGATGACGCGCTGATCGAAATCGAGGCCACAGCTCAGCTCGACTGAAGGCGCGATGGACTAAACCTTCGTTATCGTTTCCAGAATTTCCGAGACACCAGCCCGCATCGCCTGCATGGTCGATTTCAGAATAGTCAGCCTGTCGAACACGTTCGGATCGTCGTCGAGCGTCTTTCTGAGCGATGCCCCAAAGGTCTGACGCAACTCGGTTCCAAGATTGAACTTGCAGACGCGGGTTTCCCGCGCGAGACGGCGGCGGATCTCAGGTGGAATGCCGCTGCCGCCGTGCAGAACCAGCGGTTTTGAGGTGGCCTGCTCGATGGCATAAAGGGCGTCAAAGTCGATCCCGTCGGTCTTTTCCGTCTGCAGATGCACGTTGCCGACCGAGATCGCAATGGCATCGGCGCCGCTTTCCCGGTCGAAACGCGCCGCTTCCTCCGGATCGGTAAAGGCAGAAGCGGCCCCTTCCGCGTATCCGACATAGCCGACCTCTCCTTCCACCGAAACACCGGCGGCATGGGCTTCTTCAACAAGGCCCGCGGTCAGCTCGATATTTTGCGAGATTGGCAGTTTCGACCCGTCAAACATGACGGAGGTGAAACCGTGATCAATGCCACTCCGGCAGTCTTCGACCGTATAACCGTGATCGAGATGCGTAACGACCGGCACGCTCGCCTGGTCCGCAAGATGGCGCATCATCTTGCCGATGACCGGCACGGGAATATGCGCCCTGCATCCGGGACCGGCTTGCAGGATAACCGGGCATCCTGCCTCCTCGGCGGCTTCAACGAAGGCAACAGCATCTTCCCAGCCGAGCACGACCAGCCCGGCAAGTGCATAGCCGCCACGTTCGGCAGGCTCGAGAACCTCCGCGAGGGTCGCTGCGGTCATTTGAACTTCGCGATCATGTCCTTGATGCCGGGTATCGTCTCGATCTGCCAGGCGTGGTCAGGCTGGAAGTACTGAACCAGGGAGCGCTGCGAGAGACCGCCGAGAATGGTGAAGTAGTACATTTCGTATCCGGGCGCGACCACGCAGGGGTGATAGCCCTTGTCGAGCACGATCGTCGACCCGTCGACAATATGATAGGCATCGCCAACCGCTCCGTCCTCGCGCTGAACGAGCTGCAAGCCGAACCCCTTGTTGGGGCGGAACCGGAAATTGTAGGTTTCGTCGTGCCGGCTTTCTTCCGGAATTCGGTCGGTGTCATGCTTGTGCGGCGGGAAACCGGACCACCCCCCTTGCCCGACAGTGAACAGTTCGGAAACAAGCAGGCGGCCGACTTTGTCGTGATACTTGGTTCCGAGAATGTGCTTGATCTTGCGGTGGGTCTTGGTGTCGTCCGACCCGTACTGGACGAGATCGATATCGGCGGCACGCACGTCAAACGGCTCCAGCACCTTGTCGTATTTCGCACCGGCGATGAAGACTTCCGCGTCATCGCTGACACACACGAGCCGTGCTTTTGCACCGCTCGGGACGTAAACCCCTTCCGGCTCGCCGTCCCACACATCGCTGCCGCGATTTCCCAACGCAGCAAAGGCGACGCCTTCGACATCGACGTCGACGCTGCCCGTTGCAGGAACGATCGCCGTCTCATAGCCCGGCACGCTGTATTCGAACGCCTGGCCGCGCGCCAGTTTGACGATGTTGAAATAGTTCAGCGGGACCCTGCTGTCCTCGACATCGATGATGGCCTTGTTTTCGTTGTCATAGGGAGGAAAATGCATCTTGTGTCTCCTCAGGACTGTGGGGCTGAGTGTCTGGAAAGAAAGGCGTCGAGTTCGGCCGGTGTCGGCATCGCAGGTGCGCATCCGAATTTCGACACAACCATTGCTGCGGCGGCCGATCCCCTGAGGATGGCCTCCTTCAGGGATAATTCGGCCGCAAGCGAAGCCATTAGTGAAGCCATGAAGGCATCGCCTGCTCCCATCGGCTTGAGCGCTTCGACCGCAAAAATCCCGGTTTCGAAAGAGCCCTCGCTTGAGAAAACCAACGATCCGCGCTCGCCCATCTTGTAGATTGCGGTCTTGTCGGCAGTGCTCAGGCTTCGGGCAAGATTAAGCCCGTCGTCGTGGGTGCCATTGGCGACAACCGCAAATTCGTCGTCATTGCCGACGACAATATCCGCAGCCTCAATCGCGGCCCTATAGGTTGCCGCTGCCTCGTGTGCGCTTGGCCAGGAATAGGGACGGTAGTCCAGATCGATCACCACCAGAGTCCCGGCGCGTCGTGCATGTTCCATGGCCCGAAGTGTTGCTTCCCTCGACGGATTGGCGGCGAGCGCGGTCCCTGTCAGGATGAGGGCATCAAAGTCCCCGAAAGGCACTGCAAGTACCTGCTCCTCGCTCAAAAGAAGATCTGAGGCATTGTTCCGGTAGAGCGTGTTCTGAGTGTTTTCGATCCGGGTTTCAGTGACCGCAAGCGAGGTCCGCGATTCTCCGCTGAGCACGCGGACGTGTTCCGACCCGATGCCGTATTTTGTCAGTTCATTGAGCACGAAACGGCCAATGGCATCGTCGGAGACACAGGTCAGCAGACTGACCGACAGCCCGTGGCGGGCAAGGCCGGCCGCAATGTTGCCGGAAGAACCGCCCAGAGCTGTGGAGAAACGGGCAGCGTGCTCGGCCTCCGCGCCCGGCGGATCGGCGTAAAGATCCATTCCCGCGCGCCCGAGAACCACGAATTTCGATCGCGGATTTAGGTAGGTCGGCAAGATCAGACGCCTTTTCTCTGGGGAGCTCGTCCGGCTTCCCAGTCTTCATGCGCCTTGCGGACCTTTTCGCTATTGGAAACCTCCGGTGTGCCGACTTCCCACCAGGCGTGACCTTCCTGGGTCCAGCCATCAAATGCGTCGACTTTCAGCGAAATGACATAAGTTCGGTCGGACTGCTTGGCCCTTCCAAAGGCCTCCTTCAGATCGCCGATCGAATGGACCGTTTCCGCATTTGCGCCCATTGAGCGGGCATGGGCTTCGAAATCGACGGCGAAAGGTTCGACGGCTAACTTACAATCGGAGATAAGGTTGTTGTAGCTTTCATTGCCTGTGTTGTTCTGCAGTTTGTTGATGACGGCAAAACCGCCATTGTCACAGACAACGACAATCATCTTCGCGCCGGAAAGCACCGATGAATAGATGTCGGAATTGAGCAAGAGATACGACCCGTCACCGACGAAGACAATGGTTTCCTTGTCGGGATGGCTTTCCATCTGACCGAGGCGCGCGCCCCAGCCGCCTGCAATTTCGTAGCCCATGCAGGAAAAGCCGAATTCAACGTCGACACTACCGAGGGATTTCGTGCGCCAGTTGGCGGTCACCTCCGCGGGCAACCCGCCGGCTGCCGCGACAACCCGGTCATCAGCATCACAAATGTCATTGATTGCACCGATCACCTGGGCATAGGACATGGGCCTGTTGCTGCCGTCCTTTGCAGTCGGTGACGTGTTTTCATCAAGATAAGCATCCCATTCGCGCCGCTCCTGCGCCGCCTTTTGCAACCAGCCGGCAGGCGATGAGTAAGAGCCGAGAGCACTGGACAGAGCCGGCAGCGCAAGCTTGGCATCACCGACCACCGGCAGGGACATGTGCTTGCCGGCATCGTGCCGCCCGACATTAACCGCAACGATTTCGGCATCCGCTGCAAAAGCGGTCCAGGACCCGGTCGTGAAATCCTGAAGCCGGGTTCCGACCGCCAGGACGACATCAGCGTCCTTGGCAAGATTGTTGGCAGAATTGGAGCCGGTGACACCAATCGGACCGCAATTCAGGTCGTCCGAATAGACGAGATTGGCGCGCCCGGCGATGGTCTCGACCATCGGGATCTGGTGGCGATGCGCAAAGTCCTGCATTTCCGCCGTCGCCAGGGAATACTGAACGCCGCCGCCCGCAATGATCAGCGGGCGTTCTGCCGACTTCAGCTTTTCGGCAGCAGCTGCGAGTTCCCGGGCATCCGGCACTTGCCGGCGCAGATAGTGGGTTTTGGGCGCAAAGAACTTTTCCGGATAGTCATATGCCCATCCCTGTACGTCCTGCGGTAAGCCGAGAAACACCGGACCGCAATCTGCCGGATCGATCAGCGTGTTGAGTGCTGCAGGCAGCGACTGCAGCAATTGGGCCGGGTGGGTGATGCGATCCCAGTATCTGGTGACGCTTTTGAATGCGTCGTTCACCGAAAGACCGGGATTGCCTGGATGCTCGACCTGCTGGAGCACCGGGTCGGGCAGACGTGTGACGAAGGCATCTCCCGCCAGCATCAGCAGCGGCAAGCGGTTTGTGTGTGCGATGCCCGCTGAAGTCAGGAGGTTTGTCGTTCCCGGACCGGCCGAGGTTGTCGCAAACATGAACCGCTGACGCAGTTGCTGCTTGGCATAGCCGACGGCGGCCATGGCCATTGACTGCTCGTTCTGCCCTCGCCAGAGCGGCAGGGCCTCCCGATGCTCGTAGAGAGCCTCTCCCAGGCAGGTCACGTTGCCGTGCCCGAAAATTCCAAACCCACCGGCGCAGAATCTCACGGTTTGCCCGTTGATTTCGACATGTTGCGCAGACAGATAACGGACAAGAGCCTGCGCCATGGTCAGGCGAATTGTCTTCTGGGCCATAAGCCTCGACACCTCCCGGAACGGATTTTTTGAATGCGGTCCAAGGGACCCTTGACTGTGAAAGCTAATGGGTGTTTAGCTGTTTTGCAAGCGGTTGCAAAAATGGATCAAAAACGAATGGAAACGCGCGAGATTGGCATTGGCATTATCGGCGGCGGATATATGGGAAAGGCCCATTCCGTGGCCATGCATGCCGTTGGCGCGGTGTTCGCAACGAAACTGCGCCCGGTTCTGGAAATGATCTGCACGACCACGCCGGAGGGTGCTGCAAAAAAAGCGCGCGAACTGGGCTTCAAGCGCTCGACGTCTGACTGGCGGGAGTTGGTCAACGACCCCCGTGTCGAGGCAATCGTGATTGCATCGCCCCAGAACACGCACCTGGAAATCGCGACAGCGGCCTTTCAGCTCGGCAAACCGGTGTTCTGCGAAAAGCCGCTCGGTCAGAATCTCAGCCAGAGCCGCGACATGACTGCGGCGGCCAAGGTGTCCGGCTGCATCAACATGGTCGGCTTCAACTACATCCGCACGCCGGCTTCCCAGCTCGCGCGGGAAATTATTGAAGCCGGCGAGATCGGTGACGTCACCTATCTGCGCGGCGAACATACCGAGGACTTTTTCGCAGATCCGAACCTGCCAGGGACATGGCGCGCCGAGGGCCGGGCCAACGGCAACATGGGCGATCTGGCACCGCATATCATCAATGCCTCACAGGCCCTTGCCGGGCCCATGGAACGTGTACTTGCGGAGATTGACACGGTGGTCAAGGAACGCCCGTCCGACGAAGGCATGGTTCCGGTGACCAACGACGACCAGGCGCAGATCATGTGCAGGTTCGCCTCCGGCGCGCTCGGTGCGCTCTATATCAGCCGCACAGCGTGGGGCCGGAAAATGGGGTACGCCTACGATATTTTCGGCACCAACGGAGCCATCCGTTTCGATCAGGAAGATCAGAATGCGCTCTGGCTATACGAGGGCGGACAAAACCCGTCTCGCGAGGGTTTCCGGAAGATCTTCACAGGCCCGAACCACCCCGACTATGTGAATTTCTGCCTTGGAGCAGGTCACGGCACCGGGTATCAGGATCAGATTATCATTGAGGCCAAGGACTTCCTGACCGCCATAGAGACGGGGCAAAGCATCTGGCCGACTTTCGAGGACGGCCTTTATGTGAACCAGGTCATTGAAGCGGCCTGGCAATCGAACGACTCCAAAAGCTGGATCAATCTCGACGACGTCTAGGACACAGCGTCAGACAGATCGTCAAATCTGGAAAAAATCGAATGACCATCAAGATCGGAAACGCGCCCTGCTCCTGGGGTGTTGAATTCGCGGACGATCCGCGCAACCCGTCCTGGCAGACAGTATTGGATCAGTGCCGGGATGCCGGATACCGGGGCATTGAACTCGGCCCAGTGGGCTTCATGCCGGAAGACCCGTCCGAACTGGGCGATGCGCTGGCCGAGCGGGATCTGGAACTGATCGGCGGCGTTGTCTTTCGCCCCTTCCATGATCCGGCAAAGTGGGACGATGTCAAAGACGGATCGGTACGCACCTGCGAAGCACTCAAGGCTCATGGCGCGCGGCACCTTGTGCTGATTGATTCCATCTCGCCGCGAAGAGCGCCGACCGCAGGACGGCCTTCGGAGGCGGAACAGATGTCCGCAGCCGAATGGGCTGTATACCGCGACCGGATCCGCGACATCGCCAGGATGGGAACCGAGGAATACGGGCTCATCACCGCCATCCACCCGCATGCCGGCGGGTTTATGGACTTCGAAGATGAAGTCGAACGCCTGCTCGACGAAGTCGACGAGAGCCTGCTGAAAATCTGCCTCGACACCGGTCACAGCCATTATGCCGATTTTGATCCACTGGCATTCATGGATCGTCACATGGACCGGATTTCCTATATGCATTTCAAGGATATCGACCCGGAGGTGCGTCACAGGACGGTCACCAACAGGACGGATTTTTATGAGGCCTGCGGCGACGGCATTTTCTGCAATCTCGGCAAGGGGTCGGTCGATTTCCCGGCCGTGAAGGCCAAGCTTGAATCGGCAGGGTTCAAGGGCTGGTGCACGGTTGAACAGGACTGCGACCCCGAAAAGGCGCAGTCTCCCCTGGACGACGCCAGGGAAAACCGGACTTATCTTCACTCTATCGGCTTTGAGGTCGCGGCATGACCAGACTCAAATGGGGAATGATCGGTGGTGGCGAAGGCTCCCAGATCGGGCCTGCTCACCGGATCAGCGCTGCTTTGGACGGGCACTTTCACCTGACCGCCGGAGCCCTCGATATCGACCCGGCGCGCGGCAAGGCGTTCGCGTCAACGCTCGGCATTGCGGACGATCGCGCCTACGGCAACTGGCAGGAGATGCTGGAGGGCGAGCGCGCAAGGCCGGACCGTCTCGATCTGGTGACGATCGCGACACCGAACGCGACACACTACGAAATTTCACGCGCTTTCCTGGAAGCCGGCTTTCACGTGCTTTGTGAAAAACCGCTGACAATGACGGCAGAAGAAGCCGAGCATATCGTTGCCATTGCGAAGGAAAGCGGAAAGGTCTGCGCCGTCAACTATGGCTACAGCGGCTATCCGCTGGTGCGCCAGATGCGCGCCATGGTCGCCGATGGTGAGCTTGGCAAGGTTCGCATGATCAAGGCCGAGTTTGCCCACGGGTTCCACGCCGACGCGGACGAAGCCGACAATCCCCGGATCCGCTGGCGCTACGATCCGGACCAGGCCGGCACGTCGGCCGTGTTCGCCGATGCCGGCATTCACGCCTTTCACATGGCCTGTTTCGTCTCCGGACAAACCCCGGCGGAACTCTCCGCCGACTTTTCTTCCATGGTCGGAGACAGGCAGTTGGAAGACGACGCCATGATCAACATGCGCCTTTCTGAGGGCGCGGTCCTGAGGCTTTGGACCAGTGCAATCGCCGTCGGACGGATGCACGGTCTCACCTTGCAGGTTTTCGGGGAAAAAGGCGGGCTCTCCTGGCAGCAGCAGCATCCTGAACAGCTGCACTGGACACCACTAAACGGCCGGACACAGGTGCTTGAGCGCGGCGACGCCGCCCTGTCGCCACAGGCAGTCCGTGCCTCGCGCATTCCGATTGGCCACGCGGAAGGCATGCCGGTCGCCTTTGCCAATATCTACCATGATCTGGCCGACGTCTTGAGGGCGGAAAAGCATGGCCACGCGCCTGACCCTCACGCCCTCGACTACCCGACTGCCGTTGACGGGCTCTGGTCCATGCGCGCCATTGAAGCAGCAGCAAAATCGGCAAATTCCCGCGGCGCTTGGGTGGATCTTTAACGCAAATCCAGTGCGCCTCGCATGCTGAGACTAGGGACGCACCCTAGGACTTGGCGATCGGCCGCAACGACCCGCGGTCGACCACCGAACACGGAAACAGCCGGATTTCCGGGCTCCTGCCCGGATTTTCCACCATGCCGACAACAAGTTCGACCGAACTCATGATGATGTCGCGGATCGGCTGACGGATAGTTGTCAGCGAGTAGGCGTCCCAACCGGCCATTGCGATGTCGTTGAAGCCTAAAAATCCAATGTCTTCGGGGATCGATTTGCCGGCAGCGCGCGCTGCATCCATCGCGCCCATGCAGATCAGGTCGTCACCGCAAAACACCGCCTCGACGCGTGCATCGTCCAGCACCTCGCGCATCGCCTCGCGACCGGACTGATAAGTGTAGTTGTCAGCGTAACAAACCTTCGCGACCTTCAGGCCAAGTTCTGTTGCCAAGTTCAGGAACCCGGTTGCCCGGTCCTGTGTTGATGTCGCCGATTCAGGGCCGCCGAGCAGCGCGACGGTTTGATAGGAACGCTCGGCAAACGTCCGCGCCGCCATCGCGCCGCAGTGAATATTGTCGATCCCGACGACATGGACATTCGCATTTGCCTGGAATTTTCCGAATGTATGGATCACCGGAACACCGGCTGCCTGAAAAGCGGTTGCAAAGCTGGTCGGCAGCGTGGATGTGGCGACGATCACTCCGTCGACACTGTATTGCCTTAGCAGATCGACAATTTTTTTCGGCGACGTTTCTCCGGAGAGATTGACCAGCAGTGGACGCAGCTCGCGTTTCTGCAATTCGCTGGTAAAGAGGTCGAAGACATCCAGAAAGGCCGGATTCTGAAAGTTGTTGGCGACAAGACCGATCAGTTTCGTCCGGCTGGTCGCAAGGCTGCGCGCAATCAGTGACGGCTGGTATCCGAGTGACTTGGCCGCCTTTTCCACCTTTTCCCGCGTGCGTGCGGAAACGCTGGCGCCAACCGTGAAGGTTCGCGAAACCGCCGAGCGGGAAACACCTGCAAGTTCCGCGACATCCTTTAATGTTACTGCCAAGTCGCTTGTCCAAACAATTCAGCCACCGATCTCTTCGAAACTACACGAATGACAGACTCGGTCAATTTGTTTGCAACCGGTTGCAAAATTTTCCCGTTTGTGATTGTCTGATCTCAGGCACGGCTTCCAATGACAGAAGCCGCAATCACGTGCCTGCAGTTTGGGAGGAACGCATGAAGAAGACACTCATTGCGATGGCTGCTGCAGCTGTTGCATTTACGGGTTTTAGCGCGCCGTCGTTTGCGGAAGGCGAGCGTTTTGTATTGGTGAGCCACGCGCCTGACAGTGACAGCTGGTGGAACACGATCAAGAACGGTCTTGCGCTTGCTGGTGAGCAGGTTGGCGCTGAGGTTGAGTACCGCAATCCGCCGACGGGCGACATTGCCGACATGGCGCGCATTATCGAGCAGACGGCAGCGTCCAATCCTGACGGCATCATCACCACGCTTGCCGATCCGGACGTTCTGAACGGCCCGATCCAGAATGCGGTTGCCAAGGGCATTCCGGTCATCATCATCAATTCCGGCACGCCGGAGCAGGCCGCTGAGGTTGGTGCTCTGATGTATGTCGGCCAGCCTGAATATGATGCCGGCCTGGCGGCGGGCCAGCGCGCCAAGCGGGACGGTGTTGGTTCGTTCCTGTGTGTGAACCACGTTGTCTCCAACCCGGTTGTCGGCGAGCGCTGCCGCGGCTTTGCCGACGGTCTGGGCGTTGAGCTGGGCGACAGCATGATCGACAGCGGCCAGGACCCGGCCGAGATCAAGAACAAGGTCAAGGCCTATCTGTCGGCCAATCCGGATGTGGAAGCGATCCTGACGCTTGGCCCGACCTCTGCGGACCCGACCATCGGCGCGCTGCAGGAGATCGGCAAGGCGGGCGAGATCTATTTCGGCACGTTTGACCTGGGCACGGAGATCGTCAAGGGCATCAAGGACGGCACCATTCAGTGGGGCATTGACCAGCAGCCCTTCCTGCAGGCCTACCTGCCGGTGATCGTTCTGGCCAACTACCAGCGCTTTGGCGTTCTGCCGGGCAACAACATCAACTCCGGCCCGGGCTTCATCACCAAGGACGCCCTTGCCAAGGTTGAAGAGCACGCGGGCGAATACCGCTAACGGGTGCCGGGGCCGCAGCTTTTGCGGCCACCTGGAGAGGCGGATTGCCGCCTCTCCCTTTAAGGATCAAGCCCGGACTGGCTGAGGCCGTCCGGCCGACCAAACCAGGACAACAAGATCGTGCGGCAGGACCGCAAAGACGCGGCCGGTCCGAACGGCCCGCAGGAGGAACCCTATGGCTGAGACCCAAGAGACCGCCGCTCCCGGGGAGGCGCCCCAAAAGGCCCCTGAGAAGGATGAGCGCGTCCGCGAGATGTCGCCCTTGCGCAAGGCCCTGATCCGCCCCGAGTTGGGCGCCATCTGCGGCACGATCCTTGTGTTCATCTTCTTCCTCTCCATTGCCAGCGACAGCGGCATGTTCGCGCCTGAGGGCGTCATCAACTGGGGCACCGTCTCGGCCCAGTTCGCCATCATCGCCGTCGGCGCCTGCCTGTTGATGATCGCCGGCGAGTTCGACCTCTCCGTCGGCTCCATGATCGGCTTTTCCGGTATCATCATCGCCTTGATGAGCGTGCAGTGGGGCTTTCCCACCTGGTTTGCCATCCTGGTCGCCTTTGCCATGGCGCTCGCCATCGGTGCGCTCAACGGCTACCTGGTGGTCAAGACCGGCCTTCCCTCCTTCATCGTCACCCTCGCCTTCCTCTATATCCTGCGCGGCCTGACCATCTTCATTGCCATTGCCACCACCCGCAAGACCATCATCGGCGGTGTGCGCGATGCGGCCGAGGGCGATCCGATCGCCTGGCTGTTCGGCGGCAAGGTCTTCAACTGGCTGTTTGTCTGGCTGGCCGATCTGGGCGTGGTCGGCAAGTTCGTGGCCGGGCCCAAGGCGGGACAGCCCGTTGTGGAGGGCATTCCCATGCTGATGATCTGGGCCCTGATCCTGATCATCTTCGGCCATTTCCTTCTGACCCGCACCAAGTTCGGCAACTGGATCTTCGCCTCCGGCGGCGATGCCCAGGCGGCCCGCTATGTCGGTGTGCCGGTCAACCGGGTCAAGATCTCCATGTTCATGTTCACCGCCTTCTGCGCCACCGTCTTTGCCACCTGCCAGGTGATGGAGTTCGGCTCTGCGGCGGCCGACCGCGGCTTGCTCAAGGAGTTCGAGGCGATCATCTCCGTGGTCATCGGCGGGGCGCTCCTGACCGGCGGCTACGGCTCCGTCATCGGTGCCGCCCTCGGGGCACTGATCTTCGGCGTGGTCCAGCAGGGTCTGTTCTTTGCCGGCGTGGAGAGTTCGCTCTTCCGGGTCTTCCTGGGTGTGATCCTGCTCTTGGCTGTGATCCTCAACACCTATATCCGCCGCATGATCACAGGGGAGCGTTGACATGAGCGATGCACTCATTGAACTGGTCGATATCGAGAAGCATTTCGGCCCGGTGATTGCCCTCAACGGTGTTTCCGTCTCCGTCAAGGCGGGCGAGTGCCACTGCCTTCTGGGCGACAACGGCGCGGGCAAGTCGACCTTCATCAAGACCATGTCCGGGGTTCACAAGCCGACACGGGGCAAGATCCTGATCGAGGGCAAGGAGACCAATTTCGACAGCCCGCGCGATGCCATGGCCGCCGGCATTGCCACGGTCTACCAGGACCTGGCCATGATCCCGCTGATGTCGGTGACGCGGAACTTCTGGATGGGGCGCGAGCCGGAGAAGCGCTTCGGCCCGTTCAAGTTCTTCGACTTTGCCACTGCCAACGAGGTCACCATGAGCGAGATGGCCAAGATGGGCATTCATCTCAGATCGCCCGACCAGGCCGTCGGCACCCTGTCGGGCGGTGAGCGCCAGACGGTCGCCATCTCAAGGGCGGTCTATTTCGGTGCCAAGGTGCTCATCCTCGACGAGCCGACGTCGGCTCTGGGCGTGCGCCAGACCTCCAACGTGCTCGCCACCATCGACAAGGTCCGCAAGAAGGGCATCGGCGTCGTCTTCATCACCCATAACGTGCGCCACGCCATGGCCGTCGGAGACCGCTTCACAGTCCTCAACCGGGGCAAGACACTCGGTACCGCAGAACGCGGGAACATCAAGGCAGAAGAACTCCAGGAACTCATGGCAGGCGGACAGGAACTCGCACAACTCGAAGGATCACTCGGCGGAACCGTCTGAGGACGTCACAGGGTTCCGGTCAAGAGAGGCGGTCACCGCCTCCCTTTCTCACGAAGAAATCTCTAGGAACGTTGGTTGCGTGGTTGCACGGCAGAACGCAGCGGAAACTGTCAGGGGCTAGTTTTTGACGTCCCGCTCATACTCTGCATAAAGAACCGGATTGAAGATCGAATTCACATGAAGATCGCGCTGCGGCCGCAAGTCGCGCGGGAAGTTCAAAGCCGAGTTGAAGCCCGCTCGCGTCAGAGACTTTAAGTCTTGCGGAAACGGACCCAGTGCCTGTCCAGGCGCCTTGCTGGCAAGATTGAACCCCCAGATGCCAAAGGACGGCACGGTGATCTGGTAGTTCACAACGTCCGGAAAAAGCTCTTCCAGCGTCCGCGAAATCGTCCAGTAGGTGTGAGGTGAAAAGAACGGCGAACTGCTCTGGGTGACGAGCGTTCCATTTTCTTCAAGGATCGCCGAAACCATCGCATAGAACTCGATCGAATAGAGCTTTGACAGAACTTCGCTGTGCGGATCGGGAAAGTCGATGATGATCCGGTCGTAGGTCTCACCCGTTTCCTTCACATAGACGAACGCATCCTGATTGTAGACATTCAGGATCGGGCTTTTCATGCTGCCTTCGTTCAGACGAACAACGGGCGCAAATTTTGTTCCGAGGTCGGTCATTGCCGGGTCAAGATCGACCAGATCGATCTGCTCGACAGAAGGATGGCGAAGGACTTCGCGGACTGCCAGCCCATCGCCGCCGCCAAGGATCAGAACGCGCTTCGGCGGCTGGCCCCAGGACATGACCGGATGCACCAGCGCCTCATGGTAGCGGTACTCGTCCGCTTCGGCGAACTGAAGGTGCCCATCGATGTAGAGGCGGACATCGTTTTTGCGCCAGGTGTTGGTCACCACCATGGTCTGATAGGCGGACTGCTTTTTCCAAACGACCCGATCGAAGTAGAGGTGATCCTGTGCGAACGCTGTGATCCTGCCGGCTGCCAGCGTCAGTACGAACAGGAGGACAATGGTTGAAAGGACGAAAAACAGCATCCGGCGCGGCCGGTCCAGGTGGTCCCACAGCCAGATCACGTTCAAAAGCGCAACTGCGGCATTTGTCAGCCCGATCGCGAATGACGAGGAGATCAGTCCAAGAGAGGGCAGCAAAAGCAACGGAAAGGCGACAGACCCAAGCAGGGCGCCGATGTAATCCAGTGACAGGACGCCCGATATCGACTCGCGCAGCGTGCCTCCTTCGGACAGGACGCGGGTCAGGATCGGTATTTCCAACCCGACCAGAAAGCCGATCGCAAAGATGAAGGTGAACATGCCGGTGGTGTAGAACCACGGCGCCATCGGAAACAGCATGAACAGGGAAATGCTGCACAGCCCGCCGATCAGGGCGAGCACCAGCTCCACCCAGACAAAGGCTTCGATCAGATTGCCGTCGATGAAACGGGACACGTAGGAACCGATACCCATGGCAAACATGAAGAAGCCGATGGTCATGGAAAACTGATAGACGGAATTGCCGATCAGGTAGCTGGAGACGGTCCCGATGATGAGTTCGTAGACAATACCGCAAAGGGCAACGACAAGAATGGAAGCAAGCAGGATAGCGCCCTGTTTTCTCGGGAGCTCCGCGTACCGGCTGGTCAGAACAAGTTGATCCATAATCTTCTCTTGGTTCAGAAAACCCGGAACACTCAAGGCTCCGGGTTTTTATCCGGTGACCGTTGACTTACTTACCGGCTCGAATACCGCCTGAGCGCGCGCTGGAGGGCGCCCGGTAACTGGCTCGAGACGTGACAGTCCGGTTGTTGAAACTTGCCGGTGTGATCCCGGCCGCCCGCTGCCGGTTGAGCATGGTCCCGATCAGCGCCCCGGCCAGGAAACCCGTACCGGAAATATGCGTGCCTGCAGAATTGCCCGCGATATCGGTTGCGATCAGGCGTCGGTTTGCTTCATCGATCTCGATGGTGAAGACATCACCTTCTCCATCGTCTTGAACGTCGTTGGTGTTTTCGTCAGCAAACCCGAGGAACTTGCCGTCCTGCAGCAATGCGATACCAAAGGGCTTTCCGTAAAAGCGTGGATCTGTGTTCAAGGTGCCGGTGAGGTAGAGGCTGAATTCCTGAAGCTGGTCGTCCGACGCCTGATCGAAACCCTTCTTGTCGAGATATTGCTGGTATCTGTTGACTGCGAATTCGGTGCGGTCGAGAACCTGACCGAGATCCGCCGTCTGTTCACGATCTCCCTTGAAGAAGGTGCTGTACGCGACGAATGCGAGGATCGCGAAAATTCCAAAGAGCTTTAAGTTATTCAGCATCCCAAATTCCTTCAGACTTACAATTCATTAGCTGGCTACATATTCACGGCTTCAGCGACCACCAGACCTGATCCAGGCCAGTTGCGTAGAAGTCGGGAAGGTTTCCGCATGGGCTGAAGCCCGCAGTCTTGATGTCGGTCTCGTTGGCCATCGAAAGATCTGCCGGCAGAACGAAGACAACCAACCGCGCCCGGCTCTGCCGCGCCTGTCTGACTGCATCGGCTAGGGTTGTCGTGCCCGGCACGTCGCTCTCCTCCCAACGAATGCCGAGGACGCCGTCGCACTCCGGATCCTCTTCAAGACCGGCAATCGAGAGTCCCTTGTCAGGAGCGGTCATTTCGAACTGCGGTGCGGGCCGTTGCTGGTTTTCCAACCCATAGATGATCTTGGCTTCGCCCGGAGCGTAGTAGTCGGGCACCGTCACCGTTTTCCTGGCGCCGAACTTTTCATACATCCGGTGTGCCGCTGCATAGACAGGTGCGCCGTCTTCTTCGTAGTCGCTCGTTTCAATGAACAACATGCGGAAGCCGGCCGAGTTCAGATGGTTGAGAAGATCTTCAAACAAGCCCGAGCCGAAGCCCTGACCGGTAAATCTTTCGTCAAGGTAGTGCCACGACAGCCACGCGACATCCTGCACCTGGTCGTCGACCGCGTAACCGGTAATCCCGATAACAAATCCATCCCGCAAAAGAACAAATTTGCCGTCAAATCCGTAGGTCTCAAAGGACCTCAGTGCCTCTGAAGCATCATCTTCATCCGTCTGCGAAATGATCTCGACGACACGTGCAACATGTTTTGGTTGCATCGGCTTCAGCATCGGCGTTTTATCGGCAAAAAGGGTCTTGAACATCAAGCTTTCTCAACGTTGCAACTCTGTTGGGCGCGAAAAACCGCAGGATTCTGGGGAAAACCGCCAAAGCGACGGCTTCCGTAGCGAGAGTCTCGGACTCAATTCGGGTTGGAACTACTCAGAAACATTTATGCACTTATTAAGTGCAGACTCGTTGCCAAATGGTTTAACGCAACTCTAAATTACGTGATCATTTGCAAAAAAATACAACCAAGGAGGGTTTGCCGCGTGTAGGACGTGAACCCACACTTCTGATCAGCCTGTTTCGTGCTTAAAGCTGTCAAGCTGGCCGGGTCAGGCCAGGGGAAGTGTCAGCACGAATGCCGTGCCTTTTTGCTTTTCCGACGTGCAGGTAAGCTCCATGCCGTTCTCGCTGGCCAGTTCGTAGCAAACTGAGAGACCGAGCCCATGTCCTTCGGACTTGTCGCCTTTCCGATAGGCTTCGGCAAACTCGGAAATCTCCGTCGTATCCATGCCCGGTCCTGTGTCGAGGACACAAAGATTTAAGAAAGCGCCTCGCGCACGCACGCCGAAAAGAACCTTGCCGCGTTCCGTATACTTCACTGCGTTGGAGACAAGATTGCTGACAATCCGCATGACGATCAGCGGCGGAACAGCAACCGTCTTGCTCGAAAGGACCCGCCGCAATTCCAATCCCTTGGAAACGGCCTCCTCTGTAAACATCTGGTAGACCGTATCGAGAACCAGTGAAATTTCATAAACCTCCGGTTCAGCCTGCGCTCCGCCTCCTCCTTCTGCAGCGGGAGATTTATCGCTCTCAAGTGCCGGTTCTTCTGGCGTGGTCTGCCGCAGGTAATCGTTCGACAACGCTTCTATATAATCGAACGCCTCCTTCAACCGGGATCTGACATCCGGCTCCATGTTTTCGGCCAGACTGTCGACATTCATGCGCAACGACATGATCGGTTGTTTGAGATCGTGGGAAGCTGTTGCCAGCTGTCGCTGACGAAGACTGGCCAGCTCCCTTGCACGCGAGTAATTCCGCTCCGCAACCAGCAGCTCCTGACTGCGTTTTGCTTCCGCCTCAAGCGCTGCAAACTCGGCCCGCACGGCATTGGAATGCTGGCGGCGAAGATTGATGATATGCGCCGTCAGGCCGGTCATCGTCGCGACCAGAAGCACGGAAAAGCACCCTTTAACAGCTGTCGACACCGGGATGATCTCGGCCCGGCTTCCGGCCACAAGCAGGAAAAGCAGCATGGCACCCAAAACGATACCGGCCACCGCAATGAGCGTACCCGTCAAGTGGATCTCCCCTTGCGCGCGTCGCCATCCCCGGCTTGCTAGGAGGGTGGCGGCAAACATGAGGACAAGGAGCGCATAACTGAAAAGCGCCAGATAAGGACCCGGGGAAAAGAAGGAAACGATGTAGCCAAGCACCGAAAGCAGTGCCATCGACGTCAACGCCACAGAGAGTTTCGTTTCGCCCCCTTCGTCCCTGACTGAGCGTCCGGAAATGACAAATCCGATGCCGGACAGGGCAAACAGCAGGAAAAAGCCGACCGGTGACTGAAGCGCCGGATTGGCGGGGTAAAAGAACCGGAACCACAGACCGTCAATATAGGCAATCAGCGCGAGACCGAGACTGAACTGGAGGGCGTAAAGCATGCCGATCCAGTTTTTCATTGCCAAATGAAATCCGAAGAAAAACACCAGACTGGAGATGCAGAAGGCATAAAAGGCAGTATGCGTGATCCCCGAGACGAACGCCGAGGCTTCAAGCTCGGACGGTGTTTCCAGAGCCATGTCGAATGACTGAAAGGGGCCGAACTTGAAATTGACCAGCAGGACGACCGATTCCTGGGGCTCGATTTCAAAGACCGGCGTTCGAAGCCGGGTTACCGAATGGTGCTCGGCGACAAAGGGATCGAAAATCGAATAATTGATGAGCCCTTCGGTAAAGCCGCTTTCGCGGATCAGATAGGCATCGACTTCGCTGACAAGCGGCAGGTCGATCACGAGCACGAAGGGATCGGCACCACGCCCGTCGTCGATGGTATCGTTGAAAATTTCGACGCCGGCCCAGGCCTCTGGTGCATAGTTCCACTCCAGCATCGTCGTATCGAGATCGTCGCTAAACTCGCCCGCCCGAAAGAGCTTCAGGATGTCGCCGAGCGATTTCGACGGGTCGCTGTAATAGGTCAGCGACGCCTTCATGTCCGGCACACCACGCCCGGGTTCCAGAAAAACGGTCTCCGCCCGGCTACCGGCCAGAACAAAGAGACAGAAAATCAGGAACAGGCCGAAGCGGAGGGAACTGGTCATTTTCCAAAAGGCATGTAAGGGTTATTCCACTGCAGAGGATATTGGGCCGTGGACGAACAAAGATACAGCGCAATTATCGCGGATGATCATGCAATTGTTCGCACGGGCCTGAAAGACGCATTGGAAAAACCCGGTCTGATCGAACCCGACGGCATCCGCGTCGTGGCCGAGGCAGGCGACGGCCTGAGCGCGATTGCGGAAATCCGCAAGCACCGGCCGGATTTGTTGCTGCTGGACGTTTCCATGCCGATGGCCGGCGGGGTCGAAGTGCTTGTGGAAGCCCGTCGCTGGTCCAAGGACACACGGGTCGTTGTGCTAACGGGCGTGTCAGCAGTCGGGCTTGTTTCGGATCTGGTGGAAGCGGGTGTCGACGGTCTCTTTTCCAAGGCATCGGACAACACGGAATTTTATGAAAAGCTGCCCGGTATCCTGCGCGGTCAGCGGCATATCTCGGATTATTTCCTCAAGATACTGGAAGAGACACCGAAACCGCCGGTCCTGACCGACCGGGAAAGGCAGACGCTGAACATGATCCTCGCCGGGCGGTCGAACAAGGAGATCGCCGAGGGCTTCGGGATCAGCATCAAGACCGTCGACAAGCACCGCACCAGCTTGATGCAGAAGCTGAAGGTCCATTCCGTTCCGCAACTGATTGCACGCGCGCTGAAGGAAGGCCTCATCGATCCGTCAAAGGAGCTCTAAGGCACGGACTCATAAATGAAGTCGGTTTGGTTTGGATCGTTTTGATCATATGAAACAGGGGCTCATTGGGGGATGGACCCCATGGCGCGCCCGGTCTGATCGACGCACTATTTCATCATACTTCGATGAAAGGATCCGATTCATGTTAAAAACAGCACACCTATTCGGCGTCACAAGACTGATAATGGGGCTTGTGGTCGCGGCGCTGCTTGTAAGCGGCCAGGCCCTGGCCCAGGGAGCTGTTGATGCGGACGGCTTTCGGGAAATACGCGTCGCACCGGGCTACGCAATTGCCGACGATTTCATAGATGTGCTGACCCCGTTTTTGAAAGGCCACCCGGAAAGCCTTGAGGGAAACGCAGGCATGGACCTCAGCATCGAGAAGGAAGATGCAGGATATAATGTCGAAATCGTGCTGACCGGCTATCTCGACGACAGCCTCGCCGGAGAGCATTACAAGGGTCATGTCATCCAGACCAGCAACGGTCAGTGGGAGCTGTTGTCCATGTGGGTAAAACCCATTTGTGGACGCGGCGAAAACGTCAATGGTGTCTGCACAACGGCTGCAGCCCCACCTGCCATGTTTCTGACGCCCGGCGCGTCACCGATTGCGACCGGTATGTGCGTCAACGTCAAAGCCGACGACATGCTCAATGTGCGCGCCGGGCCCGGAACGCGCCACCAGATTGTCGGATCACTCGCGCCGGGCGATTGCACAGTCGAACTTTCCAACATCTGTGAAGGCAATTGGTGCCAAATCCGCACGCGGCAGATTTCCGGATGGGTCAATACCCGCTATCTTGCATCTGACAACTGAACGGATCCGCGTGTAAGCCGATACCTAACCTGACGAGAAAAGCCTGCCAGCCAGATGCGCCCCTTTTCCAAACATACCGCGACCGTTTTTCTCGGTGTTCTCATTGGAACGCTGGCGACCGTCGCACCCGGAAGCACGTCGCTGGCAAGCGATGCGCCGAAACCGACCTTCCTGGAAAGCGGCGACAATGATCTCATCCGGTTCCAGATGGGAGATGTCCCGGAGCAAGCAGCAGCCGAACCGTCTTTGACCCAAACTGAAAGGGCTCCGGCAGCACTCCTGCAGGCAGCGCCCACCGACACTGCCGCAATCGCCGCACGCGCGAAATCCAAAGTCGCGCCGGCAGAAGAGGCCGCTGAAAGTCTGGCGGATACGAAAACGCGAATGCGCGCGCAAAACCAGTCAGACGGGTTTGCACGAAATGCCGTCCCCATGCCGGCACAAGCACCTACGCCAGCACCAGCACCACAGGCCGACGCGGTCGCGGAAATCGAAAGCCGACTCTCCGAGCAGCAGATGCGTTTGTATTCTCACATCGAGCCTCAGCTCGAAGACGCCGCACCCGGTGCACAGATCGACAGCGAGGCAGGGGGAGTTCTGGGATCCAGTCTTTCAGCTGCCGTCCCGCAACCTCAATTGGACGAGGCCGTCAGTGCACGCCTTGTCACGGTCTGTCTCAACAATCCGGAAGATGCCAGCGGCGCAAAGGCGTTTGACATCCGCAGAAACGGCCCGCCGCGATACATCGCA
>Ga0207422_1001525_pt1 | contig 43966 bp, 42 predicted proteins | sample MarCyaLeptolynsp_FD_187757 | JGI IMG/M metagenome (GOLD analysis project Ga0207422, IMG submission 187757) | Marine cyanobacterial communities from Panama - species 1 Leptolyngbya sp. (SPAdes) | ecosystem: Environmental > Aquatic > Marine > Unclassified | place: Panama: Panama City | collected... | reverse complement strand
TCCGATCTCTATGTTCGTCCCTTTCATATTGAAACAATTATATCTACAAATATAGATCAAATCTATAACATCTATATTTGTAAAACAAATAATCATTAAAAATGATGCTTATTGGCTCTTACACTAAATATTTAAGAACTTCGATTTTATGATAAGAGAACTCGTCCTTTCAGACTATGCCTCATACTCTCATCTGAGGTCTCTTGGCTTAAATACTGATCCAACATCTTTTTGGGCTAGTGATACAGAGGAGAAGCCTAATAGAGCGTTACGATTCAAAGATACAGTTGTGAGTTCTGATGACTTTATTCTTGGTTGCTTCAGCGATGGTGAGTTAGTCGCAATAGGTGGTTTTCACAGAGAACCTCAAATTAAGCTTCGTCATAAGGGGTTTATTTGGGGCGTCTATACCCACCCTGATCAGCGGGGAAAAGGCATAGGCAAACAACTCATGCAAGCCATGATAGAAAGAGCTGCAAGTGTCAAAGGTCTTAAGCAGATAAATCTATCTACTCGAACCGATAATCTGGCTGCGTTAAAACTTTATGAACAGTTGGGCTTTGAAAGGTATGGAGTAGAAAAAAACTCTTCACTGATCAATGGGACCTTTTATCACGAGATCTATCTGGCAAAAAACATAACCTACTAACTCCAGACTTAGCGACTGACAGCACTCAACTTCACTGGGGCACCTCGTCCTCGCAACTCATATTCACCCTTCTTCTCCAACAAAAAATCATCCCCAAGCTTGAGTTGGTCCAACAGTTGACCAGAAACCAGAAGTTCGCTCTCTAAGTCATTACAAAGGCTCTGAATCCTTGCCGCCACATTGATTGGATCTCCTGTAAAGAGCAGCTCTTTCTTCAATACGCCTACCTCTCCACGGGTCACCTGACCGATATGAATACCGGCCTTAAATGCTGGCGCTTGTCCAAAAGTATCTTTATAAACCTGTTCTTTCTTCTGAATGGTCTCTTTTATTCTGAAAAAGCATTCCACACAATTATTGTTCTCCAGCCCATCCTTGTCTTGCCAGGAGAGTACGATTTCATCACCGATGTATTGATATATCTCAGCACCCGAGGTCACAATAGCTTTGGTCATATCTCTATAATACCGATTCAGAAACCGATAATACTTTTGATGTCCCATTTGCTCTGCAATGGTCGTAGACCCTTTCATATCTAAAAACATAAACACCCTGTTCTCCACTTTCGAGTCATGATATTTTCCGGTAAAGAAATTGACTACCTGCCCTACCCCAATATTGTCGATCATCTCTCTAATAAACAGGGCGAGAGTGATAAAGGCAGCACAATGAATCATGGCACTCCAAAAAGCATAATCCGAAACAAAGTCGATGACCGTTTCAATTACTTTTGGGTCTGTCAGGCCCAGGCCTAGCGCCTGTGCATTAATAGGAAATGACAAGCTGACGAGAAAGATGATCAACATGATGGCATAGACGACAACTTTAATGGACAGCTTCAGCAAAAAGGGTTGATTATTCAGCCTATACCTAAAGAAAGTAAGTTCTGAGAAACCTAAAGACATACCCAGCAATACGCTTCCCAGAATGATTGAAAAACCTGAGGCAAAAGCATCATACGGATTGCCTGTCGAAGGGTAAAACAGGGTTTCTCCCAACAAGCCTCTTTCAACATTGAAGTATAAGATTCCGCCAATGGTAAAAACAATAACATAGGTAAGCCATGATAGTAGGAAGACTCTACGTTTAGGAGATAAGCGGACCATATGCTGAAATTAAACGAATTGAAGCTGTTAATGGAGTAATTAAAAAAATATTTATCAGGAATGTAACCTATTCGGTAGTCGGGCGACTATCCTTCAAAGAATCCTTATTTTCGATTATGGCCGATGCAAAACAAAACGAATTCATGAAAGCCTATGACGCTTGCCATGACCGTTTTTTAAGGTACTGTTCTTCTCTTGCCTACGGCAAAATGGATGTGCAAGACCTAATTCAAGACGTATTGGTTTCGGCCTATCATAAATTTGAGAAAATTGAAAATAAGGATCAGCTATTACATTACTTGATTCGTGCTGCCCGCAACAAGTCTATCAGTATTTGGCGCAAACAAAAGCCTCAGACTGAATTGACGCAATTACATGCCGATCGTTTGGCGGATCAAGGAGTAAAACCCGAAACTGTACTGGACATTCAGCTGCTCTATCGCATGCTCGACAAACTTCCATCGAAACAAAAAGACGCTTTGGTTCTATTTGAAATCAACGGATTTAGCATGAAGGAGATTGCAGAAATACAGGGCAGTAATGAAGGTGCAATTAAGACTAAAATTAGTCGAGGGAGAAAGAAACTGGCAGCCTTGATGAAAGATGGTTCATCAAGCTCTGTTGACAGTTTAATGGAAACACTTCAAACAATCACATTATGAATGCTAAAGACTCTTCATATTTGATTGAAATCGCAAGGCAGGCTCCCACGGAGTTGTCTAAGAGAGAGGTTCTTGGTTTTATTCAAACCATACCTACACTCCCTCCACCACCCAATAACTGGTTTCAAAATTTCAATTTAAACTCAATTATCATGACAACAACAGCCATTGCACTGGTCACAAGTGCACTAATCTATTTTTCATCTCCGACTGAAAAGCTCGATATGGAGCCAATCAGTCCAGAGACAGCCACTGCTCCTGACTTAATTTCAGATGAATTAGACGAGGAACCAAAAGAGGCCATCATCAAGCTGACCACTATTCAGTTTGATGGCCTTCAAGAGATTGTTTCGGTAGAAACAGACACTGAGATCATACCGATAGCCCCCGTAGAGGAGCCTACAGTGGAAGATCCGATTGTAGAGGAAGCTAAATCCATAGATCGGGGTAAAACCTCTGGCAATCACAATGCTGTTACCTGGCCAGAACCTGAGACTGCAGAGTCTGAAGCAGATCTTAGGGTTTCACTGGAAGAAAATCAGCTAAAGTCATTAAAGCGATCCTTACAAGACTATATCAAAGCTGACCAATTCAACTTGGGTAAAAGCAGGCTTATAGTTATGCAATACACCGAAGAAGAACTTATTATTAACTACAAAAAGCTCACTCAAGATCAGAAAATCAAGTACAAAGAACTGCTTGATTCATATTGGATTAAGCCCGGACCGGAAAGACACCTCATCCTGAACAAAAACTATATTATGGCAGGTGACTTTAATGACGAGGGTTTCTCAGGAAGTGCCTTGGGTTGGGCAATGGAAGTCACCATGAAAAAGAAGCCTGTGGCAATTACTGAGGCCGAAGGCAAAGAGACTTCCAACAATAGTGTTACCCGAAGCATCTTAGAAATTAGAAGGTTAAACGAACCTAAAAGGACAGGCGGATACATTTTTCAACCAACTACTCCTGGTGACGCCAAACCAAAGCTAACGAGAACGGAATTGAGGATATTAAAGAGGCAACTTCTCAGACTGCTGAGAGAAGACAATATCAATCAGTCAGGCATATCAGATTTTAGTACGCTGTGGTATACAGCTGATTTCCTAAAATTGAATAATACCGAACTGAAAGGAGAAATGTACAGTCGCTATGCTACAGTCATAAAGTCGTTTCATATCAAGCCAGCTCCGGAAAGAAGGATAGTAATCAACAATGACTTCATTCAAGTCGGAGACTATACAGATAAGGGCTTTGATGGACAAGCGCTAGGCAAGCACATGGAAATCTACTTTATAGATGACCCAGAGGGCAAAAAAGGGCTTTTCTCCAAGGACGCGAATACTGGTAAGTCAATTATGGAAGACGCTGATGATGACACCATTTTAAAGACCAATGGTGAATTCAAAAAGTCAGAAGTTAACCTCTCAAAAGTTGATCGCATTTTAAAGAGTCAGGGAGATGCACCTCCAAAAGATGGTAACAGATTTTACGATTCAGGCAAAGATGCTATTTCGATATATACCAAAGAGACTGAACGCACACTGATTGAGTTGGATGGAGATCAATTGAGGTCACTTAAAAAAGAGCTTTACCGAGAACTCCAAAAGGATGATCTTATCGCGAGTAGAAAGCAAGATGTTAGACTCTTATTCGATGATACCAACATTCTGGTAAATGACAACAAACTTAGAGAGCAGCTAAAGTTTAAATACATTGGTCTTTTGGCTAAGTATGGCATAGGACCTGGAGATATGAGGAAAATACTCCTATGCTTAGATTTTATCGTGGTGGGTGACTTTGTGAAAGGAAACTTCCAAGGAAGTCTTCAGGGGTCCTTGAACTCACAAGACATTAGAGAAAGCATTTTTAAACAAGATTTTGAAGACTTCCCAGTCTTCGGCTTTGACAAGGCGATGAAGGATAAGTAGCAATTCTAAAATCTATCAAGACAAAAAGCAGCCAATGGCTGCTTTTTGTGCTATTTTCAAGCCAATGGATCAACACAAACCATTGGTCAGCATTATTATGGCTGCAAAAGACACGGCCATTTATCTGAAAGACTGTCTTGACTCAATTTTAGCTCAGACCTATGAGCACTGGGAGTTGATCGCCATTAATGACCACTCTTCGGATAATACTCCTGAAATTCTTGAGACTTATTCACTTAAAGATTCCAGGGTCAGAGTATTTCATAGCGATCGTCCTAAACTCATTCCAAGCCTTAAATTCGGCTATCAGTTTGCCAAGGGCGAGTTGATCAACCGGATGGACTCGGACGATAAAATGCCTGTCGATAAGCTTGAAAACCTTGTGTCAGAATGGTTGAAATATGGCAGAGGAACTGTCATAGCAGGAGGCACAAAGCACTTTGTCGATGAAGGGGAAGTTGGTGGGGGCTTCCTTAGGTATGAAGAATGGCTCAACCAAGTCGCCCGAGACAATCGACATTACGAAGAGATTTACCAGGAATGTGTTATTCCCTCTCACTGCTGGATCGTTCACAAAACAGATTTTGATTTAGTAGATGCCTTTAACCCTGAAGTGTATCCGGAAGACTATGACCTCTGCTTTCGCTTCTATAAGCATGGGCTTAGGGTTATAGGCATTGATAAGATTCTCCATCACTGGCGAGATCGATCTAACAGGATTTCACGCACATGGGAAGAATATAAAGACAACCGCTATTTCGATATGAAATTGAGGTATTTCTACGAGCTAGATCGTGATCTATCAAGACCATTGGTACTTTGGGGAACTGGCAGGAATGGCAAAGACATGGCTCGACTACTTCAGGAGAGAGGCGATACTTTTCATTGGGTATCGGATAGTGAACGTAAAATCGGTGTAGATATCTATGGTGTAATAACAGAGAGTTATAAAATGATCAATGACCTTGAAAACTCTCAAATTATGATTGTTGTGGCTTCTCCCGATGGTAAGCAAGAGATCAAGGAGCAACTCATAGCTTGGAATAAAAAACCCGTTATCGATTATTGGTTTTTTGCCTAGAAAGATAAAAAGACAGCTTAACACTGCCTTTTTATCTTTCTACTGTCTCCTATCTCCTTCTCCTGATCTGTTGGGCGGGAAAAACAACAGGTGATTCATTGCCATCTTTACCTACTGCTGATACTCCGAAGTAGTAGTTATCAATAACTATTCCTTCAAGTGTAAACTCATTTACCCCCGAAACATACTTGAAATTATCCCAAGTCGGAGAAGTGGTCAATCTCCAATAAAGCTTATAGCCGGCAATATTAGGATCATCCGTCTTAGCCCATTGTAACGTGGTTGAAGGCCTAACCGCACCGCCAATGCGTACTTCAGTCGGTGCAGGAGGTGCCCAAGCTAATCCAGCCATCGAAATAGCATTAACTGCTGTCAATTTCTTCGCATAAGGAAAATTCACTCCTTCTATGACATCTCCATATTTAATACCATTCTCCTCTCTGATATCCTGATGCTGACGATTATAATTCTCATGGGCTTCCATAATTCTCACACCCGCAAAACCAAGGTCATTGAAAGGCCTATGGTGCCCTCCTCTACCGAAACGGTCCAAACGATAGATCATCATTGGGTTCATCTCCGGCATGTACGTTTTGACCTGTCCGTGTATATATCTTGCTAACTGACGAGAAATCCCATCTACTTCGCCCCCAGCGAACCTTCTTGCCCCCCTTTGTCTATCTGTTTCATTTGCCGGAGTAGGTTCAGAAAAGATTCTAAACGTACGATTATCGATCACACCGTCAACCCCTTCAATATTGCCAATCATATCATTGTTCAAAATGCCGATCATTTTCCAGCCATTCTGTTTTGCATAATTGGCAAGCCCTCTACCACCAAAAAGCCCCTGCTCCTCTCCAGATAGTCCTGCAAAAACTACGCTGTGTCTGAATTTAAACTTTGACATTACTCGAGCAGCTTCAATCGTCCCTGCCATACCCGAAGCATTGTCATTAGCACCCGGTGCATCGATCTCATAGTTCATCGTATTTGACGCCCTGGAATCAATATCTCCGGACATCATCACATAAGAGTCAGGGTAATCAGTACCTCTAAGCACTGCGACAACATTTACAACCCAAGCATCATGAGGCACCCTGCTTCTCACTGTTTTCTCTACAAAGTCTTTCTGATAAAATACTTCGAGACAACCACCACATTCTTGTGATATCTTTTCAAACTCAGCCTTTATCCACCTACGGGCTGCTCCAATACCTCTGGTTTCAGAAACGGTATCAGAAAAGGTATTCCGGGTTCCAAACCCAGCCAACCTTCTTATATCAGCTTCAATACGATCCGCAGAAGTAGCGTCAATTATATCGTAAATTCTGGCATCAATTTGTGGTGGTGCTTCTTGTGCACTTGTGGTTTGAAAGGCAAATATTAAACCAAGCAAACCCAGGGTCTTAAAGACTTTCTTCATTTGTATTTCAGTTATTCTTGTCGCTTAAAAGTAAAAAAGAAAGTTTCACCCTAAAATGGATAAGTGATGGATGGAGTTTATTCTTTTGGCCCTAAGGGTTTTGGCTGCCTTAGGTGTATTAGAGTCACAATCTTTGTAGAAAAAAGAATATTTTTCTTTGAGTGTAACAAACTTGGCACATTGATTGTCGTATAAGAGAGGTAAGGAGGATACGAAAATGAAAAAGAAAACACTATTAATCACAGCAGCAGCAGTAATTGCCACAGGTCTTGGTATTTACAGTATTGCGGGTAAGAAAATCGCTCTGCCAAAAAAGAAGGCATCTGCGAAGTAAGGCTGGTTACTAGTCCGAACTTCTCGTTAAATACTGTTAAGTTATATCGCCTCGGTGACACCGGGGCTTTTTAGTGTCCAAACTTTGTTAATTTAGCCTCACAAAATTTCTTATGAAGAAGGTATTTCTAGTTTCACTCCTACTTTTTTTTGGTGTTCTTAGTACTCAGGCGCAAATCAGGCCTGAAGACCCAAGACTATTCATAGATTCGGCTGTAGTCTTAGTAGACCAGGAAAAATATGTTGAAGCAGATAGTTACTTCATGAGAGCCCTCGATAGAATTGATGTGCTCCCCGCAGATTTTTGTTTCCACTTTGGTAAAAACTCCCTTTTTCTTAAAAAGTACTCTCAAAGCATTGACTGGCTGAATAAATACTTGGAACTGAAAGGCAGTCAGGGACAATTCTCAAAAGAAACCTTGGTATTGCTCGAAAAGGCTGAAGAAGGGTTTAGAGAAAACAGAGGAATTGCAACCTCTGCTGATGTAAACAGTAAGTTCTTCTATCGTAACACGATCAAGTGTGATGAGAATAGTGCCCCCATCATTTGCCCCGTCTGCCGTGGTGATGGCATTATTGTGACCATAGACCCTTTCGGAGAAAAGCTCTACCGCCAATGTCCTTATTCTACTAATGGTGTACTGACCTGTACCGAATTCAACTTGCTAATTCAGGGCAACCTGAAGCCTAAAAATAAGTAATGCATCCTTTACTACTTCATTAAGTCTTTAGACCAAACGATTGGTCATGAGACATCATAGAAAATCCACTTTCAAAGATTACTTTATTGAATTTATCATAGTGATTTTAGGCATCACCATTGCCTTCTGGTTGTCAAATCTCGGTGAGGAGAGAAAAGAGCGAAACTTAGAGATCCAATACATCAATGATCTACGTTCGGATTTGAAAAAGGACTCCGTCTACTTAATCTCATCTATAGACAGCAATGAAAAGAAGCTGCAATCACTGAGTAAGGCCATTCGATTCTTCACGGGACAAAAGACAAACCTCACATACGATTCAATGCCTATTTATGCAGGATTGGTAGGAAACTATAATTACTTTGAACCAAATGAGAACACGTATTTATCTCTTCAGCAAAGCGGTGACTTCAAAGTTTTTAAGGACAAAGACTTCAAAAAGTCTTTAATTGAATTGTATCGGTCGTATGAACTCATTGAACAAGAACACATCAATCTCTCAAGTGCTTTAGATGATAATTTTTACCCTCAGTTTATGTCTAGTTATGATATGCTAAATGATGAAATAATTAGAGCAGAATATTTTAGAACACCTCTATTCAGGAATTTCATTGGTTTTACTATCAACGAGACAGCCGTGCTTAATCGTTATTATCAGAATGCGCTAGACCGTATTGATCAAATCCTTAAGATGACAGATTAAGCCGTTAGAATGCCTAAAACTCTCTTAATTAGACTATCAACAGCAGCCTCATGATCCTCAGAAAATTCCTGACGCGCTCTATTGGCAATCAAAGCATTAAGGCTGACCATTTCATGACCTAACAAACTAGCCATGGCATAATAACCAGCAGTTTCCATTTCGAGATTGGTAAAAGGGCCAAAGGGAGTATTCATGTCTGCCAGCTTATCAACCAAACCACTAATTCTTGGTTCAAGCCTAACTTGACGTCCTTGAGGAGCATAGAAACCTGGAGCTGTAATGGTAACACCTTGATAGAAGGTATCGCCAAAAAGACCAAGCAGACTTTTAGAGGCACCGGCAAAATAAGGTAAGAAGTTAAGCCCCAATTCGCTCTGAACTTTCTTTGTAAACTCTTCTATCTCGCTATCACCGCTCCAGTTGTAGAAGCTCATCAAAGTATCCAGTCCTAGGGCTGCAGTTGAAACCAAATGAGCATCAATAGGAATATCCGACTGCAAGCAGCCTGAGGTGCCGATGCGTATGATTCGAAGGCTTTTCAAATCCTTCCTAACCTCCCTTTTGTCCAAATCAACATTGACCAGTGCATCCAGCTCGGTCATCAATAGTTCAACGTTATCTGTACCCATTCCAGAACTGATGACCGATAGCCTCTTTCCCCCAACGACACCCGTATGCGTCACCAATTCGCGACTATTCACTTGATGTTCAATTTTGTCGAAGTAGCAACTTACTTTTGGAACTCTCTCGGGGTCACCAACAACTATGATGGTATACGCCACCATTTCTGGCGCAAGATTCAGGTGATATACTCGTCCCTGAGGCGTAAGTATTAATTCGGACTCAGGGATTCTTGTACTCATTACTTGATTGTAGCTGGTTCGCGTTTAACTCCCTTCAAAGGGTTATAGTGATTCGTATTCTTTTGGTAGTAGCCAGTACCATCATAAGGCCTTCTTGCAGGGTGCTTCCTACACTCATCAGAGCAACAGCCATCCATGAGCCAACCTGCCTTCTCGCTCATGGGAATATGTGCATTGCACTCAGGATTGGCACAGTTGACCATTCTATCGGTGGGTTCTCCCGTGATATGACATTTAGAAAGAATACTGGGGTTCACGTGATTGACATCTGCAGTAATACGATTGTCAAATACATAGCATTTTCCTTCAAAGTCTTTCCCCTCAGCTTCAAGACCATATTTAATAATACCACCATGAAGCTGGTACACATTTTCAAAACCCTGCTCCAGCAAATAGGCACTGGCTTTTTCGCATTTGATGCCACCTGTACAGTAAGTAATGACTTTCTTATCTCTCAAGTGATCTAACTCTTTGACCTTTTCAGGAAAGTCCCTGAAGTTATCAATATCAAGTGTTAGGGCATTCTTAAACTTGCCCACATTGTGCTCATAGTTACTACGAACATCCAAGATCACCGTATCATCCGGTTGTTCCTCTAAAATCTCCTTGAATTGATCGGGTTCAACATAGGTTCCTGTCTTTTCTCTAGGGTTGATATGTCTTAGGCTGGAGTGAACGATCTCTGGTTTAACGCGCACATGAAGCTTTGCAAACGCCATACGATCATGGGCTTCCACCTTAAATTCGGTATCTGTAAAACGCGCATCAGAGTGCACATAATTCATGTACTTCTGACAGTCTTCTTCTAGCCCAGATACAGTCCCATTAAGTCCTTCAGGGGAGATAATGATTCTTCCCCTTAGATTATTTTCTACACAAAAAAGATGATGTTGTTCTTTGTACGCCTCAAAATCCTCGATTTCGGCATAGCAGTAATAGAGTAATATTGAATATTTCTTTTCCATAACTTCTGCCCTATTGCTTGTAGGGTGAATTTACATTTAAACTTCTTTAGCTGGGTTTCCGAAGACGGTCTTGCCCTTTTCGACATCACCAATCACCACAGAACCTGCTCCAATTCTGGCATTCTTGCCTATTTTAACACCTGGCACAATGGTCACACCAGATCCAATAAATACATTTTCTTCTATTTGCACTTCCGCACCGATAGTACTTCCAGCCCCCACTTGTACAAGGTCACCCAAACTCGCACTATAGTCAACTACCACATTGCTATGCAGCATACAGTGATCTCCCAATTTTGCATTTGCGCCAATGATCACCCCACTATTGATAAATTCTCCATGACCTACATGTGCTGATGGTGCAATCTCCGTATTACTATGTATAGCATTGACAGGCATCATCTTTCTGCGCTCTTTCATAAGCTTCACGATCCCCCTACGAAGATCTCTATCATCTGCAGCTATAAAGCCCTCGCACTTCTTACCAATCAACTTGAGGAACCCATCATCATCTGTTCTCCCCAAGATCGATAGTTCTCCCAACTCAGTCCCATGCAGCTTTTCATCATCATCTAAATAACCATAGACAATGATATCGTTACTTTCAAAAATCTCTCTTGCTGCTTGCCCTAAAGCGCTTGCTCCGAATATAATTACCGGGTTTTTCATGCATTCATTAATTGGAGTGCAAAGATAAAGTTTTTCGGAAGAATAAGCTCCATTGGAGTCAATTAAGCCTTTACCAGTTCGGCACCTATGCCGCACTCAATACAGCGTTTTTGCCTACAGAAACTATTATGCAGTTCAATTAGGCCCTGACTATCAAAGGCAGAAGACACATTCCACCCTACTGACTTCCAAAGTCTGGTGATTCTGTTTTCTTCTTTGGGCAAAGCCATCAACAGATTCAATGCCTTATCCAAAGGTTCGGTTGTGTCCTGATATTTGGCATATGCCACAAGCAAGGGCACGGTGGTGTTGATCATCAGGTTTTCTTTTGCCGATTTAGTAAGTCCTCCAATTTTGATCTTGCTCTCCTTATCCATCACTACATGGCTTTGCCAATAGGCTGTTTGTGTCACATGAAACTCTTTGATCAGTGTCTTAGGATCATCAAATTCTGTGAATAATGAGAATATATTCTGATGATGATAGAGCATCGAAGCCAATTGAGCAATTCGCACAGTTGGGAAGTTCGTGGGCCTAACCCCAGAGAAATGCCACTGATTATAACTCAAAGGCTTATTCAGTTCATATTTCTTGGATAGGTAGTCAAATTCAGATTTTAAGCTCTTGAGGTATTTATCCTTTAAGTCAACGCTAAGCAAACCTGAAGTTCCAAACAGTAGTGCCTCGTATTGCAAGAGTTGATTGTGTTTATGCAGCAATCTAGCAGGCACTATTTGTGCAAGAGCAAGCATGGAGTCAGCATTAGTCTTAAAGCCTAAGCCTTTCGCCAACCACTGATAAGCGGTTTCTTCCCAATCTGTATTGTTAGTATGCAACAATGATATCACCGCTTGTGCCTTGTGTTCAACCCTACTAATCAAGGTCCTCTCCAACATGGAAAGCCGTGTAATCACCTTAACTGTGTGAAGCTGTTCGGCACAAGGTACCTTCTCATCACTTTGCAGCATATCACTATACCGTTGTAGCATCTTTGGTTTGATGAGCCCCTTAAGACTTAGTGTAGGTAGCAGTCGACCGTGACTATCTAAAACCTCCTTGTCATGCTCGTAGACTACGTGAAGGATAACATTATCATATTTAGGGTCACCTTGATGGTGATGCCTTTCCCAATCAGAAGCGTTTAAATGAATTTCGACAGCTCCTGCCCATTTTATACCACCAATCACCAACACCGCTTCTTTAAAATCAGGTCCGGCTAAGTGATTGTGAAAGCCAACTTTCTCAATAGTGATCGCTTCTCCCGATTGGGTTAGGAGGCTACTCTTGTTGAAGTACTGATTTTTCCACACAAAGTGCAGAAATGCTTCTTGGATCATCTGGTGCGTGTTTGCACCAAGAATTTAAAGGTATTTTCTTAGAAAACCAGCCATTTGTGCCTGCAGTTCTTCTGCTTTCTGACCAGCAACCTCCGCAAATTTTTCTGAATTGTCCGCATATATTATGCCTCTTGAAGAGTTGACAAGAAGACCGCAATGGTCATTCATTCCATACTTAGACACCTCTTCAAGACTCCCGCCTTGAGCGCCCACACCCGGCACCAATAGGAAGTGGTCTGGAACAATGTTTCTTATGTTTTGCAAGGCTTGCGCTCTGGTGGCACCCACCACGTACATAAGTCGACCTGCATCACCCCATTCTTGACTCTTTTTAAGGACTTCCTCATATAAGTCTCCTCCTTTTGTCAAGGTCAGATTCTGAAAATCCTTCCCCCCAGCATTCGAGGTCAACGCCAATAGTATAACCCACTTATTTTCGAACTCAAGAAAAGGCTTCACTGAGTCTTCTCCCATATAAGGAGCTACTGTGATAGCATCACAATTCATCTGCTCAAAAAAGGCACGAGCATACATCTTGGAAGTATTACCGATATCTCCTCTTTTGGCGTCTGCAATAGTGAATATGTCCTTAGGAATATAGTCTATAGTCCTTTGTAAGCTCTTCCAACCTTCAATTCCGTGAGCCTCATAGAAGGCGATGTTTGGCTTATATGCGACTGCATAGTCAGCCGTTGCATCAATGATCTGCTTGTTGAACTCAAAGATTGGATCTTCAAGGTCTAAAAGATGTTCTGGAATTTTCTGTATGTCCGTATCTAGACCTACGCAGAGATAGGACGATTTCTTTTGAATTTGCTCAAAGAGCTCAACGCTATTCATTCGTTACGCAGATCTTCTTTGTGTTGCACTGGATTTGCCTCTTCATCAAACTCGAAATATTTAGCATCAAAAATTTGATTTGGTTTGAATGCAGATACCTCAAAATTCGTTTTAGCACCATCATAGTCGATCAAATCCCAAGCTTTTAGGTAAGCATCTTTCTGGCCGATGTACATTACAATATTGGTAAAGTCAGCATCTTCATCGGTGCTGATTAGTTCTACTACATCCACCAGTTCGCCATTTACATTGTCTTGGCGTTTATACTCATAAGTAAAGCCTTCCTTGTAGATATCGTAAATATTCGCTGGATTAATAGCTCCTTCCTCTGGCTCGAAATTACTAATGGTCAGTTCTTGAGATTCGACCAGGTAAGTCCATAATACTGGGCCATTACAATAGATCTGCTGACCTTCAATTCTTAATACAAACTTCTCTTTGGCAACCGAAGCAGAACCCGCTGTTCTGGCAATTACTTCCGCTTCACTAAAATTCTTTTGGACAAAGGATATTTCAAATCCTGCCATTGCTTTATAGGTACTGCTCATCTTATCCAAGACAGCCTTTGCATCTCCACTTTGTCCTTTAGCTGCTAAAGCAACAACAGCTAAAATCAACACATATATTAACTTCTTCATCTTCTTTCTATTCCTTGGAATCAATTGTCATCAAGGGTATTCAATAACTGTTCCAAACTGTACTCATCCGGTATCAACACCTGTCTGGCCTTACTACCTTCAAACGGTCCCACAATGCCTGCCGCTTCCAATTGATCAATTAAGCGTCCTGCCCGGTTATACCCCAGCTTCAACTTACGCTGAATCAAGCTGGTACTGCCTTGTTGGTGTGCTACGATTAGTTTTGCAGCTTCTTCGAACAAAGCGTCCCTGTCAGACAAATCAATATCGCCACTACCTGAATCTCCTTCATCACCAGTGAACTCAGGCAATATGTAAGCAGTTTCATAACCCTTCTGCGAACCTATAAAGTCGCAAATTTCGTCTACTTCTGGCGTATCTACAAATGCACACTGTAATCTTGTGATATCAGAGCCCATAGAAAGGAGCATATCTCCCTGACCAATCAGTTGATCCGCCCCTCCAGCATCTAAAATCGTTCTGGAATCCACCTTTGATGTCACTCTGAACGATAGCCTTGCCGGGAAGTTCGCCTTGATGATACCAGTGATCACGTTTACCGAAGGTCTTTGTGTTGCCACGACCAAATGAATACCAATTGCCCTAGCTAATTGTGCCAAACGGGCAATAGGTGTTTCTACTTCTTTACCGGCCGTCATCATCAGGTCAGCCAACTCATCTATCACCAAGACGATGTAAGGAAGGAATTTGTGTCCTTTCTCAGGATTTAACTTTCTATCAACGAACTTCTGATTGTATTCTTTGATGTTTCGACAAGCGGCATCCTTCAACAAATCATAGCGCTGATCCATCTCAATACACAAAGAGTTCAGCGTATTGATTACTTTCTTGGTATCCGTGATGATGGGCTCCTCATTGTCCGGGAGTTTGGCCAAATAGTGGCGCTCAATCTTATTAAAGAGTGTCAGTTCTACCTTTTTTGGATCGACTAGTACAAACTTCAGCTGAGATGGGTGCTTCTTATATAATAGTGAAGTTAAAATGACATTCAGACCTACTGACTTACCCTGCCCCGTAGCACCAGCCATCAGCAAGTGTGGCATCTTTGCCATATCCGTTACAAATACTTCGTTGGAAATGGTCTTACCCAAAGCAACCGGAAGGGCCATGTCAGAATTCATGAATTTATCGGTGGAAATCACCGACTTCATGGACACCATCTCCTTATTCTTGTTCGGCACCTCTATACCGATAGTCCCTTTTCCAGGAATTGGAGCAATAATACGAATGCCTAAGGCGGCTAAACTGAGTGCAATATCATCTTCAAGGTTCTTAATCTTGGAAATTTTGCCCCCCGCCTCTGGTACTATCTCATAGAGCGTTACTGTAGGCCCGATAGTGGCTTTAATACTCGCAATACCAATTTTAAAATTAGTCAGCGTTTCAACAATCTTGTCCTTGTTGGCTTGTAACTCTTCTTTGGTCACCGAAATTTTTCCAGTAGAATACTCCTTGAGCAAATTGATTTTTGGAAATTGGAATTTCGCTAAGTCTAAGGTAGGATCGTAATGGCCGGCTTTTTCCACCAGCTTTTCAGCCTTCTCATTAATTTCAACTTCAAAGGCTGGTTCAGCATCCGGAGCTTTAGGTTGTGGCTTATTTACAGGGGTCACCTCTAACTCTAAAGCGGTCTCTTCAGGCGTTTCTATTGGAGTCACCATGGGCGGCTCAGCTATTGGCTCCTTAACCTCCTCTAAGGCTTCTTTTTCTTTCGCTTCCTTCTCTTCTTTCAGTGAAACCACCCAGTCTTTTAGTTCAGCTTCTGTATCGACAGTCTCCCCTGTTTCAGGTTCTTTAGCCGATTCTTCATTTACAGGAACATCTTCTATTACAGGCAATGCCTCATTATCTTCATCATCAGTGGCAGCAACTTCTGGTGTCTTTTTAAGAGATAAAATCTCCGTGATATTAAAGAAGAAAATAACAAACACTAATAGTGTAAAAGCTAAGAAGAGCACTGTACCAAAGCCGAGAAGGTTGTCAAAGAAAATAGAGAGTTGATAGCCCAGACCACCACTGTAAAAGCTCCATTCCGAAATAGACTCATCTCCTTTGATCATGGAACCCATCAACAGACTAATCCAAATGAGAAAAAACAGCGTAAAAACGATTGCTCTGGAAAGCTTAACCAGCGCCTTACCCCAAATGACTTTATATCCAAAAATGAAAAGCAAAGGAGGAATCAGAAATGCAGCAATTCCAAACCAGGAAAAGATCAGTTTATGTGCTACCAGAGCACCGAGCAGTTTCATCCAATTACCCGCCTCCTGACCTAAGGACTTCACTGTTTCATTTTGATCGAAGAATGCCTCCACAACACTCTGGTCCATTTTTCCTGTGAAGAGATAACTCACACAGGCCAAGAAAATGAATACTGCAGTGAGTAGAAGAAAAAAACCAATAGACAATTGAAACCTTCTATCCCTAAGAAAGGGAATGTCGATTTTCAGCGAACGTTTCTTTTTGGGGCCTTTGTCCTTGGTGTTGGACTTAAAAGTGTTGGACTTATACGTGTTTTTAGCCATCTAAAAATCTAAAACCTGATAATACGAATTTAATCGAATATTATGAACCTATACCGATCATTCATCAAACGACCTAAGCCTTATTTTCTTTCCATTTCACAAGACCTTTGTTGATTCTCTTGATCATTCCGGGACCTTCATAGATAAAGCCGGTATACACCTGAACCAAACGAGCCCCGGCTTCTAACTTCTCTCTTGCATCTTCTGCGGTCTGTATGCCACCCACTCCAATAATCGGAAAAGAACCATTGGATTTCTCATGAAGGAATCGAATCACTTCTGTTGACCTGCTTTTTACGGCCTTTCCACTTAAGCCTCCAGCCCCAATCTCCTCGATGGTTGTCTTGGGTGTTTTTAAACCTTCTCGAGAAATAGTGGTGTTTGTGGCAATCACTCCATCAATACCGGTCTCATTGACAATTTCTATGATGTCTATCAACTGTTCTTCTGTCAAATCAGGAGCAATTTTGAGTAAGATTGGCTTCTTGTCAGCGAATGCCTTACCTGCTTCCCGAAGGCTATTCAAAATATGCTTGAGTGGCTCCTTCTCTTGTAAAGCACGAAGGTTTGGCGTGTTGGGTGAACTTACATTGACCACAAAATAGTCTACATATGGATGTAGGCCATTGAAGCAAACCAAGTAGTCATTAACCGCCTCCTCATTAGGGGTCACCTTGTTCTTGCCTATATTTCCACCAATCAAGACGTCCGTTTTCCGACCCTTGAGCCTTTCAATGGCTTCATCAAGACCGCCATTGTTAAAGCCCATTCGATTAATAAGACTCTGGTCTTCTGGCAACCTAAAGAGTCTAGGCAGAGGGTTCCCTGCCTGCGGCTTGGGAGTAATGGTGCCAATTTCGATAAAGCCAAAACCCAAAGCTGACAATTCATTATAGAGTTTAGCATCCTTGTCAAAGCCTGCGGCTAAACCAATCGGATTTTTGAATTTTAGACCAAAACACTCGACTTCTAGTTCTCGATCACGAAAATCATACAGACTTTTACTAATTGATGCTACTCCAGGAATCTTAAACAATCGTTTGAGCCACCTAAAGGCAAAATAATGAGCTGATTCTGCGCTTTTGGTAAAGAGAAAGGGACGTATTAGACTTTTATACAAGGGGGAAATTTTCAACAAAAATAACAGTTCAATCTGAAGATTCGACAATTAAGATTGATACTAATCTGTAATTTTACGGAGAGGCAGAGCTGAAAGAGCATCTGATAAAACTTCCTATAGTACTTCATTAGTAAAACATTCCGAAACATACCAATTAAAATGAGAAAAGCATTTCTTCTTACTTTCATTATATCTCTTTCTCTTATCAAGGTTTCTGCTCAATCTGTTGAGCTTTCTGATATAAGAATTAATAAGACGATTAAAGCTAATATAACCCTCGATAGCCTAAGAAAAACAGGACTCATAACATCAGTTGAACCAGTTCCGGAAACTATGGATATAGCAGACTATGATTCCTTGATTTTTTTAGGCCAAAGCCACTTTCAATATTATGTTTCAAGTGATCAATGCTTTGCTGGTTCAATCAAGTTTGATCAAGTCGTAAGGTCACTTTCAATTAAGAATGAGAGTATTAATTCAGAGAGTACACCTTCAGATGTAAACAAAATATTTGACGGAGGTTGTACTGAATTGTACGAGATGAACTTCGGTAAAGATGGGGTATATCAAACTTGTAATATTCCGTTCACTTACAAAGGAAAGATTGTTGATGCAGCACTAATTTTTTTCTTTAAAGATGGAAGATTGAAAAGGATAGACTTTTGGGAACCATCTTAACTCCTAGGGTGAAACTCCTGAATCACTTGTCTTAGGTAATCTCTGTCTAAATGCGTGTAAATTTCAGTAGTCGTAATTGACTCATGCCCCAGCATTTCCTGCACCGCCCTAAGGTCTGCTCCCCCCTCTATTAAATGCGTAGCAAATGAATGTCTAAACGTATGCGGACTGATTGTTTTTCGGATTCCGGCTTTAGCCACCAGATCCTTAAGGAAGGTAAAAACCATTTGTCTCGTTAGCTGTCTACCCCTCCTGTTCAGAAACAAGAAAGACTCATGGCCGGGCTTTATATCCAGGTGGACACGCACCTCATCACGATAAATATTGATGTGCTTCAAAGCTGTTTTCCCTATAGGAACCAAACGTTCCTTACTTCCCTTGCCAAAAACCCTCAAGAACCCAACATCAAAATGAATGTTGGACACCTTAAGTCCAATCAGTTCAGACACGCGTAAGCCAGAACTATACAGTGTCTCCAGCATGGCTCTGTTTCTTGTGCCTTCAGGTGTTGAGTGATCAATTGCCTCTAGTATTTGATCAATTTCTTCGACACTGAGTGTATCTGGTAGCTTGCGACCAAGCTTGGGTGCTTCCAGCAAAACCGTGGGATCGCTGTCCAGCTCTCCCTCGTATACCAAAAACTTGTAAAAGGACTTTAAACCCGAAATTATTCTTGCCTGAGAAAAGGCACTCATCCCCACCTCATTAATCCACTCCACCATGTCCTGAAGTTCTACTATGGTTACCTGCAGCGGATTCAAGTCTTTTTCTCTTAAGTCTAGAAATTGTTTGAGCTTAACGATATCGCGAACATAGGCATCCACGGAGTTTTCACTCAATGAGCGTTCCAGCTTGAGGTAATTCTCATATTCCTGAATGTAGATATCCCAAGACATGACCAAGTATAAGCAAAACTTAGTATAGATTCTGAAAGAAATCTAGAATGGATTAGATTTGTCCATCATGAAGGTAATCATCATTAACGGCCCAAATCTTAACTTACTTGGAACCAGAGAAAAGAGCATCTATGGTGACCAAAGCTTCGAAGCCTATTTCCAAACGCTGAAGGCTAATTTTTCGACTATTGAGTTAGACTACTATCAAAGCAACGTTGAAGGCGAGTTGATCAATAAGCTCCATGAAGTAGGTTTTAGCTATGATGGCATTGTCTTTAATGGTGGTGGTTATACACATACATCCGTGGCCATATCGGACGCCATTGCAGCAATAGAAACTCCGGTAGTAGAAGTCCACATCTCGAATATCCATGCTCGTGAAGAATTTCGACACCTAAGCCTGATTACCAAAGAATGTGCAGGCCTGATTACCGGATTTGGACTACAAGGTTATGACATGGCGTTGGGCTATTTGAGAAATCAAAGCTCTTAAAGTCTCTGATAAATTTCTGAGGGTTTAACTTCGCCTTTGCTAGCTTTGCAAAAACACTTTTGTGATGCTGAGTTTCAAGGAAATTATCTCTGTAACATTGATCCTGTTTTCTGTCATAGACATATTAGGTTCAACACCTGTTATTATCGATTTAAGGAAGAAAAACGGACATATACAGTCTGGTAAGGCCACTTTGGCCGCTGGCGTACTGATGATTCTATTCCTATTTGTGGGCGATAACTTGCTGGGACTTTTCGGTATTGATGTGGGCTCATTTGCTATTGCGGGGTCACTGGTCATGTTCATCATCGGCTTGGAGATGATCCTTGGTAGAAGCTTCTTCAAAAACGATGCTTCAGCTGCTGGTACCTCTTCCATAGTTCCAATCGCTTTCCCACTGATTGCGGGAGCAGGTACGCTTACCACAATTATCTCGATTAGGGCTGAGTATAGCGAGTGGAACATTCTGGTCGGCATTATTGTGAATCTCGGCTTCGTCTATCTCGTGTTAAAATCAACCAACTGGTTGGAGCGTAAAATCGGCCCAGCCGGACTAGGTGTTCTTCAAAAGGTTTTCGGAATTATCCTCCTCTCTATTGCCATCAAATTATTTAAGGATAATATTGTCAACATATGATTGTAATCTATACGGATGGTTCATCAAGGGGTAACCCTGGCCCGGGTGGCTATGGTACTGTAATGAAGTATAAGGAGCACCGCAAGGAAATGTCTCAAGGCTATAGAAAAACCACTAACAACCGTATGGAGCTGCTCGCAGTCATCATTGGACTAGAGAGTCTGAAAGTGGAAAAAGCCAAAGTAAAAGTATATTCAGACTCTAAATATGTAATTGACTCTGTAGAAAAGGGGTGGTTGTGGAACTGGATAAAGAAGGATTTCAAGGGTAAGAAAAACAAAGACCTTTGGCTTCGCTTTGCTAATATTTACAAGAAACACTATGTCACTTTTCAATGGGTAAAAGGGCATGCTGGAATACCGGAGAATGAAAGGTGTGACCAGCTTGCTGTTGAAGCTGCTGAGAGTAGTGATCTTTTAGTGGACGATGGCTTTGAGTCTGGGCTTTACTCATAACTCCCGTTTTGTCAAATACCTACTTCCAATTCAAACAGTTCCGTATTGATCAGCCTATTGATGGCATGAAGGTCACTACCGATGGCTGCACATTTGGAGCACTGATTAAGCCTGTTCAGAAAGGCAAAATACTCGACATTGGCACAGGGACTGGCTTGCTCTCCTTAATGATAGCCCAGAGAACTCCTGCGCAAATTGATGCGATAGAGATTCGCCCTGAAGTCGCTAAACAAGCCTATCGTAACATCGAAAAATCACCCTGGGCTGATCGAATTACTGTCTTCTGTCAAGATTTGAGAACTTACACGACCAAAGGGCTCTATAATCAAATTGTCTGCAATCCGCCCTTCTTTAAAGACAATCATAAAGGAAAATCCAAGACAAAGAATACTGCAATACATGATGATATGCTTCCTATGTCATTGCTGGCAACCCGTTGTTTTGAACTATTACTGGAGGGAGGTTCGCTGTGGGTGATGTACCCCGCTTATGAAATGAGCATTTTTGAAGACCTTGCTATTTCAAAAGGGCTCTCCCTAAAGCAGAGAGCCAATATCTATAATAAGCAAGGAGGCTCGGTCTTTCGTGTGATCTCCGAATTCATTAAAGGCACAAATCCCGACTTTGTCGAAACCAGCTTAGTGATTAAGGGAAAGGACGACTGCTACTCAAAAGAGTTTATACACCTTTTAAAAGACTATTACCTCCACTTATAAAGTCAATCCTCTCCATTGAGCCTGAGGTTTGCAGTCACTAAATAATTACAATATCTTGCGGCCTTTCAAAAAGCACCATGGAAATACTAGGCATAGACGTTGGCGGCAGTGGAATTAAAGGTTCAATTGTCGATACTGAAACAGGATATTTAATTTCAGATCGATTCCGAATACCCACGCCAGAAGGACGCAAACCAGATGATATTGCTGATGTCATCGGCCAAATTCAAGAACACTTCAATTGGAATGACAATATTGGCGTAGCTTTTCCTACGGTAGTAGTCAACGGAAAGGCCAAATACCATAGCAACCTTGATGAAAGCTGGAAGGGTATGCAGATTGACGATCTTTTCAGGGGACGTTGCAATCAAATCTTTAATGTGATTAATGATGCTGATGCGGCTGGCTTGGCTGAGATGAAGTTTGGGGCAGGCCGTCATCATTCGGGAGTTGTGTTAATGGTCACTATCGGAACGGGCCTGGGCAGTGGGCTTTTTTATGATGGGGTATTGGTTCCCAACTTTGAATTGGGCCATCTCTATTATAAAAATGGTGATCTTATAGAATTCTATGCTGCGGATTCCGCGCGAAAAAGAGAAGAACTGTCTTTCGAAAAATGGGGCAAACGACTAAACAAGTTCCTGAAGCATATTGAAAGAGTTATCAACCCTGACTTTATTATTCTTGGTGGTGGGGTAAGCAAACACATTCACAAATACCGAGATCAGATCACGATTCAGACTCCTTTTGTTGTGGGAGAAAAAGAAAACAACTCAGGAATCATCGGTGCTGCTGCCTATGCTGCAGACCATCATAAGTGATCTAATATTCCTCCGAGTTCAGGAAATGTCTTTTGGTCATAAATAACCTCTCCTTTATTCAAAAATCTCTGCATACTGAGCATCACCTCGAAGTTGGGCTGATGTAAGTGTTTTGGAATCTTATAGATACGTTCGTCCTTTCTGTCAAAAGGGGTTTCTACTTTTGATCCAAACAAAAAAGGCATTAGAATCTTTGAACAACTAAAAGCAATTCTATCAAATTCATTCTCTTTGAAGTGTCGAATGAGTCTGGTATTGATATCTTCAAAAAACAAAAGCGTCTTAGCCAACCTCACCCTCGAACCAGCCCTGGACTTGCCTTTTGTTTTTAAGTGCTTGATTTGACTTGTCCCCTGCTTTTTTCGGACCATATAAGCGGAAAAAACCTTATGCTCAAGACATTTATCACCTTGAAACACACCTACAGATGCGCTACCCGTTTGTACTAACAACATCAGGTATTTGACTTCTGAATCCGAAAGCATTGCATCGTTTGATACCTTAACGGTAATTGGAAGTCTTAGCTGAAATTCACTTCCTTCTCTGCCAAAGTATAGTGAATGCTTTTGGAAATCATAGCTTCTGGACAAGTCGGCATTATCCATAGCCTTCACGAATGCTAGTACGCCATCCCGATTGAGAAAATGATGCTTATGATCCACATGGCAATAATCTTCATTTTAGCCTAGAAAACACAACCTTTGAACAGGAAACATGATTACTTAACTTTATGCGGCAAACGCATAAGATGTACCTAAACACCGCGTTACTTACTAGACTCAATGACCAAGAAAAGAACTAAGCACAAAAAGCTATTCAGATGGCTATTCGCCCCGCTGGCGGTAGGTGTCCTTGCTGCTTTTGGTTTCTTCTTAAGTGTATATTGGGAACTCTGGGAACCACTCCCATCCAAAGATCAATTAGCGAATATCAGGCAAAGTGAAGCCACAGAAGTTTATGCTGAAGGTGGCGAGTTGTTAGGTAAGTATTTCATTTTTGATCGACAACCCATTACCTATGATCAAATCCCATCCCAGCTTATTGATGCGCTCATTGCGACAGAAGACTCACGCTTCTTTAAACATAACGGTGTAGACCGAAGGAGTTTACTCAGGGTCATTTTCAAAACCATCATATTGCAAGATGAATCTTCTGGTGGTGGCAGTACGCTCTCCCAACAACTGATCAAAAACCTTTACCCCAGAAAGGACCATGGATTCTTTTCCATGCCAGTGAGTAAGGTTAAAGAAGCCATTTTAGCTACTAGATTGGAAGACATCTATTCGAAAGAAGACATCCTAACACTTTACTTAAACACAGTCCCTTTTGGTGACAACACTTTCGGTATTGAAAGTGCGGCTGAAAAGTTCTTCGGCAAAGCTGCAGAAGATCTAAAGCTAGAAGAATCAGCAGTAATCGTGGGGATGTTGAAAGCCTCATATCGCTATAACCCAAGGATATTTCCTGAAAGGTCCAAGCTCAGGCGAAATGTAGTTTTAAATCAGATGATGAAATACAGCTACCTTTCAATAGAAGAATACGATATAGTCTCTCAAAGAGCACTAGAGCTCTCCTATCGTCCTTTCAGTCATGATAAAGGCATAGCTCCTTACTTCAGGTCCTCACTCAGGCAGAAGGTTCAGAACTGGCTAGACAATTACAACGACTCCACCAATAACGACTATAACCTATTCACTAGTGGTCTGAAGATTTATACTAGCCTGGATTATGATATGCAAAGACTTGCCGAAGAATCCATGGCGGAACACCTAGGTTCCTTACAGGCAGACTTTGAAAAGAGTTATGGTACCAAGGCTCCCTGGCTGAGGGGTACTGATCTCATCGAAAGAGATATTATTCAATCAACAACTTATAAAAGGCTTAAAAGTAAGGGACTAAAAGAGTCTCAAATCATTGATTCTATGAGTGTTAATCACAATGTCGAGTTATGGGATTGGGATGGAAAGAAAGTTGTAAAGGCAAGCACCTTAGATAGTATAAGGCATTATAAGAAGTTCCTCAATGCTGGCGTGCTGTCTGTGGGCCCATTTTCAGGTCAAGTCAAGGCATGGGTAGGTGGAATTAATTTTGAGCACTTTCAATATGATCATGTGAGACAAAGCAAAAGACAGGTAGGCTCAACTTTCAAACCTATTGTCTATGCCACCGCCCTGGAAAATGGCATTGACCCCTGTAAATTCTACTCTGCTCGTCAAGTCACCTACACCAACTATAATAACTGGACACCAACTAACGATGGTGCACCAGACTATGACAAGCGATATACAATGAAAGCCGCATTAAGTGGATCCGTCAATACTGTAGCGGTCAAAGTAATGGAGGATGGCGGAATGTATAATGTTATCGATCTGGCCCATAGCATGGGCATTGAATCAGAGATTCCGGAAGTCCCATCAATAGCACTGGGTACTGCAGAAATGTCTGTCATGGAATTGGCAAAAGCCTACACCAGTTTTTTGAATAGCGGAAGACCTGTGACCCCTCATTTTATTACCAAAATCGAAAATAGCGAAGGTGAAGTGCTCGCTACTTTTGGCCCTGAAGTTGCCGAAAACCCTGTTTTCACCGAGGCGACCAGAGAGGTTATGATTGAAATGATGAAGGGAGTAATTGAAGATGGCACTGGACAGCGGCTTCGTTGGAAGTATGGACTCCAGAATGACATTGTAGGTAAAACCGGCACTACCCAAGACAATAAAGACGGGTGGTTTGTTGGCCTAACTCCCCGTCTTGTCACTGTAACTTGGGTTGGGGCAGATGATCATCGTATTGGTTTCAGAACAACGGCAATGGGCCAGGGTGCCAACTCAGCGCTACCGATATTCGGTAAACTCTTTCAAAAGATGAATGCCGATATGCAATTCGATCGGTATACGAAAGTAGAGTTTCCTCCTGCATCAATTGATGTAATCAATCGGATAGGCTGCGCACCAGAAAAGAAAGAAGGTCTACTAAATCGGGTTTTTGTCAATAATGAAAAGCCTAAGGTTTCGGAATTTAAAGGAGGCAACAAAACCGCTGAGCCCAAAAAGAAAGAGGGTCTGTTTAAAAAGATTGGCAATCTCTTCAAACGCAAAGACAAGAAAAAGAAGGACAAAAAAGGGTCCTAATCCAGTACCACTTCCTCCTCTACAAACTCAAAACCAAGGGTTTCTAATTCGTCTAAGATTGGATTATAAAACTCAGGAGTTATTGGAATCTGAACCCCTCGGGCCTCTATCTTTCCTTCCATTAAAAGCTTGGTAGCAATACCCAATGGTAATCCCACTGTTTTTGACATGGCCGTATCAAATGCATTCTCACCTGTAGCAACCATGGCGGATCGAATTCTTTTCGTTTGGCCTCCTTCCTCATAATCAAAGAGGTGCCACATTACAATCTGGTCTTTTTTCTCAGGGCCAATGGTCCACTTCTTCTTCAAGATATGCTCCAATACCTGAGCCGGAGTGCCTTTCATTAAACCAACAGGTTCTTCATCAAACATGCCCAGCCATCTCAGCTTATGCATTTCTGTTCCATCAACATCCAGCTTCAAATAATGGGCTAATTTCAATTCTACCGAATCATTCGGGTTATAAGACAGAAAAGAGTTGATAAACTGTCTATGGGTCATGTCAGATACACCTTCCATCTGGTAGCTATCGTCTGTTGCACCCAGTTGAACAAAGATATCCCAGGCCCTACAGAACCCTGGTCTTCGAAGCGTACCTCTGTAAAGGGTCTGAATACCATGCAGACCATAAACGTCTAAATACTTTAATGAGTCTCTGTTAGCATAGCCTTCAAAATATCCGTGACCTGGAATGTGGATCATTTCTATTCGCCTAAAAAGTCTGGAATAAGGAATATACTTATACCTCCCTTCCTGAATAAACTTAACAGTACCCTGGCCTGCCAATACTACGTTTCTTGGGTTCCAAGTAAAGGCGTACTGCCAAGGGTTATCATCCGAAACATCCGGGGCTAACAATCCGCCAGTAAAAGACTCAAAAGCTCGTAAATCCAACCCTTTGTCTTCACGAATATGATCGATCACTTTTTTAGCTGACATATGGTCGATCCCGGGATCAAGACCGCATTCGTTTAAGAATAATAAGCCTTTCGCTTTAGCCTGCTCATTGAGGCTCGTCATATCATCTGAGACATATGAGGCTGTTAATAGATGCTTATTGAATTTCAGACAAGTCTCTGCTACAATTGGATGAAAAGAAGCAGGAAGCATCGAGATGACTACATCACTGGAACCAATCAAAGCATCTCGTTCCTCTTCCTGGTTGATATTAAATGCTACTGCTTTGCCCTTAGCATGACCTTCAACCTTCTCTTGAGCCAACTGAAGGGCATAATCAGCGACAGTCACCTGCCAATTCTTTGAGTTAGCCTCTTTGAGCAAATACGAGATTAGTGAAGTGGCGGAGCGACCTGCTCCCAAAACCAGAATGTGATCCATAGATGAGTTCGTTAAACCTCGAAATAGGTAAAAAGAGTGCTAACTTCAAATGATTAATTGAAATGCTTCGAGACAACCTTCCTACAAAAGATACGTATCTTCCCATCCGCTTTATATTACTAAATGGCAAAAGAACTTAAGCAAGAAGTCTCACTTCTCATTTATCAAGAATCTGAGTTAGACAATACAACCTTAGACCTGATTAATAAGGCAAGGGAAATAGGAAAGCAAGCAAGAGCTCCCTACTCTGGTTTTCAGGTTGGAGCAGCAATTTTACTCTCTGATGGATCCATTGTTCTGGGGAACAATCAGGAAAATGCAGCATATCCTGCCGGGCTCTGTGCAGAACGTGTTGCTCTTTTTGCTGCTAAGGCCAACAACCCGAAAGCTAGTGTATCGAAAGTTGCTATTGCTGCATTAAGTATGAACTCAAACGAACTCAACATTCCAGCTCCATGTGGAAGTTGTCGTCAGGTAATGAGCGAGTATGAAAACGATCAAAAGGAATCAATTGAAGTTTATTTAACAGGGGGAACCGGTGATATTCTCAAGTCAAACTCCATTGACAACCTCTTGCCTTTCAAATTCTCTTCTGACCAACTGAGGAACTAATGGAGCACAGAGTCTCATTTGAATTCAATGGGCGTTATGAGATGCTTGGACAACCAGGTGATCAAACTGAACAACTGTGGTTTGTATGCCACGGTCATGGGCAACTCGCAAAGTATTTTATTAAGAAATTCGAGACACTGAATGATGGCAAACATGTCATTGTAGCACCAGAAGGTTTGTTTCGATATTATTTACAAGGCTTTACCGGAAGGGTTGGGGCCACTTGGATGACCAAAGAAGACAGGATTTCTGACATTCAAAACTACCTCACTTTCCTAAGCTCAGTTATGGACGAGGTGAAGCACAAATTAAGTCCAGCAGTCAAAGTGACGCTGTTTGGTTTTTCACAGGGAGCCGCAACGATTTCCCGCTTTGCCACGCAAACAAATGTTGCTTTTGATCAATTGGTATTATGGGCTGGAATCTTTCCTCCTGATCTTCCGCCTTTGGAGAGTCAGAGAAGACTGTCCGATAAGACCTGTTTTTTGGTCTACGGATTAAAGGATCAATACTTGACTGAGGCAAGAATAAAAGAACAGGAATCTATTGCGTCTCAAATAAAAGTAACCCCCGAAGCAATAACGTTCGAGGGCGAGCATGAATTGAATGATCAAGTCATTCAGCAAATCAGCCAGAAGACTTAGCGCCAGAACCTAAATTCACGCGTAAACTTCGTGACAATTCTTGAAGGTATAATTGTAACCGGACCCCTGTAGATGCCTCCATTGTCACCAATGTCTTCCACTCTAACAGCCACTGTATTCTTTCCTGGTTTTAATACACCCTCCGGTATATCATATATTCTTAGTTCACTAAAACTTCTGGATCTCCCTATTCTTCGTCCATCATTAGTTTCACCAATTTTCACCCCGTTAACGAAGATTTCATCAAAGTCATCAATGTATCCTCCAATGAGTGTGAACTCCGTCTCTTTTCCGCCTGAAGGCATTTCAAACTCTTTCCTATACCAGGCAAAGCCCTTGTAGTTACGCATACCGATCGTTTTCCAGTTTGAAGGTACTACGATATCTTCCCATCGCGAGTCGTCATAATCAACATCAGCAAACTCATCACGATCACGTCTGGATATTTTCCATAAGCCTTCTAGCGAGTACATTTCATTGTAAGCAGCATCCGCAACCAACAGGCCAACTTCGCCACTGTAAATTCCTCCCTCACCTCCTTTGTCAAAGATTCTTACAGCAATAAGATTATCACCATCATAATTGAGTAACTCATTAGGGATACGGTATTCTCGTTTTGCATTCCAGGCAGTGTAATAATCGGGCGGAAACCCTCCAGAGAATCCTATCTTGACGCCATTGAAAAACACCTCATCTACATCATCGATGTAACCAAGGCGAAGATAGTGTGCACCCTCCTTTTCAAGTTCATCTCCGCTAAAGGTGGTACGGTACCAAGCGTAACCATCATAGCCGTTAAAGCCTTCTCTCTCCCATCTTCTTGGCACATAGATCTCTTCCCAATCAGAATCATCATATTCGACCTCTGCCCATTCTTTATGATCTCCAATAGAAAACTTCCAATACCCTCTTAGGTTAAGAAGCCGATCGAGGTCTTGTGCCTGAGTAGCTGCAGTGACCAAAAGCAGCATTACTATCATTAATCTTTTAAACATTCCTTCGCGTTTCAAAAAAACCAACCGCTCTATTTAGAGCGATCAGTCAGTTATTAGTTTAGTTGTAATTCGTTTTTGCCCTTGGGCTTCGTTGTTATATTCAAACATACGAGGCTTATGAAAGGTGTATGTCATGCTGGGGTAAAGAGATGTCATAAAATGTCACGAGATAATTAACATGTTTTTAAACATCTATATATCAATTACTTATAAACTTATATCCTACTCCGTGTACGGTTAATATATGTTTAGGTTCATTTGGGTTTTCCTCAATTCTTTGTCTGAGACGAAGCATAAAATTATCAACCGTCCTTGTGGTAGGCTGGCTTTCATAGCCCCAAACCTTATTCAATAGGTCATAACGACTCACCACTTCATTTTTGTGTTCCATCAGGTACTGTAAAATCTCATACTCCTTATGAGACATACGCACATCGCCATCACTATTTTGGGCGGTAAACAAGGAGAAGTCAATTGTCAACTTGCCAATCTCAATTGGACCATCAACGGTGCTATTATCGGGAGTTTTAATTCTTCTCAGAATGGCTTTTACTCTGGCAATCAGTTCTCTTAGACTGAAGGGCTTTGTCAAATAGTCATCAGCCCCAAGCTCAAGGCCCAATACCTTATCAATTTCTTCACTCTTGGCCGTCAAAAAGATAATCGGGGTCATAACTCCATTTTTCCTTATGGCCTTGCAGACATCAAAGCCTGACATTTTAGGCATCATAACATCTAATATGATGAGATCAAAGTTTCCGTTTTGGGCCTTTTCGAGGCCTTCCTGACCATCAATAGCTACCTCAACATTATAGGATTCAAATTCGAGATTATCTTTTAAGCCAAGGCGCATGGCCGGCTCATCTTCCACGATAAGTATATTAGACATCTTCTTCTTTGTATAGTGGGAAAATCAGTTTAAATGTGCTGCCCTTGCCAGGTGTGCTATGGACTTCCACAGTGCCCTCATGTGCATCCATTATATGTTTCACAATGGTCAGTCCTAAACCTGAACCTTTTGTATCATGAACATCTCCATTAGGAACGCGGTAGAATTTTTCGAAGAGCTTATCCAATTGATTCTTTGGAATCCCCATGCCATGATCCTCAACTGCCACAAATGCTCTTTGTCCTTTTAGGCCAGTCTTTATTGCAACATGCTTCTCTTCCAGGCTGTACTTCATGGCATTGTCAATTAAGTTGACTAATACCTCTGTCATTGCTTCCGAGTCGGCATTCACGAGAAGCTTTTCAATATGACAATTCAGGTGATAATGAAAGCCATTGTTTTCAAGGTGATAAGAGTAGGTATTGAAAACGTCTTTCACAACCTCATTAAGGTCCAATTGTCGCTTATCATAGGTGCGCTTACTTGCTTCAATTTTTGAGAAGCTTAGGATGCGATTGATCATGTTGGTCAAGCGACTTACCTCTTTGGTAATAATCCCATAGTACTCTTTCTTTTTTTCCTCGGTTCTCACCCTATCCATCAATAGCGTTTCGGCAAACATATTGATCAGCGCCAATGGCGTTCTGATTTCGTGCGACACATTCGACACAAAATCAGCTTTCTTTTGCGCCAGTTTCATCTCTTGCTGGATATTTCTGAAAACCAAATAGATCCCCATGATCATCACCAACATCAAAAGACCCAAGGCCAGCAGGCTTTGACTTTTTCGTCTGTTTACGGCTTGTTCAACAGTACCACCCGCCCTTGTAATACCGATCTCATATTTAGGTAAAAGATCGATCGGTTCGCTCTGAATACTATTTGGTGCCTGATCTGAGGTGGAATAGACTAAGTAGCCATCAGAAATTCTTCGGCACGTGAGAATAAAATCTTCTCTGGCAATCTCCTGGAACTTAGGCACCAGATACTGCTCTATCATAAGGACTGCATCAAAGAAGTAAATGCCATATTTAGCAGATTCACCTGATCCCAGCACAAAGAAGAAAAAATCCAGTTCCTTTCCATTATTGAAAAAAGGATTGTCGCTTTTTTCAATCTTCATAAAATCTCCCGCCTCTTTGTAGCGAAGCAAACGACTAAACACAGCGGTATTCTTACTGTAGATACTGTCGGCAACAACTTCAAGGCCATCGTCTTTGTGCGAGCCCAAAGTATACAGCTGTTCTCCCGGGCTATTGGCATCTTTTAGATAAAGCGCCCAAAAGAAATTGTAGGTACTCAACTCATCCATCCACTCGCTATCAGATACGACTCCAAGATCACGATCCATCATAGTGGTAATATCAGAGACTTTATCCTGAACACTTTGGTTAATCGAAAAGAGTACTGACTCCAACTGACGTTCATAAATTTTCTCTAATTCACGTTCGTCAACGGTCAACGAGTTCAATTCAAAAACTCCATATACAATCACGGGAATGATTAATATGGATAGAATAGCGATAAGAGGTCTGTTTGCGCGTCTTTTCAACCGAATACGTATTATATCTGCTCGAAAATACGAAAAGGAAGGTGTGCCGATTAATTCTGTGACAATCTTTTACAAGACGTGGATTTTTCAAGACTAATTCATATCTTTGCAGGCCGAAAAACAAATACATTAAAAATGTTAAACAATTACGAGACAGTATTCATTTTAAATCCCGTTTTGTCTGATGAGCAGATGAAGGATGCTGTCGGCAGTTACGAACAACTCCTAAAAGACAATGGAGCAGAGATCGTGAACCTAGAAATGTGGGGACTTAAGAAGTTGGCTTACGCCATTCAGCACAAGTCGACAGGTTTCTACAACTTGATTGAGTTCAAAGCCGACCCAAAAACAGTAGCAGCCCTAGAGATTGAATTCAAAAGGGATGAAAAAATCATGCGATTCTTAACCGTGTCTTTAGACAAACACGCAGTTGAGTATAACGCAAGAAGAAAAAGTGGCGCTTTTAATAAGAAGAAAAAAGAGGAGGCAGCAGCATGACATTAGTAAACGAACCAATCAACAGAGAGCAGCAACGCAAGAAGTATTGCCGCTTCAAGAAAAATGGAATCAAATACGTTGACTACAAGAACCCAGATTTCTTGATGGCCTTCGTAAACGAGCAAGGTAAAATTCTTCCAAGAAGACTTACTGGTACTAGCTTGAAATACCAAAAGAAAGTGACTCAGGCAGTGAAAAGAGCAAGACACATTGCTTTGATGCCTTATGTAGCTGACGGATTGAAGTAAAACCTAGACTGTAAATAAAGATGGACGTTATATTAAAGACTGATATTAAAGGTTTAGGCTACAAAAACGATACTGTTAGCGTAAAACCAGGTTACGGTAGAAACTACCTTATCCCTCAAGGCTTTGCTGTACTAGCAAGCGAGTCAAATAGAAAGATGGTTGCTGAAAACATCAAGCAAGCAGCTCACAAAGCAGATAAAATCAAAGGAGATGCTCAGGCGATTGCTGATGCAATTGGCGACACTGCTCTTGAGATTAAGGCGAAAGCTGGCGATAGTGGCAAAATCTTTGGCGCTGTAACTACTTTGCAAATTTCTGATGCTTTGAAAGCTAAAGGAATTGATGTAGACAGAAAGAAAATCTCTTTCAAAGGAGAAGTAAAAATGCTTGGCGAATACGAATTGGAAATCGATCTACACAAGGAAGTGAAGAAAGACTTGAAATTCTCTGTGGTTGCTGAATAAGCATCTATAGAACGAATCAAAAAAGCCTGTTCATAATAATGAACAGGCTTTTTTATTTGAGGGTCACATTTTGATTCATAAATTCCAAAAACAACTACCCATTGACAACACCTTAATCAGTAATGCGAAACAATAAGTATACTTCTCTTTGCCTCATTCTAATTTATATTCTAGGTCTGAACAATTGTAGTAACAAATCAGATGAGGAACCAAAAGACGATTCAAACCAACTGATTTTCGCTATTGATTTAATTGAATCAGTCAATTCCAGTCAAATAGCCTTAGATGGCCTTGTGACACAAAGTGGTCAGTTCAGAGAGTTTGGTATATGCTGGAGTACAGACCCTCTCCCTAATGTAGAAGATAATATTCTCGCTGTGTCCTTAGATGGCGATGAGTTCTCAACTTTAATAACTGAACTTACTCCAGGAACAAAATACTATTTCAGGGCGTATGCTACAATCTCTGGTCTTGCCAATGGGGGATTGCTTGAGTACAGTGAACAAAAGGAGTTTCTGCATATCCCAATTGGCCCCACAATAGTAAAACAAACTTCTTATACCTTCGGCTCTAACTTCTATGAATATGCGAGTTCTTCTATTAAGACGTTCGATGGAGGAATCTTGGTTTCAGGATCATTTCAGGCCCGATTCAGTAATACAAACAGTGGGGTTTTACTCTTAAAATACAATCAAGAACTTGAATTACAGTGGAAGCTTGAGCTACGCGATCTGGAGATCAGTGAATTTGTAAATCAAGTCATTCAAGACAGTGAAGGAAATTTCTTACTTGTATCAACAAGATATAGACCCCAGCCAGAACCAAATCTGATTAAGGTTAGCCAATCGGGTAACCTTGTTTGGCAAAAAAGACTTTTTGAAAGGGTGAATAATCGTTCCGAAAGATATTCTGCAACTTCAATTATCGAGACATCAGATGGGAATTATACTATTACTGGAAATTGGAATCCACAGTCTGCTGCTCCAGCAGAATCTAATTTTGCTCTTATTAAAACAACCAAAGAAGGAGATGTACTATCTATAGCGCAGTTTGGAGAAGCTAATAATAATGAGATTGGAACAAGTCTTGAGGAAAGTCCTTCCGGAGAACTTTTGCTTATAGGTTCTGCTGAGAGTGATAATGATGATACTAATATGAGAATCACAAAATTCAACCCGGATGGTTCGACTATTTGGACAAAAGATTTTGGAGGGCCTAGAAATGAATTTCCACAAGCTTCTCTTCAAACTTCAGACGGTAACCTGATTATAGCTGGAACCTCAACATTTCAGGGTCATGATTTACAAGCCTGGTTAATCAAAATAGATTGGAACGGCAGTATTATATGGGAAAGGACCATTTCCAACCCCGGCCAGACGATACAAATTTCGGGGTATAGCGGCATCAGTGAGGATCAATCAGGCAACCTCTTATTCAGTGCCATGTCCTCTTCAAGCACCTATGGTATTAAATTGAACTCAATAGGAAAGTTTATCTGGGACACTCCATTCAGAGAATTCGGAGGATCGAATGGAACATCCAGCATGTTTGAGTTAGATGACGGCCACATAGTGCTTATTGGAAAAAAGCAAGACAGTGAGATAAATTCCACAGAGGTAAGTGACGTCTGGCTGGTAAAGATGAAAGAAGAACCTTTTAATTAGACTTCTAGTCCCCTCTCTGTAGTCACTGAATAAGCCAATACAAAACGAATTATAAAGCCTTTCCGAAAATCGGAAAGGCTTTTTTTGTGCCCAAACCTCAATTACTCCCCAATTCTCACCTCATTACCCCCTTACCTTTCACTTCATCACTTTCCTACTCCCAAAGGAATACGCTAGTGCAGGTAACCTCCTTTAGAGAAAGTCCGATACGCTGAGAATATCTCCTTGCCTAAAACCTCCCCTCTTATCGCAGGCAACCGTTTGCATAACAATTCATATGACATGGCTTGAATAGCCCATCAATTTTCCCTTATTTCCCACTGAATCAGAAGATTAATTGCTTCGAATTGAACAAAAATCAACCGGTATCCACCTAGCTATCTCCTTATCATGAAATCAGGGCAAAAAAGAGTAGTCATTGAAAACGTTTCCCCGGAAATTAATTGTGGTCAACATGCAGCAAAAAGAACTGTTGGACAGACCTTCCAGGTAAGCGCTGATCTCCTGGCCGATGGACACGATGTGCTTAATGCGCACATCAAGTACAAATCGGGCAATGCCAGAAGTTGGAAATACGCTCCTATGCACTTCATAGATAACGATGTTTTTGAAGGTGAATTCACTGTGGAAAAGCAAGGGAGCTACACCTTCACAGTTGAGGCTTGGGTAGACTACCCCCTTACCTGGCAACACAACATCGAGCGCAAGATCGCTGACCAACAACATGTCGATGTCGAGTTACTAGATGGTATCCAGTATTTGGAGACTGCCTTGAAATTGGCTAAAGGAGAGAAAGCATATTTGGAAGAATTGATCGAAGCCTTCAAAAACCCGGAGGCTTATAACTATTCCATTGCAGAAGCCCAGTCCAAAAGACTTCATGATATCTTCCATGACAACCCAACCAAAGAATTTGCTACAACTTACGACAAAGAACTCCCACTTTATGTAGATCGTAAAAAGGCACTTTTTAGTACCTGGTACGAGTTCTTCCCAAGATCTACTTCAAAGAAGGAAGGCACCCACGGCACCTTCAAAGACTGTCTGGATGTCATCCCTTATGTCAAACAATTGGGTTTCGATGTCATCTACTTCCCTCCGATTCACCCAATCGGCACTGCACATAGAAAAGGAAAAAACAATACCACCACCCCACTACCTGATGATGTAGGTGTACCATGGGCAATTGGTAATAAAGAAGGTGGTCATAAAGACATTCTTCCCGAACTCGGTTCTTTGAATGATTTCAAAAAAGTCATAAAGACAGCTGCTGAAAATGGGATTGAGATAGCGCTTGACTTTGCTCTTCAGTGTTCTCCTGATCACCCTTATGTCAAAGAACATCCGAGCTGGTTTAAGTGGCGGCCCGATGGTACGGTACAGTATGCTGAAAACCCACCAAAAAAGTATCAAGACATCTATCCTATCTACTTTGAGTCGGCAGACTGGGAGCCCATGTGGGATGAATTCATTAGCATAGTCCTCTATTGGAATAAGCTAGGTGTCAAAATCTTCAGGGTTGACAATCCGCATACGAAACCCTTTGGTTTTTGGGAGTACTTAATCGCAGAAGTGAAGAAAGTAGATCAGGATGTGCTTTTCCTGGCAGAGGCCTTTACCAAGCCCAAAACCATGCAGCGTTTGGCAAAAATTGGTTTCAGCCAAGGTTATACCTATTACACCTGGAGAAACAATAAGGCCGAACTTATAGAATACATGACGGAGCTTTCAAAAAGCCAAATGAAAGACTACTTCAGACCCAACTTTTGGCCCAACACGCCAGATATTAACCCATGGATGCTCCAGGGAGGAAACGAAAACCTTTACATCATCAGACATATGATGGCAGCAACACTTTCTTCCAATTATGGCATGTATGGTCCTGTATACGAGCAGATCGACAACGCTGCCTACATTGGCAAAGAAGAGTACTTAAACTCTGAAAAGTATGAAGTGAGACAATGGGATTGGACAAAGACAAATAAATTAACTCAGCTCATCACCAGAATCAATCAGATTAGAAATGAGCAGTCTGCCTTCCAGTTCACAAACAATATTGACTTCTGTAGCATTGAAAATGATCAGATACTAGCTTACTTCAAACAAAGTGAGGATGGAGAAAACAGTATACTTTGTGTAGTCAACCTTGACCCATATAACAAGCAAGGAGGTTGGGTTCAAGTACCACGGCACAAGATGGGTATCTCAGGAGAGACACCAATGCGTATGACCGATTTGGTAACAGGCGACAGCTATATCTGGAATCAGGAATGGAACTTCGTTGAACTTGACCCATACCAGGTGCCTTATCATATATTTTCAATTCATTACTAATTTGTAGATATGTCAGGCAATGCAGTAAAATCTAAAGTAAGCTGGCAACAGTGCTTTGAAGAAGATTCATTCAGAACACAACTGAGTAATGAAGTACTGCCAGCCTATATGATGACCACCCGTTGGTATGCTGCCAAGACACAAAAAATCAAAACCATAAGAATAGAGCAGTACATGCCCTTTCTTATGGAAAACGATGACCTGGCCTACTTCATAACCATAGAAGTCAACTTTGAAGCTGGTTTTACAGAATACTATTTTATGACCCTTGCCTTTGTCAGTAAGGGTATTGAAATCGAGGACAAGGGTAAGGTTCATCAAACTGAAATTGGAAGTCACAGTGGCTGGATCATCGATGCACTCTACTATGAGACTTTTAGAAAATCCCTCTACGATCAGATCATCTCCCAAAAGTCCATTAGCAATGGAACAACTAAACTGGTTTTTGAACGAGGCAAGGTTTTAAGATCAAGTCCACCTTATACCAATTCGAGAGTGATGGGCTTTGATCAAAGCAACACCTCTATTGAATACAATGACCAATTCTTCTTTAAAGTCTACAGGCGTTTGTTTCAGGATGACAACCCTGACTTAGAACTCACCAAATTCCTTTCTGATGACAGTGACTTTAAAAACAGTCCAAAATATGGCGGAAGTATCAGTTGGATAAAAAACGAATACGCTACCCTATCCATTGGTATCATGCAGGAGAAGGTAGAAAATATTGGAGAAGCCTGGAATCATACTTTGGATATGATGAAAGGCTACTTTGATCGTATTGAAGCTACTGATATTGGTGTAGCAGATATCCAAGCCATTCCCAGTTTTAGTTTCAATAACCCCGACCAGTTAAAGTCAGATTTCAGATTATTAATTGGTGATGATGTACTCTCTAAGGTAGAACAAATGGCGCTACGCGTTGCCGAAATGCATGTAGCCCTGTTCAAAAATAAGGTAGATACAAAATTCAACCCTATTCCATTCAATGGAGACTATACGGTTTGGCTTAAGAATCGGATCATCTACCAACTCAATGCCAGGTTTATCTTGGTTGAGGAGAACATCGACAAACTGGAAGGACTAGCCAAACAGTATGCCCAAGACTTTGTGGCGGAAAGAGAAGAAATCACTGCTCGTTTTCTGGCCTTTGATGAAGTAGAGCTCAACAGTAGTAGGATAAGAATTCATGGAGACCTGCATTTAGGGCAAATCCTAATGACCGAAGCTGACGACTTCTATATCATTGATTACGAAGGTGAGCCTGAGAGCACTATCCGAGATCGAAAGGTCAAGCAAACGCCACTGAAAGATGTGGCAGGCATGCTCAGAAGTTTTCACTATGCCGTCTATGCTACGATATTCGGTACTAAGAACAACTTCAAACTTTCGCAAGACGAGCTTTTTCAAGCAGGGGAAAAATACTATCAGGCGATTTCCGCTGTATTCCTGAATAAGTATGTCACCACGGCCATGAATAACAATCTGGACATAGGCTATCAGTCGGAAATCAAATACCTGTTAAAATATCACCTGCTGGAAAAAGCGGTGTACGAAATAGGCTACGAATTAAAAGCCAGACCTGATTGGGTCATCATACCATTGACTGGAATCAGACAAATACTAGAAGATTAATTATGGAACAACATCAACATATCACTGCGCACTCTTTAATGACAGACTTTGATGGTGAGCTGTTCAAATCAGGCAAGCACTTTAAACTCTACGAAAAATTAGGCTCAAAGCTGATTGAAGTTGAAGGCAAAAAAGGAACTCAGTTTTCTGTTTGGGCTCCGAATGCAGAAAAAGTGCAAGTCATAGGTGATTTTAACCACTGGAATGGTGATGGTTATGAGCTATACCCTAGATGGGATGGTTCGGGCATCTGGGAAGGCTTTATTCCGGCAATTGAGAAAGGCACTGTATACAAATACAAAATCCACTCAAATAACTACGGACAAATTCTTGAAAAAGGCGATCCTTTTGCCATTCACTGGGAGGTCCCACCAAAAACAGCCTCTATCGTTTGGGAGATTGACTATAAGTGGAAAGACAGTAAATGGCTTAAGGCTAGAAAAGAAAAGAATGCACTTAACCAACCCTATTCCGTATACGAAGTCCACCTAGGTTCCTGGAAAAGAAAAGAAAACGGTGAATCTCTTTCTTATAAAGAACTGGCAAAAGAATTGGTGAATTACACCAAAGAGATGGGCTATACGCATATTGAATTCCTACCGGTCATGGAGCACCCCTTCTTTGGGTCATGGGGCTACCAATGTACGGGGTACTTTGCCCCCTCTTCCAGGTACGGAACACCGGAAGATTTTATGGCCATGGTTGATGCTTTCCATAAAGCTGAGATTGGTGTGATCTTAGACTGGGTTCCATCTCATTTCCCGAGCGATGCCCATGGGTTGTTTAATTTTGACGGCACTCATTTGTATGAACATGCCGATCCTCGACAAGGCTATCATCCAGATTGGAGCTCTTACATTTTCAATTATGGCAGAAATGAGGTCAGGGCATTCTTGATCAGCAGTGCTATGTTTTGGCTCGACACCTTCCATACAGATGGCTTGCGCGTGGATGCTGTTGCTTCCATGCTCTATTTGGACTATTCTAGAAAAGAAGGTGAATGGATTCCGAATGAACATGGGGGGAGAGAAAACCTGGAAGCCATTTCATTCCTTAAAGAACTTAATGAAACGGTATATAGTGAGCTAGAAGGTGTACAGACTATCGCTGAAGAATCTACCGCCTGGCCGGCAGTTTCAAGACCAACTTACCTTGGAGGTCTTGGCTTCGGTATGAAGTGGATGATGGGCTGGATGAATGATACGCTCGAGTACTTTAAGAAGGATGCATATTATCGTCAGTACCATCAAAATGACATTACTTTCAGTTTGAATTATGCCTTCACTGAGAACTTCATGTTACCACTCTCTCACGATGAGGTGGTACATGGCAAAGGTCCTTTGATTGACAGAATGCCGGGAGACGAATGGCAGAGGTTTGCGAACCTTCGCCTCTTGTATGCCTATATGTATACTCACCCTGGAACCAAACTGGTATTCATGGGAGGTGAAATAGGACAAACATCAGAGTGGCAACACGATTATTCTGTAGCCTGGAACCTACTTGAATTTGACCCGCACAAAGGCATGAAGGAGTTTACCAAAAGCCTGAATGGATTATATAAAAACGAGAATGCCCTCTATGAGCATGGTTTCAGTGCAGAAGGCTTCGAATGGATTGAATTGAATGACCATCAAAACTCCGCGCTGAGCTATATCAGAAAGGGTAAAAACCCTGAAGATGACATAGTGGTTGTTTGCAACTTTACTCCAGTCGTTCGTGAAAGTTATAGAATCGGCATTAACGGTGGTGATTGGGAGGAAGTATTTAATTCAGATGATACCAATTACTGGGGTAGTGGCATTAAGAACGAAGGGGTAATTAAATCAGAGAAAGAACCGCAACATGGCAGGCCAAATTCTTTGAACTTGAAACTACCACCGCTTGCAGTGGTTATGTTTAAGCAAGTGAAAACTAACCCCAAAGCTGCTAAGAAAACAGTAAAGAAAAAGTAGAATAGTCGATTGATGGATAGGTATTTATGTATTCACGGGCACTTTTATCAGCCCCCGAGAGAAAATGCGTGGTTGGAGAAAATAGAAATACAGCCTAGTGCATTTCCATATCATGATTGGAACGAAAGAATTACGCGAGAAAGCTACTACCCAAACGCCTTTTCAAGAGTACTAAACGATCAGGGAAAGATTATTGACATCGTTAATAATTACTCTAAGATCAGCTTCAACTTTGGCCCAACTCTATTATCATGGATGGAACAACATGCTCAAACCACCTATCAGGCTATTCTTGATTCCGACAAAGAAAGCATGCAAAACTTTGGTGGTCATGGCTCGGCTGTTGCCCAAGTATACAACCACATGATCATGCCTTTGGCTAACAGAAGAGACAAAGAAACTCAGATCATCTGGGGTATTGAAGACTTCAAAAAGCGCTTTGGACGAATGCCTGAAGGCATGTGGTTAGGTGAAGCTGCTGTAGATACCGAAACACTTGAGTTAATGAATGAGCAGGGAATTAAGTATTCCCTTTTAGCCCCAAGACAAGCTGCCCGATATCGCAAGATTGGATCCAAAGATTGGATAGAAGGCATTGACCCAAACAAGCATTACAGCTATAAGCTACCCAACGGTCAACGTATTGCTCTGTTCTTCTATGATGGCCAACGCTCTCAAAATGTGGCCTTCAAAGGTATTCTACAGGATGGAAAGCGCTTTGCCGAAGATCTAATGGAAGGCTATCGCGATACGAATGAAAGAGAATTTGTCCATATCGCAACTGATGGTGAAAGCTACGGACATCACCATAAGAATGGCGACATGGCCCTAGCCTATTGCCTAAGATATATTGAAGACAATAACCTTACAAAACTTACCAACTATGGCCAATACCTTGAAATGTTTGAGCCAGAGTATGAGGTTGAAATTCATGAAAATAGTTCGTGGAGTTGTGTTCACGGTGTAGAGCGTTGGCGTAGCAACTGCGGTTGTCATACTGGAGGTGAAGGTCACTGGAACCAAAAATGGCGAAAGCCTTTAAGGGCAGCGCTAGACAATGCCAGAGATCACATGATTGATATCTACAAACAAGGGGTATCAAAATTCACAAATGATCCATGGGCGATGAGAAACGATTATATCCGCGTAATCATGGATAGATCCAAGGCAAACGTATCACAGTTTCTTAAACGCCATATCAAAGAGACACTCAGCGATGATGCAAGAACTCATGTCATGCGCATGCTTGAAATGCAACGCAATGCTATGCTCATGTATACAAGTTGTGGATGGTTTTTCAATGACATCTCAGGAATTGAAACACTTCAAATCCTACAATATGCTTGTCGGGCGATTCAATTGGCGGAGAGCGAGTCAGATCAACAACTGGAAAACAAGTTTATTGAGGACCTCGCAAAAGCCGAAAGTAATGTTAAAAGTGAGGGCACTGGAAAAGATATTTACCTGAAACATATACATCGCTATCAGTTATCACTCACACAGGTAGGGATGCATTATGCCGTGGCATCGCTCTTTGCAGACAACCCTCAAAGTTTGACTGTCCTTAACTATGATTGTAAGAGCATCTTCTTCGAAAGAAAGAGTGCTGGCCTTCAAAAGCTAGCCTATGGTACGACCGTAGTCAACTCAAAAGTCACCACCTCAAAAAAAGAATTCAGTTTTGTAGTTATCTATCTGGGACAACACCACTTAATTGGAGGTACTTCTAAAAGGCTTTCCAAAAAAGAGTTTGAGCCAATCTCAACGGCATTGACACAAGCCTTTGAGCGCAGTAACGTAGCTGAAGTTGTAGATATCATCAAAGAAAAATTCAGGGCTCACACCTTCTCTTTCTTTGGCATGTTCAAGGATGAGCAAATGAAATTGGTAAACCAATACTTAAAACAGAGCGAGGAATTGGCTTATGATTCCTACCGCAAAATCTATGATCGCAACTATGGAATCCTAAATGTAATGAAGGGTCAAAAGCTTCAAATCCCACCTACCTTGAAGCAAAACATAGATGATGTCATCAATATTGAGTTCAAGGACCTCTTTACCAATGGTCATTTTAATATTGAGCGCATGGAAGAATTGGTGGATGAAGCGCTGAAGTGGGATGTTAAATTGAATAATGAACTGATCAGTGCCAGACTAAATACCAAACTGAATGAAATGTTTGGGCAGTTTGAGCAAGACAATGATATTGAACTGCTTGATGAAATCCTCAAAGCACTTCAGCTTGCAAAGAAGGTAAGCCTCAGCCCACTCCTGGTCAACTTACAAAACGATGTCTTTGAGTTGAGCAGAGACTTTCTTTCTGGTAGTAAACTTCCAGTGGATGGAAATCAGGTTATTCTCGAGATGCTCGAGCAAATCGCAGTTGAAATTGGGGTTGACTTGAGTTTTATCAAAAGTCAGACCGTGGATGCTTAGTTTAGGTACCTGTAAGTTCTCGATCATTGAGAGCTTATGGTATTACTCAAGCACCCACCTCAACCACACTGTCTCGTAAAGTGTGCTAAAAGCAACCAACATGTGTACGATATTAGTACACAAAAAATTGTTCAAAATCGATCACTTGTTTTTAAAACATTGATTATCAAATAATTAAAAAGTTTGGCACAGGCATTGTAAACTATTGGGCAGGTCAGTAAAAAACAACAATCATGAAAAGCCCAATAGTCAACAAAACAAAAAACAACAATCGCTCAAACGTTCGCAACTTCAGTGCAATCATCGCAGTTGTACTTGCAGCAGTGACACTACTTCAAGCCAGTAACGTTAAATCTAACGAGCTTGAAAATCGTGAAATGTCCATGCTAGAAATGGAATTAATCTCTGAAATCGATCAGTTCTTTGCTGAAGAAGAACTCTCTTTAGAAGAAGAGATTGTTATGGAAATGGAAGAAGCAACAGACTTAGAAATCAGTGTTTATGACAATGATAACAACTTGTTAGCCTCTGGAAACCCTGAAAACAACACAGAACTCAGAAAACTTGTGAACCAAGCGGATTACTTAAGCAGCTTTGGTAGTAAAGCATACTATAGAATCGCTAAATAAACTCATAAAAGAATTTATCGGGGTTAAATTATTGGTTGTAAGCCGGTCGAAAGATCGGCTTTTCTTTTGTCCGAAAAATGAAAAAGCGGTCGTCAAGGCAACGACCGCTTTAGAGCTCTCAACGAGAACCACCTATGGATTTTTAAAAGAAGCTTAAACTGTAACTACAGAATTCTCTTCGAATGTGAAGTTATTCGGAACATATTTGTCCGCTTCCCAATCATTCTCCCAAGTTTGACCGTCAATCAAGTATCTGAACTGATACTCCTTACCTGTTTCCAGTTTAACAGTCGCTTTGAAAGCACCTGATTTCAATTTCTTCATTTCGACTGCGGACTCATCCCAATCGTTGAATTCACCTACCACGGCCACTTTGTTTGCCTCAGGAGCTACTTCAGCGCCTAGTTGAAAAGTCACGTTAGCCTGTGGCTTAGTCTTTAAGTATTGTTTCTTAATGCTCATGTCAAAAATAATTTCCTAAGCAAAGGTTGGTTGAATCCGAAACGAGCACAAACATGTAATCAAAAAATTGGTGAAACGTTTGCACTAAAAAAGACGGTTAAGTCACTATAAAACAGGCCTTTCTAAATAACAAACGTTTGTTTTTCATTTAAACATAGGCAACCGATTCCACCGCTAAACATCTCTAATTAAGGGCTTTTCAAAAAGACCGGTTCAAGCCA
>Ga0207422_1001520_pt1 | contig 44013 bp, 21 predicted proteins | sample MarCyaLeptolynsp_FD_187757 | JGI IMG/M metagenome (GOLD analysis project Ga0207422, IMG submission 187757) | Marine cyanobacterial communities from Panama - species 1 Leptolyngbya sp. (SPAdes) | ecosystem: Environmental > Aquatic > Marine > Unclassified | place: Panama: Panama City | collected... | reverse complement strand
GGTGTTAATGGAGTGAGGCATGGGGTGTCTAGTGAGTGTCTAGCGAGTGGTGGACAAGTGTCTACTTGCCAACAGACACGAGGGCGATCATGGCGAGGACGGCGATGAGGATGCCGTAGGGAACGCCACCGGTGCTGGTTTTATCAGCTTCTGTGGTGTAGCGGTTGATGGTGGTGATGGTTTCGATGAGTTGTTGGCGTTCTTTGTGTTTCATGGTTCCTTACAATAGAGAAAGCTCGATTGACGAGTCCCCCCCGATCGCGTTCCTCTTACCCTGTGGAGCGGTCGGGGGTTTTGATTTGGCCGTTAGTTAGCGGTAGCGCCTCTGCATTTGAGAGAGGGTGGGAGCGGGCTTAACTTGAGAGCGGTTGACCCTGACTGTGCCGGGATGGACGAGGTGGTAGAGAACGAGGGTGTTTTCGATGGCGCTCTCAACCTGGAAGATGTTGCCAAAGTGGTCGTGGTTGGGGTCGATAATCTCGACGCGATCTCGCGGTCGAACAGTTGTGTTATCGGATGTTATTGGGTGAGTTTGATTCATGGTTGCAATGCAAGAGTACGTGGTCGTTAGTGGCTGGATGGTAAAGGGCCAAGATCGTCAGGCAAATCTCTGAAGCGCAAACCTAGTCCTTCAAGCTCCTGTTCCAAATTTTTGATTTGGGGGATTGTAAAAGTTGGTGTATACACTCCACGCTCCCACCTATTTAAGGTGCGAACACTGACTCCGATCTTTCTGGCAAGCGCTTCTTGAGAATATCCAAGCGCTTTTCTGATTTGCTTCAAGGCTGGTTCACCTTTTTTGGAAAAGTCAACTTTCTGCTGCTCCATTGTATAATGTTTTAGGACGAAGCGTCCAGACACTTCGTCCCTATCTCCCAGATAGACAACTTTAGGTTTTAGGTGGGAGTGATGCGACACTCCCACCCAATTTTCTTCCAACAACGAAAGCAGGGTTTAGCCCTGCTTTACCAACATCCTCTGAGGGAAGGAAATTCTACCGCATTACCGAGGGCTAGCTGATTGCAGCCATAGTGAGAAACGCGGTTACTCTTCTTCTCCTGGAGGTAGCACTACTCACCGTCAACTATTTCAGGGAGTGATTCAGGGACAAAGACAACTTGTATCTTGAGCTTGCCCTGTTGCCATCCCCCTCCAGCGGTTCCTCTAGAGCGGCAATGGTGAAGATTTTCCCTGGAGATGGGTTTGGGGTTGTCTTCATGCGGATGGCCTCCTCATCAAACGGTTCAAAAGTACTCATAGAAAGCGATTGATACAACACTGCGATCGCTTTAGCACAAAAAGGAGGTGAGGCCTATCGCCAATCAACACAACAGCCAATCGAACAGCTAACGCTCGACTGCAATACAGACGGGCCGTCTCGCCTTTCCTTTAACCCCAAAAACTCGTGAATATCTACACAGTCATCGAACAAACTATCGAGAAAGAGCAAGCCGAGCGAGAGAAACGCACCGAGCTAGTCGCCGCCCTCCAAGAAAAATATGTCCGAGAACTCTGGCCCGATTTTCAACAAATCCTTGACGGAGCCATCCCTGCAGAAGTGAGAGAGATGTTGGGACTGGGTCTCGAAATCGATGGCGGTTTCAAGTTTTACGTCAAGGGAACCTACAAGGGCATCCACGAAACCATCACCTTCCGCCTCTACCACTCTGGCGCTCGCTCAGAGGAATGGCGGCTGTCCTTCGGAGGAAACCGTCTAAGAATTCATGTTGATGACCGGCGCTTTCACGATCGCTATTGTACTCACTCGGAGTTGTTTCCCACTCTCGCGCGCTGTCTGTCCGAGCTGACGAACTTCAAAGAATACCTAAAAGACTCATGAACCCATCTCAACCTTTCCTGATTGGAACCTCCCAAGGCCTGATTAACCTCAGCCAAGTTCAGCACATCTTCCCCGGCCCCCATCCCGACCAAATCACCATTTCCCTCTTCTCCACTTTCATCCGACTGGAAAGGCAAGAAGCCCAACGCTTCCTTTCCCAACTCAGTGCCACTATCCCTGTTGTTTGCTGGGTTGACTGCCCCCAACAATGGCAAAAACCAACTGAGGAGGAAAACTAAAATGGTCGCCCTCCCCATCCGCCTCCACGAATCCGCCCCGCCCCAGAACATCGAAGCCGAAGAAGCCGTCCTCGGTGGCTGTCTCCTAGATGCCAACGCCTACGGCCGCATCCAACATCTCCTCATCCCTGACTGCTTCTATACCCAAAACCACCAGTTCCTCTGGAAAGCGATCGACGCGCTCGGCCGCAAAGGTCAACCCACCGACCTTATGACCGTCACCAGCTACCTCGCCGATCGGAAAAAGTTGGAGAAAATTGGCGGCACGGCAAAGCTCGCGCAACTGGTGGATCGCACCGCCTCGACTGTAAATATCGACCGCTATGCGCTGCTGATTCGAGAGAAATTCGTTCGCCGTCACCTGATGGAGATGGGTCATAACATCGCCGCCAGTTCCAGCGACACCCTCAACGACATCCAACGCGCTCTCCAATACGCCCAACAGCAAATTGAACAAGCCTCCCTCCTGTGCGCTCCTGATAGCGGACAAGACCCCGACGAGGTGAAGTACAACACCCTTATCGAGCGCCTCAAAGACATCCTGCTCAAAGTCCCCGATGCCGGCTTGAGGCATTTCAAGCTCAAGGACTTAGGCAAGCAATTCGGCTGGAGAGTTGGCGAACTCCAACAACTTTTCCTCAATCACATGGCTTCGAGAGAAGACGAACCCCTGATGAGTTTTGAGGAGCTTCGCGAGAAGTATGGCGGCGATACCCAGGAATGGATTACCCATGGCATTTTTCCCAGGGGAACCACCAATCTCATTTATGGCACGAGCGGCGATGGCAAAACTCTGTTGGTTTACGATCTGCTCTACCATGCGCTGACAGGAAAAGCTTGGAATAGTTTCCCCCAATCCAATCAGCCCTGTCGGGCGCTGGTCATTCAAACGGACGAATCGCCGCGCGCGCTGATTGAGAATTTGGGCAGTCGATTGGAGGGAATGGGTTTGGAGGTCAAGTTCAAGACTCGCTGGTCGCTAGAGAGCCTTCTGTATCTCAGAGAGGAGATTGAGGAGTATGCCCCCGACCTGCTGATTATTGACAGTCTCACTTCGGTCAACCGATTTAGCACGCGATCGGAGAATGATGCGGAGTATGCCCGTCAGATTTATGCCCTCGGTCAAATGAGCAGCGAGTTAAACTGCTGCACTGTCATGCTGCACCATGCCAACAAAGCGGGCGACGTGCGCGGCTCTAGCTCGATTCGGGCTGCGTTTGACCAAATCCTGGAATTGAAGCGTCCTGAAGGCTCGAAGGCTTGGGAGGATACGCGCCGCGAGCTATCCATTCCCAAGTCTAGATTCCGCTCCCCCTGTACCTACCTGTTAGACCTCAATCCAGAGACGAAAACCTGGACGATGACGGGCAAGAAAGGGGACTTGAATTTCAACCCAGAGGTGGGCGGTGGAACTTGCCGCGAGATGGTGATTGACCTTCTCGAGCGCCGTCGCGGTCGGGTTTATGAGAATCGGGAGATTGCCGAGCTGACGAATGTTAGCCCTAGCACGGTTCGCCGGCTAACGGGCGAGTTGGAGGCGGAGAAGGTGCTTCAGCGGGTCAGGCTGGTCAATCAGCTTCGTCAGCCTTGGGGGTATTTTGTTCCGGATGACAATTTACCCGGTGGTTACGAACTGGCCAGTCAGGCGACAACTGTCACACCCTCACCCGATCCTCAATGCGATCGCGATCGGGTGGCGATCGCATCAGGATCGGGTGGGAGGATCGGGTCGTATCCCAGCAATAGCAACAACGAAGCTGTTAGCGATCCGGCGATCGCTTTTAATGACGAGAAAAAAATAAAAGTTGCGAAAAAAAATGAGCCTTTCGGATCGCCAACGGACGAATCGACGCAAAAACGGGAGTTACAACCCGATCCTCAATGCGATCGCCAAAGCGATCCAAGCGATCGCGATCGGGTTCAAGAGCGCGATGCGATCGCCAACTGTCACACTCCAGAGAGCGATCGCCCCCAGGGGCCTCCTCCTCTCCCTCCTCTCGATTCGGGCGGTCATATCCTCAAGCCGCGAGTCAAGGTCTACTACTGCGGCTCCGACACTAAGATGAAACATCTCAAAGGAGTGCTGCTGACGGTCAAAGACATCATCTCTCAGACCGAGGTGTCCGTGACCGCGAAAGGGTGGGGGATGGATTTGATTCGACCCTCGTGTGAATTCTCTCGCGCGGCCAAGGGGGCGAAGACATGAACTTCACCTTCACCCTCCAGCTCGTTTTTGGCCCCAAACTTCTCTCCCTTGGCCGATGCCGAAGTACTTGCTTTCTTCACATCAGCGATCGCGGCCGGATCTACATTGCCCTAGCCCCCAGATTTGACTTACTCATCTGCTTTCTTTTCGCTGGGGGATTGCCCAGTTCTGTTGAGGGTTACTGGAGTTTTGCCTCCCCCGAAGGAACCGAACATCTGTTCTGGCTGTTGGGCGATCTTGTCCATGAAGAACCCCCCGTTGAGGAAATTCCCTTTTAGACCATGGAGCGCGTTTATTTCTATCACTACCGCCAAGAGCAGTTCTATCTCATTGATGGGCTGTGGATGAGCGACGAGGGCGACCTCTTCTACGGCTTGAGCAACAGCGGTGGCTTCCTTCACGCCTTGCCTACCGAAGGCTATCTCACCGATGAGAAAGCCATGTGGCGCGAGTTGCGAGCAAGGGAGGCTCACCATGGGCAGAAACTCTAAAGGCTCGGTCACAGTTTGTTCCCGGCGAGGAAGGCTCAATATCCGCTTGCCCCGCCAACTCTATGGCGGACAGCAGAAATACTTATCCCTCGGATTGCCCGATACGCCTCTCAATCGCAAGGTGGCCCAGGGCAAGGCTCAAGCTATTGCTGCCGATATTGCCTACGAGCGCTTCGATTTCTCTCTCGATAGCTACCGCCTGCCTTCACAGCCCCCAGCGCCCGAAGCTGAGCTTTTGGAACTTTGGCAGTTGTACGTCAAATTTAAACAGCAGCACCTCGCCCCCAGCAGTCTCAAGAACCTCACCACCGTTGGCAACCACATTGGCAACCTTCCCACCCATCGCCTCACCGAAGTGGACGCACGCCGCATTCGCCATCACCTCCAGCACCACCTTACCCAAGAGTCCGCCCGTCGTGCTTTGATGCAAATCAATGCCTGTTGCAATTGGGCCATCGAGGAGGGCCTGATTGAATCCAATCCCTTTGCCGCTCACAAACGCCTCAAACGGGTCAAGAAGGTCGATATCGACCCTTTTACCGTTCAAGAGCGAGAGTTAATCTTGCACGGCTTCAGAAACAGCAACACTTATGCTTGCTATGCTTCCTTCGTTGAGTTCTTGTTTCTCACCGGTTGCCGCCTGAGCGAAGCCATTGCTCTGAAATGGAAGCACATCGCTCCAGGCTACTCCACCATTACCTTTACCGAGGCCGTGGTCGAGCGGGTCAGGAAGGGTACGAAAACTGGAACAACCCGACGTTTCCCAGCTAACGACTCTCTGAAGACGCTCCTGAGAGAGCAACCCGAACAGTTTCAACAGGCTCCCGTTTTTCGCTCCCCCACCGGCAAGGTCATTGATGCTCACAACTTCAGCAACCGAGCTTGGAGGGGTGTTCTAGGGAATTTGCCCATTCGATACCGCAAAGCCTACAACACTCGCCACACCTTCATCACCCTTTGCCTTGAGGCCGGCGTTCCTATCTCCCAAGTCGCTGCTTGGGTCGGCAATTCTCCTGAAGTTATTCTCAAACACTACGCCGGACTCACTCGCTCTGAAGTTCCTGAACTTTGAAAACTTGCGCATCAAATGCGCATCAAAATTCGGGAAATCCTTACTATTGCTGAGTGACCCGTTTTGTTTTGCTCATCAAATGCGCATCAAACTGTCTAAAAACCTCCTCAAAAAAGGGGAAAAGCCACAGCGCTGAGCTATGACTTCTGAAGCTTGAAAGCTAGATGGGCTAAAAGTTTCCACCATGCCGGGAGGCGGAATCGAACCGCCGACACGAGGATTTTCAGTCCTCTGCTCTACCGACTGAGCTATCCTGGCACGCTTTTTAGCGCTTAATTAAGGTAACAAAAATATTGAGAGTTGACAAGACTTAAATCTCGTCTCTAACGAATTGATTTTAAACAAGATTCTACGATCGCAACAGTCGATCGCGCGTCTCAACCCAAACGTTTCCCAGTTTCCCAACTATTGGCTGGCCGGGGAGAGGTTAGGAGAAGTGTATTCTCGCCAACGAGCAATGAAACCCGCTTGAAAGTCCATGACAATCGCGTTATCGCTTCGATCGCGCTTTCCTTTTGCGATCGCTTCCCAGGTCCACTCGACGACGGCGCGATCTCCCGACACAATTGTGCGGTGGATTGTTATGGTAACGGCGTGGCAAGTGCGAAAATACTCGGTTGAGATCGCCTCAATTTCTCCTCTGCCAACGACGCGATCGCGCCCCACAATCAACTCCGCTTCGGTGCTAAACAGCGAAGCAAAAGCCTTCCCCTCTTTTGCCACACAAGCATCTTTTGCCAATTGAATCAGGGTTTGGATTTCAGTTGGAGTCATAAACTGCTCTGGGAATGGGGAGCTTGAGAACTGCTCGCCAATCGTTTCAATTTAACACCTGATTTTCAAGTTGTGACCCAGACTGGGGTTGTTGGGGGAGCAAAGGAGTTAATCCAAGATAGCGAATCCCCTGGGGGTTTACCTCAAAGCAATAGGGCAAAACAGTTACGCCTTGTTGAAGTGCCTCGCGCAGCAATCGTCCGTAACTCGGATCTGCACTATCGCCAGGGGCAAAACCGTTGCAGTCGCTGCGATTGATAAAGTAGAGCATTGCTGCTTTGGCTTTGGGTAAAACGCCCATTAACTCTCGCAGGTGTTTTTGTCCCCTCGTCGTTACGGTATCGGGAAATAGAGCAAGCGTTCCCTGAGTCCAGGTTGTATTTTTCACCTCCAGATAAATCGGGGGGCGATCGCCCTCACTGGTTAAGAGGAAGTCGATCCGACTTTTGTTCTCTCGACCGTAGGGAACTTCAGTGCGAATTGTTTCGTAGTGGGGGGCTAACTCAGGAAACAACTTTTGCTCTAGAGCAAGTTTAACAACGCGGTTTGGCAAGTTAGTATTCACGCCAACCCAGGTGGGTTCGGTGTCGTTGAGTTGAATCATTTCCCAGGTGTAGGCTAACTTGCGCTTGGGATTATTGCTCTTAGACACTTGTACGGGACTTCCAGGAATGCAAACCCCTGTCATCGGGCCGGTATTGGCACAATGAGCGATAATGACTTCTCCTGATGCTAATTCGATATCCGCGAAAAAACGCTTGTAGCGCTTGAGGAGAATTCCCGGTTTGAGAGGGGGGTAGGTGTAGAGAAGGTTGGAAGTCACAAGAATGAGTAATTATGTATTTAAGAAAAACTTGTTGTGCAAAATCTTGTTCCCATAAGATGTAAGATTTTATTCTTGTAAATTCAGGCTCATTTCGTTACTAGAAACAAATCCAAAGCGTTCGTAAACCAGTTTTCCCATTGGCGTAGCGTGGAGAATAATCTTAGTACAATTGAGGCTCTTGAGGTAGTCGATGGTTGTCTGGACTAACTGCGTGGCAATACCCTGGTTTCGGTAAGGCTGTTCGACAAAAACGTTCCAAATATAGCCATATTTTCGACAATTTTCTGTGAGAATTACGGGATAGAGTCCATCAAATAATTGACAGCTAATAGAAGCGATCGCGCGACCTTCAACTTCTGCCAGAAAAGCTCGATAACTTAGCTCCTGACGGGCGCGATCGATAAACTCAAGTGTTGTCTGTTCCCAATTCGGCTGAAGCGAACTGGCAGCAACGTTGTTATCAAGCCAGAGTTGATAAAAATGTTGGGCAATGAGACGGTTATCTTCTGGCGTTGCGACTCTAATGTTAATGTTCATCTTTTTTTCTTCAAGTATTATTTGTTATTTTCCTCGCGATCGCCTCTTCATTTAACATTGAGCATTTAACATTTATCAATGACACCCGTATCGGTAAAAGATTCAAAGAAACACCTTTTGGGACGCTGTAGGGGCGGGTTTCCTCGATTGCTCCTGGATTCAACTCCTAACTGCTACTCTCGCTTGCATCAATTTGCGACAATGGAATGCCTCGAATCGAAGCATCGAGCAATTCTATAGGGTGCTTCAGATCTATATTCTGTCCTCGCAAGCGCAAATGCTTGACAATTTGGAGAGAGCAACCGGGGTTTGCGGATACAATCAATTCTGCTCCTGTCTGCAGCAAATTCTCAACTTTTTGCTGTCCTAACTCGTCCGCCACTTCGGGTTGCAGCATATTGTAAACTCCCGCACTGCCGCAGCACAGAGCCGCATCAAGGGGTTCTTTAAGCGTTACTCCAGGAATTTGTCTGAGGAGTTGGCGGGGTTGCAAGCTAATCTTTTGTCCGTGTAATAAATGACAAGCATCTTGATAGACAACGGTCAATTCTTGGTCGGTTAAAGGCGATAATTTAGCAGTTAGACCGATCTCAATTAAAAACTCTTGTATGTCTTTAACTTTTGCCGAAAACTCTTGAGCTTTTTCTCGATATTCAGCGTCATTTTCGAGAATACGTCCGTATTCTTTCAAAGTATGTCCGCAACCGGCTGCATTGATAACGATCGCATCAACGTCCGTTCCGGAAAAACTGTCAATCATTTGCTTTGCTAGCAGTTGCGCTTGGCTTTCTTGTCCCTGATGCGCTGGGAGTGCCGCACAACAGCCTTGAGTTTTAGGAATGACAACTTCGCAACCATTTGCGCTTAAAACTCTCACAGTTGCCTCATTGACTGAGGTGAAAAATAATCGCTGAACGCAGCCTAAGATCGCGCCCACTCGATAGCGTTTTTTTCCTTGTGCGGGAATGATTTCGGGGAAGTTATCTTGGAAAGAATTAACTGTTATTTTAGGAAGAATCGCTTCCATTGCTGCGAGTTTTGGCGACACTTGCGAGAGAATTCCCGTGCGACGAATTAAATCTTGCAAGCCAATTTTTTGATAGAGCCAAAATCCAGGTAACAGGGCCCGCAGGCGGTTGGGATAGGGAAACAAATTAAAAATTAACGTTCTGATGATTTTCTCATTCCAACTGCGAGGTTGATTTCGCTCGACTTGGGGACGAGTAGCGGCAATTAACTTATCGTATTGCACCCCAGAGGGACAGGTCGTGACGCAGGCGAGACAACCCAAACAAGAGTCAAAATGTTGCGTGGTTGCTTCGGTCAGTGCTGCTTCGCCTTGGTTGATGGCATCCATCAAGTAAATTCGCCCTCTCGGAGAGTCCATTTCTTTGCCAATGACGCGATAACTCGGACAAGTGGAGAGACAAAAACCGCAGTGAACGCAGGAGTCAATAATGTTTTGTGGAGGAGGGTTGCGATCGTCGAAACCTTTGAGGTTTTTGGCGGTGGTGTCTTGGAGATTCGAGAAATCGGAGGACGTTGTGTCGGGGACGGGGTTGTTAGCTGCTGGCATGGATTAATGGCGGAAAAACTCGCTCCGCGTCAAGTCATTTAGCATTTTTCATTTTTACCAATGTTGAATGCTTTCTTTAAGATACAAGGGTCGGGGTACGACGAGGGAGTTGGGGAGTTGGGGAGTTGGGGGAAATCGACAATCCCTCATTTCTTCCTTGACAGACCAATAGGGAGGCGATCGCTCTCCAGAATGAACTTGTCATAATATCTGTAGGGTCGCAATGCTTGCGTCCAAAGCCCCACAGAAATGACGATGCCAGATTTAATTACAAAGCGTTCCCATCGCCTCTTGACCTCTGCGTTTATTTTGGCGGGGGCAACGATTTGTCCGGCGATTATTCCCGCATTGGCAGGAGTTGGAAGCGCGATCGCGGGAGTGACCGGAGGCGTTATCGCCAACGACATCGTGGCCAAGCACTTGAGCGCAATTTCGGTGCGCCTGCGAAGTAGCGGCGAAACTCTCTCCAACCACGACCTCACCGATGCGGTGGGATTGGCTGTTGCCTACATTATTCGCATTACCGCTGAGGAAAACCCAGCTCTGAGCAAGGCAGACCGAGAAACGCTGCGATCCCTGGCGGAAAAAACCTCGCAACAGTGGCAGACGGTTGCAGAACTGCTGAAACGACAGCCAGATGGCATTTTTGCCGAAATTGAGGAAGAGTTGCTTGTTGACCTGTTTTCCCAGGCCACAGAGGACTTCAGCCAGCAGCAAGTCCTGTCGGCCGCAGAGTGGGAAAGCTTGTTGCAAGACTGGTTGTGCCTGCGGGTTGGGGTCAAATTATCGGAAGCAGCGGCCGGGGTTGTCGCGAGGGAATTAGAAAGCAAGTTTCCCCAGGCGTTGCGGGAAGTGTTGAAACAGGACTTTGAGGAAGGCGGGAAAGCTTTCGCCGGGTTAACGCTGTCGCTGCTGGGAGAAATGCACGCGATGTTGCGGGAGTTACAAGCACGGCCGGGAGTTGGGGGAGATGGTGTGGTGTTGCAGCAAGGCCTCGCAGCCGTGGCGCAGTTGCAGGAGGAGCTAGAGGCAAATCTGGAAGCGCAGTTGCGACAGTTGGGAACGCAGATTCAGTCGGGGTTTGAGGCGACCTTGCGACAGATGCTTGCACCGCTGAAAGCAGAGATGCTGGCGGAGTTTGAGCGGTTGCACCGAGGACAGGAGAAGTTACAAGCAGGACAGAAACGCATTGAAGATAAGCTAGATCGAGTTCTGGAGACTGCTGACGCGATCGCAAATCACAAAACAACAGGCGGTACAGTCAGCGGGGGAAACTTGAAGCCGTGCAACCATTGGCAGGGAAGAAAAGCCGAAATTGCCCAACTCGAAGCGTGGTTTGCGGACGAAAATAAAACCCTGGTGGGAATTGTCGGGATCGGCGGTTCGGGGAAATCGAGTTTGGCGGCGAAACTGTGCAAGGAATATGAGGGATTTGAGGGCTATTATTTTGCTGATGTCAGCGGCGGCCCGACCTTTGCAGAAGTGGCGAGAGAGGCACTCAAACAGTTTAAGTCGGCGATCCCCGAACAGGAAACTCAACTCGCGCAAGCGTTGTGTAACTGCTTGCAGCAGGGGAAATATTTACTCGTCATCGACAACCTGGAAACGCTGTTAGACGAGGGTGAGTTGGACGAGTTTTACGGGCCGTTTTTTCATAACTGGTTGCACCGCAGCAGTACCAGTGTGGTGCTGGTGACGACGCGAGAACGACCGAATCTGCGCGGGGTTCGCTGGGTTCCCCTTGAGGGGTTCAGCGATGCAGAAGGAGCGCAATTTCTCGCAGACCAGGGAATTACCAGTAGCGAGAAGGAACGAAAAGAGTTCAGTCACTTGGTCAGCGGACACCCGTTGCTGTTGCGGTTGGTAGCAGATTTGATTGTCGAGGAATCTTCCCAAGACTCTCTAGAACCGAAGTTGGAACGGTTGGAGGGTTGGGGGTTAAAGGACTTGTCCCACATACACGCCAGCCAAGAAGTGCGGGGGGATCGCCGCCAGCAAGAGAATTTGACAATGGCGTTGGTGCTGGATGCGAGTTGGAACCGTTTGGATGAAGGGTTGCAGCAGTTGTTCGCAGCGGTGGCGGCGTTGCGAGGGGAGTTTGACTGCGAGGTGGCGGCGGCCTTGGTGGAACGGGACGCGGAGGCGGTAGATGAAGATTTGAGGCGGTTGGCGAGGCGATCGCTCTTGCAGCGTCGCGGTCATTGCTTTAGTTGGCATCCTGTAGTTCTCGCCTACGGGAAGTATAAGGCGGGGAATCTAAGCGCCGTGCATCGTCGCGCTATTGAGTACTACGAGGGCAAAAAGAAGCGGCGCGAGGCCTGGGAAACCCTGGCGGATGTGGGGGAGTATTTAGAGATTTTTTACCACTGGTGCGAGGTGGAGGAGTATGGGGAGGCGTTTGATGTGGTTTGGACGTGCGATAATTTCCTCGATTTGCGCGGCGATAATCAACGTCGGGTGGAGCTTTACAGTCGAATTAAGGACAATTGGCCCGAATCGGAACGAGAAGATAGACGCTATATTACTTCTTTGATCCTCCTCGGCAACGCTTGCTATGCGCTAGGTGAGTGTGGCCGTGCCATTGAGTTTCACAAGCAGTCTTTGAAACTTTGTCAGGAGATAGGCGATCTCGCTGGTGAGGGAGGAGCTTTATGCAATCTGGGAAATGCTTACCTCAATCTCGGAGACTGCGAACAAGCCTTAAAGTACTACCAACAAGCTCTCTCCATCCTCCAAAACATTCAACATCGTAAGTTTACAGCTAATACTTTAGGCGGTTTGGGTAATGTCTACGAATCTTTGGGGGAGTATGGCCGCGCCATTGAGTATTACAAACAATCTTTGAAGATTCTTCGAGACACTAGCGATCGCCTTGAGGAAGGAATTGCCTTGGACAATTTAGGCAATACCTACCATTCCTTAGGAGAGGATCGCCTAGCCGTTGAGTACCACGAGCAGTCTTTAGCAATTGCGCGAGAAATCGGTAATCGCCGTGGGGAAGAAATTTCTTTGGGCAATTTAGGTAGTGCTTATAATTCTCTAGGAGAGGCTCGTCGAGCTATTGAGTACAACGAACAATCTTTAGAAATTGCACGGGAAATAAGAGATCGCCGTGGGGAAGCTAATTCCTTAAACAGTTTAGGCAATGCCTACCGTTCCTTGGGGGAGTATCACCGCGCTATTGAGTACCACGAGCAATCTTTAGCTATTAAACGGGAAATAAGAGATCGCCGTGCGGAAGCCAATTCCTTAAACGGTTTAGGCAATGTCTACCGTTCCTTGGGGGAGTATCACCGCGCTATCGAGTACCACGAGCAATCTTTAGCTATTAAACGGGAAATTGGCAATCCTGGTGGGGAAGCCAATTCCTTAACCGGTTTAGGCAACACCTACAGTTCCCTAGGAGAATATCGCCGCGCTATCGAGTACCACGAGCAATCTTTAGCTATTAAACGAGAAATTAGAAATCGTGCTGGCGAGGGAGGAGAGTTATGCAATCTGGGGAATGCTTACCTCGATCTCGGAGACTACGAACAAGCCTTAAAGTACTACCAACAAGCTCTCTCTATCCTTCAAAATATTCAACATCGAGAGTTTATAGCCAACACGCTAAGCGGTTTGGGCAACACCTACCGTTCCTTGAGGGAGTACCGCCAAGCCATTGAGTATCACGAGCAATCTTTAGCTATTAAGCGGGAAATCGGCAATCGCCGTGGGGAAGAAATTTCTTTGAACAATTTAGGCAACGCTTACAATTCCCTAGGAGAATATAGCCGAGCCATTAAATATCACGAGCAATCTTTAGCAATTGCACGGGAAATCGGCGATCGCCGTGGGGAAGGGAGATCTTTGAATAATTTAGGTCTTGCCTACCAATCCCTAGGAGAGGATCGCCGTGCTATTGAATACTACGAGCAATCCTTGAAAATTTGTCAGGAGATCGGCGATCGCGCTGGCGAGAGTCGAGCTTTATACAACCTGGGGAATGTTTATCTCAGCCTCAAAGAACACGAACAAGCATTAAACTACTATCAACAAGCTCTCCCCATCCTTCAAAAAATTCAACATCGAGAGTTTACAGCCAACACGTTAAGCGGTTTGAGCAAAACCTACTCCGCACTCAAACAATTTCAAGCTGCTATCGACTGCTATCAAGAACTGATTGAGATTTTCAAAGAGTCGGAAGACAGGAAAAGCGAAGCGAACTGTATGCTTGCTGTCGGCCAACTGTACGATCGGTTAGGTCAAATTCGAGAAGGCTGGGTTTTTAAACAACAAGCCAGTCAAATCTTACTGGAAACAGGCGGACTCAATGCTCTCCCCTATCCCAACTGGCTCAAATCCAGCATCCGCTTTGCCCAACGCAGCAAATTTCACCTTATTCTTTGCTTCATTTTCGGTGCTTTTGCCTTTCCCTTCGCCCTCATTTGGGTTATCGCACTGCTCCTCTGGCGACTCCTCCGTTCCCCCTTCCACTCCTAAAACTCCTGTAGGTTGGCGTTGAGGAACGGAACCCAACAAATCAAGACTGGAGTCCGAACGATCCATAATGAATGCAGACGCGATCGAGAGGTTTTCCATGAGCATTCGTCTCACGCCCGACCAAGAACGCTTTGTTCAAACCAAGCTTCAAGCCGGAAGATATCGCTCGGCCGAAGAAATTTTGGAAATGGCCTTGCGGTTGCTAGACGAGTACGACCGCTCCGAAGCTGAATGGGTCGAAGATGTGCGAGCCAAGATTGATGCAGCGATCGAAGGCTCCCAGCAGACTGCTCCGATCGACGGCGAAACATTTGTCAATGGCATTTTAGAGCGGTTCGGGCAGGCAGATCGAGCATGAGTCGCTACACCCTCAACATTCTTGCAAGCATTCCAACTCCTCCACAACCTGCAAGACCGAGACTCCAACATCCGGTCGAACTTCCGCTTTGGCAGAGTTATTGACCTGCGACTGGGCCCACGCTTGTAGTTGCTCTAATGTCATACTTCTGATTCTCCAATTGATCCAACGAGCTTTTGCTGTTTCCCAAATCAATTATGACTGAAATGACTGAGCTACACTAATTAGAGAAACTCGTTGGCAACCCTCACCATGTCCGTCGAACTCACACGCGAACAGTCGCCACAAAGCGAATCTCCCCCAGAGCAATGGACTCCTCGCCTTCCGCCTACAGACCTCATTTTCGACGACGGAGAACCCTTAGAAAGCAACCGCCACCGCATCGCCATGAACGTTCTCATCGAAGCCGTTCACCAAGCCTATCAGGGACGAGACGACTACTTCACCGGCGGCAACATGTTCGTTTATTACAGCAGCGAACAAGTCCGCAACCAAGACTTTCGGGGCCCCGACTTCTTTGTCGCTTTAGGGGTGGATGGAACGAAAGAACGCCAAGGCTGGGTGGTTTGGGAAGAAGCGGGACGCTACCCCGATGTCATTGTTGAATTAATGTCCCCTTCCACCGCGCATCAGGATACGGGAAAGAAGAAGGACATTTACGAAGGAACCTTCCGAACGCGAGATTACTTCGTCTACGACCCCTTTGACGAGAACTCGCTGCAAGGCTGGCATTTAGGGAGCAATTTGCGCTACGAGGCCATCGAACCGGACGAGAGAGGATGGTTGTGGTGCGAGAGTTTGGGGTTGTGGTTGGGAAATTGGGAGGGAACGCTGACGAAGGAGAAGGCGGTGTGGGCCCGGTTTTTCGATCGCTCTGGGAAGGTGATTTTATTGTCTCAGGAACTGGCAGTGCAGGAACGGGAACGAGCCGATCGGGAAAAACAACGAGCCGATCGCGAACGGTTTGTCGCCGAACAAGAGCGAGAAAGGGCCGAACAGGAGAAGCAACGAGCCGATCGCGCTGCATCGGAGTTAGAAGCGTTGCGCGATCGCCTTCAAGAAATGGGGATCGACCCCGATCGCCTTCCCTAATTAACCGATAACTGTTAGTCCCTCACAAATCTACGAAATACGAGATTCAGTTAAAATCGATCGCGCTTCAAAACTCTTGTCAAAAACCGGAGTTTTCGCAGTTTCGGGAGAAAGGCGATCGCACACTTGCACGGTCTAATTCAACGGATTTCATCTTACGACCGAAGATGCTCGCATCAAGTTGACTCAATTATATTCATCAATTTCAACTTGACAGATCGGTAGTGCAATCTCGCACTGTTTTGGGAATGCTAGAGGTAGTCCAAAAGAACGTAGCCGAATCGTCTCTCCGAACCGATGACACCCAAACCCAAATCCGCCTCTAATTCCTTCCCAGAAATTTCGGGTTACACCCTCGTCGAACAACTCTACGACGGCTCTCGAACCACCGTTTATCGCGCTCTCGAACGCACCCAACAGCGTTCGGTCGCCATCAAAGTCCTGCAGAATGAATATCCCACCTTCAGCGAACTCGTCCAGTTCAGAAATCAATACGCGATCGCTAGCCACCTCAAGATTTCCGGCATTGTTCGGCCCCTCAGCCTCGAAGCGTGGAAAAATGGTTATGCCCTGGTCATGGAAGATTGCCAGAGTATTTCTCTACAACAATACGTTCAAGAACGCTCCTTAGAAGTCAAAGATATCTTAAACATCGCCCGACAACTCGCCGAAATTCTCCACCAACTGCACAACCAGCGAGTCATCCACAAAGACATCAAACCCGCCAACATTCTCATTCACCCCGATACGAAACAAGTCAAGCTCATCGACTTTTCGATCTCCTCCCTACTCCCCAAAGAAACTCAAGAAATTCAAAATCCCAACATCCTTGAAGGCACCTTAGCTTACATCTCCCCCGAACAAACCGGACGGATGAACCGAGGAATTGACTACCGCACCGACTTCTACTCCCTCGGCGTTACCCTCTACGAACTGGTCACCGGGTTTCTTCCCTTCGAGGGAAACGACCCGATGGAGTTAATCCACTCTCACATTGCCAAAGACCCCCTATCGGTGCAAATTTTCCTAGACTCGCAAGGAAAACCCCATCCCGAAGCGCTAGGAGCGATTATTCTCAAACTGATGGCTAAGAACGCCGAAGACCGGTATCAGAGTGCTTTGGGGTTGAAGCACGACTTCCAGAAGTGTCTGTCTCAGTGGGAAGAGACGGGAACTATTGAACCGTTTGAGTTGGGAGAGCGAGATCTGTGCGATCGCTTCCTCATCCCCGAAAAACTCTACGGACGGGAAGCTGAAGTCGCTCAATTACTCGCCGCCTTTGAGCGAGTCTCTCAAGAAAATTCAGAATTCAAAATTCAAAATTCAGAATTAAAGCAAGAGTTTAAGGGTCAAAGCACCTCTGATTCCCCTCAACTCCCCAACTCCCCAATTCCCCATCCCCCGACTCCCGACTCCCGACTCCCGACTCCCTCACACAGCGAACTCGTCCTGGTCGCGGGTTACTCCGGCGTGGGAAAAACGGCGGTTATCAACGAAGTTCACAAACCCATCGTTCGCCAGAGGGGATACTTTATTAAGGGGAAATTCGACCAATTCAATCGCAATATTCCCTTCTCGGCGTTTGTCCAAGCCTTCCGCGACTTGATGGGACAGTTGCTCGGTGAAAGTGATGCTCAATTGCAACAGTGGAAAACAAACATCCTGCAAGCTTTGGGAGAAAACGGACAAGTCATCATTTCTGTTATTCCCGAACTCAAGCGCATCATCGGCGAACAACCTCCCGTTCCCGCACTCTCAGGAAGTGCGGCACAGAACCGATTTAATTCGCTTTTTAGCCAATTCATTCGAGTGTTTACGACTCCAGAACACCCCCTCGTCATTTTCCTCGACGATTTGCAATGGTCCGACTCGGCATCTTTAAACTTGCTCAAAGTGCTGATGAAGGAAACTGAAACGGGCTATCTATTAGTGTTGGGAGCCTATCGAGATAATGAGGTGTATCCCGCACATCCGTTGATGTTGGCACTCGATGAAATTTCCAAACATGAGGAAGTTGTCAATACAATTACCCTTGCTCCTTTGACGCAATCGGGACTCAATCATCTGATTGCCGATACGCTCAGTTGTTCCCTCGAAGTAGCGATTCCTCTAACCGAGCTGGTTTATCAAAAAACTCAAGGAAATCCTTTTTTTGCAACTCAATTTCTCAAGGGATTGCACGAAGATGGAGAAATTATCTTTAACTTAGAGGCTGGATATTGGCAATGCAATATCGCGCAGGTGCGACAACTCTCTCTGACTGATGATGTCGTCGAGTTTATGGCCGATCGCCTTCAAAAATTACCAACAGAAACACAAAAGATATTACAGCTTGCTGCTTGTGTTGGCAATACCTTCGATCTTTCTACCTTGGCAATTGTTAGCGAGCAATCGCAAGAAGAGGTAGCAACGTCACTGTGGAAAACGCTACAAGAAAGACTCATTTTACCAACCAATGAAACCTATAAGTTTTTTCAAGATAGTCCCAACAATCGACAAGATTCATCTAACACTCTTTCAGTTCGCTATAAGTTTTTGCACGATCGCGTTCAACAAGCAGCCTATTCTCTGATTCCCGAACAGGAGAAACAAAAAACTCATTTGAGTATCGGACAATTACTACTGAGCAAGATCCCACTCGCTCAACAAGAAGAAAATATTTTTGAGATTGTCAATCAACTCAATATCGGCCAAGAATTAATCTTGCCCCAAACACAAAGAGAAGAACTTGCTCAATTAAATTTACTTGCTGCGAAAAAAGCTAAAGCTTCTACCGCTTATCAATCTGCCTGGAAATACTGCAAACATGGCATTAGCTTGTTGTCCAAAGACTGCTGGCAGAAACAATACGACTTAATCTTAGAATTATACGTAAGAGCCACAGAATCGACCTACCTCAACGCTGATTTTGAGCGAACAGAAGAGTATGCCAAGATTGTTATTGAAGAAGCTCATTCTCTGTTGGATAAGCTTGAAGTCTATGAAGTACAGATTCAAGTGAGAATGGCAAAAAATGAATCGTTGAAAGCGATTCATATTGCTTTGCAAGTCCTGAAATTATTGAGAGTCGAATTACCAGAATCTCCGACAATGGCAGATATTCAAACTGCACTGCAAGAAGTCGAAAACCTTTGCGCGGATAAGTCTCTTAAAGATTTCACGAACTTACCGAAAATGACCGATCTGGGTAAAATAGCCGCCCTACGAATTCTCTCTATTGTCATTCCTCCTTCTACTGTTTCTGCTCCAGCTCTCTTTCCTTTAATTGTTGCCCGTCAGGTCATTCTCTCGGTTAAATACGGAAATGCACCGCTCTCTGCTTATGCCTATGTGAGTTATGGCTTCCTGCTGTGTGCAATGGAGGGCGGCATTGAACGCGGATACGAATTTGGTCGGCTTGCATTGAGGATGCTAGAGCGCTCGAATTCTCAGGAGCTTAAATCAAAAATATTGATGATTTTCAACAGTTTTATTTGCTGCTGGAAACATCATCCTAAGGTGACAATTCAGCCTTTATTAGAAGCCTATCAAAGTGGATTGGAAACGGGAGATTTAGAGTTTGCTGGATACAGCAGCATCAATCATGGATGCAATTTATTTTTCATGGGCGAAAACTTGCAAGATCTCAAAGAGATAATCGCAGGTCATGTTGATTTTCAATATCGAATCAAGCTGGATTCAATTGCAATTAGAAACCAGGTATTCCGGCAATTTATTTTAAACTTGTGTCAGGATTCGAGCGATCCTTGTCTTTTGGCTGGAAGCGTTTATGACGAACGAGAAATGTTTCCCATTCACCAAGAACGACAGGATGGCACGGCAATCTTTTTACTGTCTTGCTCTAAGTTAGTTCTTTGCTATCTCTTCAATGCACCTCAACAGGGACTTGAGTGCGCGAAAACAGCAGAACGGTATTTGGATACGATGCGAGCAACGCAGTGGGTTTCTTTCTTTTATTTCTATGATTCTCTAACGCAGTTGGCAAATTGCGATCGCGCGCCAAATCGCGAGTTAATGTTAGAGCGCGTGGCGGCAAATCAGGAAAAAATGGAGTATTGGGCGCATCATGCTCCGATGAACTTTCTGCACAAACTCCATTTAATTAGAGCCGAAAAACATCGGAGCTTGGACGAGAAAATGGCCGCAATGGAGTGGTACGATCGCGCGATCTCGGGGGCGAAAGAAAATCAATATCCCCAAGAAGAAGCCTTAGCAAATGAACTCGCCGCCAAGTTTTACCTCCACTGGGGAAAAGAGAAAATCGCCCAAACCTATATGGTCGAAGCATACTACGGCTATGCGCGCTGGGGCAGCTCGGCCAAAACCCACCATCTCGAACAAACCTATCCCCAACTCCTGACCCCCATCCTCCAGCAACAACAAGCGCAATTTGAACGCGATGCAACCCTCATCTGGCATTCCGCTCAAACCTCAACCCGCAACAGCAGCACTCAGGTTTCTTCTCACTTAGACTTCACCACCGTCCTAAAAGCTTCTCAAGCGATATCAGAAGATATTCAGCTCGATCGCGTGCTCTCGACGTTGATGCAAGTGGTTCTCGAAAATGCTGGGGCGGACAAAGGGGTCTTGATCCTCTCAGAGTCAAACCGTTGGGTCGTGCGAGCGATCGCCACTCTCAACACAAACCCCGAAGACGAGCAAACGGCTGAAATTTCGACCGTACTTTCCTGTCCGCTGGAAGAAAATAACGCCGTTCCCATCACCCTCATTCGCTCTGTTTCTCGGACGGGGGAACCTGTAATTATTAATGATGTAGCTGCAGACAAAGCGTTTGCTGGCGATGCCTATTTCGCAACTCAGCCGCCGCGATCGCTCCTCTGCGTCCCCTTTGTCCGTCAGGGTCGCGCGATCGGGGTCTTGTATTTAGAAAACCAAGTTGCGAAGGAGAGTTTCACGCGCGATCGCGTCGAAGTTCTCAACCTTCTCACTTCCCAAGCTGCCATTTCCCTGGAAAATGCCCAACTCTATGCCGCAGAAACGGAAAAAACACATCAATTACAGCGCCTCAACTCGCTCATTCAAGCACAACAAGATGCCGAATTGGACGGGATCTTAGCCATTGACGAGGAGCGCAATGTGGTGGGTTGCAATCGCCGCTTTAAGGAGCTTTGGGCCATTCCAGAAGAAATCATCGAGACTGGAGACGATCGCCAACTGTTGCAACACGCGCTCTCCCAACTCGCCGATCCCCAAGCTTTTTTGGAAAAAGTTGAATATCTATACGAACATCCCTCCGAGAAAAGTCACTCCGAAGTTGCGTTGAAGGATGGGCGAATCTTTGAGCGTTACTCCAGTCCAATCGCCTCAAAAACGGGGGAAAGTTTCGGGAGAATTTGGTGTTTTCGGGATATTAGCGATCGCAAACAAGCAGAAATTCAACTAAAGCTCAAAGCAAAAGAGTTAGAAGAGGTGTTGAACAATCTCAAGCAAGCGCAACTGCAACTCGTCCAGAACGAAAAAATGGCGACTTTGGGCAATCTCGTTGCTGGCGTTGCCCACGAGATCAATAATCCCATTGGCTTTGTATCCGGCAATATCACCCTTGCTGCAGAAAGCTTGCAAGACTTGAGCGAGCTGTTATCTCTCTATCAAGAGCATTACCCCACCCCCGTTCCGGAAATCGTCGAGGTCATTGAAGAGATCGACCCGGACTATCTCCTCGAAGACATGCCCAAACTGTTCTCATCGATGCAAAAAGGAGCCGACCGCATTATTCAAATTAGCCAATCGATGCGTACCTTTTCCCGTACGGATACCGAGCAAAAGATTCCGGCAAATCTGCATGATGGAATTGATAGCACGCTGCTCATTCTCAAGCATCGCCTCAAAGCCAACGATCGACGGCCGGCAATTGAGATTATTAAAAATTATGGGGAGATTCCAGAAACAAATTGCTTTCCCGGCCAGCTCAATCAGGTGTTTATGAACATTTTGGCAAATGCGATTGATGCCTTTGAGGACGCCAATCAAGGCAAAACCTATGCCGAGATTGAGGCCAATCCAAATTGCATCGCGATTAGTACTTCAATCGCTGAGGAACAGGTCAAAATCCAGATCCGAGATAATGGTTGCGGGATGAAACGGTCAATTCGAGAGCGGATTTTTGAACAGGGGTTTACGACCAAAGATGTGGGAAAAGGAACCGGTTTGGGAATGGCGATCGCCCATCAAATTGTGGAAGAAAAACACGGGGGCGCGATCGCCTGCCACTCCGAAGTGGGACAGGGAACCACCTTTATCATTGCGCTTCCCCTGCAAGCATGAGCATTCCCCTGCAATTTGGGGCATATTGAGAGCAAGGTCGTTTTGCACTCCTCTTCCAAATCCCCATGGAATGAAAACCCCAGCTTGAGCGAACTCGCCCAATTTCGCAACCAGTTCGCGATCGCGAACATTTAATGAGATAGAAAATGATGGCGAATATTTTAGAGATCGAGAGCGAGAACAGACAGCGATATCGGTTGCGATCGGCAATCGTTTTGCTGTGCCTTCTCGTTGCTGGATATCTGGGAAACTACTTCAAAATTCCCATGATTCTCCATGCAGACTGGCTCTTTGGAAGCCTGTTTGTCATGTTGGTTGTCCGTTTGTACGGGTTCGGTTGGGGCGCGATCGCGGCCGCGATCGCCAACAGCTATACAATCCTGCTGTGGAAACATCCCTATGCCTTTATTATTTTTACCCTAGAAGCCCTTTTTGTCGGCTGGAGGCTGCGACGACACAGCAACAACTTATTGCTTACCGATGTGGTGTATTGGGGACTGCTTGGATTTCCACTCCTGTGGTTCCTTTATGCGGTTGTTGGAAAAATTCCGCCCCAAGCCGTTTTATTTATCTCCTTCAAAAATCCAGTCAATCAAATTTGTAATGCCCTAATCGCCAGTCTAATTCTGACTCATACGCCCATTACCCGATGGTTAGGGGAAAAGAAGAGCCGAACCCATGCGTTTGAACAAACCCTTCTCAATTTGTTAGTTGCCTTCGTCTTGCTCCCCGCACTGGTGCTGACCATTTGGAACTGTCAGGATGCAACCGCCGTTCAAGAAAAAAATCTCTTAACCCGCCTAGAAGACACTCAACATAATATCAGTACCGATGTACGAGACTGGCATCAGCAGCATTTGGAAAAATTGCAAGCGTTAGCCTCTCGCGTTCGGGATAGCGATCTCGCTGACAAATCAGCGATTCAGGAGCAAATACAAATTGCCCAACAAACCCTTCCTGAATTCCGTAATTTCTACATCGTCAATACAAACGGACAAGTTCTCAATTCCACCCCAAATGCCACAACGCTAGAGAGTTTATCGCTTCAGACATTGCTCGATGCAAAACAGCCAACAACTTCCGAACTTTTGACAATCTCCAACTCGCCGACAATCTTCCAAAGTATCCCCATCTTGCAAGATGGCAACACGATCGCCCAACTCCTAGCAGAACTGGATGTCAATACCTTAAAGCAGCCATTGCTCGTGAATTCAACCTCATCCACTCAGTTTGTTAGTTTACTCGATCGGCAAAATCGGGTCATTGCTAGCACCCGCGACGATTTAAAAACAGGTCAGCCTTTCGATCGCGATGGCAATGGAGAAATTCATCGGGTCGATCGCCACACCCATATTTGGGTTCCCGTTTTACCGAACGTGGCAAAAGTCGTGCGCTGGAGAAAATCCTTTTACGTTCAGAAGAGTTCGGTGGGCGGCGATCTCCCCTGGAATCTTGAAATTGAAAAAGCCAGTGCCGCTCATTTGGTTGCCCTCGACGGAATTTATACCAAAAGCTTTGCCATTCTCATGGCGATCGCGATTTTGGCCCCCCTTCTGGCAAAACCTATCAGTCGCAGTCTGGTTCAGCCTCTATTACAACTTGCCAATCTCACCAACAATTTGCCCGATAAACTCACCGAACAGCAATCGCTGCAAATGCCTGCTAGCGCGATCGCGGAAATTAATACCCTCTCCGGTAACTTCCAACTCATGGAAAAAGCTCTCCAGGATAAATTCCAGGAACTTCAGCGCGCCAACCAAGAGATTCAGCAGGCGAAAGAAGCGGCTGACAGCGCCAACGAAGCCAAAAGCGAATTCTTAGCGAATATGAGTCACGAACTGCGAACGCCCCTGAATGGGATTCTCGGCTACGCTCAAATTCTCCAACGTAACGAACCCCTCACCTCCAAAGGGAAAAATGGCATTGACATCATCTACCAATGCGGTTCCCATCTGCTGACCTTGATTAATGACATCCTGGATCTCTCCAAAATCGAAGCCCGCAAACTCGAACTCCATCCCGCCCCTTTTCACTTCCCTTCCTTCTTGCAAAGCGTCGTAGAAATTAACCGCATCCGCACCGAACAAAAAGGCATCGACTTTGAGTTTCAAGCCGACGAAGACTTACCCATCGGCGTTTCTGGCGACGAAAAACGGCTGCGTCAGGTTTTAATTAATCTCCTGAGTAATGCGATTAAATTTACCGATCGCGGTCGCGTTACCTTCCAGGTGGAATCCGTCGGTCAAAAGATTCGCTTTCAAATTGAAGATACCGGCGTAGGCATGACCCTGGAACAAATCGAGAAAATTTTTCTCCCCTTCGAGCAAGTGGGGGATAGGAAAAAGCAAGCAGAAGGGACGGGATTGGGATTGGCAATTACCCACAAAATCGTCTCGATGATGGGGAGCAAAATCGAGGTTCGCAGTACTCGCGGTCAAGGCAGTACCTTCTCCTTTGAAGTCGAACTCCCGACCGCCGACAATTGGGCAACTGCGTCGAGAGTTTCCCCGCAAGGCGCGATCGCGGGGTATCGAGGTCAGAAACGTAAAGTTCTCCTGATCGACGATCGTTGGGAAAATCGCTCGGTTCTCCTCAATCTTTTAGAACCTATCGGTTTTGACATTGTGGAAGCTAGCAACGGTCGAGAGGGGTTGGATCGGACGTTGCAAACCCATCCCGATCTGATTATCACCGACCTCGCAATGCCGGTGATGGATGGGTTTGAGTTTTTGCGGCAACTGCGATCGCATCCTCAACTCCAAGATAAAATCGTTCTCGTTTCCTCTGCCAGCGTATTTGAACTCGATCGCCATAAAAGCATTGATGCAGGCGGTAATAACTTTCTACCCAAACCCGTACAAGCTGAAACCTTACTCGAACAACTACAAAAATACTTACAACTCGACTGGATTTACGCCAAACAAGACAACAAGAGCCAGCACAACCCAGTCGCTGTTGCCATTCAACCTCCAGATATTGCCATTGTTGACCAACTTGCCGAATTCGCAGAAAACGGCGATATTGATGGCGTTCTTGAAGTTACCGAGCAAAACCACAAAACTGCCACTGCCGACTTTTTCCAAGAAATTATCCGTCTTGCCGAGGCTTGCGAAATCAAACAATTAAGAGCATTTATTCAGCAATATCTTGCTTAAATGGGCAATAGAATAGTACTTGATGTGCGCTCTGGAAGAACCGATCTCGCCTTTCTGAATCCCCGGTATTATTTTGCTCTTATTCTTTCGCATTCAGGAGTGACCCATCGCGATGTCCGAGACCCAACCCTTTATTCTGATTGTCGATGATAATTCGACCAACCTATCTGTTCTCTCGAAAGCCTTAAAATCGGACGGATACAAAATTCGCATGGCAATGGATGGCGAAGATGCTTTGGCACAGGTCGAGCGCAATGCTCCAGAGTTAATCCTGCTCGATATAGAAATGCCGAAAATAGATGGTTTTGAAACCTGCCGGCACCTTCAGGCTCATCCAGCAACGCAAGGAATTCCGGTGATTTTCATGACAGCACTGACGGACACCGAAAATAAAGTCAAAGGCTTATCGTTAGGAGCAGTGGATTATATCACCAAACCCTTCGAGCAAGAAGAAGTGCTAGCACGGGTAAAAGTTCACTGGCGATTAAAACGACTGACGGATACTTTAGAACAACAAGTGGCAGAACGCACTCATGCATTGCAACAGGCTCAATTACAACTGGTACAGCATGAAAAACTCTCTGCTTTGGGACAGTTGGTAGCTGGCGTTGCTCACGAAATCCATAACCCTGTTAGCTGTATTGTTGGGAATGTTGAGCCGCTTCAAGATTACATCAACGATCTTTTTGCCGTCATCAATCTCTATCAAGAAAAATTTCCTCAACCGGGTACCGATTTTGAAGAGGAACTTGAGGCATTCGATCTAGACTACATTCAGGACGATTTGCCCAAACTCATTCAAGCGATGGCGAGTGGAGGCGATCGCATCCGCCATATTAGTGACAGCTTGCGAACCTTTTCTCGTGCAGATAAAGACCATAAAGTTTCCTTTAATCTCCACGACGGACTTGATAGTACTCTGCTGATTCTCAAACACCGCCTCAAAGGTAACAAAAAGCGTCCTGTGATTAAAATTGCCCGTGAATACGGGGATCTCTCAGAAGTTCAATGCTTTCCCGGACAACTCAATCAGGTATTTATGAATCTGATTGCCAATGGGATTGATGCATTAGATGAATCCAATGAGGGGAAAAGTTTTGAGGAAATTGAAGCCAATCCCAATTGTATTACCATTCAAACGCGACAAGACGGCGATCGCGCAATCATTGCAATCCGAGATGATGGTAAAGGAATGCCGGAAGCAGTAAAGGCTAAAATCTTCGAGCAAGGATTTACCACCAAAGGGGTGGGAAAAGGAACGGGATTGGGACTCGCGATCGCTCAACAAATCATTGCCGAAAAGCATGGGGGAACCCTCACCTGCCACTCCGAATTGGGACAGGGAACCACCTTTATCATTGCGCTTCCCCTGCAAGTCTGAACATTCCCGCATAATATGGGGCATATTGAAAAGTAGGGCAGACCAGCGCTCTCTTGCTATGCAATCAGAGAATAATCATGACGATCGGTACTTTTGTAAATCTTCCCCATTATCAGATTACCGAACAGCTTCACGAAAGCGATCGCACCCTCGTCTATCGCGGTCGGGATCTTGCCAATGAGCGACCCGTTGTTATTAAGCTGATGCGCCATGAATATCCTTCCTTTCGGGAATTGGTGCAATTTAGAAATCAATACGCGATCGCCAAAAACCTCGACATTGAAGGGATTCTCAAATCTTATGCCTTAGAGCGCTACGAGAACCGCTACGCCCTGATTCTGGAAGATATGGGTGGCATCTCTTTAGCCGAATACAAAGGCAGCTCGTCCCTCTCAATCCCGCAATTTCTCGCTCTGGCCCTCCAACTTGCGGAAATCCTGCACCAACTCCACAACCACTCCATTATTCATAAAGATATTAAACCCGCTAATCTTCTCATTCATCCCGAAACCCAAGAAATTAAGCTCATTGACTTCAGTATTTCCAGCTTGCTGCCCAGAGAAACTCAAACCCTTCAAACCCCCAACGTTTTAGAAGGCACTCTCGCCTACTTATCCCCCGAACAAACGGGACGCATGAATCGAGGGATTGACTATCGCAGCGACTTTTATTCCTTGGGCGTAACATTTTACGAATTGCTAACGGGAACGCTACCATTTCGTAGCGATGACCCGATGGAATTGCTCCATTGTCACATCGCCAAAGCCCCAACATTTCCCCACACCCAACACCCAATTCCCAAAATCCTTTCAGACATCGTTCTGAAACTGATGGCGAAAAATTCCGAAGACCGCTATCAAAATGCGTTAGGACTCAAATACGATCTAGAAAACTGTCTCGCACAATATCGAGAAACCGAAACGATCGAACCCTTTGTTTTGGGAGAGAGGGATATATGCGATCGCTTTCTCATCCCCGAAAAGCTCTACGGACGAGACGCCGAAGTCCAGATGCTACTCGATGTATTCGAGCGAGTTGCCCTGGGCAGCTCAGAGCTAATGCTGGTGGCGGGATTCTCAGGTATTGGTAAAACCGCCGCGATCGAAGAAGTCCACAAGCCTATTGTGCGGCAGCGAGGCTATTTCATTAAAGGCAAATTTGACCAATTTAATCGAAATATTCCTTTTTCCGCCTTTGTCCAAGCCTTTCGCGACTTAGTGGGGCAGCTACTCAGCGAAAATGATGCTGAATTGCAAACCTGGAAGACCCAAATTTTAGACGCCCTAGGAGACAACGCCCAGGTCATCATTGACCTGATTCCAGAGCTAGAAAATATTCTTGGCCCCCAGCCCCCAGCCCCAGAACTGTCAGGAACCGCAGCCCAAAATCGGTTTAATCGCCTCTTTCACAAATTCGTTCAGGTTTTCACCACCCCAGAGCATCCGCTGGTCATATTTGTCGATGACTTGCAGTGGGCCGACTCGGCTTCTTTGAACCTGATGCAAGTGCTTATGGCAGAGTCCAAAACGGGTCACTTGTTGTTGCTAGGAGCTTATCGAGACAATGAAGTCTTTCCAGCCCATTCCCTAATGTTAACCCTCGATCGGATGGGGCGTCAGGAGACTAAAATCCATACCCTAACGTTAGGTCCTTTGAGTGAGGAAAACATCAATCAGTTGGTGGCAGATACACTCTTATGCTCGGGAGAAATTGCTGCACCACTCTCTCAGTTAATTTATCAAAAGACAAAAGGGAATCCCTTTTTCTCTACACAATTTTTGCAAGGCTTGTACCAGGATGAGTATATCTTCTTTAATGTCAAATCAGGATATTGGCAATGTGACTTCACTCAAGTAAGACAGGCAAGCCTGACAGATGACGTCGTAGGATTTATGGTCGGGCGATTGCAAACGCTGCCATCAAGTACCCAAGAGATACTAAAAATAGCATCGTGCATTGGCAACCATTTCGAGCTAGAGACGCTGGCTGTAGCCTGCGATCGCCCTCAAGATGAAATAGCGATCGACTTGTGGTCATCACTCCAAGCAGGATTAGTTGTTCCAGAAAATGAAACCTATAAGTTTTTTCAGGGAAGCTGGTTAGACGAAGAAATTGTTGATGATATTAATATTAGCTATCGGTTCTTGCATGACCGCGTACAGCAAGCAGCCTATGCTCTGATTCCAGAGGTCAAAAAACAAATTACGCACGTTCAAATTGGCGAGCTGCTATTGGCAAACTTATCTGTCGATCGACAAGGCGAGAAGGTTTTTGAAATCGTTAATCACTTGAATAAAGGAATTGAGCTTTATCAAACTCCGGCTAAACGCTCAGAACTTTTGCGCCTCAACTGTATTGCGGGCAAACGGGCCAAAGCAGCAACGGCCTATGGAGCCTCAGTCAGCTATCTTGAAATAGCACAACAATTACTACCACCGAATAGCTGGCAGCAGTGCTATGAGGAATCGCTTGATATTCACCTCCATCTAGCAGAGTCGCAGTATCTGTCTGGGAATTTTCAATCATCTTTAGCATTAGTAGAAACCATCGCCAGTATTGCCAGACACCCTGTTGAACAAGCGGAAGCCCTGAACCTAGCGGTGATTCAATGTACCTTGCAAGGAGACTTCTTGGGATCGGTTCAGTATGGACAAAGAGGGTTGGCGTGCCTCGGCTTTGATTTATCCGAAACGAATCTGGAAGAGAAAATCAAATTTTGCCAAGACGATATTGACGCTAAACTAGCCACACGCAAGGCCGAACAACTCAGCCATGGACCTGAAGCAACAGACCCAGAAAAACGAACAACGCTCAAAATCCTCAATAACTTAATCGTCCCCACCTATGTCTTGCAAAAGGGCAATCTCTTTTGCTTGGTCACGCTATCGATGGTTTCCGTCTCCCTTAATTTCGGTTTAGTTGCTGAGTCCGGGAATGGATTTGCCACCTATGGCATGTTCTTAGGTGGGCACCGGGAAGACTATCAAGCAGGGTATGAGTTTGGCGTTATCGGCCAGGAAATAACGAAGCGATTTAATCAAGGCAATGAGCTTTGTAAGGTATGCTACATTCTTGCCAACAATCTCCTCTCCTGGGTGCAGCCCTTACGAAACTCAGCACCCATTTTTAGAGAGGGATTAGTCGCTGGCCTGGATTCAGGGGAACTCGTTTTCTCCGGTAATATCATGATGTACCAGCCCCTAAATCCATTCTATGCAGGGGAAAGTATCGCTGATATCCACAAAGATTTGCCAAAATATCTAGAGTTTGCGGCGAAGACTCTTAATTATCAGCTTCCAATCGATGTTATGACTGGATTAAATATCTGGCTTACCGATCTTTTAGAGGAAGATAACAAAGATATTCCAACCGAGGCAGAATACATTGCTCAATGTGAATCCAACAATAGCACCTACGCGATCTGCCATTATTGGATTTTAAAAACTAAGATTTTTTGCTTATATGGGCACTACGAAGAAGCCTTAATCGCCGCTCAAGATGCAGAAGACATTATTAGTGTCATTACTGGAAAATATCAGGTGGGTGCGCTCAACTTTTATCAATCCATGGCAACGATTGAATACCTTAGAAGTCATTCATCGGAACCTGATAATAGCTATCTGAAAAAACTTGAGTCAAATCAGGCTAAACTCAAGAAATGGGCTGAGGGATGTTCCGAAAATTTCGCTCACAAGTATTACCTTGTTGACGCATCTCTAAGCAGCTTCTTAGGCAATAAATTACAAGCGATTGACTCCTTTGATCTGGCTATTGCGGGTGCAAAGGAGAACAGCTATCTTCAGGAAGAAGCGCTTGCAAATGAACTCGTGGCTAAATTTTACCTCGACTGGGGAAAAGAAAAATATGCGGCACTTCATATGCAAGAAGCCTACTATTGCTATGCTCAATGGGGAGCGAAAGCCAAAACAGACGATCTCGAACAACGCTATCCCCAACTGTTAAAGCCAATTTTACGGCAAGATCGCTCGTCTTTATCTTCAAATACAAGCATCTCCAAAATCACCAGCCATTTTCATACCCAAACCGCAACCATTGCCAATATTTCTGACCTTCTCGATTTCTCGTCCCTCTTAAAAGCCTCTCAAACCCTTTCCGGAGAAATCGAACTCGATCGCTTGCTCTCCACCCTCATGGAGATTATCCTCGAAAATGCAGGAGCCACCAAAGGCGCTTTATTATTGGTTGGCAAAGAGGGTTTGACTGTAGAAACAATCGCGACCCGTAACGGAGAAACCCTCCATTTATCCAGAGAATCCCGTCCCCTCGAAGAGAGTCGAGAATTACCCGCAGGATTAATTAACTATGTCCGACGCACGACAGAAACCGCCCTGTTAGACGCGAAAACCGCCCAAATGCAGTTTGCGACCGATAACTACTTGTTGTGCTTCTCCCCTCAAAGTTTGCTCTGTATGCCCCTCCTCGAACGAGGGAATTTAACCGGCATTCTCTACTTAGAAAATGCGCTAACGGCGGACGCATTTACCCATGACCGTATCGAGTTATTAGATGCTCTTTGCGCTCAAGCGGCAATCTCTTTAACCAATGCACGGCTGTACCAAAAAGCACAACAAGCACTCCAAGATTTACAAACAGCACAATTGCAACTCGTCCAGAATGAAAAGATGGCGACCTTAGGCAATCTTGTCGCTGGCGTTGCTCACGAAATCAATAACCCTGTCAGTTTTATCAGGGGAAATGTGGGTGTGGCACAAGAGTATTTGCAAGATTTGCTTGATGCTCTTTCTCTCTATGCAGAAAATACGACTCCACCTGAGTCTGTTGTTGAAGAAATAGAAGACCTGGATCTTGAGTTTATTTCCGAGGATTTTCCCAAACTGATTGCATCAATGCAAACGGGATGCGATCGCATTCGCAACATCAGCACCAGTTTAAGAACTTTCTCCCGCACCGATACAAAAGTGAAAACCGGGTTTAATTTACACGAAGGACTCGATAGCACCTTACTCATTCTCAAATATCGCCTCAAAGCCAACGAACGCCGCCCCGCCATTGAGATTGTCAAACAGTATGGCGAGCTTCCCGAAGTGAAATGCTATGCAGGTCAAATCAATCAAGTGTTTATGAATTTGGTTGCCAACGCGATCGATGCTTTAGATGAAAGCAATGAAGGAAAAACGTTTGCACAGATAGAAAAAGCGCCCAATCGCATTACGATCGCCACGGAGTTCGTTCCCTCCGAAAATAGCGTCATAGTGAGCATTGCCGACAACGGAACGGGAATGCCTGAAGAGGTCAGAGCCAAAATCTTCGAGCAAGGATTTACGACAAAAGAGGTGGGAAAAGGAACGGGGTTAGGGTTGACGATCGCCCATCAAATCATTGCCGAAAAGCATGGGGGAACCCTCACCTGCCACTCCGAACTGGGAAAAGGAACCGCATTCGTCATAAAGATTCCCCTGCAAGCATGAACTTTCCCCAGCAATTTGGGGAATATTGAAAAGTAGGGCAGACCAGCGCTCTCTTGCTATGCAATCAGAGAATAATCATGACGATCGGTACTTTTGTAAACCTACCTGACTACCATCTGACCGAACAGCTCCACAAGAGCGATCGCACCGTTGTCTATCGCGGTCGGAATCTTGCTAATGAGCGACCCGTCGTTATCAAGCTGATGCGCCATGAATATCCTTCCTTTCGGGAATTGGTGCAATTCAGAAATCAGTACGCGATCGCCAAAAACCTAGAGATTGAAGGAATTATCAAATCCTATGCCCTCGAACGCTACGAGAACCGCTATGCCCTGATTATGGAAGATATGGGCGGCATCTCTTTAGCCGAATACGAAGGCAGCTCACCCCTCTCTCTCCCGCAATTTCTCGCTCTAGCCCTCCAACTTGCGGGAATTCTGCACCAACTCCACAACAACTCAATTATTCATAAAGATATTAAACCCGCTAATATTCTCATTCATCCGGACACAAAACAAACTAAGCTCATTGACTTCAGTATTTCCAGCTTATTGCCCAAAGAAACCCAAACCCTTCAAACCCCCAACGTCCTCGAAGGAACCCTCGGTTACTTATCCCCAGAACAAACGGGACGGATGAATCGAGGTATTGACTATCGCAGCGACTTTTATTCTCTCGGTGTGACCTTCTACGAACTGCTAACAGGAGAACTCCCCTTTCAAGTTGATGACCCGATGGAATTGATCCATTGTCACATCGCCAAAGCTCCAACATTTCCCCACACCCAACACCCTATCCCCCAACCTCTTTCAGGTCTCGTCTTGAAACTGATGGCAAAAAATGCAGAGGAGCGCTATCAGAGCGCTCTGGGACTCAAACATGACTTAGAAAAATGCCTCTCTCAGTGGCAAGAAACAGGAACAATTGAATCCTTTGAATTGGGAGAGCGAGATATTTGCGATCGCTTCCTCATCCCTGAAAAACTTTACGGACGGGAACGGGAAGTGCAAGTTCTCCTTGATGCCTTTGAGCGAGCAGCCACAGGTAATACCGAACTGATGCTTGTCGCCGGATTTTCAGGGATTGGCAAAACGGCTGCGATCAATGAAGTTCACAAACCCATTACTCAACAAAAAGGCTACTTCATCCAAGGTAAATTCGACCAGTTCAATCGCAACATCCCATTTTCTGCTTTCGTGCAAGCCTTCCGCAGTTTGATGGGACAACTCTTAGGGGAATCCGATGCCGCTTTAGCCACTTGGAAAGCCAAAATTCTCGCCGCAGTGGGAGACAGCGGGCAAGTTATCGTTAATGCAATCCCTTCACTCGCGGCGATCGTCGGCGAACAACCTCCCGTCCCGGAACTCTCCGGGAGTGCGGCGCAGAACCGCTTTAACCGGCTCTTCAGTCAATTCGTTCGGGTTTTCGCAACTCCAGAACATCCTTTGGTTATCTTTCTCGATGACTTGCAATGGGCAGACTCGGCATCCCTAAACCTCCTGAAATTACTGATGGAGGAGTCGGAGATGGGGTATTTACTGGTCTTGGGAGCCTATCGAGATAATGAAGTGTTTCCCGCACATCCGCTAATCCTCTGTCTCGACGAGATCGAAAAGCAGGGAGGGCAACTCGAAACGCTAACCCTGGCCCTGTTGAGCAAGTCGGATATTAACCACTTGGTGGCAGATACGCTGCTGTGCGAGGGGAATGTTGCCGCACCGCTTTCTCAATTGACCTACCAAAAGACGCGGGGAAATCCCTTCTTTACCACCCAGTTTTTACAAGGATTGCACGAAGAGGGTTGCATTGCTTTTGAAGTGGAGGCAGGCTATTGGCAATGCAATATGGCAAGGGTGCGAGAACTGGCACTGACAGATGATGTCGTGGAGTTTATGGTGGGACGGTTGCGGAAACTGCCAGCCGAGACGCAGGAGGTGCTGAAACTAGCAGCTTGTATTGGCAACCGTTTTGACTTGCAGACCTTAGCAACGGTTTGCGAAGGGAGATCGCAAACAGAGGTAGCGGTGGATTTATGGTGCGTGCTGCAAGAGGGGTTAGTCATACCGGAGAGCGAAACCTATAAGTTTTTTCAGGGGGGGGATAGGGAGGTTGAAAATATTGAAACGATCTCTGTCGGCTACCGATTTTTGCACGATCGCGTTCAACAGGCTGCGTATTCTTTAATTTCTGAGGATCGCAAGCAAGCCACCCATCTTAAAATTGGTCAACTCATTTTAAGCAAAACGCCAGAACCCGATCGCGCGGAAAATATTTTTACGATTGTCAATCAATTAAATATCGCGATCGCGCTCATTGAATCCGACTCCGAACGATTGCAACTCGCTCGCCTCAATCTCGCGGCTGGGAAAAAAGCGAAAGCCTCAACAGCTTATGCCGCTGCGAGCGAATATATCGAGAATAGCTTTGCACTGTTACCGGAAGATTGTTGGGAAAGTCAATACGAACTGACTCTTTCTTGTTATGTCAATGCTATTGAGTGCGAGTATTTAAACGCGAATTTATCAAAAGCCAATTCTTTAGCAGAAATTGTTCTCGATCGCGCCCAAAATTTACTCGATCGCGTGCGAGTTTACGAGCTTCAAATTCAAATGCATGTGGCTCGTTTGGAAATGATGGCAGCCATGGAATTGGGCTTCAAAGTTCTAGAACTATTGGCAGTGACGCTAGTAGAAACGCCTCCCGATTGCCAAGACGTGGAAGCCTTAATCGGGCTTCCCGAACTCACCGATGCTTATCAGCTTGCAGTGATGAGAATCTTAATGAGTCTGATTTCTTCTGCTTACTTTGCCGATCCGACGCTACTGCCCAAAATTATCTTTACCACGATCGCGCGATCGCGCCGCTATGGAAACTCTTTTCACTCTGCCTATGGCTATGTCCTCTATGGCTTGTTACTCTGCGGTCCCTTTCAAGATATTGAACTGGGATACCGTTATGGCAAACTCGCGCTGAAGTTATTAGATCGGTTCGATGCCAAAGAGATAAAGGCGCGCGTCTTGCTCGTCTTCAATGGCAACGTTCGTCATTGGAAAGAACACACAAAAACAACTTTAAACCCGTTGCAAGAAGCCATTCAAGTGGGATTAGAAGTTGGAGATATTGAATACGCGGGCTATGCCAGCACAAACCGTAGCGATCAAACATTTGCGATCGGCGAGCCGTTAGATTCTATGGAGAAACTGCGCCGCAACTATATGACTTTAATGCGCGATCTCGGTCAAGACCATTCAATTAATCACCACCGGATTAGATTGCAAGTGACCCAGAATTTGTTAGGGAAAACTAAGTCTCCTGACACACTTGTTGGTTCGGCTTTTGATGAAACCGAAATGTTGCCAATTTTTTTTGAATCTCGAAATGCCGCTCTGTTATTTAACTTATATTTGGCAAAAGGACGACTTTGCTATCTTTTTGACAATCCAATCGCAGCCTTGAAATATTTGGATTTAGCCGCAGAATATATGGCATCTGTGGCCGGGATGGTGACGGTGGGAGAGCAAAACTTTTATAGTTCCCTCGCAACAATTATTGCGACGAGCAAATGTCAAGAAGATCGAGAGTCTGCAATCGCGCGCGTAACAGCCAACCAGCAACAAATGCAGTCTTGGGCAACTCATGCTCCAGAAAACTATCAACATAAGTACGATTTGGTTGAAGCGGAAAAGTATCGCCTTTTGGGACAAAAATTAGAAGCGATCGAGTTATACGATCGCGCCATCGCTGGAGCAAAAGAACACCAATATATTCAAGAAGAAGCGATCTCTAACGAACTTGCCGCCAAATTTTATCGAACCTGGGGAAAGGAAAAATTTGCCGAAATTTATATGCAAGAGGCTTACTATTGCTATGCTCGTTGGGGGGCAAAAGCCAAAACCGACGCTTTAGAAAAATGCTATCCCCAGCTTTTGTCGCCCATTCTCGCGCAACTTCACCCCGACTCGACGGTCAATGCAACTCGAATGAGCTTGCAAAAGAGAAGCATTTCCAAAACAACCGCAACAATCGGAGCCGTACTGGATTTAGCGTCTATTGTCAAAACCTTTCGCACCCTGTCTGAAGCCATCGAACTCGATCGCGCGATCGCCAATTTAATGCAGGTTATCTTGGAAAATGCCGGTGCCGGGACTGTAACGTTAATGCTCTTTCGCGAAGAGGTACTGTACTTAGAAGCTCAAGCTATTGACGGACGCGATCGCGCCTTAGAAGCCATTCCCATCGAAGAAAGTCAAGCCGTTCCCCTCACGATCGTCAATACTGTCAAACGAACGCAAACCCCCCTCATCTTGGCAGATGCAAGGAACGAGGCAAACTATGCAGGAGATGCTTACATTCAGCAATATCAACCCCGTTCTATTCTCTGCTTGCCTCTGTCGGATCGCGGTCGCGCAATCGGCATTCTCTATCTCGAAAATAATCAAGTTTCGGGAGCATTTACCAGCGATCGCGTGGAAGTTCTGGCGTTACTTTGCACCCAAGCTGCCATTACCCTAGAAAATGCTCGCCTCTATCAACAAGCACAACAAGCACTGCAACTCGAAAAGGAACTGCACGAGCTGCAACGCACCCAACTGCAACTCATCCAAAGCGAGAAGATGTTTAGTTTGGGACAAATGGTGGGGGGAATCGCTCACGAAATAAATAATCCCGTTAACTTCATTGAAGGGAATATCCTACATTCGAGTGACTATATGACCGATTTAATCGAATTGCTCGATTTGTACGAACAGCACTATCCCCAAGTGCACTCAGATATTCGCGAGAAAATCGACGCGATCGATTTGAGGTTTATTAAAGAGGATTTGCCAAATATTTTCCAATCCATGAGCGTCGGCACAGAACGCATTCAAAAGATCGTCAGCTCTTTGCGAACCTTTGCGCGTCTCGACGAATCTCAATGGAAAGCTGTGGACTTGCACGAAGGGATTGACAGTACATTAACGATCCTCCACTCTCGCTTGAACGCTGAGGAGCGACAAAGAGAAATTCAAGTGATGAAAGAATATGGCACGTTGCCCTTAGTCGAATGTTATGCCGGACAGTTAAATCAAGTCTTTATGAATATTCTCAATAACGCCATCGATGCGTTAGAAGATAACGAGAGACAAACTGTACCGACAATTCGCATTCACACCCAAGCAGATGGAAATACGGTCAGGATTGAGATTGCAGATAACGGGGTTGGCATCAGCGAAGAAACGAAATCGCGACTCTTCGACCCTTTCTTCACAACTAAACTCGTAGGTAAAGGAACGGGTTTGGGATTGTCAATTAGCTATCAAATTATCACCGAGCAACACAAAGGTGAATTGTCCTGTACTTCCCAAAAAGGAGAAACAATCTTTTCGATCGAAATTCCCATTTTATGAACCGTTATAAGTTGTTTGAACTTGATTAATTCAAGACACAGTCAATCAGTCATTCACAAAATATTCAACAATTTATCTAACTCAACCGGTTCTAGTTAATCGAATGATAAAAATAGACATGATTAGATTTTCTAACTATCAAGGGAGCAAACTGATTCACGAAAGCGATCGCACTCTCGTCTATCGCGGTTGGGATCTTGCTAATGAGCGACCCGTCGTTATCAAACTGATGCGTCACGAATACCCTTCCTTCCGGGAATTGGTGCAGTTCAGAAATCAATACGCGATCGCCAAGAATCTCGACATTGAAGGGATTATCAACTCTTACGCCCTCGAACGCTACGAGAACCGCTATGCCCTGATTATGGAAGATATCGGCGGCATCTCTTTAGCCGAATATGAGGGCAGAGCATCTCTCTCTCTCCCGCAATTTCTAGACATTGCCCTCCAACTTGCGGGAATTCTGCACCAACTCCACAACCGCTCCATTATTCATAAAGATATTAAACCTGCCAATATTCTCATTCATCCCCAAACCCAACAAATTAAGCTCATTGACTTCAGCATTTCAACACTTCTGCCGAGAGAAACCCAAACCCTTCAAACTCCCAACGTTTTAGTTTTAGAAGGGACTCTCGCCTACTTATCCCCCGAACAAACGGGACGGATGAATCGAGGCATTGACTATCGCAGCGACTTTTATTCCTTGGGGGTCACTTTTTACGAACTTCTCACCGAAAGATTACCGTTTAACAAAGAAGACCCCTTAGAGTTAATTCACGCTCATCTTGCCGAACGACCCCAACCCATAGGAGAGAGCTGTCCCCAACCGATTGCGGACATCGTCATGAAACTGATGGCGAAAAATGCCGAAGAGCGCTATCAGAGCGCCTTGGGACTCAAATACGACCTAGAAAAGTGTCTCGCACAATATCGAGAAACGGGGAGAATTGAACCCTTTGAATTGGGAGAGCGGGATGGGTGCGATCGCTTCCTCATCCCTGAAAAACTTTACGGAAGAGAAGCTGAAGTTAAAACCCTACTAGAAATCTTCAATCACGTCGCAGCGGGGAAAAGCGAAATGATGCTGGTTGCCGGATTTTCAGGGATTGGGAAAACTGCCGTCATCAACGAAGTTCACAAACCCATTGTTCGCCAGAGAGGATACTTCATTAAAGGGAAATTCGACCAATTCAACCGTAACATTCCTTTTTCTGCCTTTGTGCAAGCGTTCCGTAGCTTGATGGATCAAATCCTCAGCGAATCCGATACTGAATTAGCGGATTGGAAAAGCAAAATCTTGGAAGCGGTGGGGAATAACGGACAAGTTCTGATTGAGGTTATCCCCGAACTCGAAAACGTTATTGGCAAACAACCTCCCGTTCCCGAACTCTCTGGGAGTGCCGCCCAAAATCGCTTTAACTTGCTCTTTGAGAAATTTATTGCTGTCTTTACGACCCAAGACCATCCTTTGACAATCTTTTTAGACGATTTGCAATGGTCAGATTCCGCATCATTAAATCTGATAAAAGTCTTGATGGAGGATCAAAATAGGGGCTATTTACTCCTTCTAGGAGCTTATCGAGATAACGAGGTTTTCTCCGCTCATCCTTTGATGTTGACTTTAGCCGAATTAGCCAAACAAGAGGCAGTCATTTCAACGATTACGCTTGCTCCCTTGCCCATACATTATATCAATAAGCTCGTTGCAGAAACCCTCAGTTGCCAAGTCGAAAAAGCTCAACTGCTGACCGAATTGGTTTATCAAAAGACTCAAGGAAATCCCTTTTTTACGACACAGTTTTTGAAAGGATTGTATGAGGATAAACTAATTGTGTTTAATCCCAATTTAGGATCTTGGGAATGCGATTTGGTTCGGGTACGGGATGCAGCACTGACCGATGATGTGGTGGAGTTTATGGCGGGACGATTGCAAAAACTGCCCCCAGCAACGCAGGAGGTGTTGAAGTTAGCGGCTTGTATTGGCAACCAGTTCGATTTAGAGACGTTGGCTGTGGTTTGTGAAACCCCCTCAGAAGAAGTGGCGAGCGAACTTTGGAGTGCGCTGCAAGAAGGAGCGATCGTACCGATTACTAATGCTTACAAGTTTTTCCAGGGCGAGATTGATTCTAGTCCAACTGAGACAATAACTATCAATTATCGCTTCCTGCACGATCGCGTTCAACAGGCGGCTTATTCTTTGATTCCAGAAGACCGAAAACAGTTCGCTCATTGGAAAATTGGAACATTGTTGCGAGATCGCGCTTCTAACGCAAACATTGAAGACGGAATTTTTGATATTGTCAATCAACTCAATCTCGGCTCGGAACTTCTTACTCAACCCGAAGAAAAACGACAGCTCGCACAGTTGAATGTTGTTGCCGGAAACAAGGCAAAAACAGAAACGGCTTATTTCGCTGCCTTTGAGTATGCTGAGATCGCACGCGATTTGCTGCCAGAAAATTGCTGGCAGCACGATTACTTATTGATGCTATCGCTTCACGAACTAGCGACCGAAACGTCTTATTTGACGGGAAACTTTGCCAAAACAGAAATCCTCATCAGCCTATTATTGAACAATGCAGCCGACACATTAGATAAAGTGAAAGCTTATGAAGTTGAAATCCAAGTCTCTATTGCCCGAAACCAGCTTCTGAATGCAATTCAAGTTGCCCGACAGTATTTGTCCATCTTAGGGACTGACTTGCCAGAAAACCCAAACGATCTGGATATTGAGCAAGCGTTATTGGAAGTTGAGGAAAAGCTTGCACGCGATCGCGTTGAGTTGATCGCTTCTCTACCACTCATGGAGGATAAAAAGCAGTTAGCATCAATGCGAATCTTATCGAGCATCTTGAATGCGGTTTATGTAGGACTTCCGAATTTACTCCCAATTATTGTTGCAAAACAGGTTAGTTTATCCATTACTTACGGAAATACGGATGTTTCACCCTCTGCCTATGCAAACTATGGTTTAATCCTTTGTGGTATTGTTGGCGATATCGATTTAGGGTGCCATTTGGGTAACTTAGCACTTAATTTGTTAAATACAATCCACTCGAAAGAATTTCATTCTAAGACTATCGAAATTGTCTGTCTTTCCGTTAAACATTGGAAAGAGCATATTTATTCAACCTTAAAACTTCTTCTAGACAGCTATCAGTTGGGTTTGGAATCAGGCGATCTTGAATCTGCCTCCTTCGCTGCTTACGATTACTGCGCTCATTCCTTCGTATTGGGAAAAAATCTAGTTGAGCTAGAGCGAGAAATGTTGAAATACAGCGAAGCAATCGGAAAATTTCAACAAGAAATTATCTTTAAGCTTAACGAACTGCATCGACAAACTCTATTGAATTTAAAAGGTGAAAATGAATGTCCTTTCTTGTTGCAAGGAGCAGCGTATGATGAAGAGAAAATGCTTCCCATTCACCAGCAAGATAATGATTTCAGCTCTCTCGCTTTGTTTTATAGCGATAAACTATTTCTGTCTTATCTATTTGGCAAGTACGATCGCGCAGTCGCCATTGCTGCTCAAGGAGAAACTTATTTAGAAGGAATCCCTGGACAAGTTTTTGTTCCGTTATTTTATTGGTACGATGCGTTATCTCAGCTTGCGTTGTATCCGAATCTAAACGAAAGAGAGCAGGAAAGCGCGATCGCGCGTATCCTGTCCCATCAAACAAAAATGGCACGATGGGCAAACTACGCCCCTATGAATTACCAACATAAATACGAGCTAGTGGAAGCGGAAAAATACCGCGTTCTCGGTCAACGATTAGAAGCAATTGATCTGTACGATCGCGCTATAGCTGGAGCCAAAGAAAATGAATACATCCAAGAAGAAGCCCTAGCTAACGAACTCGCTGCTAAATTCTACCTGGATTGGGGTAAAGAAACGATTGCCGAAGCCTATTTGCAAAAAGCCTATTATTGCTATGCTCAATGGGGAGCAAAGGCAAAAACAGACGATCTCGAACAACACTACCCTCAACTGTTAAAGCAAATTTTGCAACGCGATGACTTTGCCAATCTGCCAGTACTCGCTTCTTCAACGTTAGGCCCACCCTTCTCGACAGTTACTCGTCATTCTCAAACAGCAACCATCGCTAATATTTCCTCCCTCCTCGATTTCTCTTCCCTCTTAAAAGCCTCTCAAACCCTCTCCGGAGAAATAGAACTCGATCGCTTGCTCTCCACAGTAATGAAAATTATCCTCGAAAATGCCGGAGCCACCAAAGGGATATTACTATTATCCAGCGAACCGGGATGGACTGTAGAGGCGATCGCGACTCAGAATAACGATGAGTTACAACTCAATTCTCTATGTCAATCCATCCCCCTAGAAGACTATCCCGACTTACCCTTCAGATTAATTAACTACGTTCGTCGCACTACAGAAACCGCCATTTTAGATGCCAAAACCGCACAAACTCAGTTTGCTGCCGACAACTATTTACTGCGCTTCTCGCCTCAAAGTTTGCTCTGTTTTCCCCTCCTGGAACGGGGAAATTTAATCGGCATTCTCTACCTGGAAAATACCCTCACCGCCGATGCCTTTACCAGCGATCGCGTCGAGTTATTAGATGCGCTGTGCGCTCAAGCAGCAATCTCTTTAACCAATGCACGCCTTTACCAACAGGCACAACAAGCACTTCAAGACTTGCAAACAGCACAATTGCAACTCGTGCAGAATGAAAAGATGGCAACCTTGGGAAATCTTGTGGCTGGCGTTGCTCACGAAATCAATAACCCTGTGGGTTTTATTGGTGGCAATATCACGGTTATCCAAGAGTATTTGAATGATTTATACACCATTATTGAAGGCTATCAAGAAGAACTTCCCAACCCCAGCCCCCAACTTGCCGAAAATATTGAAGAACTCGACTTGGATTTTCTGCTGGAAGATTTTCCAAAAACGATTGCATCGATGCAAAAAGGATGCGATCGCATTCGTAACATCAGCACCTCCTTGCGAACCTTCTCCCGCACGGATACCGATCGGGAAACAGCGTTTAATTTACATGAAGGTCTCGATAGCACCTTATTGATCCTCAAGTATCGCCTCCAAGCCAACGAACACCGCCCGGAAATTGAGATTATTAAACAGTATGGCGATATCCCCGAAGTAAAATGCTATGCAGGTCAAATTAATCAAGTGTTTATGAATCTCATTGCTAACGCGATTGATGCTGTAGAGGAAAGTAACAAAGGAAAAACCTTTACGGAAATAGAAAATGAACCCAATCGCATCACTATTAGCACAGAATTAAGCGAAGACCACAAGAGTATTTTCGCGCGAATTGCTGATAATGGTTCGGGAATGCCGGAAGAAGCGATTCCGAAAATCTTCGAGCAAGGATTTACCACCAAAGGAGTGGGAAAAGGAACGGGATTGGGACTCGCGATCGCGCACCAGATCGTTACCGAAAAACACGAGGGAGCGATCGCCTGTCACTCCGAACTGGGACAGGGAACCACCTTTATCATTGCGCTTCCCCTGCAAGTCTGAGCATTCCCGCATAATATGGGGCATATTGAAAAGTAGGGCAGACCAGCGCTCTCTTGCCATGCAATCAGAGAATAATCATGACGATCGGTACTTTTGTAAATCTTCCCCATTATCAAATTACCGAACAGCTTCACGAAAGCGATCGCACCGTTGTCTATCGCGGTCGGGATCTTGCTAATGAGCGACCCGTCGTTATCAAGCTGATGCGAAGCGAATATCCCTCCTTTCGGGAACTCGTTCAATTCAGAAATCAGTACGCGATCGCCAAAAACCTGGAAATTGAAGGAATTATTAAATCCTATGCCCTCGAACGCTACGAGAACCGCTATGCCCTAATTATGGAAGATATGGGCGGCATCTCTTTAGCTGAATACGAAAGCAGATCGTCCCTCTCGATTTCACAATTCTTCAATCTTGCTATCCAACTTGCGGGAATTCTGCACCAACTCCACAACAGCTCAATTATTCATAAAGATATTAAACCCGCTAATATTCTCATTCATCCGGACACAAAACAAATTAAGCTCATTGACTTCAGTATTTCCAGCTTATTGCCCAAAGAAACTCAAACCCTTCAAACCCCCAACGTCCTCGAAGGAACCCTCGCCTACTTATCCCCCGAACAAACGGGACGGATGAATCGAGGCATTGACTATCGCAGCGACTTTTATTCCTTGGGAGTCACTTTTTACGAACTCCTCACCGGAAGATTACCGTTTAACAAAGAAGACCCCTTAGAGTTAATTCATGCTCATCTTGCCGAACGACCCCAACCCATAGGAGAGAGCTGTCCCCAACCGATTTCGGACATCGTCATGAAACTGATGGCGAAAAATGCCGAAGACCGCTATCAGAGCGCCTTGGGACTCAAATACGACCTAGAAAAGTGTCTCTCTCAGTGGCAAGAAACCGGCAGAATAGAACCTTTTATCTTGGGAGAGCGGGATAGGTGCGATCGCTTTCTCATCCCCGAAAAGCTCTACGGACGCGAAGTTGAAGTAGAAACCCTTCTCAATGCCTTCAATCGCGTTGCAACGGGAAACAGCAAACTGATGTTGGTAGCAGGTTTCTCCGGGATTGGGAAAACGGCTGTCGTCAACGAAGTTCACAAACCCATTGTCAAGCAACGAGGCTATTTTATTAAGGGAAAATTCGACCAATTTAACCGCAACATTCCCTTCTCTGCCTTTGTGCAAGCTTTTCGCAGCTTAATGGGGCAAATCCTCAGCGAATCCGATGCCCAATTGCAAAAGTGGAAAACCAAAATCCTGGAAGCAGTGGGTACGAACGGACAAGTTCTCATTGACGCGATCCCTTCACTCGAAAGCGTTATTGGCAAGCAATCTCCCGTTC
>Ga0207422_1001519_pt1 | contig 44056 bp, 37 predicted proteins | sample MarCyaLeptolynsp_FD_187757 | JGI IMG/M metagenome (GOLD analysis project Ga0207422, IMG submission 187757) | Marine cyanobacterial communities from Panama - species 1 Leptolyngbya sp. (SPAdes) | ecosystem: Environmental > Aquatic > Marine > Unclassified | place: Panama: Panama City | collected... | reverse complement strand
CCAAGATAGAGGCATTGCTCTTTTATCCTTGATGAGGCTGATTACCAATAAATTGCGATTCTTCCATCGCGTTCTATCCACAGCGAGATAACAATCTTGCCTTCGAGCTTTCTGGATTTTTAACCTCAACTCAGAAGCAAAATAGAGATAGAGATTATCCCGAAAGAGGAGCAAGTGGAAGTTGATTAACGCTATAAATTAAATCGTGTAACCCTAAAAGTAAGGAAGAATTAGGAAAGACTTCGAGCCAAGGGAAAAGCAACCACAGTACCATGGTGGGTTGAACAATTAAGCGAAAATTATTTAAGGTATTTTTCCATCCCCCTCTCGAGCTCCATTGTGGATGAGGAATTCTCTCCCGCTCTAGCTCATCATTTCGCGCTTGAGGAGAACTCGAAGAACTTAAAGACTCAAAAGCCGGTGTTTTCAAGCTCACCATCAAATAAGCGCAAAAAATGATTTCCTACCACTTCTCAATGGCCGAGAAACTTGTCAATCGATAATCGGTCCACCCCAACTCCTGTTTGCATTGCCGAAAGCCATATTCGACCCAAGTTCTTAATCCATACAGATCTCCCAATTTCTTTTTAAGCTGACTCCTCTTTTCCTGAAGATTCGTCATCACAAAAGATGTTGAGTTTTTCGGCTTTCCAGGGAGATTGGGTGATAAAATGGTGCAAGGATTGAGCTGATGAGATCCCTACAACTTTGGCGATTTCGGGTAAAGACTTTCTCGGAAAGGGTGAGATAATTTCTTGATGTAAGTATTTGAAACATTCATAACTTCGGACTTCAGGAAACAGGTCACTATAACTCTCACAATATTCATCGGTTAAGCCCACTTTCGATTGAGCATCTCTTTTTAAGTGTTTGAGGATTTGTAATTCTACATCCATTGTCCTTTCTCGCTTGTCGGCTTTGAGCGTGGGGATTCTCTAATTTTAAATCCTCGGAGAGTGACAGAAGAGGGATTACCAGTTAGCAAGATATCCAAAACTCAGTCTCTGGTCTGGCTTTCCAGCGGGAGAACCGAGCGCCATCTGTTTGTATACCTTAGAGAGAGTGGGGATTTGCGGCCAGCGCGATCGCGCTTTCGGTCAAGACAACTTTTAATTTCTCTGGTTGTTGTTTGAGGGGAATCTTAACAACAAATTCTGCCCCTCGATCTGCCCCATCTTGACACCAGATCTCTCCTCCGTGCTGCTCGACGATAATTTGATAGCTAATCGATAAACCTAGCCCCGTTCCCTTGCCAACCGGTTTAGTGGTGAAGAACGGATCGAACAAGTGCAGGCGAGTCTGTTCGGGAATTCCAGGACCGCTATCCGCAATCCGAATTTCCACCCAATTTTCATTCACAACCTCAGTGCGGATTCTAATCGTCGGATTAGAGTCTACATCACCTCGCGCGCTGTCTTCTTCAATCGCATCAATAGCATTGCTTAAAAGGTTGGTAAACACTTGGTTGAGCTGGCCGGGATAGCATTCAACTGGAGGAAGCTGACCGTATTCTTTGATCGCCTCGATCGCCGGACGTTCGGCCTTCGCCTTCAAACGGTTCCCTAAAATGATGAGGGTGCTGTCGAGTCCTTCGTGCAGCTCGCAAACCTTCATCTTGGCCTCATCCAAGCGCGAAAAGTTGCGTAATGCCAGAACAATATCGCGAATGCGTTCGGCCCCTATCGTCATAGAGTCAAGAAGTTTGGGTAAGTCTCCTTGTAAAAAATCCAGATCGATATCTTCCACACAATCTAAAATCTCTTCTGGGGGCAAGGGGTAATGTTTCTGGTAAAGTCCAACAAGTTCGAGAGCATCTTGAGTATAGGTCTTGGCATGGGCAAGATTTCCGTAGATAAAGTTGACCGGATTGTTAATTTCGTGGGCAATTCCGGCGACCATTTGCCCCAAAGAAGACATTTTCTCGCTTTGAACCAAGTGACTTTTCGCACATTGAAGTTCGTAGAGAATCTTTTGAAGTTGCTGGTTTTTGGCAATTAACTGAGATTCGCTGTGGCGAAGCGCAGTTTCCGCTTCCTTGCGCTCGACAACCTCGGCAATTAAGGCATTATTTGCAGCTTCCAGTTGAGCCGAACTGGGAATCGCTAAAATTTTGGGGATGAGAACGGCGAGTTCTATTGCTGTCAAGACGGAAACAGCAGCTGTTAGGGCCCTGACAAAACCTGAAAGCCAGTAGTGGGGATGCCACAGCGTCCAGATATCGAGTAAATGCCCCGTCCCACAAAAGAGGATAAAAGCGCCAAAGAGATAGAAAATCCAGTTGAAGGGCATATCTTCCCGCTTGAGCATTAAGTAAATGAGGAGCAGCGGGATTGAGTAGTAGGCCAGTGCAATTAAAGCGTCTGAGGTGACGTGCAGCCAAACTAAACCGGGTTTCCAGAGATAGCAGTGACCGTGGGGAATAAACGGGCCGTCAAAAAAGTGCGTCAGGCTTTCCATACACAGAAGCTCCTGTCTTGAGTCGGTGTTAAGAGAAATGAGATTTGTGCGGAGGGAGAGGATTTAAGCGCTCTCAGCCAGCACAGCAAGCGAAACGCGGTTTATCCAAACCCTTGAGAATGTTTTCAGACATTTCAGCCAGTTTTCTCAATTTGAAAGTTGGTTGTCAGCTAGGGTCTTAGACACTATCCTAACTGTTAAAGATTTACCAACTTTTGCAAGCAACTCAGGATTCAGGGATTCTGTTAAGAGTACGGAGAGGGAGGGATTCGAACCCTCGAAGGCTTGCACCTTAACGGTTTTCGAGACCGTCGCATTCAACCACTCTGCCACCTCTCCAAATCTGGATTTTGATTCATCTTGTCTATTTTACTGGGTTTTCCAGGAAATTGACAAACTCCGAAGTGGTTTGCTGCAGATGTCAAGATAATTGCCTTAATTTTTTTGTCTGTTTTAGTCAAGCGAACTTTCTTGAGAATTTTTTCAAAAAATTTATGTTATGTGTATCTCGATCGAAGATATATATACAAATATTGCAATGCTATTGTGAGACAATAAAAAATTATCTATTGTGGAACCGATCGCGAACAATCAACAGAGTAACTTAGTAACTAAACAATCACCAGTTGTGTTTGCCATGAACAGTAAAAAACAAAAAAACAAAGATCGCTCTAATCGGTTACAAAAAACTGGATTTTTATCAGAACAATCAAAAGATTTCGGGATTTCGCGGCGGCGATTGATGAAACTCTTAGCTGTCAGTTCTTTAACCACAACAGCAGGTGTTTTATTTCCGCGCGATCGCCGTCATGTCGCTCAAGCGCAAACATCGTCCATCGCTCAATCTAAATTCTTGACGACAGTTCTCGTCTGTCATGGCGGTAGTAAAGCAAATATAAGCTATGGTTGGTATATCGAGCCTAAAATAAAAGGGAACGAGTATTACCAGCAGCTTCAAGTTTGTAACTGGGAAAAAGACAAAATTTTAGGACTGTATAAGCTTCCGAATAATGCCCAAGAAAGCGATCTAAAAGCAGCACAAATTGAAGAATATCGTTATGCTGCTACACCAGGTCGAGGAAGCGAGTCACATAATCTTCTTGAAGCTTACAAAAAAGCATTTGGCAAAATAGTCCAGGATTATCCATCGCAACACTTTGGCATAAAATATGCCGGTCACGGGACTATGGATGGGTTATTTTCTGACGATTTGACAGGAGAGGGAATTGAGGATTTTTTAGGATATGTCACAGCAATACTTGATAAAAACATTGACTTTTTTGATTGGAGCGAAAACTGTAATGTCGCATCGCTAATGAACCTCGAACATCAATATGCTTATGTCGATTATATCGTCGCTTCCGATCTATTTCGTCGTACGCCAATTGGAGATGAGCAGTCGATTACAAAATCGCCCAAAAACTTTCCTTACAAATTTTTCTCTCCTGGAAAATCAATTAAGCAGTCTTTAGTCGATCTTTTAGATGCTTTTCAAGAAGTTTGGGATTTGCCTGCAAACAAAACTTGGTATCAGAACAATAAGGAGATGCAATCTCTTTCAATCTTTGATTCGTCAGAGTATGCCAAGTTTCGTCAATCTGCAAGGCTGGCATCTCTAGTAGCTCATCCCGAAGAATATGCTGCCGATCGAGTCTGCTATCACAATATCATTGGAAAGTATGATTTTGAACTGTGGGATGTCTACAATCAATACATTAAGGAAAAATATCCCAACTTAGTAACTGACTTTACTGAAAAAGTGCGATTTAAGTATGTCAATAATCGGAATTCGTTTGATTGGGATGATGCCAACGGCCTTCACATACCTTGTTGGTATTTTTAAGGGTTAATCTCGGGTTTTCATGCAGAGTGGAAATTGGGTTTCAGTCTCGATCTTTGGATTAGGAAAACACTTTTATTCCGCGATCGCCTGCGTCGTCTGAAAGCCTTTGTCTCGCGTCCACTGGATCGCTCCTTCTTGTTGGGTTGTATAAACTCGGACTTGTTTTTGGCGCAGTTGGCTGAGGGTTTGGGCAGAAATTTTGGGGCTAGTGGCGATCGCGGCCCTCAGCGGCCAGTTCAACCCCTCAGCGGGGAGTTGACCTCCCGACCAAACGAGGACTTCTGGAGATATTTCGGCGGGAAGTGGAGGTAACGTTGCGGTTTCAGTGAAGTCTGCAAGCAACCAACCAAGTTGGGAAGATTGCCAGCGAATTGTAGGGGGACTGAGACTGAGGATTTTGAGTTGGGTCGAGTTCAATTTCACCGCTTGCCCCGCTTTGAGCGGGAGAGATTTAGCGATTTTTGCTTTTTGTGACAAGGCTTCCAGCGTTTCCGAAGCGGCCAAAAAGGTGCGGACGGGTAAATTGGCAAAAATCTCATTCCACCCGTCTTGCTGGCAATTTTTCGAGTTGAAGGCGATCGCGAGGTTAAGTTGATTGATCCCCTCTTGAGCGAGAAAGGGGAGGACAGTGTAGCTGGCGGTATCGGGTTCGATGCAACCCATCAGTGCTACTTTCCCCCGATCCTGCAAGACAACAGCAGGTTCCTGTCGCGTCGCCAAAACCGTCACTTGCACGGTTGTGAAATGCCGATAGGCAATGGGGAGAAGGACGACCGTGAGGGCACAGAGGGCAACAGCACCCCAGAGGCGTTGCGCTTTGCGACTGAGCCAAACCAGCGCGATCGCGCCGTAAACAATTGCCAGTTGCGCCGCGGTAATCCTGCCAACGGCCCAAGAACTTCCCGGTAAGGCGTTACAGAAGTTAACCAGAAGAATGAGCGCTTGAGCGGGGTAGTAGAGCAGCAACGCGATCGCGCTCCCGGCCGGGGGAAAAATTAAAGCTGCGGCCGCACTCACCATTCCTCCCAAACTAACGATGGAAATGAGTGGGGTGGCAATGATATTGGTTGCAATGCTGTAGGTGGCAACGACATTAAAGGCCGAACACAACAGGGGGAGCGTCCAGATCGAAGCAGCGAGGGGAACGGCAATGAGGGTCGCGATCGCGGGGGGCAACCAATCCAAACGTTGCACTAGCAGCGGCATCGTCACAATTAACCCCAGCGTTGCGAGAAAGCTGAGTTGAAACCCCAAGTCCCAAATCCACAGCGGATTAAACAGCAACAATCCCGTCGCCGTCAGCAGCAGCAACCCCAGCGGTTTCACCCGTCGCTCGGCAGCTAGGGCAAACAGCGCCCCACCCCCCATAATTGCGGCCCGCATCACCGACGGCTGCACGCCCGTCAAACCCACGTAGACGACTAAAACCGTCAGTCCTACCCCTAGCCGCGTTTTACCGCTCAAATTGCGCGTCAGTGCCAGCACCAACCCCAACAACAGCGAAACGTGAAACCCAGACGCAGCGAGAATGTGAGCCAATCCAGCGCGAATAAATTGCGCTCGAATATCGTGTGGCAAGTCCACCGCTCGCCGTCCCAAGACCATCGAACTCACCAGCGGCCCAGCAGGACTTCCCAACCAGCGCACTTGAGCGCGAATAATTCGCTGGCGCAGTTTCCACCAGCCCCAAGGCGCTTCTGTGGGTTCCTCGACCAACTCGCCGCTGAACCCGGCAAAGATGCCCCGACGCGCCAAATAGGCTTGAAAATCAAAGGCTCCGGGATTCTCCGCCGCTTGGGGAAGATAGAGAAAACCTTGCAACTTCACCTCTTGTTTGGGGTACAACCCCGTTCCTTGGAGGAGGGGAACCGTGACGTAGAGCTTCCCGGTGACCGCTTGGCGATCGCCCGCCTCTGCTGCCGCCAGGACAAATCTGACCCGTTGGCTGCGGTTAACGCTGGGCATCTCCAAAATCCGCCCCCGTACTTGGACTAACCCCTCAACCTCCCCCGCCAAATGGCTGATATCGCTCGGTTCGGGTTGGAGAGTCCGAAACTGCAAATAGGCCACCGCGATCGCGCCCACAAGTCCCGCAACCGCCCACAGGGGCAAACGCGGCCCCGTCCGCCACCCTCGCGGCACAATTGCCCCTGCAACAATTCCTGCAACTCCCAGACCCAAACACAGCGTTCCCCACCCTTGCCAGTTCTGCGGATCGGTAGGAAAGCCAAGAATAGCGGTAGAGAGCAACCCAACGATGTAGGCGAGACAGAGAACGATCCAGCTCGTTGCGTTCATTTAGCCAGGGGAAACTGAAGCGACTCCCGCTGTTGCAAGTACAGTTGCGCCACCTTTCGGGCTAAATTGCGAATGCGACCGATATAGAGCGTTCGTTCGGTGACGGAAATTGCCCCCCTCGCATCCAACAAGTTAAAGGTGTGGGAGCATTTCAGCACGTAATCGTAGCTGGGACAAACCAACCCTCGCTCGATTAACTGCTTTGCCTCCTGCTCGTACAAATTAAAGAGATTGAACAGCAAATCGGGATCGGACGCTTCAAAGTTGTAGGTGCAGTACTCGATTTCCCCTTGCAGGAAAATATCGCCGTAGGTGAGGCGATCACTCCAGCGAATTTTGGTGAAGGCCTCGACATCTTGGAGATACATGGCCAAGCGTTCCAGACCATAGGTAATTTCGATGGACACGGGACGACAGTCCAACCCGCCGCACTGCTGAAAGTAGGTGAACTGGGTAATTTCCATCCCATCCAACCACACCTCCCAACCCACGCCCCAAGCGCCGAGGGTGGGCGACTCCCAATTATCTTCCACGAAGCGAATGTCGCGATCTTCGACGACAATTCCCAGCGCCCTCAGCGAGTCCAAATAGATCTCTTGAATATTGTCCGGCGACGGTTTAATTAAGACTTGGTACTGGTAGTAGTGCTGATAGCGATTGGGATTTTCGCCGTAGCGTCCGTCCGTCGGTCGGCGACAGGGTTCGACATAAGCAACCGACCAAGGTTCCGGGCCAATTGCTCGCAAAAAGGTTTGAGGATTCATGGTTCCCGCCCCTTTTTCCGTATCGTAGGATTGAACAATCGAGCAACCGCGATCGCCCCAAAACTGATTTAAGGTCGCGATCGCCTCTTGAAAACTAATAGACACAGGTAGTTTGTAACTTGCGGGTGAGCGTTTCCATTTTATTATTGCGGCGCGATCGGGATGTGGTTTAGTTTTACCGCTAAAAGGCGCGATTTAAGCTCGCGACCGAGTTTGCTAGACTGAAATCTAGAAACCAGGGCTGCTTCGCGCATTCTGCCCAAGTTCAGCCACTCTATTTGAACTGACAACTCACGTAACTATGGTTCAGGTTAAAGAACTCGCCGATCGCGCTAGCGATTTGGCCCGGCAACTCGGCATCGTCAAATACGATATTTACGGTTCATCAGTCGACTCAACCAGCGTCGAAGTCGATGGCGGCAAACCCAAGCAGGTCAAAGCCTCTAACCGATCTAGCGTTATTGTGCGCGTCTGGAACGAGGAGAATCGGATGGGGGTCGCTTCCACCACAGACATTGACGCGACTGGCATCGAACTTGCCCTGAAAACCGCTCGCGAGGCCAGCTTTTTTGGCGCGAAGGAGAACGTTCCGGATTTCAGTCTGGAAGCCACTGCACCGACGGCCGATGCGGAACAAGGTGTTACCCCCCAAGCCCCTGTTTCCGAACTGATTGAGACGCTGGTAGCGGCGGAGAAAGAACTGTTAGCAGCTCACCCCGCGATCGCCGGCGTTCCCTACAACGGTTTGTCCCAGCAGGAGTTTGAACGCTTCTACCTCAACAGCAGTGGGGCGTTGCGCGACGAAGCCAACTCCTACGCGGCGGTCTACCTCTACAGCAAGACGGAAGAGGAGAGGAAAAAACCGCGCAGTGCGGGCAGCTATCGCGCCAGCGAAAGTCTGGAAAAATTAGATGTGGACGGTTGCTTGCAGGAAGCGGCAGAAAAAACCATCAGCCATCTCAACTACCAAAAAATTAAGTCAGGCAAATACCGCGTTGTCTTTTCTGCCGAAGCGTTTTTGGGACTCTTAAGCGCATTTTCCAATATTTTCAATGCCCAAAGCATTCTCGACAAGCAGAGTCTCTCAACTCCAGACTCTCTGGGGGAGGCGATCGCTTCCCCGCTGCTGTCTGTGTGTGACGATGCCTTGCACCCCAAGAATGTTGGTGCGGAAACCTTTGATGGGGAAGGTACGCCCACTCGCCGGACGACCCTGATTGCAGACGGCGTTTTGACTGGATTTCTCCACAGTGCGGGGACGGCCAAGCGCATGAATGCTCAACCCACGGGGAATGCGAATATTGGCGCAAAAGTAACGGTGAGTCCCCATTTTTACCACGTTTTTGCCGGGAAACCTTCCGAACGAGACTATTCCCTCGATGAGGCAGAAAATGTTATCTGGATTGACGATTTAACCGCCCTTCACGCGGGCGTGAGCGCCTTACAAGGGTCTTTCTCTCTGCCGTTTGACGGTTGGTTGGTTAACAAAGGCGAACGGGTCAGCATTGACTCAGCAACCATTGCTGGAGATTTTCTGGAGTTGTTGAAGTCGATTATTTATGTGGAGAAAGAACCGGAGTTAACGCCATCAGGCGTTTGCCCTCGAATTTGGGCGGACAATCTCTCAGTTACGGGAGAGTAGGGTTGTGAGTTCAGAATTCAGAATTGGGGAGTTGGGGAAACTTTTCATTGAGCATTGAACATTTATCAATTCTGTAGCTTGCTTCTGCGTCGCAGTACTCTGAACCCTGAAGAGTCAACTGTTTTGGAGAGAGTGAGGAATGGTAGGGGCGCAATGCTTGCGCCCTAATTTTTCAATCACTTCAGTCTTGTTCAAGCAACGTCAAGCTGCTTGCGGTAGATGGTTCGCGAATTTGGGGGGATCTCGATCCAATTCAAGTCTTTGAGGCGATGGACGAGGTTGGAGATGGTTACGCCGAATTCTTGAGCGATCGCGTACAGAGTCGGCCAGCGTGTCAAATCTCGTCCTTCGCACCGAGAGTGCAGCGCAAATTGAGGCATCAACAAGCAACTGGCGAAATACTGCGCTTGCCATTCCATCCCTTCTAAGTGGGATGCACTGCGGCACAGCAAAGGGCCTGTGGCAATACGAACGCCTTTGGCGTGCAACCGCGACAGTCGATCGGCCGCAGCAATGTCAATGTGCAAGACCCAGTGACCGATTTCGTGCGCGATCGTCGATTCTCCAAATCCGCTTTGGAGTTGGGGAATTTCGTCGTTAATCTCGATCAAACGCTCTAGCGGTAAAATTCTCGCAGCGATTTGTCCCTCCTCGTCGCTGGGGATGCTGTCCCAAACAACATCCAGTCCCAGAAACTCGGCAACTCGACTGCTGTCAAGGGGAAATGTGAGATTGTATTTTGGCGATCGCGCCATTCCCTCCAAAATATTGAGGGCCCGACATTCAATTTCGTGCTTATCAATGAAGCGAAACGGTTTAAACATTGAGCATTAAACATTAAACAGCCTTCATAACTTGGGAGGCTAAACTTTCCTCGCTTCCCCCAATTCCCCCAGTTCCGCCTCCTGCAGAACCCGACGCGCAAATTCAGGGTTTTCTCGCATTCGCCGAAAGAGGGTTGGCATGGTTTTGTAGTGTTGTTTGAGCAAGTCTTCTTCTTGCTGCGGGATACGGCCGGCGAGGAAAATCAGTTCTTCTTCGTCGAGGTCGAGGTTTTTGGCTAAAGCGCGAATGACATCCTCTTTCGGCGCATAGTCGGCGCGATCGTTTTCGAGTTTGGAGAGATAGGTAAAATCCAAGCCCAGAATTTTCGCTAACTCGCGTTGGCTGTATCCCTTCTCTTTGCGAGCGTTGCGGATGATTTCGCTAAATTTTTGCTTCACGGTTGTGTCTCCCTTACAAAGAATATTGTACGATAACTTGACTAAAAATTCAACACAAGGTTAAGATAGCAAAAGCGTTGAATAAAAAATCAAGCCAGCAATATCAAATCTCCTTCAATTTCCCAACTGTCAAGGGTTTCCAAAATTTTTCCCCCCAATCGTAACTGCGGGAGGATTTTGGGGAACTTTGGGAAAAGGAAGAGGAAAGCGATCGCCTCGCGATCGCGCCGTAATTCTCACTTACTCGCCAATTTCAGGATGGAAACGATGAGTCAAGCAACACCCAAAGATAGCAAAGAGCAAATTCTCAAAGCCTTTCGCCAACTGCTGGCCGAACAGAAACAGATTGAGTCCAAGGTTGCAACGAAGGAGGAAGAAGCAGAAAAAGAGAAAAATAAGGAATTGCTAGAAGTTGCCTCAACCTACACCGTTGATAGTATTGTCAACGGCATGGCCTCCCTGCAATTGAACTTCGGGGGGAGTATTTCAGAACTGTCCGAACGGCTGTCCGCAGAGTCTTCCAAACTGGATGAGTTGAAGCGCGCGATCGCGGTAGAAAGCGACAACCTCGAACAACTTCGGAAAGTTCGCGTCGTCGCCGATGCGCTCTATATTTTGCGCCAAGAACACCAAGAGAAGTTGCGAATTCTCACAGAAGAAACAGCGAATCAGCAAGAAATCATTGAAAAAGAAACAGCTCAGACGCGCAAAGGTTGGGAGAAAGAACAGCAGGAGTTTGAAACTCGAATTGCCGAGGAAGCAGAACAGTTAGTAAAGCAACGAGAGCAAGAAGCTGCGGACTATCAGTATGAAATGGAGCGCGATCGCAAGATTGAAATGGACGAGTACGAAGAAGAAAAGCGCGTCCAAGAACGAACGCTGCAAGCAAGCGATCGTGAAAAAGAAAAAGGTTGGGTCGAACGGGAGCAATATTTAGCCAATAATCGCGAAGAGTTTGAAGCCAATCAGAAGAAAGTGGAAGGATTTGAGGAAGAACTCAAACAAGCTTATAACAAGGCAAAAGGAGATGCGATTAAAGATGCAGAACGAGAAGCGAAAGTTAAAGCCGATCTCTTTGAAAAAGAGTGGGAAGCTGCCGAACAAGGCTATCAATTGAAAGTAACCTCTTTAGAAGCTGTTATCGAGCGACAAGCCGCGCAGCTCGAAGAACTCACTGCACAACTGCAAGCGGCAACAGAACAAGCACAACAACTCGCAATGCGAGCTTTCCAAGGGGCTTCTAATTAAGTAAGTCTGGACTTTTTGAAAATTCAAAGATCGCCAATTTTTTGCTTTCGATAGAACTACCAATCTAGGAGAAGTTTGATGGTCAGAAATGTTAATTCAAAAAATACAAAAGCAGAAATTCTAGAAGCTTTTGCCGAACTAAAAAAAGAAAAATCAGCACTGGATTCGCAAATCAAAAAACTCAATCAAGAGCTGAGCGCAGCAGCAAAGTCTAGCGTCAAAGTTTCTCCGCCTCAGACAAAAACCGAAACAAAGCTACCTCAAAAGCTTCAAGCTCCGGCCGGCAGTATCGCTCAAACCATTCAAAACTTGGAGCAACTGCAAGTTGGCTTCGGCAGCGCCGTCAGCAATCTTTCCGAACAATTAATTGCCGAAGCCTCTCAACTCGAAGAACTGCAAAGCTCCGTTGCCGAATCAACCGAGCAACTCCAAGAATTGCACGACCTCGAAGAAATTGAAGAAGAGACGCTAGACGACCTCATTCAATCTTACGAAGAAAGTTCAAAAACCTTTGAAGAAGAACTCAACGAGCGAAAGGAAGCATTAGGACAGCAGATCCAAGACCTGAAAACAACTTGGCAAAAAGAAAAAGAAAATCATCAACGAGAAATTGCCGAGCGCAATGACACTCATCAAAAAACAACCCAGCGAGATGAGGAAGAGTATCAGTACAACCTCGAACTCGAGCGATCGCTCGACGAAGAAGAGTACGAGCAACGCAAAAAAGCCCTTTATCAAGAACTAGAAGAGGAGCGTCAAGCTCAAGAAAAGCAGTGGGAAGAACGAGAAAAAACAATTTCCGAGCAAGAGAAGCAGTCTGCAGAAGCCAAACAGAAAGTTGAAGAGTTTAAAGAAAAACTGGAGAGTAAAATTAAGAAAGGGAAAGATGAAGGTCGAGGCATTGGGAACTATCAAGCGAAGGTGAAAGCCGATCTGCGCGCGAAGGAAGTGGACGGACAGAAGCAGAACTATCAACTTCGCATTGAGTCGCTAGAGCAAACCATTGAAAACCAATTGATTCAAATCAAGAGTTTGTCGCGGAAACTCGATGCAGCCTCTCAACAAAACCAAAACTTGGCGCTCAAAGCGATTGAAGGAAAGTCCAATCAAGACTCTTTTGAAGCGATGAAGGCGATCGCAATGGAACAAGCGAAAACTCCACAAAAGGGAAAATAAGAAATAGCAAGCCTTTAGCTGAAAATAAACTGCAAACAAGACTTTTTAAATAGCACAAAAGTCACAGAAAGCTCAAAGCTGAAGACTGACGCGAGTGCAGCAGTGCGGGAGAACGAACCGATTCTCCTGCTTTTTTTCGCTTGTAAGTACCTAGGCAAAATTAATTACACATTAGCGATCGCAAAAAACAATAATATAGCAATATTCTCAAGATATTGTCCTATTTTTCGCAATATACTCATCACAACTCTACTCTCTAGACCTATCATTTTCTCTGATGCCTTTGAATTCTTCAAGCAATTCAAAAAAGAGATCTAAAGAATTTTGTTCGTTAACGGAATAGAAAAAAATTATCTGTGACCAAGATTGGTTTGAAGTGATGTTGAATTTGTCTCTTATCCATTTTTGAAAATCATAGAACTCAACTTCTTCCTGACTGGGTTCAACCTCCCCTATCTCGAATTTTGCAACAAAATATCCTTGTAAATAAGAATCAAGATGTAGAACTGAAGGGGAGCTTAAGTACAACCCAGGTCTTTGTTGTATCATTTCTAGCATTTTAAAAAAGTTCACTACTTAAGAGTCTCCAGCTTTTATTCAGAGATCCTCTATTATAAATTTATAAAAGCGACTTCTAACATCTATCACTTTTGAATGAAATACCATGTTATTCAGCTATTCATCTTTTGGAATTTGAAAAGGACAATTTTAAGGGAGTGAAGAATCAGGAATCGGAAGTGAAGGTACTTACAACGATCTTGAGGCATTATTGATTAAGTTGTTAGGAAAAATTTATTGAGTCCCGCTATAAATACCCGTGTTCGGCGAGAAAGGAGAGACTAATGTCTTCTTGTGGGTTTTCGCGATCGCGACGATATCCGAGCAACTTCTCTACATATTTTCCCAAGATATCGCTTTCAATATTCACCCAACTTCCTGACTGAAGATCTCGCAAATTCGTATAGGCGTAGGTGTGGGGAATGACCGCAACCTTGAACCAGTTTCCTTGCCGATCGCACTCCGCAACCGTCAAACTAATCCCGTTGATGGCAATACTTCCCTTCGAGACAATATAGCGAGCAATATAGCGCTCCCATTGTTCGGCGAGGGTGGGAACGGGAGCAAAGGTCATCTCCCAAGCAGTTTCGCGATCGCGCGCCTCCACCAAACAGCCAACACCATCCACATGACCCGTGACAAAATGTCCCCCCAATTTGCTCCCCGCACGCAAAGATGTTTCTAAATTCACCCAGTCCGCACCGGGAATAATCTGTCCCAAACGGGTGCGCTGTAAGGTTTCCCCCGAAGCAGTGGCGACAAACCCCTCCGCGAGAATTTCCTCGACCGTCAGACACACGCCGTCCACAGCAACGCTATCGCCAATGGCTAAGTCGCGTAAGAGTTGTTCGGGGTTGCGGCCGCCAACTGTAATGGCAAAGCGATCGCCTCCGAGGGGTTGAATTTTTCCTAATGCAGCAACTAATCCTGTAAACACTGTTTTTCTTTGGGAGAATAAAGTGATAAGACGATCGCGCTTCCAGAGCGGTTGCGACCCACAATTTCAACGCGAGATACTCTCGTTTGTTCGACGTTCCCAGCTCCCCTCTACCTATTTAACATTTTCCATGTTTTTTTCATGAAGCGCGATCGCCGCGATCCTATACTTAGGTCATACTTGGAGAAGAAGCCTCGGCCCGAAGTCAAGGTTGTTTCGCTCCCAAACCTGAGTCATCCCCGCCCATGCCGACGTATTCTAGAGAGTAAGCCCATGATTGAAATGAGAGTTGCTGGAATTGCCTTAGATGCTGTCACTCGCAGTCCAATTGTGCTGCTTAAGGATGGTTCAGATCGGCGTGCCTTACCCATTTTTATCGGTCAAGATCAGGCAAAAGCGATTATTGGTGCTTTAGAAAAACAGAAACCGCCTCGTCCCCTCACCCACGATCTGATTGGGAATATTTTAGAAACGTGGGAGATGCAGTTAAAGCGGATTATTATCCACTCGCTGCAAGATAATACTTTCTATGCCGTCCTTTGTTTGTATCAAGGCGAGGTCAAAAAAGAAATTGATTGCCGTCCGAGCGATGCGATCGCGATCGCGTTGCGGATGAATAGTCCGATTTGGGTGATGGAAGAGGTCGTGGCTGAGGCCTCGATCCCCGTCGATCGAGATGCAGACGAAGAAGAACGCAAAGCTTTTCGCGATTTTGTCTCCAACATTCGTCCCGAAGACTTTATCCAACGGGGTCGCAGTAACAGTCAACAGTAGCTAGGGAATTGGGGAGTTGGGGAATTTATTCATCCTTCATCCTTTCATAAAACTCTGAACTCATAACCCTGAACCCTGAACTCTGAACCCTGAACTCTGAACTCAAAAATGCGCTATCGGCGGTTTGGGAAAACTAATTGGCTCTTATCTATCTTTTCCTTAGGGACAATGCGCTGCTTGGCCTCGGAGGCCGCCGCGAGGGAAACCATTCGTCAGGCCGTTGAACTAGGTGTCAATCATCTGGAAACGGCGCGAGGTTACGGCAAAAGCGAAGAACATTTGGGTCGCGCGATCGCTGCAGGACTCTCCGTACCGCGAGAGCAACTCTACATCACAACCAAACTCCCTCCAACCCCCGATGCGGGTCAAATGCGCTCCTGGATCGGTCAGTCCCTCGAACGCTTGCAACTCAACACTCTCGACGGCCTGGCAATTCACGGCATCAACACCTGGGAACACCTCGACTGGGTGCAACGGCCGCAAGGTTGTATGGCCGCAGTCCGGGAGGCAGTGCGAGAGGGAAAGGTCAAACAAGTCGGTTTTTCGACCCACGCGCCGTTAGATGTCATTCTCGCAGCCATTCAGACCGATTTTTTCTCCTTCGTTAACCTCCACTACACCTACTTTTTTCAGCGCAACGCCCCCGCGATCGCCCTTGCAGCCCAAAAAGATTTGGGCATTTTTATTATCTCTCCCGCCGACAAAGGCGGACAACTCTACTCCCCTCCCGACAAACTCAAGCAACTCTGCGCTCCCTTCTCGCCGCTGGAGTTGACCTATCGTTTTTTGCTGAGCGATCGCCGCATTACCACCCTCAGTTTCGGCCCGGCTACCCCCCAGGAAATCGCCGAACCGCTGCGATGTGCCGACCGCGACGACTCCTTCACTCCCCCGGAACGGGAAGCCTTGCAGCGGCTAGAAACCGCCCTGCACGAGGAACTCAAGAGCGATCGCTGCAGCCAGTGCTACCAATGTTTGCCCTGTCCCGAAGCCATTCAAATTCCTGAAGTTCTGCGCCTGCGAAATCTCGCCGTTGCTTACGAGATGGAACAGTTCGGACAGTATCGCTACCGAATGTTTGAAAATGCCGGCCACTGGTTTCCCGGCCGCAAAGGCGATCGCTGCACCGACTGTGGCGACTGTTTGCCTCGCTGTCCCGAAAATCTCGATATTCCCTCTCTTCTTCGAGACACTCACCAGCGTCTCAATGGTTCTCCTCGCCGCCGTTTGTGGAGCGATCGTGAGCGATGAGGACTTGCTGCGAGACTCATCGATCGGGCGTGGTGACGTGGCAAGCTTAAAATAGGGCAATAGGGTTTTGGTTGAAATTCCTATTGAATGTGAATTAATCGGGAAATCCTAATACACTATTTTAGCTGTGTCACGCCACGACAGAAGCACTCGCTCGACAGTCTCTTAGCGGTCGAGCGAACTAGTTGTTTGACTCTCGCTCTCTTCTACGAATGAATAGATCTTTAGTCTCTCCATTTGCGCCAAATTTTGCATCCCTTCGCCCGATAACAGTTGCTGTAAGTACTGTTTGGCTTGTTCTGTATTTTGTTCGTAAAGGTCGATCAAAATGGTTGTCAAGACATCACTCCAAATCCCTTTTTTGGCAAAAAACTTAATTTTTTCCTGGCTGTTTTGAACGTTCAGTGGTGGTAGTTCAATTCGCCGTATCTGACCGTAAACATAGGGATTTTGTGAGGGTTTGTTGGGATGGCAAATGATTTCCAAGTTCCATTCATAATCTTCTCCGATGGCGGACAGTTTTGCCTCAGGAGGTAATTGAATGCCAATAATTCCGGGTTGACCGGGGAGGGTAATGGTTCGGCGAGTTTGGCTGTTGCCGCGAGTCACTGAAAATTCTGCTTTTAAGGGAGATTCGTAGGGGAGATAAAACCACAAGATTGGATTTTGTTGGGTGGTTAAGGTTCGCAAGATTTGACCGTCGCGATCGCGGATCAGGGCCGTGAGAGGAGGATCGCTGGCGATGCAGGCGCTGTCCCCGTAGGGAGGCGGGGGATTTTTTTGTCCGTCTACCGGCTGTTCTTCGGGATGAGCGGTAATCGTTAAAAGATCGCTCGTTGCGTCATTTGTGTCTTCTATGATGGAGCGATCGCGCGCGATTTCGCTAGCACCGACTTTAAGATCGCTTGCGCCGAATAGGAGGCTGCTGCAAGCGAGGGAAATTAAAAAGAGTTGTTTCATGGTTGATGCGACCTCGGTCGAGAATTAAGAGTCGTATTTAAGTTTTTTAAGGTGCTGATAAACAGCGATAGTGGTGCTAGTCAGAAGTAGAGTTAAAGCCGCAGGAATCAAGGGAATCCATAGGCTTTGTAGTAGAAAGAGAAAGCACAGTCCATAGAGAAGCGCGATCGCGCTAACCATTCCGAAAATTGCAATCTCATATCGGTATTTTGAAGCATTAAAGTTGAGGCTAAAGGCAATGAGTCCTCCAATAATTGACCACATCCAAATCCACAGTAAATCTCCCCACCATGGCCACATTTCAATTGGCTTTCTTTCGCCGGAGATCGTGTCGAGACTGTCAAGAATTTGTTGAGCGACGATATAGTAACTCGGGAGCATTCCCTGAGGAGTGGGATAGCTTCTGTCTCGGTTGGGAAAATCGCTACAGAGGAGAACGATGCGACCTTTCACATCCTCAAGCGTGAGGCGATCTTCTAGGAGATCGGTGAGGGAAAAGGTTGGCGCAATGTCTCGTTTGTAGTTCTCGTAAGCACGGTAGTTGAGCAGAACTTGAACCTGATCTTGATTGGGTTTGAGAGACTGAAGCTTGTGATATCCGCCTTGGTGCGGTTGTAGGGGTTTGAATGTTATGAGGCCGCGGCCGCGATTGATAAAGCGATCGCTCGCTTGTTCTTGGTTGCGGAGGTAGAGTTGAGCGACTTTGAAGCCAAATTCTTGAGTATTTTTCGACTTACAGCGATGCGGATCTCGCTCCTGGCGGCGCAGGAGATGGCGGCGAATTGCACCGTCGGGGTCTTCCATGAAGGTATAAAAACCAACGCGATCGGCGCTGACATCCGCCGGTGCGAGGGTATCTTCTGCGGAATCATTGCGATCGGGAATTGCCGACTGACACATGGCAATTAAGTTCTCGGCGGCCAAACTGGCCTTGAAGTTGGGGTATTCGGGACTGACCGCTCCTTGATAGGCTCTGAGGAAGGCGATGACGCTGGGTTGCAGGGGTTTGAGTTTGGCGAACAGTTTCTCGTAGCTGCGATCGGAGAGGGTTTTGGCCCCATTCCCCGTCTCTTCTGGCGGTTGATTGAGGCGTTTGGTGTCTTCTGGCGTAACGCGAATAATCAGGAGGCGATCGTCGGGGCCGGCGATCGGTCGCTGTTGCATTAAATGGTCGTAGGCTTTGAGTTCCAGCGGTTGCAGTTTCCCTTGCCATCTTCCCCAGAAGGTCGTGCTGGTGACGGCCAGACTGGCGGCGAGGAGAATGGCGAGACTGCGTTGCCAAGAGATGGGGTGGGGACGGGACTCCCAACTCTTCCAGCGAGGAATCAAGTCTTTCCAACTGGGAGGAATAACCGCCTGATTTTGCCAAATCACTGGCAACCAACTGGCACAAGGAAGCTCTTCTTCCATTCCCTGTAAATATTCCCTCGCCTCTCTCGCCGCCAGGTACAGGGGTTGGCCGCTGATGTAGCTGGTCAGAAATTGCTTCAAAAACTCCTGAGCTACTACATCTGCCACAAAGTCCCGCATAACAATCATTTGGGGAATGTTGAGGTCGTCGAGTTGCTTCGCCAATCCCAACCCATCGCAGGAGTTGAAGATGGCCAGTTGCAACCCTCGCTCTGCTGCTTTTCGCAAGCCGTACCACAGTTGGCTGTCGCGCTCGAAGGTTAGACTGTCTTCGGGGTTGATGTAGATGCGGCCGATGTTCTCTTCAGTTTCGCTGTGGCCGGCGAAGAAGATGATATCCCACCCGGCTTCCCAGAGGCGATCGTTGATGCTTCTCCCGGTGGGTTCGTCGAGAAAGGTTACGTCGGCATTCCGCTTGTCCAAACTGTTAAATAAAGCGCGATCGCTCTCGATATCAATTCCCGTTCTGTGGCCGAGAATGACGAGGATTTTCACTTTGCGTCGGGAGGATTTGCGGGAAGCGTTGTGAAGTTTAACAAACTGCGGGGAACAAAAGGCGATTTCGGCGTTGCTGTAGCGGCCAAAAAAGTCCCATTCGTGCCAAGGAAGTTTGTGTAAGAGCGGGTCATCGGTGCGGAGAAGCAGGCGAATTTCGTCGGTGCGATCGAGTTCTTCTCGCATTTGTAAGTTGAGGTCTTGGAAGGATGGCGATCGCAACCATTGATTGATACGATCGCGCAGTGCTTCGGCCGAATTTTTGCACTCGACAATTTTGGCTTTGTGAATCGAACCGTCGTAGGTAATTTTCCCCGGTTTGATGCGATAGGATAACCCCAACGGCCGATATTTTTCTTGCCAGTGTTGCGCGATCGCTTCGGCCAATTCTGGGTTTTCTGGGAGGTGTCCCGCGAGTTCTAAATCCGCGCGATCGCCGTCCCGACCGATCTCAAGCGAAACCTCAAACCCTTTCTCTTGCAGGTTACCGTTGAGTTTTAGAATGACTAACTTTTTCATAGGAATTAGGGAATAGGGGACAGGGAATAGGCAATAGGCAATACAGGCAAAAGTTTTAAGTGTCTATTTTTTTAATAAGACCGACAATCATGCGGCGTTCTTCTTGAAGCAAAACAAGAATGGCTTGAACCTTTTGCTGCTGACATAAGCCAACTCTTTGAGACAAAATTAGATGTGTTTCGAGTTCATTTGCTGAACCTTGAGTGATTCTCAAGAATCTGATGTACTCGGCTGTATAACTTCGTCCGTATCCTTCAGCAATATTCGCAGGTATTGATACTGCGCTTCTTCTAATCTGCTGCACCATCCCATATATCTCGTCCTTGGGAAAAGTTCGAGTTAAAAAATAGCATTGCTCGGCAATGTCCATTCCTTTCTGCCAAATCTTTAAATCCTTAAAATCATTAATGGATACCATGACTTTACTGCTTCCTCCCTATTGCCTATTGCCTATTGCCTATTGCCTATCCCCTATTCCCTCCCTAAATCACAAAAGACTGCATAAAACTCACATCCCCAATCATTAGTTTCACGCCGAAGTTTTCGCCAATATCGCCGCTGAAGTCGAACTGAAGATTTTTGGTTTGTCGGGCCTTCGCTTGCATTACCGCTTCCCCACCTTCATCGAGAATCATTAACTGCAAATCTTGCGGGAGGTGGGTGTTTCCCGCATTGGGATATACCTCCACTTCAACCTTCATTTCTTTGCGATCTTTCGGTTCCAAACCGATGAATAAAGCAACTTGTTCTCCCGCACGTTCGAGGTCAACGAGTTTCCATCGTTTCACGCCGCGATCGCTCGCTTCGACCTTGCGCTTGCGCGTCGCATATTGTCCTCTAAAACGGGTCGCAAAAGCGGGTTGTTGTGCTTGTAAAAATTGCTCCACCGTTTGCCAACTTGCGTCGATGGCATTATTCAACCAATCGCTGAGGCGAATCGTCGCTTCGCGAGGTTGAAGATGCTCGAAGATCGTTTCGAGAGGACGAAAAAGATCGAGGGGAATTGCTTCAGTTTGAGGGAAGCGAGTCAGTTGTTCGGGGGAGAAAAAGCCAAGAAGTTGCGCTTGAGTTTGTTTGGCATTCACTCGAACGGCAACATAACCCAAAGCATCCTCTCGCACCTCAAAAGGAACGATACACGTTTCTGCCTCAGAGGGAACGGGACGACATTCGAGATCGCCGATGTTGGGTAAGTGCAGGCGTGCGGTATTGCTCAAGAGAGACAGAACAAAATTGCGCTCCTTTTGCCGTCCCAGATCTGTTTCAATTGCAAAAAATTCGAGGTAGTAGTTGACGGCAAAAACTGCCAAGCGATTGAGGTAAAGTTCCTCTGCTTTGACCGAATCTCTAACGCTGCGGCAGGTATCTTTCGCAAAATTATGAGCAATTTTAGTTAAGGGAACGACGAACAAGAGGGGAGTATTCATGGTTGGGTATTCGCAAGGGATAGAGTACTAAGCATCTGGCCGTAAAATCAATCAAATTTAAGAGAGTAAATACTGCTTCAGTTGCGGTGCAAGTTTCTTGAGACTGCGTTGATAAAAACTGCTAACGGTAGAAATTTTGATCTCTAAGCGATCGGCAATTTCTTCCCATCTATACCCCGACAACACTTGCGTGGCAACAAACTGAAAGTTGGCATTTGGATGGTCGGTGACGTGCAGTTTGGTGAAGATTTTGTCGGGATTTTCTTTCAAAACATCCAAAACTTCCTCAATCTCTAGAGATGGTTTTGAGTCGGGAATTTCTATTTTATCCAAACTATAATCTCCCGATTGAACCTCTCGAATTGCATCGGGGAAGCGTTGCGTGAGGAGGTAGTTGCACCACTGGAGAACGGTTCCCCGATCGCGTTGGTACAGTTCGATTTTTTGATAGAGGTACTTAAATAGGTTTTGTAAGGCGATCGCGTGAATTTCTTCGTAGGAACCGAGGAGGTGGCGGGGACAGCGAGGACGACACAACCGTCCCGATGTTTGCAAGTTGAGGATCAGTTGGTGTACCGTTCGCTGGCGTTCCGGAGTTCCCACCGGGTAGTTTTGGGCCGCGATCGCCAGTTGGTGTAGTGTTTCATCGAGTTTATCGGTCATACCCATCGATTGATAGTGTGCGTCCCACCCCAGGTGAGGTGCGTTTGCTGGTCTCTATCTCGTTATCAGGAGTCGCGGGGGAGTTTTACGCAGCGAGGGGAAATAATTTACATAAGTTTACAGAAGAAGGAAATAGGGAAAAGGCAATAGGGAAGAGAGAAAGTCCTTGTGTTGTCTGGTTTGCGATCTTGAAGATGTTATCCAAGCGGGAGAGCAAGGTAACGAAATGTAAAGAAATTCCTATGCTTGCGTAAAAACCCCACTCTCATCCTGACAAGTAGATGAAGGCCGCGATCGCAGCCTTCCGACCGTTCGCAAATCAGGAGGGTTTATGACGATCCAGATTCAAGAAGTTGTCCGAGAAGCGTTTACGACGGGGTGTTTGACCGTTGAAGCGGAGACGCAACTGCGACAGTTACTCCAGATGACCAAGTATAGCGGCGAGGAGATTCGTGCGTTTGTGCGATTACAAGAGGCGGTGATGGAGGGAATGGTGGTGCAGCAGTCGCGGGAACGAACGCCACAGTTTGTGACGAAATATTAAGAGCTGCATAAAACCCCAGCTTGTTTCCTGATATCTAAACAGAAGCTTTCAACAGCTTCTTCTGTTTAAGTGAATTCCCGAAGTTTGTGTTGCTGTCGTCATCAGACAGTGCGGGATTCTTGCGCGTTTTTTTGTTGTTTTTTTGTAGATTTTGCGATCGCTTAACCCTTTATTTTAAAGATTCAGTAAAGTCTCTTTAAAACCCAATTGAGTTCGTGCTAAAACCACTGAAAGTTACAGACAAGAAGATTGCTTAAATTCTTACAAAACCAGCTTTTGTTTTCTGTACTGGCAGAAACACTTAAAGCAAGTTTTGAGGAACACAGCAAAATCTTCTGACTTTTTGACCCTAGCAAAAAGAAGCCAGATAAGTTCGTAAAGGTAGGAGCGTCTATCGGGATGAGAAATCGAATTATTCAAGTTTGTGCCGGAATTGCATTGGCCGTTGCAGCCGTAGAACCCAGTTGTGCGGCGACTTTATATAACGGTTGGAATTATGTCATTGACTCCCAGACTGATGGCACTCAACGAACTGGCCCGGGAAGTCCTGCACCCTTTCAAGTCGGGGGTTCGGACAATCCTTTTGAGATGTATGGAATGGCAATTCGAGACGACGGCGATCGCGTTTCTGTTGCCTTTACGGGGAATATGCCGTTAGGTGGAGTGAACGATCCTTGGGGGACTGTTCCGGATGGAAATACAGCATGGGGAGACTTATTTTTTAACTTTACCGGAGAAGATTTCGCAACAGCTAGCGCACGCGGAGATTTAGCCGCAATTCGCTTTGCTGGGAACAACGGAGCAGGAGTCAATCAGCTTGGAGTCTATACCAATGTAACTGCAAGAAGCGTATCCGTCCAAAATGATGGTTGGTCATCAGTCAGTCGTTATAGTAATGGCGTTCAAAGTCGAGGTGGCAATCCCTCAATGGGAGATCTGGCGATGAACGATTCTTACTTTGGCGATCAAACTTTGAATGTTATTAACTCAGGTCAGCGAATTGGCGATATCGATTTCTTAAGCGGCTTAGAACTGAGCAATCTTGGACTCGATTTTAATAATTTTAATGCGTCAGGCCGTGAAACGTTTGGCTTTAGTTTTGAGAAACCAGACGGATTTATTGGAAGCTACATCGCTCATATCATAGCGGAATGTTTCAATGATGGAATTGCCGCACGTGGACTCATGACTCTTCCTCCTGTCCCACCCCCGCCTCCAGAACCAGAACCCCCATCAATACCCTTTGAATGCGAACCAACAAACGGTCAACTCAACCCAGTTTTACCAACCTACGTCGATGCTGAAGGTTGGCGAGTGTTTGAAAACGTTCCTGGTGGGTTGTGGTACGATCCCGACGCACACATGGGATTTGAATTCCAAGCTAGAGGCGGTACGTCCTTTACTGAAATTGAAGACTTTCCTTGCGGTATTTCTGCTAACGATGAATTTGAAGTTTTTGTCGGTGCTAAACGATACGGAAATAAAACTTACCGTCCTGGTGAAAGTTTAACTTTTCCTTACCCTGTTCAATATTTTACTATTCAGTTCCCATACAACCACCCAAGACGAGGTGAGTACCCAAATCCATTTGCAATTAAACTGGACTTTCCAGCAGAGCGCGGTACTTTTAGTTACCGACTGATTCCACCAGTACCAGAGCCTCCAGATGTTCCCGAACCAAGTTTGAAATGGGGATTACTTTTGCTCGGCGTACTTGTCATTATCGCTCGCAAGCGTTGACTTGATGTTGAAGCTCGATCGAAACTCAAAAACTCAGTCATAGAGAGGGCTGATGAAAATGAAAACAAAAGCTGCTTTAGGAATTGTGGCAAGTGCTGTGGCTTTAGCTTTTACGGCGATAAAACCCAGCCAAGCTGCAACTTTTTATTCTTACTCGCTCGATCGAGATAGTGTTATTTTCACCTCTGATACTCAAAATTTAGCTTTTGAGTTTGATATCAGTCTTTTTGACTCACCTGAACTGTCAGACATTATAGGAGAAGTAAAAGAAAGATCACGAGATACATCAGATGTGGGCAAGTTTACAAGCCTATATGCTAAGAATTTTTCTGTAGGTTTTTATTTTACTAGAAAAGTCTTATCTGAGTTTGAGATGAAGGTAATCGACCCGCATAAATTCCTAGAAATTCTTGGATTTCCAGTTGGCAAAAGTAAATCATATCACGATCAAAAATTTGCAGTAGAAGTTGGCATCAAAAAAATGGGTGGCACTGATGAAAAATATGGCATTAATGCTCCTTTAGACTTTGTGGCTGAAGTTCCCTATCCGGTCAGAAGGTTTAATCTCTTCTTTCCCAATCTTCCTCCAAACCCAGAACTGGTTCCACCCATAGGACTGACGTTCGTGACAACACTTGGGGAGCTTTCAATTTACCCTCAATCTTACTTGCCACCAAGAGTTCCGACACCTAACGATCCGGAACCACCTAAAGATCCGGAATCTCCCGGAGATGATGAGGAAATGGACGACTCTAAAAACTCTAAACCTAAGGTACAGGATATTCCTGAACCAAATCTATTGTTGACAATTATTACTTTTGGTTTGGCAAGCTTTTGGCTAAAAAAGCATTCTTAATAGCAAGGTTGCGGCTATGAAAATTAGAACGGTCACAGGAAGTATTACAGGTGCTATTTGTCTGGCTTGCACAATTACTGAGTCAAGTATTGCTGCAACTCTAGATTTCTCAACAAATCAAGATTACGAATACTCCAATCATCAGCTCGAACTTGATTATTACAAATATTTGGAGTCAATTGGTTATTTTGCAAATCCAAATATTGAGCGTGATTGGGGATTTAACTCATTTAACCCATATTTAAATAATGAGGATTGTATGCTACTTAATTGGATGCGTCCTTATGGTTGCATTTATCATGATGTTCATGTTACAGATCGAGAGCCAATTGCAAAAGTTAATGTTTTCGATTTACTATACTTTTTTGAAGATTATTTTTTCGCAGATAGATTCATGTCAATCGATCCAGAAAAAGAAGCTTTTGTTTTTAGATCTAGTGACAGTACCTCTTTTATTACAATCGATACTTTTCCCTGCGGTATTCATCATTCTGCTGAAGAGCATCACTTTGAAATTCTTGTAGGTGAAAAGAAAGTTGGAGGAATCCATCAAACAAATCAAGCCATAGATTTTGGACGCAAAATCAGAAAATTTAATCTTCTATTTCCCGAACAAAACATCAGTATTCCAGTTAAGCTAGAGAAAGTCACTAGTGGCGGAAAAATTTCAATTCATTCTCGGTTAGGGAAAGCACAACCTATTCCTGATGAGAATGATGAAAATTCTTCTGAAACTCGGAACCCACAAAATCTGGACGATTCTAAAGGAGATGGCAAATCCGTTCCCGAACCCAGTTTGCTTTGGGGACTCGTACTACTAGGAGGGGCCGGTCTTTTGAGAAAAATAAAACGTGCAGGCTAAATTGATGCAACCGATAAACAGGTAGGGGTGCAATGCTTGCACCCCCTTAATATTTGCCACAGTCCGAACAACCTAAAGCTGACAGCCAATTTTATACCGCACTGCCAACGGATCTTGAGCCGTGAGAAAAATGCGACCGTCCGGTAACTGCACCCATCCTTGTGCCTCCACAATTCCTGTTGATGTAGACTCATCCAACTCCAACCAAGGTGCAGAGACTCCGTTGTTTTCCAGCGAACCCAGAGGACTGGTATATTCTCCTCCTCGTCCGGAATTGTAAAGCGTCCCGCTGGCAAAGGGACGGCGGTTGTTGCGGCTGCGATCGGCCGTACATCCCACTCCCAAACTCGGTACGCCAGGTTGGTTGGGAAGCTGAATATCCGGTTGAAAGTCCACCACAAAAATTTCAGTAATCCCATCAATTCCCAACTGCGACCCCGCACTAATATCGCTTTCAGAAGTTCTCACCAACCGTTCCGGAAAGCTAAACCCAAAGACCCCTTGTGCGGTCACAAAAATATTGCCCCCGCGACCTTGAATTGCTGTCGCCGCCACATCGCTATTTTCCGAGAGAACTGCCAGGACAAACCCACCAGCATCAATCGTGATATTGCCGCCATTGCCAGTTCCCCGTGCTTCTGTGAGAATATTGCTGTTGAACCGCAACAAGATATCCTTTGCCACCTTGAGGCGAATATTGCCCCCTTCCCCAGACTCCGTAATCGCCAAAAGATTGCCCTGCTGGTTGAGGAAAATCGACCTCGCACTGATTTCCAAATCTCCCGCACGTCCCGTTCCCGTCCCGCTGACCGTAATTTGTCCCCGGTTGGCAACAGTCAAATCGCCAGTCTGAATGCGAATTCCCCTCACATCCCCAGAACCGCGACTGTCAAAAAACAATCCTGTATTTGCCGTGCTGCTGCCACCATCAATGACAATTGATTCAGACGCACGAATGTCTAGCAGTCCCCCCGAACCAGAACCGGAAGTTGCCGCAGAAATAATCCCGCCATCGCGTACAAACAGCCGCTGAGTACTAATTTTGAGTTCTCCTGCTTGGCCGCTATTGGCAGAATCAAAGAATAAACGACTCTGAAATCGACCGTCTGCAGAAGTTCCCGTCACCTCAATCTCTGAGGCGGTCACATTGAACGTTCCCGCATCTCCCGCACCGATGGTTTGAGCGGAGACATTGCCCCCATCGGCAATTAAAAGTCGCTGAGTGGTCAGGTTAAATGTTCCCCCACCGCCTACCCCCGCCGTTTCATAAACCAGACTGCTAGGTGCATTCGGGCCGCGGCCTCTGACTTCCACCAAATCTCTGGCGTTAACCGTTAAGTTTCCCGATGTACCGCTACCGTAAGCAGTCCCGGAAATAATCGCTCCATCTCGAATAGAAAGTCTGTTGGTGTTAACGGTTAATTCTCCCGCATCGCCGCCATTAAAACCGCCGAAAATAAAAGCACTTGGCAATCCGGCTGCATTTGTACCAACTAAATCGACAGAGGTAGAAGCATTAATAAAAATATCACCACCTCGTCCAACACTTTGACTGGCTGTGGAGAAAAAGGAGCCATTTTCGAGAGTGAGTCGATCTGTATTTGCGATTATTGTTCCTGCATCGCCGAAGTTGCTCCCATCGCCAAAGGTATTGGCAAAAATGAACCCCCGATTTAGCTCGATCGTCGGTGCATTCAAAACCACATTTCCAGCATTACCTTGAGCATTTGTATTGGCAACAATTGCCGTTTGCGAGGTTGCACCAGCAGGATTTTGAATGCGAATTGTATCAGCGTTAACTGTGATATTTCCCGCCTGTGCTGTCCCAAGTGTTTGAGTTGAGATTTCTGCACCATTTTGGAGAGTAAACTGTCCTGCTGTTGTGACGTTAACGGAGCCAGCTTGGGTGCTAGAAGCTGTTGTGTAACTACGGCTGAAAATATCTTTATCTAGGGTGAAGGATTCAGGGGTTGCAATTGTAACATTTCCTCCTAATAATCCCTCAGTTAAAATCTCTGCTCCTGTCGCAATCGTATTTTGAGCAAGTAGAGTAACGTCGCCGCCATTGCCAGCAAAAGTGTTATCAGGAAATCCACCTCCAAAAGCGCGATCGTAGGCAGAAGCGTTAATTCCTCCATTTAAAGCAATTTCTCCTCGCGAATCTATGCCAATAACCCCACCACCGAGATCGTCTCTGGTATCAATAGTTCCATTGACGGTAATATTCCCCGGTAAGTTGTTAGGATTGTATTGGTTCGTTAATAAAACACGTCCGCCTGTAAGATTGCCAATAAAAATATTCGTTCTTATTCGCCCCGTCGTAATATTAGCTGAATTAATTGGACTATTAGAAATCGTCGGAGTTGTGCTAAAGGTTCCTCTACGTGTTGGATCGGGAACTGGAAACCCTCCGAGTGCAGCCCAATCAACTCCAGCTCGAATGTCAACAGTGGGAAAAACATCCCCTTGAATTGTTTCAAAAGGCGTACCATTAGATAGATTTGCATTTGCTAATTCTGCATAAGTGTTTGTGCCATTATAAGTATTCGTATTATTTGGATTAATTGAATTAGCCGTTGCATCTACGTTATTAATTTCGATATTCCCCGTTGTTACGCTGCCACCCGCTAAAATGTGCAGTGAATTTCCAAAGTAATTACCTAAACTCACATTCCCACTCGCGAGAATAATCGGATCGTAAGGACTGTACAAATCCCCCAAACTGCCATCCAACGCCTCAATCCGAAAACTTCCCCCACTCCAATAGTGCGCGTCCCCACTCACCGCATTATCGCTTCGCAACACCATCTCCCCCCCAGAGAACAAACCGCTATCCGGGTGATTCAACGCAAAGATATCCACCAACTGGTTCCCCTGCACTACCAACTTTCCCCCGGCCGCAGCAATAAAAGGATCTGTTGCACTGTCTCGAATCCTCACCGTCTCCGTTCCCTGCACCGTCAGATCTCCCCCGGATCGGATCTGTCCCTGCAAGTCCACCACGGCCCCTCCCAAGGTAAAATTCTCCCCCACAGTCAGATTGCCTCGGTTAGTAATGACCCCCGTGTTATTCGTGCCGTACTGCAACCCTAGCGGGACGCTCACTGTCAGTAACGGCGGTGCTTGGGGGTTCCCCGCACTGAAAGCAAAACCATTGTCAAAGAGGACGCTATCGGCCGTTGTGGCCACGAAGGAACCGGCTATATCCAGTTGGGAGTTGGGGCCGAAGAGGATGCCATTGGGGTTGAGCAAAAACAGGTTCGCCGTGCCGCTGACTCCCAAGGTTCCGAGGATGTCCGAGGCATTTCCCCCGGTGACGCGGGTGAGGATGTTGGCAACGCCTGCGGGATTGGCAAAATAAACTTGCCGGCCGCTACCGACATTGAAGTCTTGGAAACTATGGAAGAGATTAGCACCGCGAGTTGCACCGCCATTGATACGATCGCTTAGGGGGCCGTTGGGGGTGACGGTGGAGCTTTCTGCTCCCAAGGTATTGTCGGGGGTAAGTTGCGCGATCGCGCTCCCTCCGAACCCAAAAACTGCCGCGATCGCCAAACCCAAACCCAGACCCGTTGTTCGCCCATTCATTTTCTGTTTCACAGCCACGTTATTCCCTCGTGAGAGACTTCTGTTTAGAAGTCAGTGAAAAGCAGGGAGTTTTACGCGCTTTGTTACAAAACTTTATGTTTCGATCCCCCTTACCAGGAGGCAGGGGGGGATCGACAAGGGTTAATCTGAATAACTAGCAAGTTGAGTTAGGACTGCTATCGCAATTCAGAAAAAACTTCTTTCTCTCACAAAAAGTGTTTCTAATTCTGGCTCTCAAACCGTTGCATTTTCGCTTCTGAAGCTCGTAATTTTTCTTCGAGATTTAAGTTTCTGATTCGTTGGTTAAGCTATAACCAATCAAGCGATCGAGGATTTCTTTTTGACGAATAGACTGTTCTGCTAGATCGCTATACTTTTGAATCAACTCGTGGAGAACATCTTGTTGAGCTTCTTGAGTTCCTGTACGAACGAAAATTGAAAAAAGACTGCTCTCTCTTTTTCGAGCCATCCTGCTTGGTTGAATACTTGTTAGTGAAGACCATCTGTTCGTAATAATTCGCTTTTTTGACTCTAAATGATAAGAATAAAAGTTGCGATCGTGCTCCTCTTTTTACTCCTTGGATGTCAGACATCCAGCGAAAGATCGCAAAAAAAACAGCGAATGTTGACGATCTCGGCAGCCTCCAGCTTAAAAAAGCCGCTCGAAGAAATACAGTTGCTTTATCCACAAGCAAACCTCAATTACAACTTCGCCTCTTCTGGTTCGCTGCGCCATCAAATCGAGCAGGGTGCGCCTGTTGACGTTTTTATTTCCGCGGCAGCAAAACATCTCGATATTTTGCAAGAAAAACAGGAATTAATCGAGGGAACCCGTCGGGATTTACTTGACAATAAAATGGTTTTAATTCAACCTCGCGTACCCACAAGTCGGCACAGCGATCGCGCGAAAATTTCGGAGTTTCAAGACTTAACCCAAGAGGCAATTGTCACTGTAGCAATTGGAGAACCCAACAGCGTTCCTGCCGGCCAATATGCAAAAGAACTGCTTGCGACTTTGGGACTCTTTGAGCGCATTCAGCCTAAACTGGTTTACGGCAAGAACGTTCGTCAAGTGCTTACTTATGTCGCGACGGGAAATGCTGATGCGGGAATTGTTTACTATACCGAGGCCAAAGCCTCAGATCGGGTCGCAATTGTGGCGATCGCGTCCCAAGAATGGCACGACCCCATTATTTATCCTGTTGCAGTTGTGCGCGGAAGTTCTAACCCCAAAGCAGCCCAAGAATTTGTCCAATTTCTCTTCACTCCTCCAGTCCAAGCGATATTTTCGGACTATGGTTTTGCGATCGCCCCTTAGTTTCCCACCCGTTACACTGCCAAGTCTTCCATTCCAGCGATGCGGAGAAGCAGAGAAAAGAGGTTCGCATCAGGCGTAATTCACAATGTTCGATCTCTCGCCGCTGTGGATTTCTCTGAAAACCGCCACCACCGCCACCGCGATCGCCCTCTTGTTGGGAATTGCCGCGGCCCGTTGGATGCTGGGAGATCGCTGCACCAACCTGACACAAAGCAGTCCGGCGAAAAAGTTACTCGACAATTTGCTAACCCTTCCCCTCGTCTTACCTCCAACTGTCCTGGGGTTTTTGCTGTTGTTGCTGTTGGGCAAACAAGGGCCCTTGGGTCGGCTGTTGCAAGTCCTCGATCTAACGGTCATTTTCTCTTGGCCCGCCACCGTTATTGCCGCTACCGCCGTTGCCTTTCCTCTCATCTACAAAACGGCACTTGGGGCCTTCCGACAACTCGATCCCAATCTGCTTGCAGGCGCTAGGACTCTCGGAGCTTCAGAATGGACGATATTTTGGCGAATTATGATACCCCTCGCCCGGCCCGGACTTCTTGCCGGGACTCTCCTCGCTTTTGCTCGTGCTTGGGGCGAATTTGGAGCAACTGTGATGCTAGCGGGGAGCATTCCCGGAAAAACACAGACGATTCCCATTGCCATTTTCTTCGCCGCAGAGAGCGGCGCAATGGATCGGGCCTTCGCTTGGGTTGCGGTTATGGTTGTCGTGGCGTTGGGGATCGTGACAGCGGTGAATTGCGGGTTTGAGGGGCGATCGCGCCCGGTTGCCGCAAAGCAGCGAAAATGGGTTCGCCGTTTGGCGCAAGCATTGCGCCCCAAAATTAAGGGGTTGAGATCGCGCAGAGAAAAGTTCCCCAACTCTCCCTCAGGACAACCCATCGAACTGACGGTCGAGATCCAAAAACAACTCCCTCACTTCAGCTTAGATATTTCGTTTCAGACCGACCAAACGCCGTTAGGGTTGCTGGGGGCTTCTGGAGCCGGGAAAAGTACGATTTTGCGCTGTATTGCTGGTTTGGAAACACCCGATCGCGGCCGCATTGTCCTGAACGGTCGCGCGCTCTTTGACTCCGTCCGGGGTATCAATTTACCGCCGCGCGATCGCCGCGTGGGATATCTCTTCCAAAACTACGCTCTCTTTCCCCACCTCACCGTTGCTGAGAATATTGCCTTTGGCATGCCAAGGGGGTTGTCCTCCGTCGCCGTTCGACAGTGCATTGCCAGCGATCTCGCCCAAATGGATCTCCAAGGGTTGGAAAAACGCTATCCAGGGGAACTCTCTGGCGGCCAGCAACAGCGGGTCGCCTTGGCACGAACCCTCGCGAGAGAACCGGAAATTTTGCTCCTCGACGAGCCGTTTTCTGCCCTCGATACTTATCTGCGCGATCGCCTCGAAAAACTCCTCAGAGCGACGCTCAACCACTACTCAGGCGCGACCCTTTTTGTCACTCACAACCTCGAAGAAGCCTACCGCATCTGCCCGAACCTGCTTGCCATTGACGGGGGGCGCATTCTCGATCGCGGTTCCAAACAGAAAATTTTCGAGCATCCCGCCACCCTGCGAGTTGCCCAAATTACCGGCTGCAAGAACTTTTCCCGTGCCGTCGCTCTCAACGCCCAACAAGCGATCGCGCTCGACTGGGGATGCACCCTCACCACGCTCGAACCCCTCCCTAACTCCCTCGCTCGTATCGGCATTCGCGCCCATCAACTTGCCTTTCGCGATCGCCCCAATTCCGAAAATACTTTCCCCTGCTGGCTCGCCGCCGCCAGCGAAACCCAGCACCGCATCACCCTCTATTTAAAACTCCAGTCCGCCCCCACCAGTCCCCAAGACTATCACCTTCAAGCTGAAGTGTTTAAGGACAAGTGGGAAACTCTCAAAGCGCGTCCTTATCCCTGGCACGTCCAATTGCACCCCCTACGCCTCATTCTCTTACCCGCAAGTAGGGAGTAGGGAGTGGGGAGTAGGGGAATTGGGGAATTGGGGAGATGGGAGAGATTCTGTTCCCTGCTCCCTCTCTTGGTCAGCATTCCCTTGCTCCTCGCGCATTCCCTTGCGCCTTACGGCGGCGCGGGGTCGCTCGGCGCGGGGTCTGACCGCTATTGCCTATTGCCTATTGCCTATTGCCTATTCCCTCAATTCTGAACTCTGAACTCTAAATCCCTAAGCGCTGATAAATTTCATCTAAGTGCTGGAGATGGTGCTGCGGATCGAAACAAGACTCAATCTCTTCGGGGCGCAGGTGTTGGGTCACCTCGGCATTTTGGTTGACTAAAGCGCGGAAATTTCCTCCGGGAACGTTCCAAGCTTCGTGAGCGCAGGATTGTACGATTTTGTAAGCCTCTTCGCGACTCACGCCCTTTTCCACCAGAGTTAGCAGCACTTTCTGGCTGAAGATAACGCCGCCATAGACGTTCATGTTCCGCTTCATGTTTTCTGGATACACCAGCAGTTTCTTGACTAAACCGCTGATTTCTCTAAGCATAAAGTGAGTCAAAATGCAACTGTCTGGCATAATAACTCGTTCGACGGAACTGTGGGAAATATCTCGCTCGTGCCAAAGGGCAACATTTTCAAGGGCCGCGATCGCGTTTCCTCGAACCACTCTCGCCATTCCCGTCAGGCGTTCGGAACGGATGGGGTTGCGCTTGTGCGGCATCGCAGAAGACCCTTTTTGTCCGCGCGCGAAGAACTCTTCGACTTCGAGAACGTCGGTGCGCTGGAGGTTGCGAATTTCGACAGCAAAGCGTTCGATGGAGGCGGTGAGGAGAGCGAGTTGTTGGATAAAGTCGGCGTGGCGATCGCGCGAGATCACTTGAGTCGAGGCGGTGTCGGGGGTCAGGCCGAGTTTCTGGCAGGCGATCGCTTCAATTCTCGGATCGACATTGGCGTAGGTTCCCACCGCACCGGAAATCTTACCCACCCCAACTTCATCTCGCACGCGGACGAGGCGATCGCGATTTCGGAAAACTTCTGACAGCCATCCGGCCAGCTTAAACCCAAAGGTAATCGGTTCGGCATGAATGCCATGCGATCGCCCCACCATGATGGTATAGCGATGCTGTTGGGCCTGGTAGCGAATGGCCTGAGACAGTTCTTCGACTTTCTCTAAGATCAGGTTTAGACTGGCAACCATCTGCAACGCCAACCCCGTATCCAACACATCCGAACTCGTCAGTCCCAGGTGAATATAGCGTCCTGCATCCCCCACATACTCATTGACATTAGTCAGGAAAGCGATAACATCGTGGCGAACTTCTGCCTCAATTTCTAGAACGCGCTGAAGATCGAATTTCGCTTTGGCTTTAATTTCTGCAACAGCTTCCTGAGGAATGTATCCCAACTCTGCCTGGGCCTCGCAGACTGCAATTTCAACTTGAAGCCAAGTTTGTAGCTTATAGTTATCAGTCCACAATTCGCCCATTTCGGGCAGGGTGTAGCGTTCAATCACAGCCTGTGTCGCCGAATACAACCGTCATATTGTACATCGTTGTTGGTTGCTCGCTACTCTCGATCGAACGCCTTGAAATTAGGTGAGAGTTCCCTGCTGACATCGAACGTTATGCCTGATGCGAACGTAGAAGCTTAAACCCTGACTCTATCGTTGCTTGTTGTCCCTACTCCCTACTCCCCAATCAGGGCGCAAGCATTGCGCCCCTACAAATCCCCCAATTCCCCAGACTCCCTCACGAAGGCAAGGATTTCAGGTAATCAACATTAGACGTGAATTATTCCTCGATAAGCACCGAGCATTTCCTTTGCCGTTCTTTCCCAGGAGAATACAGTGGCTCGTTGTTTGCCTTTGTCGATCAGTTCTTGGCGAAGTTGGCGATCGCGCGTCGCAAGAGCGATCGCATCGGCTAACTCTTGAGGCCTGTGAGGATCGACCAGTAGGGCCGCCTCGCCAGCGACTTCCGGGAGGGAAGAAGTCTCGGCCGCGACAACCGGAGTTCCCAAGGTCATCGCTTCGAGAACGGGCAAACCAAACCCTTCGTAATAAGAAGGATAAACGAAAAGATCGGCTCGCGCGTAAAACAGAGCAACTTGTTCATCGTTTAAGTAATTGAGGTGATGAATGTGTTGTCGCCAAGGCGAGTTTTCGATCGCGGCAAAAATCGGTTCGTAATTCCATCCTTTTTTGCCAATTAAAACTAAATGATGGGGAATTTTGTGCTTCTGTTTGAGCCGATTAAAAGCTTGAAGAAGACTGCCAACATTTTTTCTCGGTTCGAGGGTACTGACGAAGAGGAGGTAGGGGTGCGAGAAGTCATAAGGAACGGAGTTTTGCCAGCGATGGCTGCGCCGACCTAACGGTACGCGCTTGGCTTCAAGCTGCTGCAAAGTGTTGCTGCTGTAGCGGCTGGCGGGTGTCGCGATCGCAACCTTCTCCGGCGAAACGCCGAGATAGCGAACAATATCTCGCTTGCTACTTTCTGAAATGGTGAGAATTAAATCCGTCCATTGCAAGCACTGTTGGACGCGATCGCCATACGTTTTTCGGACAATTTGCGGCGTGTAGTCTGGATATTTTAAATACGTCAGATCGTAAATTGACATCACCTTGCGACCGAAACGACAAGGATAAACATAATAATCCGTGCCGTGGACAATATCCGCAGCACCCAAATATTTTTCAAAGTAAGGTAAAACCGGATTGGGATATTTGCCTAGAAAATTAGCAACAGTAACGGGTAAAGGGACAACTCGTACAGAGGAGTAACCCTGTAATTGTGCGGGGAGCGAAGAATTGAATTTTAACCAATTTTTGAGAGACGGTTGATAGACAAGATTGAGCTGAAAATTCTCCGCTTGCTGGAGAGAGTGCAGTGCGGAAATTGAGTTGAGAACAAAAACACCAATTCCACTCGGTTGCGGTCGAATTGGCGTTGCATCAAGAGCAATTTTGAGCATTTTGAATTAGGTGTTTTGTCTTAAGCTAAGACGCATTTAAATTGGGTAGACTCGATCCTCAATTATGCAATGCCCTAGGGAGAATTCGGACTTAGGTTTTCTGAAGAAGCTGGATTGGGTTTTTCTCGCGCGAGTCGAGCTTGGCTTTGTTGGAGGATGTCTCGATCTAAAGCGCCTTTGTGCTTGGCTTTGAGGAGAGCGCTCATGGCAGGATAGTAGAGGTCGCTATCGTAGGCAATCAAAATCAAATCGACACCAGCGTTGAGAGCAGCAATAGTTGCCTTTTCTAAACCCTCTCGACTGCGATAGACCGCATACATACAGAAGTCGTCGGTAATCAACAGGCCGTCATACTGCCAATCTTGGCGGAGAATTCCAGCGATTGCGGCTTTGGAAAACGAAACGGGGCGATCGCGGTCTACTTCGGTTAAAATTGCGTGGCCGAGCATGGTAGCGGCTTTGGAGTTTTGCATCGCCGTGCGGAAGGGAACCCAATCATCTCGGCTGAGTTCTGCGACCGGCGTTTGCAGTCGAACGCTTTCGAGGTGGGTATCTTTGTCCGCACGTCCCAAACCGGGAAAATGCTTGAGCGTACAGCGAACGCGATATTTTTCTAGCGTTTGACAGTACTCTAGGGCGACTTGGGCGACAATCTCGCGATCGCTAGAAATGGCCCGTTTGTAAATCTGAGAATATTTATCGTTGGGATTCACAATATTTTTATTCAAATCCACAACCGGCGCGAAGTTGAGATTAACGCCCAGTTCGGCTAATTCTTTTCCCTGAAGGCTGGCATATTCCCGAACGGCCGGCTTGCGACTTTCGGAGTCTGGGAGGGAGGCGATCGCTTCGGAGAGTGAGGGTAACTGAGCGAGAGGGGGCGACAGGCGAGATACCATTCCTCCCTCTTGATCGGTAGCAATCCACAAGGGTAAAAGTCCTTGCCGAGTGCGAATCTTTTGTAACGTTTGAATCTCTTGTTGGATTTCTTCTTTGGTTTTCCCTTTAATATTTCTTGTGGTTAAAAATATGCCGCCAACCGCTTGTTTATCAACTAACATTTTGACTTCATCGAAGTCTCGATAGCCAACAATAAAATGTTTGCCGAGCAAACTCACATCAGCAATCGAAGCTGTTAAAACATGGCGCTTCGCTGCATGAAAGCGTCCTTCAAAAACTAAGAGAATAATGAGCCCTGCACACAAAACAGAAAGCCCTAAAATATTAAGAATTTTAGCAATCATCTGGTTGTTTTTTCGAGCAATCGCGCTCAAACCCAAAGATAGGACAAGAGCGATCACCACGCCCCATCCCAGCTCGGTTCTCAAGCTGGCTAAAAGCGGCGCTCTCAAATGAATTGCGACCCATAAAACGCTCGCTGACAGCAGCAACTGTATCGCTCGAAGAAAAATAACCATAAAATCGACCGCTTTCCCTCAAAAATCGCAAGCTTCTCTTTGCCAAAAAATCATCTATTTTTTAAACTGATGAAACATTAAATGTAGCGGAGGTTGTGCGACGAATGCCACAGTTTCGGAATTCTCCTACGCGATTGACAGTACAAAATACTTATCCCTGTCCGGTTTGTCGTTGCGGCAAAATTTCTACCCTGCCGCTGATGGATGCCATGGGGTGTCGCTTTTGCCAGCATATTTTTACCGTTGATTGGGAGCGACAGGTTCTGAAACTCGCAGACAGCCAACCGGCTCTAACTTGGTTTTGGCAAGGCAAGCGGTGGAAAGGGATTTATTCTGCGGGAACGCGAGTGGGTTGGGGATATTTGGCGATCGCGATCGCCTTTGTCATTCTGCCCACAATTTTAGTGGGAACGGCTGCTTACATTTTCCCTCCTATACCGGGAGCCGCTCTCTCTTGGTTCCCGATTCTCTGGACGGTTTTGGCCTTCTTGAGCCACTTAGCGGGGGTTTTGTGGATCGCGATCGAATACTACCAACTTCCGATCTCTCTATATCTGCGCGCGATCGGGCAAGCGATCGCTCGTCGGCGGTGGAATGGATTGAGAATTTGATATGAAATCCTTTTGAGGACTTGACTCAGACCTTATGCAAACTAGCCTTAGTCTAAAGGTCACTCCACAATTGAGAGGCCAACGAATCACCCCATACGTCGGGGGTCCGGGGGGCGTTACGCCCCCGGTGGGGGGTCTGGGGGGTTTTGCCCCCCAGAAAAACCAGGGTTTTAACGAACCCAATCAAAGGAGAAAGGAATTTTAGTTCGCATTTAGAGGCGACTCAAAGATCGGCTAATCAAGTGGATTTCATATGACAACCCAAAAAGCGGGTTATTCGCAGTGCCTAAGTCGAGATCACTTCCTCCAATTTCTCGGATGGAGCAGCTTGTAAGGGTTCTCGCTCGAGATTGTCGAGGTGGTGTTGAACGAGTTGCTGCTCTTTGATGTATTCCTTACCTTTGAAGACTTGGAGTGCCAGTTTATAAGCTGCGATCGCTTTCTGCAAATTTTCCGCGCGATCGCCGTTCGCTCTCTGGCGATAAGCATTTCCCAGATTGTAGTGAGTCATTGCCCATTGCTTCGGGAAATCTGCCTCGGTATAAAACGTAAGAGCAGTGTCGTAGGCGAGAATGGAAATTTCTAACGGCGCGGCACGTACCGTCAGGTCGGCGGAGCCATCGCCTTCTTTCAACTCTTGGATGCGGTTGCCCAAATTGACGATAATGGCCGCGATGTCCGAAGCATCTTCTACTTCCGCCCTCGAGATCGCCTCGGTTCCCCAAGTTCGCAGTTGCTCGCCAAAAGCTTCATCCAAGCAATCTAAATTCGCCTGCAACACCGGCCCGACAGACTGAGGACGGGGATCTTTGGCAACAGCACGCAACACTTTTTGTAAAAATTCAAACTCTCCGTCCAAACCGTCCCAGGCGGGGGAAGAAGAAAAGCGCGCGACTGATTGCAACTGTCTCCGTAAAGTCGGGAAAATTTGCATCAATAGGGTTGATGGGAGAGCAACAAAAATAAAGAAAGGAATGAAGAGTAGTTTTCGCCCAAACTGCAAAAGTCGTTGTCCCATCATTTTGATTTGCTGCATTGTTGCATCCTCCCGATCCAAGAATAACCACACCCCGTTATGCTTGAAACACCTTAAAATATTTTGCCCGCAGGGACAGTTCGGTAACTGAGAACCGGCTAAGAACTCCCTGAGAACTGATATTTCCTAGCGATCGCAGCCTCTTCTCGAACTGACTCGAACGATCTCAAGCGGCCTTCCAGAAGTTAGCCGAACTGTTGGAACGCTTCGTTTTCAGCATAGTTTGCGATCGCCGTTTGCTGAATACTCTCAATGCACCCTTCGTGATGGGCGAGCCGAAAAACCCTATAGCGCTTTGCGTACCAGCATCCTCAATGAGTGAAGATGTAAGTCTTCAGAGCGACAAAGTTTCGATCGCCATCGCTACGATCTCTGATTCTACTGCAACCTTACCCCAATTGAGAGATCTACAGCCTCGCTCCCAACGCCCTGTTGCTCAAAGTGAAAGGTTGTTGATTTCTCGATCTGGATCGGAAACACACCTGAGCGCGATCTCGATCGACTGACTCGCGGACAAATTTCAATATTCTTTAGAAAGAGATTTTTGACCTTGTGTTAGACATTCTTTATGCTGATAATTGAAGACTGTTTCCCACGTAAATGTTCTACTCACCCCAAGCTTAAGAGTGAAATCTTGAGGGAACCCGTCAATCTGCAGCTCTTGCAGTTAAGGGCGCTTTTGCCTCCAAAACTGCGCGCTTCAAGTATCCTTTAGGGAAGGAATAATCCTTAACCTTGTGTTAGACATTCTTTATGCTGATGATTTAAGACTGTTTCCCAAGTAGATGTTCGACTTATCCCAAGCTTAAGGGTGAAATCTTGAGAGAACCAGTCAATCTACAGCTCTTTCAGTTAAAGGCGCTTTTGCCTCCAAAACTATAGATTTCAAACAATTCTCATCAAACTCAAGTGACTTTATGAACATCACTCAACAGACTTTCAGGATGCACCCTACCACAATGATTTCACAAAAACTTTGTTTAACTTGGTCTGCAGTTGTTTGTACTCTCAATCGACGAGATATTCTCAAACAGTCGCTGCTGATGTTGGCGAAGCAAACTCGACTGCCCCAACAAGTTATTGTGGTGGATGCTAGCGATGATTGGGAAGACTCGAAAACTGAAATTCTAGACTCTATCGCCTCGGATTTTCCGGAAATTGAATGGATTTATCTCAGTTCGGAACAAAAATCGCTAACCTATCAGCGCAATCGAGGGCTAGATTGCTGCAGTAGCGATATCGTTTTCTTTCCCGATGACGACTCCTTCCTTTATCCCGACTGTGCTGAGGAAATTATGCGGGCGTACGAGCAAGATGAGGTGGGGAAAGTCGGGGGAGTCATGGCCCGCTTGGAAGACGTGCCACCCTGGATAGAACGCCCTGTGGCTGAGTCGGTTGGCGATCTCGAGGAGGAAAACGAACCCGGACTCAAAGCAAGACTGGCCCAATTTGCCGCTCAACTCTGGTATCAAAAAAAATTGTTTATCCCCTACGACGGGCAATACCATTCCTATGATGTCTCGGAGGTCGCCGAGCGCATTCCCGCGTTCAACGAGGTTCTGTTTCACGGCTGTCGAATGACCTTTCGAGCTTCGGTGGTGAGGGAAGCTGGTGGATTTGATGAGGTGTTGATTAAGAGCGCGATCGCCGAAGATATTGACTTAAGCTATCGCGTTTCTCGCCACTATGCCCTTATTGTGGCGGAAAAAGCACAAGTTTTTCACGCACAAACTGAAGTTGCACGAATTAACCGGTATCGCAATACAGCTTTGGTGATTTTAAATGCTGTGGCGTTGTTCTTGTTAAACGCTCCACAAACAGAAGGTAAGGGCTTGAAGGTCTACCGCTTTGCCCTCAGTCGCTTGTTGCTAGAGTTTGTTCGCGATTGCGCCAAACCCCAGCGCGGTTTCCCCAATGTTCGAGGGGCCTGGTATGCGCTCAGAGCGCTCCCAAAACTGTTGCGGCGCGATCGTGCTCAACTACGCAGTTGGTACCCTCAGTTTCAAGCCCAGATCTATCAGCTCTAGCCGCGAGATCGGCAAATCCCTCGCTGCCAAAATTTGAAAACTCATCGAAACCTCCTACAGCAAAACTGTCAGGGGGTTTTGAGACTTTTTTTGGAAGATGTCCGGCCAAATCTTAGAATAAGGTAAACAACTGTAAAGAAACTTATACAAACAATCTACTTTGGAAAGCTCCTTAACATCAGCAATGCACAAACGCTTTACCCCAAATATCCCGCTCGCGATCGCTACCCTGCTTCTGACCTTCTGCACCTGGTTCATTTCTCCTCCTGCATTTGCCTTTGACGATCCCAGCCTCCTCCCCAACGTCGAAACCCCCATTGTCGATCTGGCCAACTTCCTTCCCAGCCTGCAAGAAGAATCTCTAATTGAGACCCTTGAAAACTTTGAAGCTGAAACCGGTTGGAAACTTAGAGTTCTGACGCAATACGATCGCACCCCCGGACGCGCCGTCATCGACTTTTGGAATCTGGACGACAAAAGTATTTTGCTAGTTGCCGACTCGCGCGGGGGCAATCTGCTCGCTTTCAGCGTCGGGAACGACGTTTATGAGTTCCTTCCGCGAACCTTCTGGATCGAACTGCAAACTCGCTTTGGGAATATGTACTACGTGCGCGAAAACGGCACCAACAGCGCCATTGTTACCGCGCTCGATACCGTCTCCTCCTGCTTGACTCAAGGTGGCTGTCAAGTTGTACCGGGGCTACCGCGCGAGCAATGGATTCTGACCCTCATTACCTCAGTCGTTGGAGGAGTCGTTTGCGGTCTCGCTGCCGTACCGCGCAAACCCGGCCAAATTGTCGCGTGGCAGTGGGCATTGATTTTCTCGCCCTTGTGGGGCATCTTGTTCATCGCGTTTGGCATCGGCCCCGTCATCACCCGAACCACCGATTGGTTGCCCCTCTTCCGCAATACCAGCGGCTTTCTCATCGGCGCTCTCGTGGCTTACCTCTCGCCATTCCTGAATCAATCAACAACCCCAGAAACTTAGGGAGTGTCGTCACAAGATTTCAGCCCGCAGAGCAATGCATCGTATTTGAACGGCAGCGAGGAAGGAAGAGAAGTTTTTGGCGTAACGCATAGCAATGCCGCGCCATGGCTTGAGGCGAACAAAGGCTTTTTCCAGTTCGGTGGGGTTGAGCTGGCGGTGAACTTTCTTGACCAGTTCTTTGACGATGGGGATCGAAAGTTTCGCGATCGCGCTTCCTGAAATCATCGGCGGAGTTGGGGAGTGGGCCTTCGCTCCCATTATGGCAATGTTGCCAACGCGGGTTCGGCAATTTCAGTTTTCCCTACGCTGAGAAAGGTAGCCCCCAACTAAAATGGCAATAAAAACAGCCGGGTACATCTGCCCGATAATGGCTTCGAGATTGGTCAACGCCAAAGCAATATCGTTCTTCGGAACCACATCTCCGTATCCCAAAGTTGTCAGAGTCGTGAAGCTAAAGTAAATGGTTTTGGCGTAGGAGTTGACATGGTTTGCAAACAGCGGTTCGGAAAAGGCATTGGGATCTAAGGTTTGCACAACACCGTAAAATAATGCCCACACAAAGCCGATGAGCAAATAAACGCAAATTCCGCCACTGACGATATCCAGCGTCACTTCTGAGGCCAGCAAAATTTCTCGCATAATCCAACAGGCGGCAATCCCCAAATAGGCGGAGTAGATGAGTTGCACGCAGACGGTAAAACCGGAATTGGTAGAAGACGCTAGACCCAAAACAATCGCGATCTCCAACGCAAAAGCGATCGCCGCGATCGCGCTATAGACAATAAAAAGAGGCTTTCGTAAGGGAAAGGTTCTCAGAATTAAGACGATCGTGCAGAGTAAAATTGCCGACGAGATAATACTTCCAATTCCGGTTTTCAAGAAAGGCGCGATCGCAAATCGGATAACGAGAATTGCCAGGAGTTGGGTATATTTGCGATCGCGAGATTTGAGATGCATCAATAATCCGTGAAAAAAGCGCAGCTTTTGAGGTTGGAGTGCAGTTTCTGCACCACAAACTTCCACACCTCGATGCACTAGCATAGCTTTAAAAAGCAGTCTATTGACCGTTCACAAATCAATTTTTAACCGGAGTTCGATGAGAGAATTTCAGCGTTAACAAATAATGGGGTAAAGGGGTGAGGACAACCAACGCAATCTACTCCAAAATAAAAAGCTATTCCCTAGATTGAGAATAGCCAACTCAGAATGAATTCTAAATTTCCTATTTAAACTTTAGGAACGAGAATAATGTTCATCTGGAAGCGAAAAATCCTTGATGCATTAAGTGTTCGGCTTCCCAAATGTCAGGCTCTTCAAATCTGAATGCCAGTTCTCGCGCCCATGTGAGCAACTTCGCTTCCTTTTCATCAATTCGACCATCATCATTTAGGGCAATCATATTCACCATACCAAAGAATGCTGGATTGCCTGGCTGATATACAGTGTGACGCAGCGCATCAGCCAAAGAATATACAGGAAAACCAATTTCGCTGGCTTGCTTGCCGGTTTCTACAAAATTGTCTCGATCGGTTTGTGTCAACATAATGACTCTCCAAAGTGTTGCTTGAAATGTGCTGTGATTTCTGAATTTTTCAATGGGTTAGCTCTTGAGTGGATTGAGATTTGTGGTTTCTTGTCAAGTTATCTCAATTCAGTTTGACCTACAACAGTCCGCTATTCACCCACAATTATAACCATCGTGCCGCAGTCTTGAGGGTGATCTGGACTTGAGGTGACGTATACGACGTGATGCGGGGAGACGTCGACGACAGCAGCGGAGAGATTGAAAGTTTGCCATTCCGAGCCAAAAACTGTGGCAGTCACAACTGGATAGTTAGACAATGGTTGTTCAAATTCAATTATATATAACCCTTCCCGGAGTTTTTGACTTCTTGCCACACCATCGCCCCACTGCTTATTCCCGCTCCGATCGATAAATGCTGATATAGTTCGAGCCATAACTTTCCTTAAAAATGAAGTATTTGGACATCCTCGATTATGGAGGAAAGCGCTCCAAAACATCATTAAATTGACCTTAAATTAGATTGTGTAAAAAAATACAAAAAAACAATTAAATTTGACTTAAGAAATTTCTTTGTTTACAACTTTCATGCAACTTTTCTGTCGCGGTTCTATTTGGGCTGTCAAACCAATCTCTGAGAAATGGCAAGTCGAGAGTCGGGACAAGAATTTCAGGAATTTGAAATCTGTTTTGAACTATCGCGATCGCAAGCGATTTCCACAATCAGCAATCTCTGTCAAGGAAAAAATTATCTAAGTTTGCGTTGAGCGGCTAGCGAAACCCAACAACATGAGTTCAACCAATTAATATGAAATCCTTTTGAGGAGCTGACTCAGACCTTATGCAAACTAACATGACCTGAGTTCGGGTTAAGCGGATTGAGGCAAAAGCCAGTCTAGCTCAAGACCAGGCTTCTTAGGTTGATGACAGTAGGCAATCAATCCACACAGAACATTCACACAAAAATTCACAGGCGAACGATG